>Ga0207713_1000758_pt1 | contig 30034 bp, 27 predicted proteins | sample KBSS64metaG_FD_184404 | JGI IMG/M metagenome (GOLD analysis project Ga0207713, IMG submission 184404) | Switchgrass rhizosphere microbial communities from Kellogg Biological Station, Michigan, USA - KBS S6-4 metaG (SPAdes) (version 2) | ecosystem: Host-associated > Plants > Roots > Rhizosphere >... | reverse complement strand
GCGCCATCATCCACGGCGGCGAGCGCAACTACATCATGGCGACCATCAGCCTGTATGTATCGATCTACAACCTGTTCGTCAGCCTGTTGCAGATCTTCGGCATCATGAGCCGCGACGACTGATCGCTGCACCGCTATAAACAGAAAACCCGCGAAAGCGGGTTTTTTGTTGCCTGCGAAAATGCGAGCAGGCGCTCAATTGATCTCGATGCTGCCGTCTGCCTGTTGCTTGTAAATCGTGTAGGGCAACAGCAACGTATCGAGCACTCCCGACACGGCTGCATCGACCAGCAGACCCGGCGTCGCGTTCTTGTAGTTGAACGCATCGACGTCATCCGGCTTTTCGGCGTGCAGCATGCAGAAATCGTATGTCACGCCGCTGTAGATGCGCGGTACAGCGCCGCAGTAGGATTTTTTAGTCTTCAACTGGTCGGTGGAAGACTTATCGCTGAACGCCACGGTCTGCACCGTCCCGCACCCGGCCAGCATCAACATCGCCAGCATCATTGCCTGAATTTTCATACCGCCAATCCTTCGCCGGAAAAAACACAATCTACGCCGCTCACGCCATCGGCGGCAATCGTCGTTTCACCGGGGTCTTCTTGACGATCGCGGTATTGGTTTCCGCCAGCGTGTTCAGCCGGTCAAGCAGGGTGTCCAGCTGCTCCATCGAGCGCACATGCAGGCGCGCGATAAAACAATCTTCTCCGGTGACCTTGTCACACTCGGTGAACTCGGGAATCGAAAGGATCTGCCGCTCCACTTCCTGCAACTGCCCCGGCAATGGCCGCACCCTGACAATCGCCTGCAACTGATAACCGAAGCATTTCGGGTCAATTTCTACGGTGTAACCCTTAAGCACACCGCGCTCCTCCAGACGCCGCAGGCGCTCGGCCACGCTGGGCGAGGACAACCCGCTGATTTGCGAAAGGGCCTTGAGCGAGCGGCGCGAATCCTCCATCAGAGCTCCGATCAGGATCTGGTCGATATCGTCGGTCATACAAGAAACTCCCGCATTAGGCGAATGGCACAAACCACCCATGATAAAAAAGGCAGAAACCGAGTTTAGCCTGCTTTTTGCGCTGGAGAAGTTTCGGTCTCGCTTGGCATACTTTTGCCACACATTAAGGAGATTGATGATGGACAAAACAATCCGTCGCGGCTCATTCGAAATGACCGCCGCCATGCTGATATCCGGGACAATCGGCTGGTTCGTGCTGGTGTCGGGGCAACCGGTGCTGGACGTGGTGTTCTGGCGCTGCGTATTCGGTGCCGGGACCTTGCTGCTGATCTGCGCCGCATTCGGCTTTCTGCGCCCAGGTATCCTGACCCGCACCACCTTCCTGCTGGCGGTGCTCAGCGGGGTGGCAATTGTCGGTAACTGGGTGCTGTTGTTCGCCTCCTATTCACGGGCATCGATTGCCATCGGCACGGCGGTGTACAACGTGCAGCCGTTCATGCTGGTGGGTTTGGCGGCATTGTTTCTGGGCGAGAAGATCACCCTTCAGAAGCTGTTCTGGCTGGCGATTTCTTTCATGGGGATGCTGGCCATTGTCAGTGCCCATGGGGGGCAGGGCGAGGGTGGCAATGATTACCTGATGGGGATCGCGCTGGCGCTGGGTGCGGCGTTTCTGTACGCCATCGCGGCATTGATCATCAAGCGCCTGACCGGCACACCGCCGCATCTGATTGCGTTGATCCAGGTCTGCACCGGGGTGTTGCTGCTCGCGCCATTCGCGCATTTTTCAGCGATGCCCGAGGCACCGAGTGCCTGGGCCAGTCTGGTGACGCTGGGCATTGTCCACACCGGTCTGATGTATGTGCTGCTTTACGGCGCGATTCAGAAACTGCCGACCGCATTGACCGGCGCTCTGTCGTTCATATACCCGATCGCGGCGATTTTCGTCGACTGGTTTGCCTTCGGCCACCAACTGCAAACTCTGCAATGGGTCGGCGTGGCGGCAATCCTGCTGGCAGCAGCCGGCATGCAACAGGGTTGGGGATTGAAGTCACGTCGTCTGCTCGCTCAGTGAATTCAGATCTCCTTGACCGCGGCTTTGAACAGTCCTCTTAGTTGTTGATTGCCGGCATCGACCAGATGGTTATCGTCGAAATACAACGGCACACCTTGCTTTGACCCCATGCAGTTACCGTCCGGACAAAGCAGCGGGGTCGGGTCCAGCACCTGTGCATTGCACCGTTTCGCCACAGTTTCAATGGCATCGTTGGCGATTCGGTTGCGTTGCTCGTAATCCTGCAACGGGATGGAAATATCGGCAGTGTCACCAAAAATGCGTTGATGCAGATTCAGGCCTTTATAGACGCTGAACGGCATCTCCGGGATTGGTTTGACGATGTAAACCGGATGGTTTTCGGCGATGGCGCACACGGTGTTCGCGTATTCAGCGACGTAGGCCTCGCTGAAAGACATTGGCTGCTGATCGGGAAAGCGAATCCGATAGCTGTTGTTACGACTCGGATCGGCATACAGCGCCGCTCTGCTGAACAGCACCACTGGAATTCCCGTGTATGAATTCTTCAATATTTGCAGTTTTTCGTGATTGAACGCCTGACATTTACGCTCTAGTGTTTTGTCGTGCATCTGGAAGTTCTGCAATGTCGGACAACCGCCCAGGGACCACGACAAAGCTGCTTGCGGATTATCCATCTGCACGGCAGCGGCGGTGGATTGCGCATGACTGTCGCCAAACAGAATGACTGACACCTCGCCGTTGCCCAGTTTGCAATCGGCTGCGCCATGGGCATTCGGGTGGCATTCCTGGGTATAGAGTTTGCTGGTGTACTCGGGTTGCCCGAGGTCGACAAAGGCAAAGCGCAGTGATGGGTGATTCTTGACCAGCGACGCCGTCGCGGCAGACACGACAACCATTCCGGTCACCCACGATGCATACCTGAAGAGCGTACCGCGTACCGACTTTATCGGCTTGATCCTGGATTCCACCAGGTAATACGACCCGGCACCCAGAACAAATGACAGCGACACTGCGCCCCAGACGTGTGGCCAGCTATTGAGCAGGCCACAAGTGTAGAGAAGAACCACCAGTGGCCAGTGCCACAGATAAACCGAGTAGGAAATGGTGCCGGTCAATTGCAGTGGCTTGAACGTGCTGAAAACCGATCGGGTATTACCGTAAATCACCAGTACCGTGCCCAGAACCGGCAAGAGTGCCAGGTAACCCGGCCAAAGGTCCTGTTCCGAAAAACACAACACACTACCCAAAATTGCCAGAAGCCCAAGGCCTTCACAGATGGAGCCGTTGCGCTTGCTCAGTTGCAAGGGAAAGAGAAATACGAGGCCACCGGCAATCAATTCCCAGGCTCGGGTCGGCAGCATGTAGAAGGCAAACACCGGATCCGAGCGTGTGATGACAGTCGAGGCGGCAAAAGACGCAGCAGCCAGTATCAACAAGCTGTAGCGGGTCTTTTGTGCGCCCAGGCACTTGTAAAGCGCCATCAGCAGCAAGGGATACAGCATGTAGAACTGCCATTCGACTGACAGCGACCAGGTGTGCAGCAACCAGTTCTCGTGCAGCGGTGCGTCGAAGTAGCTGCCACCCTTGGCGAACATGAAGTTGGAACTGAACAGCAGGCTGCTCTTGATCGTTCTGATGACGTCGCGAAAGTCATCCAGCGGCAGAAAGACGAAACCGAACAGCAGCAGGGCAATACACACCACCAACAACGCCGGGATAATGCGCCGCGCTCTCGATGCGTAAAATCCCAGTAGCGAAAAGCGCTGCTGTTCTAGCCCCGTGAAGATGATGCCGGTCATCAGGAAGCCGGAAATGACGAAGAACACGTCTACGCCTGCAAATCCGCCGCCGAACCCTGGAACGGCAAAGTGATAGAGCACCACCGATAGCACGGCAAGCGCCCGCAAGGCATTGATATTCGTCCTGAATTGCATTGAAGCGTCCGTCCACGTCCATTGTGGAGGCGCATTGTAGAGAGTATGTCGAGTTTGTTACATCGGAAAAGTCTCAGATATTCCAGCGCGGCGCAGTCTTCGCCAGACGCTGGCGCATCTCGCCGATGTTGGCTGCCAGTTGTCGGGTCAGCAGACGGTAGCCATCCAGCGGGCTGTAAATCGGCGTGTCGAGGCTGGCGTCCGGCAATTCCACCGGACGTCCCAGTCGCTGGACCGCACCGGATTTCAACGCTCGGGCCATGCCGATCAATTGCACGCGAATGTGCCGGTGTTCGGCCTTGAGCGCCGCTTGCAGGTGCGTCATGGCGTCGGGGTCGTTGGCGTCCGGGCGGATGTTGCCGAGGATTTCCAGAGTGCTGATGCACATGCGCAGGTTGCGCTGGATAGCGTCCAGCTCGGTCATCGACACTTTGACTTCCTTGGACACAGAAGGCATCAGCGAACGCAGTTGCACCATCACCGCGTTCAGCCGGTTCATCAACTTCAAGTGTTCGTCGGCGGTCACCGGTTGGCCGCCGATGATCCGTCCGTACACCGTCGCGCAATCGCGCAGCGCGTCGGCCAGGTTGTAGCGCCACGAGTACACCGCGTACAGCGGCAGGGCGAAGGAAAAGGCCAGGGCCAGGGCGATGCCGATCAGGATATCGACCCCGCGCCACAGCCCGTCGGTGATCGGGTTGTCGCCATGCCCGGCGACGATGAACACGGTGATGGCCGAGAGCAGGGCGGTGTAGCCGCCCTTGCCGATGGCGTGATACGAGAAGAATCCGCACACCACCGCCATCGCAAAATAGGTCAGCCACGGCATGCCCAGCCACGCCTGCTGCGCCACTATCAACAAACCGACGCCGGCACCGATCAAGGTCCCGGTGGCGCGTTCGGCGGCTTTCTTGCCGATGTTGCCGTGGTGCTGCAAGCCGCCGATCACCACCAGCATGGTCACCGACGCCCACTCGCCGTGGGGCAGGTTGATGCCGGTGGTCAGCAGGATCGTCGCCAGCAATCCCAGCGCGACCCGCACCGCGTGAATCGTTCGTGCATGGCGATAACGTCGATACGGGTCGAGCAATGGCCGCAGGATCCGCCGCAACAGCGGCGGCCAACGGTGGGGGCTGAAAGTGCTCAGCGCTGATTCCTCCTCAGAAGATGTAGTCGGTGGCGATGAAGTTCGAATCGCGCCCGCGAATGATCTCGCTGATCAGATCCTTGTTGGGTTCCTGGAACTTGGTCGCCACCAGCGTACGGATCGAAAACACTCGCAGCGCATCGTGTACCGACAGCGTGCCTTCGGCGGAGTTCTTGCGCCCGTTGAACGGGTAGGTGTCCGGGCCGCGCTGGCACTGGGCGTTGAGGTTGATCCGCCCGACCTGGTTGGCGAAGGTGTCGACCAGGCGGCCGACCGCCACCGGGTTGGTGCCGAAGATGCTCAGTTGCTGGCCGAAGTCCGATTCCAGCACGTAGTCGATCACGGTATCGAGGTGACGGTACGGCACGATCGGCACCACCGGGCCGAACTGTTCTTCCTGATAGACACGCATCTGCGGCGTCACCGGGTACAACACCGCCGGGTAGAAGAACGAGGCCCGCGCTTCGCCGCCATTCGGGTTGACCACCCGGGCGCCTTTGCTCTGCGCATCAGCCACCAGCCCATGCAGGTAATCGACCTTGCCTGACTCTGGCAGCGGCGTCAGCGAAACCCCGCTGTCCCATGGCATGCCTGGTTTGAGGCTGGCCAGTTTGGCGTTGAATTTCTCGATGAAGCTGTCGACCACATCCTCATGCACAAACAGGATTTTCAGCGCGGTGCAGCGCTGGCCGTTGAACGACAGGGAACCTGTGACCGCTTCGCTGACCGCGTTGTCCAGATCCACCTCGGGCAGGACGATCCCGGGGTTCTTCGCATCCAGGCCCAGCGCGGCACGCAAACGGTGTGGTTTCGGGTGCAGCTTTTTCAGGTCGCTGGCGGCCTTGTTGGTGCCGATGAAGGCGAAGATGTCGATCTTGCCGCTGGCCATCAGCGCGCTGACGGTCTCGCGGCCGCTGCCATAGATCACGTTGATCACGCCGGTCGGGAAGCTGTCGCGGAAGGCTTCAAGCAACGGGCGGATCAGCAGCACTCCGAGCTTGGCCGGTTTGAACACCACGGTGTTACCCATGATCAGCGCCGGAATCAACGTGGTGAACGTCTCGTTCAGGGGATAGTTGTAAGGGCCCATGCACAGCGCCACGCCGAGCGGGACGCGGCGGATCTGGCCGAGGGTGTCCTGTTCCAGCTCGAAACGGCTGGAGCGGCGGTCCAGTTCTTTCAGCGCATTGATGGTGTCGACGATGTAGTCGCAGGTGCGATCGAACTCTTTTTCCGAGTCCTTGAGGTTCTTGCCGATTTCCCACATCAGCAGTTTCACCACGGCGTCGCGCTGTTGGCGCATGCGCCCGAGGAAAGCTTCGACGTGCTGGATGCGCTCGGCCACACGCATGGTCGGCCACAGGCCCTGGCCCCGGTCGTAGGCGCGGACGGCGGCGTTGAGGGCGGTGAGGGCGGTGTCGGCGTCCAGCAGTGGCGTGCTGCCGAGGATCACTTGTTCGTCGCCATTGTCGCCGTGCAGGTAGACCGGGCTGCGCACGGTGGCGAGCGGGCCGTCCCAGCGGCGCAACTGGCCATCGACCAGGTATTCGCGTTGCTCGACCTGACCGTCGAGGCGGTATTTTTCCGGGATGTCGCTGACAGAAGGGAACAGGTTGCCAAGGATGTTTGCTGTGGTCATGTCGCTACCCCGTAGAAGATGTCGGCGGGCCGATTGGAAAAGGCTTTACAGGTTATACGCCTGAATTCACTGAAATTTAAACCCGCAAATGTCACGGGAATGTCACGCAAGGCGTAAGCCCTGACTGGCCCCGTATGCCCCCCTCACTGTCCCGCAATGCCCTCAACCCGCCGCCGTCGCTGCCTTAAGGTGTGATCACAACAATAAGCGGCACCTCACGCGAGGATCTTTATGCGGGCATCCCGATTCACCTGGCTGCTGATGCTGGCCGTTGCACTGGCCGGTTGCGGCGAAGACGCCAACTCCCCGACCTCATCCGGCATCGCCCGTAGCGCCATGCCCTCCGACCCGGCGCTGGCGCAGATCTACGCCAACAGCTGCCAGCTCTGCCACGCCAACCCCGCCGCCAATGCGCCGCTGACCGGTGACCGCAAGGCCTGGGAACCGCGCGTCCAGCAGGGCGCCGACACGCTGCTCGACCACGCCATCAACGGCTACAACGGCATGCCGCCGATGGGCCAGTGCGTCGAGTGCTCGGAAGAACAATTCCTTCAGTTGATCGGCTTCATGGCCGACCAGCCGCTCCCACAATAAGGACCCTGGCATGCCGATAGATCTGACACGCCGGCAGTTGTTGCAACGGGCAAGCATCGTCGGCGCGTTCAGCGCGCTGGCTTCCAATCCGGCGCTGGGCCAACTGATGCGCGCGCCGCGACTGATTCCCTGGCGCAACTGGTCGGGCGGGCAGAGTTGCCTGCCGGCGGCGCGGGTGGCACCGAAGAATCTGGATGAACTGACGGCGGTGATTCAACAGGCACCGGGCAAGATTCGTCCGGTAGGTTCGGCGCATTCCTTCAGCGCGCTGGTGCCCACCGACGGCACGTTACTGTCCCTGAGCTACTTCAACGGTCTGCTCGATCACGACCCGAAAACCCTGCAAGCCGAGTTCGCCGCCGGCACGCCGATGTCGCGCATGGGCGTGCCGCTCAAGGACATCGGCCAGGCCCTGCAAAACATGGCCGACATCGATTACCAGACCCTCGCCGGGGCGATTTCCACCTCGACCCACGGCACCGGCAAAACCTTCCAGTCCTACTCGGCCCACGTCTGCGGGCTGCAACTGGTGACCGCCAGTGGCGAGGTGCTGGATTGCGACAGCCAGCGTCATCCCGACGTGTTCAACGCCGCCCGGGTATCCCTCGGCGCGTTGGGCGTGGCCACCAAAATCCGCCTGCAAAACCGCCCGGCCTATCGCCTGCGGGAAACCCAGTGGATCGCCAAGACCGAAGAACTGCTCGAAGACCTGGACAAGAACACAAGCGAAAACCAGCACTGGGAAATGCTCGTCGTCACCCATTCCGATTACGCCTTGTCGATCGCCCTCAACGAAACCACCGACCCGCCCACGCCGCCGATCCCGCCCGAAGAGGAGGGCGGCAACGAGTTCGTGACGTTGATCGAGAAGATCGACAAGTACGGCAGCGATTTCCCGAACCTGCGCAGTTCGCTGCTCAACAGCCTGCGGCATCTGGCGAGTTTCGACGACCGGGTCGGCGACTCGTTCGACATCTACGCCAACGTGCGCACCGTGCGTTTCAACGAGATGGAATATTCGGTGCCCGCCGAACACGGCCCGGCCTGCCTGCGCGAGATTCTCAAATTGATCCGCGACAAAGACCTGCGCACCTGGTTTCCCATCGAGTACCGCTACGTGAAGGCTGACGACATTCCGCTGAGCATGTTCGAAGGCCGCGACAGCTGTTCGATCTCGGTCCACCAGCATTACCAGATGGACCATCACAACTTTTTCGCCGCCGTCGAGCCGATCTTCTGGAAGTACAACGGCCGCCCGCACTGGGGCAAGTTGCACACGCTCAATGCCCGCACGCTGCAAACGCTCTATCCGCGCTGGCAGGAATTCATTCAGGTACGCCAGGCGCTGGACCCGAACGGCAAGTTTCTCAACGGGCATCTTTCGTCGATTCTGGGGGTGAGCTGATGGCGGTCAATCGACGTGATTTCGTGCTGGGTACGTTGGGTGTCAGTGCCTTGCTGGTGGGCGTGGGTGCGTGGCTGCGGCCGGGGGATCGCGGCGGGCCTTACAGCGACTATTTCCGAGCGCTGAACAACGAACTCAAGGCCAACGGCCCGATGCGCCCGGTGTTGCTGATCGATCTGGATCGCCTCGATCACAACATCGACGTGGTGATGCGCTCGGTCAAACGCACGGGCAAGCAGTTGCGGCTGGTGGAGAAATCCCTGCCGTCACCGGGGTTGCTCAGCTACATCGGCCAACGGGCGGGAACGCAGCGGCTGATGTCGTTTCATCAGCCGTTTCTCAATCACGATGCGGTGACGTTCCCGCAGTCGGACATCCTGCTCGGCAAGCCCTTACCGGTACGCTCGGCTGAGCTGTTCTATCAAACCCACAAAGGTCCGTTCGACCCGACGAAGCAACTGCAATGGCTGATCGACAACCCCGAACGTCTGCAGCAATACCTTGCACTGGCCCAGGGACTGGACACGCGGATGCGGATCAACATCGAGCTCGACGTCGGCCTGCACCGGGGCGGCGTCAGTGACGTGAACGTGCTCGGGCAGATGCTCACGCTGATCGCCGCCAACCCGCAGCACCTGGAGTTCGCCGGGTTCATGGGCTACGACCCGTTCGTGGGCATGGGCGTGCCGGGGATTCTCGGTTCGCCCGAGGAACTGTTCGCCAAGGTGATGGTGATTTATCAGCGCTGCGTCGACTTCACCCGGCAGCAATATCCGGCGCTGTGGCATGACGGCTTGTGCCTGAACACCGCCGGCAGCCCTAGTTATCGCATGCATGAAAACGAACACCTGAGCAGTGAAGTGTCGGTGGGGACGGCGATGCTCAAGCCGACGCATTACGATCTGCCGTCGCTGGTTGAACATGAACCTGCCGCGTACATCGCCACGCCGGTGCTGAAAAGCACGGGGCCGGTGAACATCCCGGCGCTGGATGACAAGTCGAGGCTGTTTTCGTGGTGGGACACCAACCAGCGCCAGACCTTCTTCATCTACGGCGGCAACTGGATGGCCGAATTCGAATCACCGCCCGGATTGCAGAGCAATGGTGTTTACGGCCGTAGCTCGAATCAGGAGATGGTCAATGGTTCGAATACCGTGGGGCTGACTGTGGAGGATCAAGTGTTCCTGCGTCCGACCCAGACTGAAGCCGTCCTCCTTCAATTCGGCGATTTGCTGGCGGTGCGTGGCGGCAAGATTGTCGATACCTGGCCGGTCTACACCTGACTCAAAACCACCACAAATCCCCCCTGTGGGAGCGAGCCTGCTCGCGAAGGCGTCCTGTCAGTCAGCATCTATTTGACTGGCACACCGCATTCGCGAGCAGGCTCGCTCCCACAGGGTTTTGTGTTGTCTGCCAAATCCCGATCAATTTCTGTAATGAAGCTTTTATGACAAAAGTTCGGTAGCACATCGCCAGTCCGGTCATGCCTATGTAACGCGCTTGAGGGGCCCTGAGGGGCGCTTTTCACAAGCCGAGGCGGGACGCCGGGAGTGAGGCAATGGGGACTATGGAACGCTACTCGAAAGTGGGCATGCAGGAACTCGATCAACGCCTGTCGAAGATCGTCGAAGCCGCGCGCAAGAAGCCGGTTTCGGTGTATCGCTACGGCGCGCCGTGGGTCTGGATCGTGTCGCAGGATGACTGGCAGGGCGCCTTGAAGGAGGTCTCCAGCTACATTCCGCCGGGGCATTCGCTGGTGCTGCTGCGCCCGCAGATCGACGACCTGCTCGACGCTCACCGCGACCTCCTGCACGACCTCAATGCCCAGCCCGGCATGCTGATCGCCCCGCAGACGGTCATGCACATCCTGCTCCTGCAACTGCTGTATTCGGTGCCCAGCGAGCAGCAGCTCTATGAACAGCTCAATTACAACCTGCTGTTCCGCTGGTTCGTCGGCCTGGGCCTGAACCAGAAAGTCTGGAGCTTCAACGTCCTCAGTCGCGACATCGCCACGCTGCTCAACGAGCCGCGTGCGGTGCAGCTCATCCAGAAAATCATCGGTGAAGTGTTCTGCGGCGCGCTACTGCAAATGCCCGAGTTCTCGCTGAACTTCGCGCTGCTGCACACCTGGCTGGGCAAGCACACCGGGGCCTGCACTTCAGCAATCAAGAACGCCAGTAACTGACGCACACGCAAGGCGCATGAGCGCCAACAGGTCATCGCGAAATTCAGGGGGTAGTGTGGAGCAGATTTTCACGTCACGGCTGGCGCTGTGGGGCTGGCTGCTGGTGACGGCCGGCGCGCAGCCGGCGTTCGCCGATGAGGCCGGGAACGCAGCGGCGCAGCGTCTGGTGGACGTCAACGAATACTTCGTGCGCGGCAACACCGTGCTCGATGCGCGGGCGATCGAAGAAGCGGTGTACCCGTTCCTCGGCCCGCAAAAAGCCTTGAGCGACATCGAAGGCGCGCGGGATGCCCTGCAAAAGGCCTATCAGGAGCGCGGTTATCAATCGGTGTTCGTCGAACTGCCGGAGCAGGCGGTGGCCGACGGCATCGTCTACCTGCAAGTCAGCGAAACCAAGGTCGGCCGGGTGCGGGTGGTCGGCGCTAAACACTATTCGCCGCTGGATATTCGCGACAATGTCCCGGCGCTGAAGGAAGGCGAGGTACCGGACTTCGCCAAGGTTCAGGGTGAACTGGCGCAGCTCAACAAGACCCCGGGCCGCCAGGTGATGCCGCTGGTGCGCGAAGGCCAGCGCCCCGGCACCATGGACGTGGACTTGCAGGTCGAAGATCAGAACCCGTGGACCGCCAGCGTGGGGCTGAACAACGACTACAGCGCCGACACCGAAAAACTGCGCACCGTCACCAGTCTCGGTTACAACAACCTTTGGCAGTTGGGGCACAGCGTCAACCTGACGTTCTTCACCGCGCCGCAGGAGACTGACAACGCCAAGGTCTGGTCCGGCTCTTACACCGCGCCGCTGACCGAGCGCTGGAGCGTGCAGTTCTCCGGTTACCAGTCCGACAGCAACGTCGCCACCATCGGCGGCAGCAACGTGCTCGGCAAGGGCCATTCCTACGGCGTAGCGGCGATCTACACGATCCCGTCCAGCGGCAACTGGTCGAACTCGCTGTCGGCCGGCATCGACTTCAAGGACTTCGACGAACGCCTGACCCTGTCCGGCGAGAGCGACAAGGTGCCGCTCAAATACGCACCGTTCACCTTCGCCTACAACGGCTATCGCTACAGCGAAAAGAGCCAGCTCGGCCTTGGCTTGAGCCTGGTCGCGGCCACCCGCAGCATCTTCGGCTACGGCAGCTCCGACGAAGACTTCGACTACAAACGCTACCGCGCCAACCCGAGTTTCGCCGTGCTCAAGGGCGATACCAACTTTACCTGGACCTTCGACAGCGACTGGCAGAGCGCGAGTAAAGCCGCGTTCCAATTGGCGTCGGGGCCGCTGGTTTCCAACGAACAATTCTCCGCTGGTGGCGCCACTTCGGTACGCGGTTATCTGGCTGCCGAACGCACCGCCGATGACGGCTTCCTGTTGAGCGAAGAGCTGCGCACACCGTCGCTGGCCAAGTACGTCGGCGGCTGGATGCAGGACTGGCGCTTCTACGCCTTCGCCGAAGGCGCGCAACTCTACCTGCGTGACGAGCTGCCGGACCAGGACGCCAATTACGCCCTGGCCAGTGTCGGCCTCGGCACCCGCGCCAGCCTGAGCAAATGGCTGTCCGGCAGCCTCGACTGGGGCTATCCGCTACTCGAAGGGCCGAACACCTCGAAACAGGAATCGCGCCTGCACTTCAACCTTCAGGCCACTTTCTAACAAGGAGCACCTCCATGCAGCGCCTTTTCCTTTCGTTGTTGATCTGCCTGGGCTTCGTGCTCCCGGCCACGGCTCAGGCCTGGTGGCAAGACGACTGGCATTACCGCAAACAGATCGCCGTCGACACCACGCCGCAAGGTGCCGCGATCAATCAGGCCCTGGGCCGCACCGCGCTGTTGGTGCGCCTGCACACCGGCAATTTCACCTTCGACGGCGTGAAGGAGGACGGCTCGGACCTGCGCTTCGTTGCCGCCGATGACAAGACCGTGCTCAACCACCAGATCGAAAGTTTCGACGCGCTGATGGGCATGGCACTGATCTGGGTCGATGTGCCGAATGTCGAGGGCGGTCAGCGTCAGGACATCTGGATGTATTACGGCAATCAGAAAGCCACGGCGACCGGCAACGGCCAACTGACGTTCGATCCGAATTACACCGCGCTCTATCACTTCGACGGCGCCACCGGCACTCCGGCGAAAGACACCACTGCTTACGGCAACACCGCGCAGAGCGCGACCGGCGCAAGCATTGACGGCGTAGTAGGGCGGGCCTTGCAGTTCAGCGGCCAGCCGTTGCTGTTGCCGGCCAGTCCGTCGTTGCAGCACAACGCTGGCAGCGCGTTCACCTTCAGTGCCTGGCTGCGACTGGATCAGGCCAATGGCGAGCAACTGATCCTGGCCCGCCGCGAAGGTGCCAACAGCCTGCTGGTCGGTGTGAATCAGGGCGTGCCGTTCGTGGACATCGATGGCCAGCGCGCCGTGGCCACGCAGCCGCTGAATCCGGGCCAATGGCAGCACGTCGCGCTGACCGCCGAAGGGGCGAAAGTGACGCTGTACATCAACGGTCGCGAGGGTGCGACACTGGCTCAGGCGATGCCGGCGTTCAACTCGGTCATGGCCATTGGTGCTGATCTTTCCCCGAGCGCATACCAGCCGTTCGTGGGTGCCATCGATGAATTGCGCCTGTCGAAAGTCTCCCGTCCGGCGCCGCTGTTGCTGGCCGACGCCACTTCCCAGGGCGCCGAGTCGAAACTGGTGGCTTACGGCGTCGATGAAGAACAGTCCGGTTTCGGTTTCGGCAGCCTCGGCTTCCTGCTCAACGCGGTGCCGGTGGATGCCTGGGTGATCATCGCGTTGCTGGTGCTGATGATGTTCCAGTCGTGGATCATCATGCTGCGCAAGAACCGCACCCTGAGCCGCGTCACTGCTGCCAACGAAGACTTCCGCGTGCAATTCGCCAAGGTCGGCACCCGCCTGGAAATGTTCGCCGACGACACTCAACTCGCCCAGCGCCTGCAGCACTCGCCGCTGTGGCGTCTGTATCAAGTAGCGGTAAAAGAGATCCGTACCCGCCGCGAGCAGGGCGCCGATACCTCGTCGGTTTCGGCGGCGACCATCGAAGCCATCCGCTGCTCGATGGACGGCGTGCGCACCCGGGAAAACCAGCAGCTCAGCTCGAAACTGTCGACCCTGTCCAACGCCATCGCCGGTGGCCCGTACATCGGCCTGCTCGGCACCGTGCTGGGGATCATGGTGGTGTTCCTCGGCACGGCCATGGCCGGCGACGTCAACATCAACGCCATCGCGCCCGGTATGGCCGCCGCCTTGCTGGCGACCGCCATGGGCCTGTTCGTCGCGATCCCGGCGCTGTTTGGCTACAACCGCCTGATTACCCGCAACAAGGAAGTCAGCGCCGACATGCGCGTGTTCGTCGACGAGTTCATTACCCGGCTGGCGGAGATGCACGGCGAAGGCCAGTCCAGTGAAGCGGCGCATCAGCGCGGTCATCACGCCAACCACTCCGTACCGGCCTGAGGAGCAAAGACATGGCGTCCGTAAATGCCTCCCACGACGATGACGAAGATGCCGCAGTGGACAGCATCAACATCACGCCTCTGGTGGACGTGCTGATGGTGGTGCTGGTGATGTTCATCCTCACCGCCACCGCGCAGGTCTCCGGGATCCAGATCAACCTGCCCAAGGCCAGCGCCGCCGTGTCGCTGTCCGAGGCCAAGACCAAGGCGATTTCGGTCAACGACGGCGGCCAGGTGTTCCTCGACGCCTACCCGGTGACCTTGCCGGAGCTGGAAGAACGCCTGCGGATCGAGAAGGCGCAGAACCCGGACTTCCCGGTGATCGTGCGCGGCGACGCTACGGTGCAGTACCAGAAAGTCATCGAAGTGCTGGACCTGCTGCGCCGGCTCGAACTGTCCCAGGTCGGTCTCGTTACCGGCAAACCGACGCAGGGCTGAGTGATGACTGCACAACTACCAATCGAGCCTTTGCCGGTGAAGAAGTCGCCACTGCGCTACGCGAAGTGGGGCGCCGGGCTGCTGCTGAGCGCCATTGCGGCGTTTCTGTTGTGGCAGTGGGCCAACGACATGAGCGGCATCCGCCGGGAAGCGCCGAAGGTGCCGACGATCATTCCGTTGCCGCCACCGCCACCACCGCCGCCGGAAAAACCGCCGGAGCCGGAAACCCCGGTGGAAGAAAAAATCGTCGAGCCCGAGCCAACGCCCGAACCGCAAGAGGTCAAGCCCGAGGAAGAGGCACCGCCATCGCCGGCGGACGACCTGGCCAACCCGATGCAAATGGACGGCGACGCCCAGAGCGGCAGCGACGCCTTCAACATCGGCGCGGGCAAGGGCGGCGGCATGGCCGGTTCCGGCGGCGGGCGACTGGGTAATGGCACCTACAGCCAGTTCCTGGCGTTCACTTTCCAGAAGCTGCTGCGCGAGAACCCCGACCTGCGCAACCTCGCGTTTTCGCTGCAGGCCGATGTGTGGCTGAGCAGCGTCGGCGAGATCACCCGGGTCGAGCTGATCAAGTCCAGCGGCAACCCCGAGATTGACAGTCAGGTGCTGGCCGCCTTGCGTAACGCGCCCCACCTGAGCGAACGGCCACCGGCCTCCATCACCTTGCCTGTGCGCATGTCCCTGCAAGGGCGACGTCCGGGTTAACCGAATTCATAAAGCTGTATGAAAAGGAGTTGTGTGCAGATGATTTCCAACGTGAATCGATTGTCCCTGGCGGTCGGCATGGTCATCGCGACCCTGGTCGGTCAGGCCGCGGCAGCGCCTGCGCCCTCGGAGAACGCCACGATCAATCTGATCCGCTTGCTGGTCGAGCAGGGCATTCTGAAACAGGACAAGGCCGACGCGCTGATCGCCCAGGCCCAGAACGAGGCGGCCCAGGCCAAACAGGCTGCGGCGTCCACCGCCGTGGCAGCCGGGCCGGTCGCAGTGCCTGGCGATGTGCGGGTGCAATACGTGCCGGCCGCAGTGCGCGACCAGATCCGCGATCAGGTCAAGGCCGAAGTCATGGCCACCGCCAAGCAGGAAAACTGGGCCGCGCCCAATACGTTCCCGGACTGGGCGTCGCGCATCAGCTTCGACGGCGACATTCGCCTGCGTGACGAATCGCGCTATTACTCGGGCAGCAACAGCAACGAAATCGTCGACTTCGCCAAGCTCAACAACAACGGCCCATACGACGTGAACCCCAACAGCAGCACCGCGTTGCCGCCGTTGCTCAACACCCGCGAAGACCGCGAAAACCTGTTCCGCCTGCGCGCCCGGCTGGGCATGAAAGCGGAGATTTCGCCGCAATGGACCGCCGGCATCCGCATCGGCACCGGCTCGGACAACAACCCGGTGTCGACCACCCAGAACCTCGGCGGCGGCTTCTCGAAAAAGGACATCTGGCTCGATCAGGGTTACCTGACCTGGAAGCCGTCGGATGAGCTGACTCTGACCGGTGGCCGTTTCGCCAACCCGTTCATGTCCACCGACATGCTGTATTCCAACGACCTGAACTTCGACGGTGTGGCGGCGATTTTCGACCACAAGCTCAGCCGCGACTGGGGCGTGTTCGGCACCGTCGGCGCGTTCCCGGTGGACTACACCAACGACACCACCACCAGCAACGGCTTCGACAAGGAAGAAAGCGACAACAAATGGCTGTACGGCGCGCAGATCGGCGCCAAATGGGCGATCAACAGCAACAACCGCTTGAAAGGCGCGCTGGCCTACTACCGCTTCGACGACATCGAAGGCCAGCGCTCCAGCCCTTGCGAACCGTGGGCCGGCGCGCCGGGCTGCGACAGCGACGGCACCCGCGCAGCATTCATGCAGAAGGGCAACAGCGTGTTCCTGCTGCGTGACATCACGCCGAACCCGCTCAACCCGACCACCACGCCGCAACCGCAATTCGTTGGCCTGGCGTCCGAATTCAACCTGTTGGACCTCAACGTGGTGTGGGACGCCGACCTGCCGGAAGACTTCAAACTGCGCAGCCAGGGCAACTACATCCACAACCTCGGTTACGACGAAGGCGACATGCGCAAGCGTTCGGCCGGACAACTGGTCAACAACCTCGACAGCAACGGCAACATCGAAAGCGGCGCCAATGCGTGGATGGTCCAGTTCACCCTCGGCAACGCGCTGGAGCTGAAGAAGCAGGGCGACTGGAACCTGTTCGCCGGCTACAAGTACATCCAGCCGGATGCCTTGCCGGACGGCTTCAACGATTCGTCGTTCCACCTCGGCGGCACCAACGCCAAGGGTTACTTTCTGGGGGGCAATTACGGTCTTGCGAAGAACGTCTACGCCACCGGCCGCTGGCTGAGTTCGGAGGCGGTGTATGGCGCGCCGTTCGACATCGACGTCATGCAGCTTGAGATCAACACGCGCTTCTAAGGCGCCGGGAGAGGGTTATGAAAATCCGCTGTTTATGGCTTGGGCTCGGCATGTTGATCGCCACCGGGGCGAGCGCCGAAGGCATGGAGGAACGCCTGCGCACCCAGTTGCGCAGCACCACCAAGCAACTGCAAACCCTGCAAAGCCAGCAGGCCCAGGCCAGCGCCGCGCAACTGGCGGCGCAGAACGAAGCCAAGGCTGCGCAGGCACAAATCAAGCAATTGACCGCCGAACTGGCCAAGGCCAAAGGCCTCGCCGAGCAACTGGCCGGGCAGCAGCAAGCCCTGCACAGCCAGGCCCAGGCGCAAGTCGCGGCCAGCAACGAGCAGACCGGCAAATTCAAGAAAGCCTATGACGAGTTGTTGGTCATGGCCCGTGCCAAAGAGGCAGAACGGTCTAAGCTTCAAGCGCAATTGGCTGAACGTGACACACAAGTGCAGCAATGTTCGGTCAAGAATCAGCAGATGTACGGCGTGGCCAAGCAGATTCTCAGCGCCTACGAAAACATCGATGTGGCCGAGGTGATGAAGATCCGCCAGCCCTTCGCCGGCAGTGCCCGGGTCAAGTTCGATGAACTGGCTCAGGGCTTTGGCGATGAACTGTACAAGACTCAATTCGATGCGCCGCAAGCCGCGATCGCGCACTGATTAAAAGACTCATGGACAAGGAAGAAGTAATGACTCAATTGATCTCCCACGTATCCCCGCAATCCCTGACCGACGTGCTGCAAGCCGCCGGTTACCGCGTCAACCAGACCGAACAGAACGGCATCGTCCAGTTGCTCAGCGCCAGCCAGGGCATCGGCTATGCCGTGCGTTTCGGCAACCCTGCGGTGGTGGAGCAGGGCAGCTACGTCGACTTCACCTTCAGCTGCGCCTTGCGCGTGCAGGGTGAGTTGCCGGCGGGTGTGGCCGAGCAGTGGAACGCAACACGCCGGTTTGCCCGATTGTCGTTGCAGGGCGAGTTTCTGGTGATGGAAATGGACGTGGTGGTGGCCGCTGGCGTCAGCGGCGATTACCTGCGCGGCAACCTGGAACTGTGGGATCGCCTGTTGCAGGAGTTCATCGTGTATCTGCGTGATTTCACCCAGAACGCTGCTGCCGTCCAGGCTCCAAAAGTTGAGCAAGAGGAAGTCGCGCTGTGACAAAACCTGCCATGGTAATCAGCGCCGCTGCGGTGGCGCTGTTGGTGGTGGCCGTGGCGCTGGTGGTGCGGCCGGGCAATGACCCGGTCGCCGCCCAGCAACCGGCGCCGGTCATTGCGGCCAACAGCGGGCCTGCGGTGGCGCGGTTGGGCAATCAGCAGGTGTCGCCGGAGGAATTGCAGGCGCTGCTGGCCGCCGTACCGCCACAGACCCGCGAGCAACTGCGTGGCAATCGCGAGGCGCTGGAGCGCTGGATTCGTTCACGCCTGGCCGAAAAAGCCGTGCTGGAACAGGCCGACGCCCAAGGCTGGGCGCAGCGTCCGGAGGTAGTTCGGCAAACCCGTGCAGCCACCGAACAGATCGTGTTCCGCGACTATTTGCAGTCGGTGAGCCAAGTGCCGGCGGATTACCCGAGCGCTGCTGAATTGCAGCAGGCATATGACGCGGGCAAGGCCAACTGGCAGACGCCGGCGCTGTATCGGGTCAGCCAGATTTTCCTCGGGGTGAATGAGCCACAGAACCTTGAGGCGGTGCGCAAGCAGGCGGCGGAGTTGAGCAAGAAAGCCCAGGCAACTTCGGCGGACTTTGCAGCACTGGCGAAGGAGTTTTCTCAGGATCGCCTCACCGCTGAACGTGGTGGAGATACCGGCCTGCAACCCTTGCAGCAACTGGTGCCGGAAGTGCGTGGTGCCGTGGCGCGGCTCAAAGTCGGCGCGGTCTCCGATCCCGTTCAAAGCAGCGCCGGTTTCCACGTGATCAAACTCACCGAACAACAACCGGCCCGCACCGCGACCCTCGACGAATTGCGTGATCAACTGACCCAGGCCTTGCGGGCACAGCGTCAGGAACAGATCGCCCAGGCCTATCTGGACGGCATGCTCAACACCGCAACGCTGAGCATCGACGGGGCCGAGCTCAACAAGGTGCTGGAGGGAAAACTGTAATTCAGATCCACCGCAGCTCCCACAGGGAATGTGTGCAAAGGCAAACAACAAAGATCGACAGGGAGTCATCGATGTCATTCACCGAACCCGCAGCACGACCGAGCAGCGCCGATTTCCGCTGGCCCCGGGACAAGGACGAACCCTGGCTGGCGCAAGCCGCAACCCTGGACGGCGACGTCGCGCAATACTTTCTGGTCAGCGCCCGTTGCGGCTGCTTCATGCAGGCCGCCCGCAGCCTCAACGTGCGCTCGACCCTGCTGCGCAAGCAACTGGCGCAGCTCGAACAGCAACTGCAATGCGCGCTGTTCAGCTTTCAGGGCAGCGCCCTCAGCCTGACCCGCGAAGGCCAGCAATTGCAGGCGCAACTGATCGCTTTGGCCCACGAACGCAAGCTGCCGGTGATTGAGCAGCCCTTGATCAGGCTGGCCGTCGCCGAATCGATCCTGCATGACATCCTTGGCCGCGACCTCATCGCACTGCTGCGCCGCAACGCCAGCGTGCGCCTCGAGATCATCGCCCTCGACAGCGAACTGGCCCTGCGCGCGGTCAGCGCCGACATCGTGCTGTGGCTCGCCCACGGCGATACCCCGCATCCGGGCCCGACCTTCGCCACCAGCGAACCGCAACGCCTTGCACAACTGGAATACCAGCCGCACATCGCCAAACGCTATTCGCGCGTGACTGCACGCCCGGAAAGCCCCGATGACCTCGCCGATTTCATGCTGGTGCAATGGCAGCACGATCGGCAGATCGACAGCTTTCGGCCGTGGAATGAACTGGTTGAACAGCGTCTGGCGGGCGTGGTGCAGATGCAGTCTTACGAGCTGATGCTGGAGATGATCCGGTGCAGCGCGTGCATCGGGTTGCTGCCGATGTACATGAGCCGGTTTGATCGCGGGTTGGTGGCGTTGCCGGGGTTGTTTGAAGAGGCGATGCGGTTGCAGGCGTGGCTGGCGGTGAACAGTGAATCGCAGGAGGTTGGCGAGGTGCGGACGTTGGTTGAGTTGATTCAACGCACTTTCAATGAGCGGCAGGAGTGGTTCGAGTAGGCGGACTTAGATCGTGTAGATCGTTCCCACGCTCCGCGTGGGAATGCAGCCCGGGACGCTCCGCGTCCCTTCCAGAGCCGAACGCAGAGCGTCCGTTGAGGCATTCCCACGCAGAGCGTGGGAACGATAAGGTTACAGAGGCGCCTCAGCCTTCAACTCCAGATAGACGGAGCTGCAACCGTTCGCGGTCAATCGAATCAGGTGGCAGCTGTACGCGGGTTGACCGACCGGGAATCAAGGAACCCGGCATACCCGAAGGTATCCCACGCACAGCCACCGCGACACGTGGATTCAGAAAGGTATCTGAATCCGGTCCTGGGCACTGGCGCGCCTTGATTGAGTCGGACGGTCAAATCCGATCGCCGACTCATCAGCGACCCGGAAACGATAGAGCCGGCCCTCAAGGCGCACAAGCCGGCGGATTCTGGCGGATGCGTAGGCAATGGCGCAAGGTTGCGTGGCTTTGCGGACATAACATTCAAAACAATTCAACAAGTGCGCTGGCTTGAACTGAAATGACAAAACCCGCGCTCCCAGCTGAAGGAGGACGCGGGTTTTTATGGTTGGGACTGGTAAATAAGTGCGTCCCCATTTATCGATGACGCGAACGTTGCGGGCTTAAGCCTTGGTTGAAATACAAAAACGGCCCGTTGCGGGCCGTTTTTCTGAGGCATTGAACATATTCACATTAAACTGCAACGTCCCCTTATCAATTTCAACGTTTAAAAACAAAATAATCGAAAGCAATCCAGTCCTGACGCGCTTTTTGAAGCTCTACCCGGCTAATTCCTGGCGATGAGAATTCATAATATTGTGCATCTCTAGAATCTACGGCAGGCAATACTTTCTGCGCTATCAAACCACCACCAGCATCATAATAAGAAGCTGTGGCGCCATAGATGTTCCAAGTCAGCCAAAAACTGACAAAAGAGCAAACCATTTTTAAATCCAGCCTGACACGCTGAATCTCAATTGACCGGTGGCCGAGGTGCAACAATTGCCCCATTCGCTTCCCTGGCAAGACAGGAGAGTTGCCGCCATCTGACAGTGGTGCAATTCCCATGTTTCCTGGGCCAGAGAGAAACACTATGTCCATGCTCTGCAACTCTATTGTCTGACCCACAGTAATTAAACGAGTTGTATAAGCATCGAAATTTTCCTCGATTATCGCCGGCGCTGAGTCCACCCTATAACGACGCTCAGGAAAAAATACTGCCTTTTGAAACATCACCGCGTCCTGCTTATTCGCTTTCCCGTCATAGTTCAAACTGAAGCTTATCTTCAAGTCACTGCCATGCTTGAGTGCTTGCAACCAGGCAATCAGCTTAGGCTGTAAAGTCCGGGTCAGCGTTCCCATTCCCAGAGGCACACCCTCTATATCTTCATCGTCGTAGACGACCTGCTTGTCATTGGTGTCCGTCCCCTCATACCGCAAATGCCCGGTTTGCCCCGGCACCTGATGTGGCCAAGCCTCGAGTCGAAACTCGGATGTCGGTAACAATTTTGTAACGTCCAGTTCTGTGTCGTTGTCATCAATCCTCGGCACAGGCAACGCAGGGTCATAATCGGCAATTCTGTTCACCGAAGCATCCAGTACCTGCGAGTCGTACGGCTTGCCACCGCGCCGCAGTACATAACGGAGCTTCAACGATTTGCCCATGTTCGCCGCAAGAAATGCGCTGTCCAACGGAAAGTTGGCCCGGCTGGCTGTATTCAACGGTTTGAAATCGAATACCGGCGAACCAGCTCCCGACGCTCCTTCGGCAATCAGTTTTGCCTCATCGCCGGGACGGAAACCGAGCACTTCCACCTGGCCGTTTGCACCTTTCAGGTTAGCGGGATTCAACGGGTCCAGAACACCAGCCACCGATTTCTGAAACCGTGGTGGCAGCAGATTCGGTAACCCTTCACCCACCACACGGGCCGTCGCTGCTACCGATTGGCCGATAGACGTGCCATTGCGCAGCACTTTATACACGCTCTTCACTGTGCTACCGGCGATCACCTTGTCATTGTCTATCCACAGGATCACGACCTTTTTCTGCCCGAACTCATCGGCTTCCACGATTCCGTTCAACGGCACCACGAGGTCCGCTTTACCTTCAACACTTGCGGTATAGGTTCCATCGATGACATCCCCCGCAAGCAGGCGCGAGTCGTTGGTCAGTACAATCACTTGCAGCCGGTTTGTGCTCAGCAGTTCCAGGTCAATGATCTCGGACACATCGTCAGGATCGTTCGGTCGTTCACGGTAGATGACCCCTGGCAAGCGTTTGCCGTCTAGGTTCTCGTCGACGGTTTGCGAGGCTGACCACACGGCGTCGGGGTCGGGCGTATTGAGGAGTTGATCAGTCACGGTGTATGAAAAATCCAGCGTGCCGCTCGGCCTGATGGCTTTGTCGAGAAATGCGCGATTCACGGTAAAACACACGGTGGTCGGTGCCGGCGAGCCGGGGGCAGGTGGTTGCGGTGCCTCGTTGGCGCCCACTTTGAAAGTGACGATCTCGCCATTGCACTTTAGCGTGATCGTGTCGTAGGCCCGGCAATAGGGATAGGTGAAGCACACCTGTGCGCTGACAAAACCTGGCCCGACGCCGTTCTTGATTTCGTCAGGCAGCGTCATTCCGAGTTCGGAATGGCCCACGATATCAGGTCGGACGTCTTTCAAGCCGGGCCGGATCATGTTGAAGAGCGCTTCCAGCATCGGTGTGGAAGAGCCGACGTTCTGGCTGTTGCGAATTATGTCGTAGTACAGCTCGTTGACTCGGGCGTGATTCAGTCGGCCCACTGGAATACGCATTTCAATCGGGGCGTTCGGGTTGCCGACAGGTTTGCTGTCCAGAGGTGCCAAATCACCCTTGAGCATCAGTACGATGGTATCGGTCGGATCGACAGTGCCTGCCTGTGGCGGATCGATTCGAACTCTTGCGCCCAGACCGTCAGGCACCAGATTGTAAATGGCAAGCGGGATACCGATGTGCGCACCGATAACTGGAATAGTGGCGCCCTGCACGAAAGGAGGTGCAAGCGTCAAGATGGTGTTTTGCGTTGAGGTTGGCGTTGCCATAATCGATGCTCCGGAGCGAATTGGGGACGCAGGAGTTATCAAACTATGAGAAGGGAATTGCGTCACCTGTCAGATCTGACAGGTGAGCGTGGTTTCAAGACGAATGGTCATCGGTGAACGGTTTCCTGCACATGCCAAAACGGCCCCTTTAAGGGGCCGTTTCGGTTTCAACACTCAGGCACGGGGCTCAGCCGCCACCTCCAGATTATCCAGCGCACGATTCACCGCCAGTTCCCCCAGCATGATCAGTTGCGCAATGCCTAGCAGCACATGCCGATGCGAGCCGTCCACCAGCCCGGCGAAGTCGGTGGCCATGGTTTTGGCGGAGGTCAGGGTTTCGCAGGCGTCGGCCAGCAGTTCTTCGCTGTCGATGCCGGGGGCGATGAGGTAGCGGGTGTTGGGTTTGAGCAGCGGTTTTCTGGGGAGCAGGGGATTGAAGTAGTGGTCGAGGGCGCGTTCGGCGGCTTCGTGGAAGGTCTTTGAGTCGAGGGATTCGTAGGGCGAGGTGGTGTCGGTTTCGGGTGGGTTTGGCGTTGGTTTGATCATGATTGAATCTCCAGAGTCATGGAGCCGCCACGATTCGCTGCGATACGAAGAGGTGGCAGCTATACGCGGGTCGCAGACCGGGACTCTAGAACCGGCAGACCCGAGGGTCTCCCACGTACAGCCGCCATAAACTGGAGGATGTTGTGCGTCTAGAGATCGCGGGCTGCGAGACCCGATCGCTGATTCGTCAGCGACCCGGAAACGATAGAGCTGGCCCCCAAGGCGCACAAGCCGGCGGATTCTGGCGGATGCGTAGGCAATGGCGCAAGCCGTTGTGGCTTGCCGGACGTTTCGGTTAACGGTTTTAAACGGTCATGGCGAAACCGCGACGAAGCGGTTTAAAGTGACCGGCCACGCACTGATCCAGGAGGGATCTTTCATGCCTGAGCACAACCCCGCCATTCACCTCGAACGCTTCAGCGAGTCCCACGTCGAAGGCGTCACCGCGCTTTACAACGACCCTGCCGTGACCCGGCAGGTGCTGCAGATGCCGTTTCAGTCTGCCGAAATCTGGCGCCAGCGGCTGATGCCGGAAAACGAACGGATGGTGAAACTGGTGGCGCTGCATCAAGGTGCGGTGATCGGGCATCTCGGGCTGGAGGCTTTTTCGCGAATTCGCCGCAGCCACGCCGGCAGTCTCGGCATGAGCGTCGCGGTGGCGTGGCAGGGCAAGGGCGTGGGTTCGAAGCTGTTGGCAACGGCGCTGGACGTCGCCGACAACTGGATGAACCTGCACCGGGTCGAGCTTTCGGTGTACGCCGACAACGAGGCGGCCATCGGCCTCTATCGCAAGTTCGGCTTCGAAACCGAAGGCCTGTTCCGCGATTACGCGGTGCGTGACGGGCAATGGGTCGACACTTTGAGCATGGCGCGTCTGCGCAAACGCTGACCTTCTGTCCGTCAATGGCCGACGAGGCGAGCGTGCAGGCAAATGACTTGCACGGTCGTCACCGGCATCTGCCATGCTCGAAGTCCGCAGCACTGCTTCCTCAAAGGAACACCGCAATGGACGACGTACAGCAACTGGGCGAAATGCTTCGCCACTATGCCGACAGCGAAGCGCACAAGAAGCAACTGTTCGAGACGCAATCGGCGACCTGGGCCACACGGATTACCGAGTTGTTCGGGCAGATTCAGCAATGGCTGGAGCCGGTGCAGGCGCCGGGGTTGCTGGAGGTGAGTCGCGAGGCTTATGTGGCGTTCGGGCCGAGCACGCCGGTTGAGACCTCAACCTTCAAGACTGAAAAACTGAGCATCGTGATTGCCGGCAAACCGGTGGAGTTCGTGCCGGATGTGATGGGCAGTGGCGGGCAGATTTCGCTGGCGGTGATGGGGCTGACGGCAGCGCGTTATGGGAGTGTTTCGTTGGTGGGGCTGGCCAATGGTGATTGGCAGTGGCGCAAGACCAATGGGTTGAAGGATCCGGATACCTTTGCCTTCGATGCGAATTTTCTCGCGCAGCAACTGCAGAGCCTCATCCCTCGCGACCGCACCTAAGATCAAAAGCCTACCCCCTCATCGGAACGCCGCCCTTTCCCCCTCTCCCCCAAGGGGGCGAGGGGGAAAGGGAGCAAATCTTCGTGGTTGTCAAAAACTCAGTTCACGGGGAAAGGGCAGTTCTTCGTTGTTGATATTGCATTCACCTTCGATTTTTCAGGTCGGCGTAACTCGAAAGTACAACCCGGTCAGTTCCCTCTCCCTCTGGGAGAGGGCTAGGGTGAGGGCCGCGCGGCTGACACACCTCACATCTCAAGATTCACCCACCCCGGCTTCGCCACCTCCGGTGCCACCGCTTTCACGGTTTTACCGGTAGCCAACTCAACCCGTCGCGCCACCTCCGGATCATCCGCAAACGGCGTCAGACTCGCCTCATCCAGACTCTCGGCCGTCTCGTGCCGCAGGCAGTACTCAACCGCCAGCCACAGAAACACCACGCCCAACACATTCAATAAAACATCGAACATGACCAGCTCCCTTGATCAGGCGATCTGCGCTTCACGATGGGCGAGTGCAACGTCGGCAACCCGCACCGTGCGCCACACGTTATAGGCCATCAGCAACATGCCGCTGAGGAAGAACACCCCGCCGGCAAAGCGCACGATGAACCCCGGATGACTGGCTTGCAGCGCTTCGACGAACGAATAGGTCAGCGTGCCGTCCTCGTTGATCGCCCGCCACATCAGGCCCTGAGTAATGCCGTTGACCCACATCGAAGCGATGTACAACACCGTGCCAATGGTCGCCAGCCAGAAGTGCAGGTTGATCAGCGGCGTACTGTGCATGCGCTCGCGGCCAAACACCTTGGGCACCATGTGATAGGTTGCGCCGAAGGTGATCATCGCCACCCAGCCCAGCGCCCCGGCGTGAACGTGGCCGATGGTCCAGTCGGTGTAGTGGGAGAGGGCATTGACGGTCTTGATCGCCATCATCGGCCCTTCGAAGGTCGACATGCCGTAGAACGCCAGCGACAAAACCAGGAAGCGCAGGATCGGGTCGGTGCGCAATTTATGCCACGCGCCGGAGAGGGTCATCATCCCGTTGATCATGCCGCCCCAGCTCGGCGCCAACAGGATCAGCGACATCGCCATGCCCAGCGACTGCGCCCAGTCCGGCAGCGCGGTGTAATGCAAATGGTGCGGGCCGGCCCAGATGTACAGGGTGATCAGTGCCCAGAAGTGCACGATCGACAACCGGTACGAATACACCGGCCGATTCACTTGCTTGGGCACGAAGTAATACATCATCCCGAGGAACCCGGTGGTCAGGAAGAAACCCACCGCGTTGTGCCCGTACCACCATTGCACCATCGCGTCGGTGGCGCCGGAGTACACCGGATAGGACTTGAACCAGTCCACCGGAATCGACAGGTGATTGACCACGTGCAACATGGCGATCACCAGGATGAACGCGCCGAAGAACCAGTTGCCGACATAGATGTGCTTGGTCTTGCGCTGCACCACGGTGGTGAAGAACACGATGGCGTAAGCGACCCAGACCACCGCCATCCACACCGCGCCGGAGAACTCGATCTCGGCGTATTCCTTGGTGGTGGTGTAGCCCAGCGGCAGGGTGACCAGCATGATCACGATCACCGATTGCCAGCCCCAAAAGGTGAAGGCTGCGAGTTTGTCCGAGTACAGCCGCACCTGGCAGGTACGCTGCACCGCGTAGTAGCTTGCGGCGAATTGCGCGCTGCCGGCGAAACCGAAAATCACCAGGCTCGTGTGCAACGGTCGCAAGCGGCCGAAGGTGGTCCACGGCAAGTCCAGATTCATGTCCGGCCATACCAGTTGCGAGGCGATCCATACCCCCATCGCCATGCCCACGACACCCCAGAAAACAGTCGCGATGACGAATTGGCGGACGACCTTGTAGTTATAAGCCTGTCCGATTGTTGCTGTGCTCATGGTCAGTTCATCCACGGTTGCAAAGTCTTGCCAGGCCACCCGGTCTGGCTCGAACTGCACTGTAGAAACCCCACCGGAAACAAAACAGGCTCAGGAATTGATCATTTATGCGGATCAGATCCAGGCGCTGCCTGCGGCCATCTGCCGCGTCCTGATACGGTTTTTATGCGTTCAGGTGAATCTGTAATCGGCTGCGCTGCAACGTCATAGTGCTTTTACAAAACTGTGGGAGCGAGCCTGCTCGCTCCCACAGGAAACTCCTGATGAGGTAGCCGCTGCATGTACCAGTACGATGATTACGACCGGGCGCTGGTGTTCGAGCGCGTTGCGCAGTTTCGCGATCAGGTCGAGCGCTTCATGGCCGGGGAGTTGAGCGAAGAGGAATTCCTGCCGCTGCGCCTGCAGAACGGCCTGTACATGCAAAAGCACGTTTACATGCTGCGGGTGGCGATTCCCTACGGCACTTTGAGCGCCGAGCAGATGCGCACACTGGCAAGCATCGCCCGGGACTACGACCGTGGTTACGGCCACTTCACCACCCGGCAGAACATGCAGTTCAACTGGATCGAACTGCACGAGGTGCCGGACATTCTCGAGCGTCTGGCCCAGGTCAACATGCATGCGATCCAGACCTCGGGCAATTGCGTGCGCAACATCACCACCGAAGCCTTCGCCGGGGTCGCGGCGGACGAGTTGATCGACCCGCGTCCGCTGGCGGAAATCCTGCGGCAATGGTCGACGATCAACCCGGAATTCCTGTTCCTGCCGCGCAAGTTCAAGATCGCCATCTGCTCGGCGAAGCAGGATCGCGCGGCAATCATGATGCACGACATCGGCCTCTACCTTTACCCCGGCCGTGACGGTCAGATGCTGCTGCGGGTGATCGTCGGCGGCGGTCTGGGGCGCACGCCTATCCTTGGATTGCAGATCCGCGACGGCCTGCCGTGGCAACACTTGCTGTCTTACGTCGAGGCGGTTTTGCGGGTCTACAACCGCCACGGCCGGCGCGACAACAAGTACAAGGCGCGGATCAAGATTCTGGTCAAGGCGCTGGGCATCGAGGCGTTCGCCAAAGAGGTCGAGGAGGAATGGCAACACCTCAAGGACGGCCCGGCGCAACTGACCGAAGATGAATTCCAGCGGGTCGCCAGTGCCTTTGTGCCGCCGAGCTACCGCACGCTGGCGGGTACCGATCTGGATTTCGGCACGCACCTGGCCGACAACCCGGCGTTCGCCCGTTGGGTCGCGCGCAACGTTCAGCCGCACAAAGTGCCGGGCTACACCAGCGTGGTGCTGTCGACCAAACCGGGTCTGGCCTCGCCGCCAGGGGACGTCACCGATGCGCAGATGCAGGCCGTGGCCGACTGGTCCGAGCGCTTCGGTTTCGGCGAAATCCGCATCGCCCACGAGCAGAACATCGTCCTGCCGGATGTGCCCAAGTCCGAGCTGTATGCGTTATGGCAACTGGCGAAAGAGCACGGGCTGGGCGCCGCCAACGTCGGCCTGCTGACCGACATCATTGCCTGCCCCGGCGGTGATTTCTGTGCGCTGGCCAACGCCAAGTCGATCCCGATTGCCCAGGCGATTCAGGCGCGCTTCGACAACCTCGATTACCTGCACGACCTCGGCGACATCAGCCTGAACATTTCCGGCTGCATGAACGCCTGCGGCCATCACCACATCGGCAACATCGGGATTCTCGGCGTCGATAAAAACGGCAGCGAGTGGTATCAGATCACCCTTGGCGGCGCCCAGGGCAAGAACAGCGCACTGGGCAAGGTCATCGGCCCGTCGTTCAGCGCCGCCGAAGTGCCGCAGGTGATCGAGCGGATCATCGGCACCTTCGTGCGTTATCGCGAGGCTGAAGAACTGTTCGTCGATACCGTGGCGCGCATCGGGTTGGAGCCGTTCAAGGAGCGGGTCTACCCGAAAGCGCTGGAGGCCTCGGTATGAACAATTTGCTGCGGATGGAGGCGAGCGGGGCGCGCATCGTGCGGGATGATCCATGGACGCTGATTCGCTCGCCTGAAACAGAGCCCAGCGCCGGGATGTTGATTCTGCCGCTGGCCCACTGGCTCGAATCGCCTTCGACCCATGCGGTCTGGCTCGGCCCGGACGACGGCGTCGAAAGCCTGCTGCCGTGGCTGAGCTCGTTGCCACTGATCGCCCTCGACTTCCCGAGCTTTCGCGACGGCCGCGCCTACAGCCAGGCCTATCTGCTGCGCAGCCGTTTCGGCTGGAAAGGTGAGTTGCGCGCCATCGGCGATGTACTGCGCGATCAACTGAGCCACATGCGCCAGTGCGGTTTCGACAGCTTCGCCGTGCGCGAGGACAAGTCCGCCGAAGATGCGCTCAAGGGCCTGGCCGGGATGAGCGTGTTGTACGGGCGCTCGGTGATCGAGCCTCGACCGTTGTTCCGGCGCAGGTGATGCAGGGGAAACCCTTAGAACCCTGATGAATCGGGGATTTTTCCTTGGGTCGATGGTGGCCTTTTGGTAGAGTCCCGGTCGCCAGCGGGTTTTCGGCTGGACGACGGAACGAAGAAGGGAGTCTGATCAGTGAGTCCGGGCAAAAAAATTCTGGGCATCACCGCGTTGCTGCTGATGGTGACGCTGTGGGCCGGTTACATCTAT
>Ga0207713_1000756_pt1 | contig 30056 bp, 27 predicted proteins | sample KBSS64metaG_FD_184404 | JGI IMG/M metagenome (GOLD analysis project Ga0207713, IMG submission 184404) | Switchgrass rhizosphere microbial communities from Kellogg Biological Station, Michigan, USA - KBS S6-4 metaG (SPAdes) (version 2) | ecosystem: Host-associated > Plants > Roots > Rhizosphere >... | reverse complement strand
CAAAATCACCGGTATTCAGGCTTAATTTCAGCCTAATTCCTCACTAGGAGAATTGACTCATGGCACACAAAAAAGCTGGTGGTAGTACCCGTAACGGTCGCGACTCAGAAGCCAAACGCCTTGGCGTGAAGATGTATGGCGGCCAGGCTATCAAAGCAGGCAACATCATCGTGCGTCAGCGCGGCACCCAATTCCACGCTGGCTACGGCGTTGGCATGGGTAAGGATCACACTCTGTTCGCTAAAGTCGAAGGCGTGATCAAGTTCGAAGTAAAAGGCGCCTTCGGTCGTCGTTACGTGAGCGTAGTCGCGGCCTAATCGCGAGTTCGCTGGGAAAGCCCTGTCTTGCGACGGGGCTTTTTCGTTTGTGGGGTGAGTCTCTTGCAAAGCTGTTGCCTGGGCCGCTGGCGCGAGTATCGTTAATGGGGTCCGCCATGCTCATTTTTGCAAGAGCCTTATGTCTTTGCTTTTTTTGGCTCGTCCGTAAGGCGAGAGGCGTTTTTCATGAAATTTGTTGATGAAGTATCCATCCGTGTGAAAGCGGGCGACGGCGGCAATGGCTGCATGAGCTTCCGCCGCGAAAAGTTCATCGAGAACGGTGGCCCCAACGGCGGTGATGGTGGTGACGGCGGTTCGATCTACATGGTCGCCGACGAAAACCTCAACACCCTGGTGGACTACCGTTACACCCGCCACTTCGACGCCGAGCGCGGTTCGAACGGCGGCAGCACCGACTGCACCGGCAAGAAGGGTGAAGACCTGGAGCTGCGCGTACCGGTCGGCACCACGGTGATCGACTCCGCTACCCAGGAAGTCATCGGTGACCTGGTCAAGGCTGGCCAGCGCCTGCTGGTTGCCCATGGCGGCTGGCACGGCCTGGGCAACACCCGTTTCAAATCCAGCACCAACCGTGCGCCGCGCCAGACCACGCCGGGCAAGCCGGGCGAGCAGCGCGACCTGAAGCTGGAAATGAAGGTGCTGGCCGACGTTGGCCTGCTGGGCTTGCCGAACGCCGGCAAGAGCACTTTCATTCGTTCGGTATCGGCCGCCAAGCCGAAGGTTGCCGACTACCCGTTCACCACCCTGGTGCCAAACCTGGGTGTGGTCAGTGTCGACCGCTGGAAGAGCTTCGTCATCGCCGACATTCCCGGCCTGATCGAAGGTGCCTCCGATGGCGCTGGCCTGGGTATTCGCTTCCTCAAGCACTTGGCCCGTACCCGTGTGCTGCTGCACCTGGTGGACATGGCGCCGCTGGACGAAACCAGCCCGGCCGATGCGGCTGAAGTCATCGTCAACGAGCTGACCAAGTTCAGCCCGTCGCTGGTGGAGCGTGAGCGCTGGCTGGTACTGAACAAGTGCGACCAGATCCTGGAAGAAGAGCACGAAGAGCGGGTCAAGGAAATCGTCGACCGCCTGGAGTGGGAAGGCCCGGTCTATGTGATTTCGGCCATCGCCAAAGACGGCACCGAGCGCCTGACTCGTGACCTGATGCGCTACCTGGAAGACCGCGCCGACCGCCTGGCCAACGACCCGGCCTACGCGGCCGAGCTGGCCGACCTGGACCAGCGCATCGAAGACGAGGCGCGTGCTCAGTTGCAAGCCCTGGACGATGCCCGCGCCCTGCGCCGTACCGGCGTCAAGAGCGTGCACGACATCGGCGAAGACGACGGCTTCTGGGATGAAGAAGACGCCGAAGACGGCCCAGAGGTCATCTACGTTCGCGATTGACCGGTGGGGCGTTTTCCCGAGCTTCGCCCTGCAGTCTCTTGCGGGGCGGGCGAAGCTCGGGAAACAGGCGCCGCCGATCTGCCCGTAGTAAACTACAGCGCCGCTCCCCAGGGAGCGGCGTTTTGGTTTCTACGAATAATTTCTCCCGGGCATAGGTTGGAAGAACATGCGGAGCAAGGTGACAGGTGCGCAGCGCTGGGTCGTGAAAATCGGCAGCGCGTTGCTGACAGCAGACGGCAAGGGCCTGGACCGTGCCGCCATGGGCGTGTGGGTCGAGCAGATGGTGGCGCTGCACGAGGCGGGCGTTGAGCTGGTGCTGGTGTCCTCGGGCGCCGTGGCGGCCGGTATGAGCCGCCTGGGCTGGGCCAAGCGCCCCAGTGGCATGCACGAACTGCAGGCCGCTGCCGCCATTGGCCAGATGGGCCTGGTGCAGGCCTGGGAGTCGAGTTTTGCCGAGCATGGCCGGCATACGGCGCAGATCCTGCTGACCCATGACGACCTGTCCGACCGCAAGCGCTACCTCAATGCACGCAGTACCCTGCGTACCCTGGTGCAGTTGGGCGTGATCCCGGTCATCAACGAAAACGACACCGTGGTCACCGACGAGATTCGTTTCGGCGATAACGACACCCTGGCGGCCCTGGTGGCCAACCTGGTGGAGGCCGACCTGCTGGTGATCCTCACCGACCGTGACGGCATGTTCGATGCTGACCCGCGTAACAATCCAGAAGCGCAGTTGATCTACGAAGCCCGTGCCGATGATCCGGCCCTGGATGCCGTGGCTGGCGGTACCGGTGGCGCCCTGGGCCGCGGCGGCATGCAGACCAAGCTGCGCGCCGCGCGCCTGGCGGCCCGCTCCGGTGCCCATACCATCATCGTCGGCGGGCGCCTGGAGCGCGTGCTGGACCGCCTCAAGGCCGGTGAGCGCCTGGGCACCCTGTTGTCGCCCGAGCGCGGCATGCTGGCTGCGCGCAAGCAGTGGCTGGCCGGCCACCTGCAGACCCGCGGCACCCTGACCCTCGATGCGGGTGCCGTCCAGGCGCTGCTGGAAGGGCACAAGAGCCTGCTGCCTGTGGGTGTGAAGGGCGTGCTGGGCGCGTTCCGTCGTGGTGAAATGGTGGTGTGTGTGGGGCCGGACGGCAAGGAAGTGGCCCGCGGCCTGGCCAACTACAGTGCAGCCGAGGCACAGAAAATCATCGGCCAATCTTCCGAGGCCATCGAGAACCTGCTGGGCTACATTGCCGAGCCGGAACTGGTGCACCGCGACAATCTGATTCTGGTCTGAGGGTTAACCATGCGTGTGATCAAAGGAATGCTGGGCCTGCTGCTTGCCCTGCCGCTGCTGGCTTCGGCCGAAGAGATTGGCCAGGTATCGACGGTGTTTAAATTCGTCGGCCCCAACGACCGTATCGTTGTCGAGGCATTCGACGACCCGAAGGTGCCGGGTGTGACCTGCTACCTGTCCCGCGCCAAGACGGGTGGCATCAAGGGGGGGCTGGGTCTGGCCGAGGACCGCGCCGAGTCGTCGATCGCCTGTCGTCAGGTGGGGCCGATTCACCTGCCCGATGACTTGAAGGATGGCGAGGAGGTGTTCAAGGAGCGCACCTCGTTGGTGTTCAAGACCATGCAGGTGGTGCGATTCTTCGACAAGAAGCGCAATACCCTGGTGTACCTGGTGTATAGCGACCGGGTTATCGAGGGAAGCCCGCAGAACGCGGTCACGGCGATTCCGATTTTGCCCTGGGCGCAGCCATGACCTGGTGCAACTAGGGTTGTATGAAAAACGGCGAGCCTGGCTCGCCGTTTTTTATTGCCCGTCATTCCTGCAGGCAGGGCAGTGTTTCCTGTTGAAACTTTTGTTGGGGTTCTGCGTTTCCTGGAAGTCGCTTCCTTGGGGAAAGTGCAGTTGCGGCGGATAATCAATTTATATATGTGGGTAGTTGCATCGAGTTAAGTTGGCACTTTCGGAAAAGTACCTGGATCCTTTGTAAATGCGGGCTGGGCCTGCATTTAGTTGTCTGAACGGCTGGGTCGCGCCAGCCTTCGCGGGTGAGGTTTTCCCTGGCTTTGGAAAGTGTTTCGGTGGATTGACACGTTTTGCGACCATGCGTACTGTCCCGCCCTGTCGCTAGCCGGCGCGATGGCGGGGGCTCTGGTTTCAGAGCTGCCAGTGAGGTGGATAGCGCTGTCCTCCTCGTGATTGTATATACCGAGTGCAGGAATGTTATGGAAAGCCGGATGTTGAATCGGACGGTCGCTCGCGGCCGTCTGTTGGAAAGTTCATTGTTGGCCGATTTTGCGTTATTGGCAGGGCGTGCACACCAGCGCGGATGGGAGTTGCGCTTGCGCGCTATTATGAAGCGCATGAGCTACCGTTATTATTCGTTGTCCTTTGGCCCGATCAAGGGCGGTGCGCCCGCGCGGCCAGTGAATAACTTTCCGCGAAGTTGGCAGGAATATTATGATGCGCAGCATTATCAAGAGGTGGATCCTATTGTTCGCCATTGTCGGCAACATTTGAAGCCATTGTTCTGGGAGCGGGCGCAACGAAGGGCGCGTGGGCGCTCTCGAGAGTTCTGGGAGGCGTTCGGGGTTCATGGCATGCGCGGTGGTGTCAGCATTCCGCTGCGTGACAGGGCGTGGGTAGGGTCGTTGAGCGTGGCGCATTCGGTCGAGGACGGCGAATTGTCGCTCGGGCGGGCTGACGATGACCTGGGGGTGTTGTTCATGCTGGTGCCCTATCTGATCGAGGGCTTGCAGCGCAGGGTGGCGATCGAGCGTTCGCCTGAGTCATGCCTGACCCACAAGGAGGCTGAGTGCCTGGGGTGGGCGAGCGTGGGCAAGACCAGTTGGGAAATCGGCCGTATCATCGGCTGTGCCGAGCGCACGGTGGATTTTCATATTGCCAACGCGGGCCACAAGCTGGGGTCCACGAACCGGGGGCATGCCATTGGTATAGCGGTGTCCCAGGGGTTGATCTCTTTCTAGGCGCTACCAGCCTTTTCAAAAAACGCAGGCAACAAAAAACCGACCCTGGGGTCGGTTTTTTGGTACATCAAGCAATCAGCTTAGGCGGCAGCCTGAACCAGTGCTTTGATGTGGCCATTCAGACGGCCTTTATGGCGAGCAGCCTTGTTCTTGTGGATGATGCCTTTATCGGCCATACGGTCGATAACTGGCACGGCCAGAACGTAAGCAGCTTGTGCTTTTTCGGCGTCTTTTGCGTCAATGGCTTTGACTACATTCTTGATGTAGGTGCGGACCATGGAACGCAGGCTGGCGTTGTGGCTGCGACGCTTCTCAGCCTGTTTTGCACGTTTTTTGGCGGAAGGTGAGTTGGCCACCGTCGAGCTCCTCGAAAGACTTTTTTAAATAGCAAACAAAATAGGCCGCGAATCATGCCGATGACTGGATCTGTTGTCAAGGGTGCTTGAGACGTTCCGCTGAGTGGTCATTGCCGAAGTGAGAGATTCCCTTCTGGCGCCTGACCTGTAAACTCGCGAGTTTTGGCTCTGCCTGCTGATGCGGCGCGGAGTATCGCACAGTTGCGCGCAATCTCGCGCTGCTCTTTGTCCAGAAGGCAGAAAAATCTTTCGATGAATCTTCTCAAGTCACTGTTCGCGGTCAGCTCCATCACCATGATCTCGCGGGTGCTGGGCTTCGTGCGCGACACCCTGATCGCCCGTATCTTCGGTGCCGGCATGGCCACCGACGCCTTTTTCATTGCCTTCAAGCTGCCCAACCTGCTGCGGCGCATTTTTGCCGAAGGCGCGTTTTCCCAGGCATTCGTGCCCATCCTGGCCGAATACAAAAGCCAGCAGGGCGAGGAAGCAACACGCACCTTCATCGCCTATGTGGCCGGGATGCTGACCCTGGTGCTGGCGCTGGTGACGGTAGCGGGGATGATCGCCGCGCCCTTCGTCATCTGGGTCACGGCACCGGGCTTCGCCGACACACCGGAAAAATTTCAGCTCACCGCTGACCTGCTGCGGGTCACGTTCCCCTATATATTGCTGATCTCGCTGTCGTCCTTCGTCGGCGCCATCCTCAATACCTGGAACCGCTTTTCGGTACCGGCCTTCACGCCGACGCTGCTGAACATCGCCCAGATTCTCTTCGCGCTGTTCCTGACCCCCTATTTCCACCCGCCCATCATGGTGCTGGCTTGGGGCGTGCTGGCCGGCGGCCTGGCGCAACTGCTGTACCAGCTGCCACACCTGAAAAAGATCGGCATGCTGGTGCTGCCGCGCCTGAGCTGGCGCGACACCGGCGCCCTGCGCGTGATGAAACAGATGGGGCCGGCCATTCTCGGGGTGTCGGTGAGCCAGATCTCGCTGATCATCAATACCATCTTCGCGTCGTTCCTGGCTGCAGGCTCGGTATCGTGGATGTACTACGCCGACCGCCTGATGGAGCTGCCTTCCGGGGTGTTGGGCGTGGCCCTGGGCACCATTTTGCTGCCGACCCTGGCCAAGACCTATGCCAACAAGGACCGCCACGAGTATTCGCGCATCCTGGACTGGGGCCTGCGCCTGTGTTTCATCCTGGTGCTGCCCTGTGCCGTGGCTCTGGCCCTGCTGTCCGAGCCATTGACCGTGGCGCTGTTCCAGTACGGCAAGTTCGACGCCTTCGACGCCTCAATGACCCAGCGCGCCCTGATTGCCTACGCGGTGGGCCTGCTGGGCATCATTCTGATCAAGGTGCTTGCCCCGGGCTTTTATGCCCAGCAGAACATTCGCACCCCGGTGAAGATCGCCATTTTCACCCTGGCCGCCACGCAACTGATGAACCTGGCCTTCATCGGCTCCCTGGCCCACGCCGGGCTGGCGCTGGCCATCAGCGGTGGCGCCTGCCTGAACGCCGGCCTGCTGTACTGGCAACTGCGCAAGCAGGACATGTTCCAGCCGCAGCCCGGCTGGCTGGCTTTTTTCACCAAGCTGTTGCTGGCGGTGGTGGCCATGGCGGCCGTGCTGCTGGGCATGATGCAGTTCATGCCGGCCTGGTCCGATGGCCAGATGCTGGCCCGCTTTGTACGCCTGGGCGCCCTGGTATTGACAGGCGTGGTAGTGTATTTCGGTGTGCTGTTCGCTTTCGGCTTCCGGCTGCGGGACTTCGCCCGTCGCGGGCTGGCCTGAGCGTCAGTTGTCGGTTTTCCGGTTTAGTCACCCGCACGAGGCAGCGGCGCCTGTCGCCAGCGCCCGTGTGTGGTTATAATCGGCCACTTTATGAGCAAGAAGCGCGTTATGCAGCTGGTTCGAGGCCTCCACAACCTGCGGCCCCAACATCGGGGCTGTGTCGCCACTATTGGCAACTTTGACGGTGTTCACCGTGGCCACCAGGCTATCCTGGCGCGGCTGCGCGAACGTGCGCGGGAGTTGGGCGTGCCCAGCTGCGTGGTGATATTCGAACCGCAGCCGCGCGAGTATTTCGCCCCCGACACCGCCCCGGCTCGCCTGGCGCGTCTGCGCGACAAGCTCGCACTGCTGGCCGAGGAGGGCGTGGACCGGGTGTTGTGCCTGGCGTTCAACCAGCGCCTGTGCAAGCTCAGCGCCGCCGAGTTCGTCGACACCATCCTGGTCGACGGCCTGGGCGTGCAGCACCTGGAAGTGGGCGATGACTTCCGCTTTGGCTGCGACCGCCTGGGCGACTTCGACTTCCTGTTGCAGGCGGGCGTGGTCCAGGGCTTCACCGTGGAAGCGGCGCAAACCGTCGAGCTCAATGGCGTGCGGGTCAGCAGCACGCAAGTGCGCAAGGCCCTGGCCGCCGCCGACTTTTCCCTGGCCGAGCAGCTGCTCGGCCGCCCGTACCGCATTGCCGGGCGGGTGCTGCACGGCCAGAAGCTGGCCCGTCAATTGGGTTGGCCGACCGCCAACGTGCAGCTCAAGCGCCGTCGCGTGCCGTTCACCGGGGTGTACCAGGTGAGCGCCGAGATCGACGGCACAACCTGGCCGGGAGTCGCCAACATAGGCGTGCGGCCAACGGTTGCAGGTGATGGCAGTGCCCACCTGGAAGTACATTTGCTGGACTTTGCCGGTGACCTCTATGGCCGGCGTTTGACGGTGGTGTTCCACCACAAGCTGCGTGATGAGCAGCGTTTCGCCTCCCTTGAGGCGCTGAAGTCGGCGATCGATGCGGACGTCGCCGCCGCCCGAGCCCATGCCCTTGAGCATCGGCCAACTGCTAACCCAAGAGCCTGAAATGACCGACTACAAAGCCACGCTAAACCTTCCGGACACCGCCTTCCCAATGAAGGCCGGCCTGCCCCAGCGCGAGCCGCAAACTCTGCAGCGCTGGGACAGCATTGGCCTGTACCAGAAGCTGCGTGAAATTGGCAAGGACCGTCCCAAGTTCGTGCTGCACGACGGCCCTCCGTACGCCAACGGCAGTATTCACATCGGTCATGCGGTCAACAAGATCCTCAAGGACATGATCATCCGTTCCAAGACCCTGGCCGGCTTCGATGCGCCGTATGTGCCGGGCTGGGACTGCCATGGCCTGCCGATCGAGCACAAGGTGGAAGTCACCCACGGCAAGAACCTGGGCGCCGACAAGACCCGCGAACTGTGCCGCGCCTACGCCAGCGAGCAGATCGAGGGCCAGAAGGCCGAATTCATCCGCCTGGGCGTGCTGGGTGACTGGGCCAACCCCTACAAGACCATGAACTTCACCAACGAGGCCGGCGAAATCCGTGCCCTGGCGGAAATGGTCAAGAACGGTTTCGTGTTCAAGGGCCTCAAGCCCGTGAACTGGTGCTTTGACTGCGGTTCGGCCCTGGCCGAAGCGGAAGTGGAATACCAGGACAAGAAATCCGACACCATCGACGTGGCCTTCAATGTCGCCGACCAGCAGAGCCTGGCCGACGCCTTTGGCCTGCCGGGCCTGGACAAGACCGCGGCCATCGTGATCTGGACCACCACCGCGTGGACCATCCCGGCCAACCAGGCGCTCAACGTGCACCCGGACTTCACCTATGCCCTGGTGGACGTCGGTGACCGCCTGCTGATCCTGGCCGAAGAGCTGGTCGAAGCCTGCCTGAGCCGTTACGGCCTGACGGGCAACACCATCGCCACCGCCAAGGGCTCGGCCCTGGAAAACATTCACTTCCAGCACCCGTTCTACCACCGTACCTCGCCGGTCTACCTGGCCGAGTACGTGGAGCTGGGCGCTGGTACCGGCGTGGTTCACTCGGCACCTGCCTACGGTGAAGACGACTTCGTGACCTGCAAGAAATACGGCATGGTCAACGACGACATCCTCAACCCGGTGCAGAGCAACGGCGTGTACGTGGATTCGCTGGAGTTCTTCGGTGGCCAGTTCATCTGGAAGGCCAACCCGAACATCATCGCCAAGCTGGCCGAGGTCGGCGCGCTGATGAACACCGAAACCATCAGCCACAGCTACATGCACTGCTGGCGCCACAAGACCCCGCTGATCTACCGCGCCACCGCGCAGTGGTTCGTGGGCATGGACAAGCAACCGACCGAAGGCGCCACCCTGCGCAACCGTGCGGTGAAAGCGATCGAAGAAACCAAGTTCGTGCCGGCCTGGGGCCAGGCGCGCCTGCATTCGATGATCGCCAACCGTCCGGACTGGTGCATCTCGCGTCAGCGCAACTGGGGCGTGCCGATCCCGTTCTTCCTGCACAAGGAAAGCGGTGAGCTGCACCCACGCACCGTCGAACTGATGGAAGAAGTGGCCAAGCGCGTTGAAGTCGAAGGCATCGAAGCCTGGTTCAAGCTCGACGCCGCCGAGCTGCTGGGCGCCGAAGCGGCCCAGTACGACAAGATCAGCGACACCCTGGACGTGTGGTTCGACTCCGGCACCACCCACTGGCACGTGCTGCGCGGTTCGCACCCCATGGGCCACGAGACCGGCCCGCGCGCCGACCTGTACCTGGAAGGCTCCGACCAGCACCGCGGCTGGTTCCACTCTTCCTTGCTGACGGGTTGCGCCATCGACAACCACGCGCCGTATCGTGAACTGCTGACCCACGGCTTCACCGTGGATGAGAACGGCCGCAAGATGTCCAAGTCGCTGGGCAACGTCATCGCCCCGCAGAAGGTCAACGACACCCTGGGCGCCGACATCATGCGCCTGTGGGTTTCGGCCACCGACTATTCGGGCGAAATGGCCGTGTCGGACACCATCCTGCAGCGCAGCGCCGACGCCTACCGCCGTATCCGCAACACCGCGCGCTTCCTGCTCTCGAACCTGAGCGGCTTCAATCCGGCCACCGACCTGTTGCCGGCCGACGAGATGATCGCCCTGGACCGCTGGGCCGTTGACCGCGCGCTGCTGCTGCAACGCGAGCTGGAAGAGCACTACAGCGAATACCGCTTCTGGAACGTGTACTCCAAGGTCCACAACTTCTGCGTGCAGGAGCTGGGTGGTTTCTACCTGGACATCATCAAGGACCGCCAGTACACCACCGGCGCCAACAGCACCGCGCGCCGTTCGTGCCAGACCGCGCTGTACCACATCTCCGAAGCGCTGGTGCGCTGGATCGCGCCGATCCTGGCCTTCACTGCCGACGAGCTGTGGCAGTACCTGCCGGGCGAGCGCAACGAATCGGTGATGCTCAACACCTGGTACCAGGGCCTCACCGAACTGCCGGAAGGCTTCGAGCTGGGCCGCGAGTACTGGGAAGGGGTGATGGCGGTGAAGACCGCGGTCAACAAGGAACTGGAGAACCAGCGCGCGGCGAAAGCCATCGGTGGCAACCTGCAGGCCGAAGTGACACTGTATGCCGACGAAGCCGTGAGCACCGACCTTGCCAAGCTGGGCAACGAGCTGCGCTTCGTGCTGATCACCTCCAAGGCCAGCGTCGCGCCGTTCGTCGATGCCCCGGCCGATGCCGTGGTCACCGAAGTAGCGGGCTTGAAGCTGAAAGTGGTCAAGTCCGGCTACACCAAGTGCGCCCGTTGCTGGCACTTCCGCGATGACGTCGGCGTGAACGCCGAGCATCCGGAAATCTGCGGCCGTTGCGTGGACAACATCAGTGGTGCGGGCGAGGTGCGTCACTATGCCTAAGGCCGACGCCGGGCGCTTCGGGCGCCTGGGCTGGCTCTGGTTGAGCGTGCTGGTCGTGGTCCTTGACCAGGCCAGCAAGTTCTACTTCCAGAGCAACCTGAGCCTGTACCAGCAGATGGTGGTCATTCCCGACTACTTCAGCTGGACCCTTGCCTACAACACGGGCGCGGCCTTCAGCTTCCTGGCCGACAGCTCGGGCTGGCAGCGCTGGCTGTTCGCCCTGATCGCCGTGGTGGTCAGTGCGGTGCTGCTGGTGTGGCTCAAGCGCCTGGGCCGCCATGAAAACTGGTTGGCCGTGGCGTTGGTGCTGGTACTGGGCGGCGCACTGGGCAACCTGTACGACCGCATCGTGCTGGGCCACGTGATCGACTTCGTGCTGGTGCACTGGCAGAACCGCTGGTACTTCCCGGCGTTCAACCTGGCCGACAGCGCCATTACCATTGGCGCGGTGATGCTGGCCCTGGACATGTTCAAGAGCAAGAAAACCGGAGACGCGGTCCATGACTGAGCAGCGTATCGCTCAAAACACCGAAGTGACCCTGCATTTCGCCCTGCACCTGGAAAACGGTGACACCGTCGACAGCACCTTCGACAAGGCCCCGGCCGTGTTCAAGGTGGGTGACGGCAACCTGTTGCCCGGTTTCGAGGCCGCGATCTTCGGTTTCAAGGCCGGTGACAAGCGCACCGTGGTGGTCCCGCCGGAGAACGCCTTTGGTCAGCCCAACCCGCAGAACGTGCAGATCATGCCACGCTCGCAGTTCCAGGACATGGAGCTGTCGGAAGGCTTGCTGGTGATCTTCAACGACGCGGCCAACACTGAACTGCCCGGCGTGGTGAAGGCGTTCGACGACGCGCAAGTGACCGTCGATTTCAACCACCCGCTGGCTGGCAAGACCCTGAACTTCGAAGTGGACATCATCGAGGTCAAGGCTCTCTGAGCCTTGACCCAGCGCGCAAGCACGAGGCACAGCATGCAAATCAAACTCGCCAACCCCCGTGGCTTCTGCGCCGGCGTGGACCGCGCGATCGAAATCGTCAACCGCGCCCTGGAAGTCTTCGGCCCGCCGATCTACGTGCGCCATGAAGTGGTGCACAACAAGTTCGTGGTCGAAGACTTGCGCAACCGCGGCGCCATCTTCGTCGAAGAGCTGGACCAGGTGCCGGACGACGTCATTGTCATCTTCAGTGCCCACGGTGTTTCCCAGGCCGTGCGCAAGGAAGCGGCCGGCCGCGGCCTGAAGGTGTTCGACGCCACGTGCCCGCTGGTGACCAAGGTGCACATCGAGGTGGCGCGCTACAGCCGCGACGGCCGCGAGTGCATCCTGATCGGCCACGCCGGCCACCCGGAAGTGGAAGGCACCATGGGCCAGTATGATTCGAGCAATGGTGGCTCGATCTACCTGGTCGAAGACGAGAAGGACGTGGCCACCCTGGCGGTGCGCAACCCCGACAACGTCGCCTTCGTCACGCAGACCACCTTGTCGATGGACGACACCAGCCGCGTCATCGACGCCCTGCGCTCGCGTTTCCCCAACATCGGCGGGCCGCGCAAGGACGACATCTGCTACGCCACGCAAAACCGCCAGGACGCGGTCAAGCAACTGGCCGACGAGTGCGACGTGGTCCTGGTGGTGGGCAGCCCCAACAGCTCCAACTCCAACCGCCTGCGTGAGTTGGCCGAGCGCATGGCCACCCCGGCTTACCTGATCGACGGCGCCGAAGACATGCAGCAAAGCTGGTTCGACGGCGTGCAGCGCATCGGTATCACCGCCGGTGCCTCGGCACCGGAAGTACTGGTGCGCGGTGTGATCGAGCAGTTGCGCGCCTGGGGCGCGGTCGGCGCCGAAGAGCTGGACGGGCGGCCGGAGAACATCACGTTCTCGATGCCCAAGGAACTACGCGTCAAGGCCATCTGAAGGCTGCACTGAACAAAGGGCCTGCTGGGCCCTTTTGTTTGTCAGGTGCACGCGGCCGCTCTTGGCCACCACCACCTGGTAATGGCTCTCGCCCGTTTGGCCATCACAGACATGCACGGTGCCGGCCTGAAACGCACCGTTGTCCTGCAACGCCCAACCCTGGCCCGTGAACCGCACTTGTTCGCGTACCGGTGTGTTGCCCTTCACCACGACCCGAGACATACCCTGATGCACCCGCAACACCGGGTTGTCCGCGTCATTGGCGCCCTTGCCGCTATGGTCGGCGATGATCCGCCAGCCGTTGGCCCAATCACCTTCCAGGGCATGCATGAGCACATCGCGGTGCCCCAGCACCGCCTCGGTACGTGCCGCCCGCAGGCTGGCCAGCAACTCCTGGGCGATGACCTGGCGTTGATGGCTGGCGACCATCTGCTGATACACGGGCGTAGCCATGTGCAGCAAGACCCCAGCGATGGCAAGGGCCACCAGCAGTTGTAGCAGTGTGAAACCTTGTTGGTGCATGCCGATGCTCCTTGCGTGGCAACGCGGTGACGAGTTCGTACAGATGAACGCTGATCCCTCTGGAACAACCGTATATCCTGTGCGCTGCTTTAGCGCGGGCACTGCTGGTTTATAGTCCAAGCGCATTCGGGGGAGTGGGGTAAATGGATTCAAGACGTAATGGGTTCACCATGGTGGAGATGGTGGTGACGGTGGCGATTCTGGCCATCATGGCTGCCATCGCGCTGCCGTCGTACACCAAGCTGATCGCCAACAACCGGGCGGATTCGGAAACCAATGACCTCTACCAAGCCCTCAATTACACCCGGATCGAAGCCATCAACCGTGGCCTGAGCGTGCGCATCACGCCCGCCACGACAGGCGCCTGGACCGGCGTCCTCAATATCGCCCTGAGCTCGGGCGGCACACCGTTGCGGGTCATTCCCGGCATGTCCAGCCAGGCGACGCTGGGGTTCAGCACCACGGCGGCCTACATCGAATTCAACAACCTGGGCGGGCTGACCTTCCCGACGTCCGCGCTCAACCTGACTTACACCCAGGGCACCGTCAGCCGCAGCCTGGGTGTGTGCCTCAATGGTCGTATCGTCTTGAGCGGAACCTGCACATGAGCCTGAAAAACACCCAGCGGGGCTTTTCGTTGATCGAAGTGCTGGTGGCCTTGCTGATTCTGGCCATCGGCCTGCTGGGCGCGGCGGCCATCCAGGTGAACGCCTTGAAATACACCGACAGCTCGGCCATGCGCACCCAGGCCAGTTTCATTGCCTATGACATGCTCGACCGCATCCGCGCCAACAACGGCGCCAACTACACGTTGGCCTCGGCGCAGGCAGCGACCACCACCACCGCCACCTCCGACCCGCGGGCGCTGGACTGGTCGGACTTCAAGACCAACATCAATACCGGGCTGGGTGGCAGTAGCAATGCTGACGGCTCCATCGCCATCGCCAACAACGTCATTACCATCACGATCAAATGGGGGGATGCGCGGGCGGGCAACAGCGTGAACGCGATCAACGCCACGACGGCCAATCAGAACACCAATACCCAGACGTTCACGTTGGTGTCCAGGGCGTTCAATGACGGCACGGTGACCCAATGAGAAAGCATTGCGCCGGTTTCGGCCTGATTGAGTTGATGGTGGCGATACTGCTGGGCCTGATCATCCTGTTGGGTGTCTTGCAGATATTCATTTCCGCCAAGAACACCTACCTGGCGCAGAATGCCTCGGCAGCAATGCAGGAGGATGCGCGGTATGCATTGAGCAAAATGGTGCAGGAAATTCGCATGGTGGGGATGTTCGGGTGCGTGGAGACCGTCACGCCGGACGCCACCGCCGCGGATTTCATCCTCGCCCAGGCGAGCCCGATCACTTATGTGGCGACCACGGTCGGTACCGTGACCACTGGAACGTTGACTTTGATCACCGGGGATGTGGGCAGCAGCACTACGCCGACCTGGACCATTCTCACCGATTGCGTCACCAGCCCTTCAACCGTTTCGGCTGGCGCCAAGACGGCTACTGGGATGATTGCCTTGCCGATCCGCAAGGTGATTTACACCTACAACAGCACCACCCAGCAGTTGTTGACGGTGACAGGCACGACCCAGTCGGTGTTGATCAGCAACGTCACCGCCATGAGCGTGCTGTTTGGCATGGCCGCGGACACCAGCATTACCAGCCCGGTCACGTCTTACACCACCACACCGGCCTCGGCGGCCAACATACGCAGCGTGCGCATTACCTTGCAGTTGTCCGACCCCAATGGCCGAGTGGCCAACCAGACCTTCAACGTAGTTGCGGCCATCCGCAACCGCCTGCCATGAGGACGTTGCCCATGAAGCGCCTGCAACCCTTCGCCGCCGCTGGCCAGCGCTCCCAGCAAGGCATGGTGCTGCTGGTGGCCTTGGTGATGTTGTTGCTGATCACCATGATTGGCGTGTCCTCCATGCATAACGCCACGTTGCAGGAAAAGATGGCGAACAGTGTGCAAACCCGAAATACCACTTTTCAGAACGCCGAGGCAGCGTTGCGAGTGGGCGAAAACGTGGTGGCCGCCACGGGGTATGCGCTGGCCAAGTGCACCACTACGACGACGTGCGCGCCACCTCCGGCAACCGACTATAACCAGGTGACCGCCGCCGGGCTTTACGGCACCGCAGGCATCACTTGGGTGGCAGTGGGGACCACAGGCTTTTACGGCGTACAAATGATCGGTACCACCAGCGACCCAGCGAACAACAGTTCCACCAGCGCTTCGTTGTACCGCATCACAGCCATCGGTTTTACCGCGGCGACCCCGCTGACCAATCCCCGTTCGGTTCTGGAGAGCGTCTATGCCAAGTAACGGACGGCGGCCACTGCGCGGGCTGTTGAGTGCGCTGGTCGGGCTATTCATGGGTTTTTACATGGCGGTGCCGGCTTTCGGTTTTACGCCTATTACTGCGCCGCTGTTGAGCGCTGCTGCCGTGACGCCCAACGTCATGTTGCTGGTGGACAACTCGGGCAGCATGGACAGCATCATTGAGGACGCGGGTTTTGATTCCACCCTCAATTGGCCAACGGTCTATACCGCTGCACGCAGCTGTTTGATTCTGGGGCTTTTCTGCACTTATTCTCAAGGGACCGGGATCACTGATTATTCGACTCTGGCGAACCTGAGCCAGACGTATTGCACCGGGGGGCAGTATGCGTTCTACCGCAGCAGTTCAGCCGTCACTTGCCTGACATTACCCGATCCTCGCGGCAGTGGCTTGACCCGTTACCCAGGTGACTATTTGTCTTACCTCGTGGCCCAGGCCAACGCCGGAACCCCGGTGACAGTGACCAACAACACGCGGATGAAAACGGCTATCTCAGTAGCAACCGCCTTGGTGACAGCCAATCGCAATTTGCGGATCGGCCTGGCCAACTTCAACGCGCCTACCAATGGCGACCCCGGCCCTGGCGGCAAGATCACCCAACCCATCAGCGACCTGACGGCCGTGGCCAAATATGGAAATTCAGGTTTGGTACCAGGAACCACGCAAGATAAGGCTAATACCAACTTTCAGGCGCTGACAGACGCTATCGGTAACCTGACGGCCAACGCCAACACGCCACTGGCGGAGACCTATTACGAAATCACCCGGTACATGCGGGGCATGAGAGGGTATGTCGGCTACAACTCAAGTCGGCCGAGTTATACCAGCCCGATCCAGTACCGGTGTCAGAAGAACTTCGGGGTGGTGATAACTGACGGGCTGCCCACCTACGATCGTTCCTTCCCTGACCAGTCCGACACGACAACTGAGCCGGCGATGAAGCTGGGGAAATTGCCAAACTGGGATGGCGTCAACAACGACGGTAATAACCTCGATGGTGATGGTGAAGGCGATACGCTTTACCTGGATGACCTGGCTAAATTTGCCTACGACATCGACATGCGTACCTTCAGTGACAACGGTACCGATGCGACGAGCAAGAGCTGGGACTCCTCGGACTATGTAAAGCAGAATATGTTTACGTATGCGATTGGCTTCACCGCGAGCAACCAGATGCTCAAGGACACGGCCACCTACGGTCACGGTAAGTATTACCTGGCCAGTGATAACGCCACGTTGACCACAGCGTTGTCTTCTGCCCTCAGCGATATCACTTCCAAGGCGGGCTCCGGTAGTTCCGGTACTGTCAGTGCTACAACACTGACCTCGAGCTCTTTCTACTACCAGACGCTGTATGACCCGGCGGATTGGCGTGGGGTGATCAACGCCGACCCTATCAGCGCTACCGGCACGGTCAGCACCACACCGAGCTGGACAACCAACACCACCATGGCCGTAGGGACCACAGCGCCGACATTCGAGTCCTATAACACCGCTACCCCTGGCGTCATTACACTGGATTACACCAAATTCGCCCCCGCTCAGCAGACTGTACTCAACGCCAATCTGCCCACCAATATCACCGGTACGAACCTGGTGAACTGGAGTAAAGGGACCAATATAACGGGCCTGCGCACGCGCTCGGTGCTGCTCGGCGACGTAATCAACTCGCCTCTGGTGCTGGCAGCACGCACTGACCAGACGGCGTCAGACTTGGTCAATGATTCATCCTATACCGGGTACCTGGCGATCAAGGCCGCTGGCATGACCAACAGCTTGATCGTCAACGCCAACGATGGTTTCACCAACGTGATCAATGCCAGTACCGGGGTGCGCTCCTATGCCTACATGCCATCCACCGCACTGGCTTCGTTGAACAAGGTGGCGGACACCGGTTACATCAACGGCACCACCCATGCGTTTCTCAACGATGGGCCGATATCGGTATTTGATGCGCAAATTGGCGGTGGCTGGAAAACCGTGGCACTGACCGGTACAGGTGCTGGTGGGAAAGCCTACACCGCTATCCAGCTGTACGATGCTACCTTGGGCAATACAGTGAAGGCACTGTGGGAGCTACGGCCCGACACCGCGACCACCTTCGCCAACCTCGGCTATGCCTACTCGACACCCCAGGTGGCGAGGCTGCCTAACGGCAACTGGGCTGCTTTCATCGCCAACGGCTACGGCAGCACCAAAGGTGTGGCATCTCTGTTTGTGGTGGACCTGAGCACCGGCGCGCTGATCAAGGAAATCGTTGCCGAAAGCAGCAATGGCAGCAATGGCCTGTCTACCGTCGCCCTGAAGGTCAATGCATCAAACACGGTGCAGGCCGCTTACGGTGGAGACCTGCTGGGGCATATGTGGAAGTTTGACCTCAGTAGCACGTCCACGGCGAGTTGGAGCGTAGCGTTTTCAGGGGCCCCATTGTTCACTGCGCCTGGGGGAGCCACCCAGCCGATTACCGCGGCGCCCTTGCTGGTTACGAACAGCACCAGCGGCAAAATGGTGTATTTCGGTACCGGCAAGCTCAATGAACTCACCGACAAAACCACCACCAGCCCCCAGGGTTTCTACGCTGTCTGGGACGCCGATGGTGCCACCGGCAATTACACCACTGCCAACCTGCAGCCCCAGGCGGTGACCGGTACTTACAGCTCTGGAACCAACCAGTACCTCACGACAACCACCAATACCACCGACTACACATCACTGAAGGGTTGGTACCTGCCGTTGGTGTTCGGCAGTACCTTGACGGGGCATCGGGTGATTTACCAGGCAGCCTACAAGACGGCGCGGGTGATATTCACTACCGCCTTCGTCGATACCTCGGACCCGTGTGCGAGCCAGGGCTCTGGCTATACCGTGGAGATCAATGCGCTTAACGGCAGCATGCTCAGTTATCCGGTATTGGACACCAATGGCGATGGCGTGGTCGATGCAAAAGATACCGTGGTCAGCGGCATCTATATTTCCACGGGTATTCCCAATCTCAACGGTATCATCGACGTCGCAGCGACAACCGCGGCTGCGGCGAGCCAACGTAAAATCATCAATGACTCCAGTGGTACGATCACCACACTGGTCGAGGCGGGGGGGGCGGTGACCACGGCCGGCCGGATCATGTGGCGGCAAATCCAATAGAAGGACTCTGAACATGCAACGAAGCACCCGCGGGTTCACGCTGATCGAACTGATGATCGTGGTCGCGATCGTCGGCATTCTGGCCGCCATCGCCTACCCCAGCTACACCAACTACGTGCGCAAGACTCACCGCGCGGAGATCACCGAGCTGATGTCCGAGACGGCGCAGAACCTGGAACGCTGGTATTCCAAATACGGTACCTACGGTGACTACAGCAGTACCGTGACGTTCACCAACCCGTCGAGCAACGCCTGGTACACCGTCAAGCTGGTGCGCGATGCCACGACCTACACTATTACCGCCGCGCCCATTGCCGGTACCCTGATGGCCACCGACACCTGCGGTACGTTCACCCTGGACAACACCGGCCTGCGCAGCAGCTCCGGCACCACGGCCACCGCCACCTGCTGGGGCCGTTGAGTTCACTGAAACTGGATCAAGCATGCCCACACAACAACAAGTGATCATCGTCGGCGGCGGCGTCATCGGTTTGCTGACCGCCCTGAACCTCGCGCCCCATGTGGGTCAAGTTACCCTGCTGGACCGCTCCGGCCTGGGCCAGGAATCGTCCTGGGCCGGTGGCGGCATCGTCTCGCCGCTATACCCCTGGCGCTACAGTGCTGCGGTCACGGCATTGGCGCACTGGTCCCAGGATTTCTACCCGCAACTGGGCGCACGGTTGTTCGCCGATACTGGCATCGACCCTGAGGTACACACCACCGGGCTGTACTGGCTGGACTTGCCGGACGAAGACGAGGCCCTGGCCTGGGCCCAGCGCCTGAACCGGCCCCTGAGCAAGGTGGACATTTCGGCGGCGTACGACGGGGTGCCCGTACTGGGTAGTGGTTACCGCAGCGCGGTGTACATGGCCGATGTGGCCAACGTGCGCAACCCGCGGCTGGTAAAGTCCCTGAAAGCGGCCTTGCTGGCGCAGCCGAACGTGACCGTGCGCGAGCATTGCGAGGTGCGAGGCTTCCTGCGCGATGGCCAGGCCGTGGTCGGGGTGAATACGGCTGACGGTGAGCTGCATGGCGATCAGGTGGTGCTGACCGCTGGCGCTTGGAGCGGCGACTTGCTGGAAAGCCTGGGCGTGCGCCTGCCGGTGGAACCGGTGAAAGGGCAGATGATCCTGTTCAAGTGCGAGGCGGATTTCCTGCCGAGCATGGTGCTGGCCAAGGGGCGCTACGCCATTCCCCGTCGTGATGGGCACATTCTGGTGGGCAGTACGCTGGAGCATGAGGGCTATGACAAGACCCCGACCGTCAGCGCCCTGGAGAGCTTGAAGGCGTCTGCGGTGGAGTTGTTGCCAGCGCTGGCCGATGCCCAGCCGGTGAAGCATTGGGCGGGGTTGCGGCCGGGGTCGCCGGAGGGCATTCCGTTCATTGGTGCGCTGGAAGGCTTTGACGGGCTATGGCTGAACTGCGGGCATTACCGCAATGGGCTGGTGCTGGCGCCGGCTTCGTGCCAGTTGTTTGCGGATTTGATGCTGGGGCGCGAGCCGATCATCGATCCGGCGCCGTATGCGCCAGCGGGGCGTTTGGCGGGGGATTAGCGGCGTCTGCTTCCCGAGCTTCGCCCGGTCACACAACGGCAAATCGCGTTCGCCGGTCTCTACTCCAGCCCCAGTTTTTTCAGGCGGTAGCGCATCGACCTGAACGACAGGCTCAGGCGCTGCGCCGCCGCCGTGCGGTTCCAGCGGGTTTCTTCCAGCGCCTGGAGGATCAGCTTGCGCTCGATGCTCTCCAGGAAGTCTTCCAGGTTATCCACGTTGGTCAGGTCTGGCACACCGCCCTCGGCCACTGGCGCGGTGTCGCTCAGGCGCAGGTCACTGGCCTCGATGCGCTCGTTTTCGCACAAGGTGTACGCACGTTCGAGCATGTTCTCCAGTTCGCGCACGTTGCCGGGGAAGCGGTAGGCCTTGAGGGTTTCCAGCGCCGTGACGCTGAGCTGCGCGGGCGGCAGGCCGCTGCCGTGGGCCAGGCGCTTGAGCACCTTGTTGGCCAGCAGGGCGATGTCTTCACGGCGTTCGCGCAGTGATGGCACGCGCAGTTCGATGACGTTGAGCCGATAATACAGGTCCTGCCGAAAGCGCCCAGCCGCCACTTCGGCGGCCAGGTCCTTGTGGGTGGCGCAGAGGATGCGCACGTCCACCACCACCTCGCTCTGGCCTCCGATGCTGCGAATGGCCTTTTCCTGAATCGCGCGCAGCAGCTTGACCTGCATGGCCAGGGGCAGGTCGGCCACTTCGTCGAGGAACAGCGTGCCGCCCTGGGCCGCCTGGAACAGCCCGGGCTTGTCTTCCATGGCGCCGGTGAAGCTGCCTTTGCGGTGGCCGAAGAATTCGCTTTCCATCAGTTCCGAGGGAATGGCGCCACAGTTCACCGGTACGAAAGGCAGTTCGGCGCGTGGGCCCTGTTCGTGGATCAGGCGGGCCACCAGCTCCTTGCCACTACCCGATTCGCCGCTGATGTACACCGGCGCCTGGCTGCGCGCCAGGCGCCGGATCTGTTTGCGCATGGCCAGCATGGGCGGCGAGTCGCCCAGCAGGCGGTCATCGATGCTCGGCTGCTCGGCGGCCTGGCCTTGCAGGCGCAGGGCGCTGCCCACCAGTTCACGCAGCCGGGTGAGGTCCACCGGTTTGGTCAGGAAGTCGAAGGCGCCGGCCTTGAGGGCATTGATGGCGGTGTCGAGGCTGCCGTAGGCGGTGATCATGGCCACCGGCACCTGGGGGAAACGCTGCTGGATATGCTGCACCAGCTCCAGCCCCGTGCCGTCGGGCAGGCGCATGTCGGTCAGGCACAGGTCGAAGGGTTCGCGGGCCAGGCAGTCGCGGGCCTCCTTGACGTTGCGCGCGCTGCGGGTGTCGAGCTTCATCCGGCCCAGGGTGATTTCCAGGAGTTCGCGGATGTCCGGCTCATCGTCGACGATCAGGATCTTCTGCCGTTGGCTCATGTTCAGTTCAGCTTCCGTGCGTGGGCGAAGGTGATTCGCAGGCAACTACCGCCTCGTTCACGTGGTTTGTAGTCTAGGTGCGCCTGGTTGCTTTCGCACAGTTCACGGGAAATGTAGAGGCCCAATCCTGTTCCTTTGGTCTCGGTGGTAAAGAAAGGTTCGAAGATGTGTTGCAGTTGATCGGCCGAAAAGCCGGGACCATCATCCAGCACGTCGAGAATCGGCAGGCCGTTGGTCGGTTCGATGAACAGGTTCAGCCAAACCTGGGCCTGGCCGTGGGTGTGCGCGCTGTAGCGCAGGCCATTGTCCACCAGGTTGGTCAGCACCTGGGTCAGGTGGTGCGGGTCCATGCGGGTCTCGATGGGGCCGTCGGTGACGTACAAGTGCAGCGCCTGGTTGGCCGTGGCGGTGGTGCGAAAGTCGGCCAGGAACTGCTGCAGGAAATTGCCCAGGTCCAATGGCTGCGGTTCGGCCTGGCGGCGCCTGGACAGCTGCAGCACGTTTTCGATGATCAGGTTCATGCGCTTGGACTGGTCCTTGATGATCTGCGTAAGGCGCAGGTCGGCGGGGTCCAGGGTCTCGGACTCCTGCAGCAACTGGCCGGCGTGGCTGATGGCGCCCAGCGGGTTGCGGATTTCGTGGGCGATGCCGGCGGTCAGGCGCCCCAAAGCGGCCAGCTTGAGTTGCTGGGCCTGTTGCGCGATCTGCGACAGGTCTTCGAGAAACACCAGCGTCTGTTGCTGTTCGCCGCGGCGCAGGGCGATGAAGCTGGGCTGCACCGACGGCCCGGTGGGGGTGAACTTCAGGCTGCGCAAGCGCAGCGTGGGGTTGGTACGCCACTGCAGCAGGCGTTCTACCAACTCGGGGGAATAGGCGGTGATCAGCTGGCCGCTCAGGTGGTAGTGGCCGATCAGCTTCAACGCGCCCTCGTTTGCCAGTTGCACACGGTTGACGGTGTCCAGCACCAGGATGCCGGTGCGCATGCGCTGCAGGATCAGGGCGTTGAGCTCTTCCAGGTTGGTGACGTCGCTGGCGCGCTGGGAGGCCAGGTTCTCGCTGACCCGCAGCAGACGCGTCAGGGCCTGCACCATCAATGCCACGGCGAAGCACAGCACGCCGAGGGTGCTGGCCTGCACATAGTTGCTACTGCTGTTGGGGCGCAGGAAGTTCAGGTAGAAGGTCAGGTAGATGATGCCGATACTGCCCAGCGCGGCGATCAACAGGCCGTTGCGCCCGCGCAGCAGCAGGTTGCTCATGGCCACCGAGGCGATCATCAGGTTGCCGATACCGCTGGGGGTCCCGCCGCCGGCGTAGAACAGCCCCGAGAGCATGAGAATGTCGAACAGCGCCAGGGCGAACACGTGCCCCGGTGGGCGCAGTTTTTCCAGCAGGATCACCGCCGCGATATTGATCAGCAGGTAGGCCCAGCTGCCGTTGCGGAACCAGGCGCCATTGGCCAGTTCCAGCAACTTGTCGTCCATGTCACTGGAAATCAGCAGGATCAGGGTAATGCCGATGGTGAGGCGGTACAGGTGGTACAGGCGCAGCATCCGCCGCGCCTGGGGGCCACCGGGCTGGAAGGTCTCAGCGGTCACGGGCAGCCGGGCCCTGTTGCAGGTGCGCCGGGCTGCAGTACCACTGCTGGTCGCGGTTCAGGGCGCGGTCCTGGGGCAGGTGCACGCCGCAGTGGGCGCAGCGCACCATCAGCAGCGTCTGGTCGCCGCCCTTCGGGGCCTGTTGCGGGGCGCTGGGCTTGATCTTGCGCCACAGCCACAGGGCGGCAAAGACAATAGCGATCCAGAAAATCAGGCGAATCATGGGCGACGGCTCAAACAGAAGAAGATGCGGCAGTGTAGGAGCGGGCAGGGCGGGGGACAAGCGCGGACGGGTATCGGCGGTGATATCTTTTTGATGGCTTTTGCGCCAGGGCCCTGGGCTCGAACCCGCCGCGATCCCCCTGTGGAACCGGGCGAAGCCCGGGAAAAGGGCGACGCGCTTCTTCAGGCGCTGCGCGGTGTGCGTTTCTCGAGCTTCGCCCGGTGTTACAGGAGCATGCCCGGAGCTTGTATATTTTTTCGCGGATACAAAAAAAGAGGCCCGTGGGCCTCTTTCTCAGTGCGGCGTTGCTCAGTCGAACAGGCCGAAGGTCAGGTAGCTGAAGAAGCCACGCTTTTTCTTCGGCGAATCATCGACCGGCTTGGCAGGCTCGTCGGCGGTGCCGCCCTGGTCAGCAGGCAACAGGTCGTGCGGGATGGCATCCTTGTCGTCCTGGAACTGTTTGGTCAGTTCCTGGTTGGCACGGGTTTCACCCGGCGGCAGCGGTGCGCTGGTGCCCACCAGGCCCAGGGTGGCCTTGGTCAGCCAGGAGCGGTTGTCCGCTTCCTTCTGCTGGGGCACGAAGTTGCCGTCCACCAGTTGGGGGTGGTCCGGGTAGTTCAGCTTCAGGGTTTCCAGGCTGCTGGCGGCCAGCTCGTCCAGGCCCAGGCGCTGGTAGGACTCCACCATCACGGCCAGGCCGTCGCCGACCGATGGGGTTTCCTGGAAGTTTTCCACCACGTAGCGGCCACGGTTGGCGGCAGCGACGTAGGCCTGACGGGTCAGGTAATAGTCAGCCACGTGGATTTCGTAGGCCGCCAGCAGGTTGCGCAGGTAGATCATGCGCTGCTTGGCGTCCGGCGCGTAGCGGCTGTTGGGATAGCGGCTGGTCAACTGGGCGAACTCGTTGTAGGAGTCGCGGGCAGCACCCGGGTCACGCTTGGTCATGTCCAGCGGCAGGAAGCGCGCCAGCAGGCCGCGGTCCTGGTCGAACGAGGTCAGGCCCTTGAGGTAGTAGGCGTAGTCGACGTTCGGGTGCTGGGGGTGCAGGCGAATGAAACGCTCGGCGGCCGACTTGGCGGCTTCGGGCTCCGAGTTCTTGTAGTTGGCGTAGATCAGCTCCAGCTGGGCCTGGTCGGCGTAGCGGCCGAACGGGTAGCGGGAATCCAGCGCCTTGAGTTTGGCGGTGGCGCTGGTGAAGCTGTGGTTGTCCAGATCGGCCTGTGCCTGCTGGTACAGCTCGGTTTCGCTCAGGTTTTCGTCGACCACTTCTTTCTTCGACGAACAGGCGGCCGTGAGTCCGAGGATGGCGATCAGCAGCAGGTGTTTCACTTGCATGGCGGCTTGCGTCCCTATGACGGCCGCTGTCTTGGGCGTGACCGTCCTGTTATGATGGGCGCCCCGTGAAGTCCTCGGGGCAAAAGACGCCGTATTTAACCACAAGCGTGCAGCCGAAACCAAAGGCTGTGCCGCCGCCTAGTCCGAGCATGTCCGAGATCATACAACTTAGCGCAGAGGTGCCGTCCGAATTGGGCGGCCAACGCCTCGATCAAGTCGCCGCACAATTGTTCGCCGAGCACTCGCGCTCGCGCCTATCCGCCTGGATCAAAGAAGGCCGCCTGACCGTGGACGGTGGCGTGCTGCGCCCGCGTGACATCGTCCATGGCGGCGCTATCCTGGCCCTTTCCGCCGAGCAGGAAGCCCAGGGCGAGTGGATCGCCCAGGACATCGAGCTGGACATCGTCTACGAAGACGACGACATCCTGGTCATCAACAAGCCTGCGGGCCTGGTGGTGCACCCGGCTGCCGGCCACGCCGATGGCACCCTGCTCAATGCCCTGCTGCACCACGTGCCGGACATCATCAATGTTCCGCGCGCGGGCATCGTCCACCGTCTGGACAAGGACACCACGGGCCTGATGGTGGTCGCCAAGACCATTCAGGCGCAGACCAAACTGGTGACCCAGCTGCAAAGCCGTACCGTCAGTCGGATTTATGAGTGCATCGTCATCGGCGTGGTAACCGCCGGCGGCAAGATCAACGCACCCATCGGCCGTCACGGCCAGCAGCGTCAGCGCATGGCGGTGATGGAAGGCGGCAAGCCTGCCGTCAGCCACTACCGCGTGCTGGAGCGCTTCCGCTCCCACACTCACGTGCGGGTGAAGCTGGAAACCGGCCGTACCCACCAGATCCGCGTGCACATGTCGCACATCAACTTCCCGTTGGTGGGTGACCCGGCCTACGGCGGTCGCTTCCGCATTCCGCCGGCCGCCAGCGCGACCATGGTCGATGCGCTCAAGACCTTCCCGCGCCAGGCCCTGCATGCCCGCTTCCTGGAGCTGGAACACCCGAGCACCGGTGAGCGCATGAGCTGGGAATCGCCACTGCCCGACGACTTCGTCTGGCTGTTGTCGCTGCTCAAGCAGGACCGCGAGGCGTTCGTCGGGTGAGTGGGTTGGCGCAGGACCTGATATTTCCCGATTGGCCGGCACCGGCCAATGTGAAGGCCTGCGTCACCACGCGAGAGGGCGGTGTCAGCGCCGCGCCTTTCGAGCATTTCAACCTGGGTGACCATGTGGGCGACAGCCCTGCCGCGGTTGCCGAGAACCGCCGGCGCCTGACCCAGGCCTTCGGCATTCAGCCGGCGTGGCTCAAGCAGGTGCACGGCGTCAACGTGGCCCATGCCGACCCGTCGGTGATCGCCGGGGCGGACGCCAGCTGGACCTCGACGCCGGGTATCGCCTGCACGGTGATGACCGCCGACTGCCTGCCCGCGTTGTTCTGCGACCGCGCCGGTACCCGCGTGGGCGCGGCTCACGCAGGCTGGCGCGGGCTGGCCGCCGGCGTGCTGGAGGCCACGGCCGAAAGCCTGGGCGTGCCGGCGAACGAAATTCTGGTGTGGCTCGGGCCGGCCATCGGCCCGCGCAACTTTGAAGTGGGCGCTGAAGTACGCGATATCTTCATGGCCAGTCACCCTCAGGCGGGCGAGGCCTTTGTGCCAGGCGCCCAGCCGGGCAAGTTCCTCGCCGACATCTATGCGCTGGCACGGGTGCGCCTGGCGGCGATGGGCATCACGGCCGTTTATGGCGGTGGTGAATGCACCATCGAGGATCTACGCTTCTTCTCTTACCGGCGTGCGCCGCAGACGGGGCGCTTTGCCTCGTTGATCTGGCTGGAATAGCGCGTCGCTCCCTTCCCGAGCTTCGCCCGGTCCCACAATTGAAACGCGATCCCTTGTGGGACCGGGCGACGCTCGGGAACCAGGCGCTGCCGATTTGATGATCTGGGTCAAGCTCCTGCCGCTTGAATCTTGAACAATCCCCCCCATCTATATCGGTATCTCAGGCAGGTTTATCTTCATCAGGTGTGTCCATCGCTCCGGCCTGCCCCTTTAGGAAGGTGACTCATGCGTATAGACCGTTTGACCAGCAAGCTGCAATTAGCCTTATCCGATTCCCAATCCCTGGCCGTTGGCATGGACCACCCGGCCATCGAGCCGCCGCACCTGATGCAGGCGCTGCTCGACCAGCAGGGTGGTTCCATCAAGCCGCTGTTGATGCAGGTCGGCTTTGACGTGAACAGCCTGCGCAAGGAGTTGAGCAAAGAGCTCGACCGCCTGCCGAAAATCCAGAACCCCACCGGCGACGTGAACATGTCCCAGGACCTGGCGCGCCTGCTCAACCAGGCCGACCGCCTGGCTCAGCAGAAAGGTGACCAGTTCATCTCCAGCGAACTGGTACTGCTGGCCGCCATGGACGAGAACAGCAAGCTGGGCAAGCTGCTGCTCGGCCAGGGCGTGAGCAAGAAAGCGCTGGAAAACGCCATCACCAACCTGCGCGGCGGCGAAGCGGTGAATGACGCCAACGCCGAGGACTCGCGCAAGTCCCTGGAAAAATACACCGTCGACCTGACCAAGCGCGCCGAGGAAGGCAAGCTGGACCCGGTGATCGGCCGTGACGATGAAATTCGCCGCACTATTCAGGTGCTGCAGCGCCGTACCAAGAACAACCCGGTGCTGATCGGTGAGCCGGGCGTGGGCAAGACTGCCATCGCCGAGGGCCTGGCCCAGCGCATCATCAATGGCGAAGTACCCGACGGCCTGCGCGGCAAGCGCCTGCTGTCCCTGGACATGGGCTCGCTGATCGCTGGCGCCAAGTTCCGCGGTGAGTTCGAAGAACGCCTCAAGGGTGTGCTCAACGACCTGTCCAAGCAGGAAGGCCAGATCATCCTGTTCATCGACGAGCTGCACACCATGGTCGGCGCCGGCAAGGGCGAGGGCTCCATGGACGCCGGCAACATGCTCAAGCCGGCCCTGGCCCGTGGTGAGCTGCACTGTGTGGGCGCCACCACGCTGAACGAGTATCGCCAGTACATCGAGAAAGACGCGGCCCTGGAGCGGCGCTTCCAGAAAGTGCTGGTGGACGAGCCGAGCGAGGAAGACACCATCGCCATCCTGCGTGGCCTTAAAGAGCGCTACGAGGTGCACCACAAGGTGGCCATCACCGACGGCGCGATCATTGCCGCGGCCAAGCTCAGCCATCGGTACATCACTGACCGGCAGTTGCCGGACAAGGCCATCGACCTGATCGACGAGGCCGCCAGCCGCATTCGCATGGAAATCGACTCCAAGCCTGAAGTGCTCGACCGCCTGGAGCGTCGCCTGATCCAATTGAAGGTGGAATCCCAGGCCCTCAAGAAAGAAGACGATGACGCGGCCATCAAGCGCCTGGAAAAACTGACCGAGGAAATCGCCCGCCTGGAACGCGAATACGCCGACCTGGAAGAGGTGTGGACCTCGGAGAAAGCCGAGGTACAAGGCTCGGCCCAGATCCAGCAGAAGATCGAGCAATCGCGCCAGGAGCTGGAAGCGGCCCGCCGCCGTGGCGACCTCAACCGCATGGCCGAACTGCAGTACGGGGTTATCCCGGACCTGGAGCGCAGCCTGCAGATGGTCGACCAGCACGGTAAGAGCGACAACCAGTTGCTGCGCAGCAAGGTGACCGAGGAAGAAATTGCCGAAGTGGTGTCCAAGTGGACAGGTATTCCCGTGGCGAAGATGCTGGAAGGCGAGCGGGAAAAACTGCTGAAGATGGAAAGCCTGCTGCACCAGCGTGTCATCGGTCAGGACGAGGCTGTGGTGGCCGTCGCCAACGCCGTGCGCCGCTCCCGTGCCGGGTTGTCCGACCCCAACCGCCCAAGCGGCTCGTTCATGTTCCTGGGCCCAACCGGCGTGGGCAAGACCGAGTTGTGCAAGGCGCTGGCCGAATTCCTCTTTGATACCGAAGAGGCCATGGTGCGCATCGACATGTCCGAGTTCATGGAGAAACACTCCGTGGCCCGGCTGATCGGTGCACCACCGGGCTACGTGGGGTATGAAGAGGGCGGCTACCTGACCGAGGCCGTGCGTCGCAAGCCGTACTCGGTGGTGCTGCTGGATGAGGTGGAGAAAGCCCACCCGGATGTGTTCAACGTGCTGCTGCAAGTGTTGGATGACGGCCGCCTGACCGACAACCAAGGGCGCACCGTGGACTTCCGCAATACGGTGATCGTGATGACCTCCAACCTTGGCTCGGCGCAGATCCAGGAGTTGACCGGTGACCGCGAAGCCCAGCGTGCGGCGGTGATGGACGCGGTGAGTTCGCACTTCCGGCCGGAGTTCATCAACCGTATCGACGAGGTGGTGGTGTTCGAAGCGCTGGCCCGCGACCAGATCGCCGGCATCACGCAGATCCAGTTGGGCCGCCTGCGCAGCCGTCTGGCCGAGCGTGAGCTGAGCCTGGTGCTGAGCGATGAGGCCCTGGATAAGCTGATCGCCGTGGGGTATGACCCGGTGTATGGCGCACGGCCGCTCAAGCGCGCCATCCAGCGCTGGATCGAGAACCCGCTGGCACAGCTGATCCTGTCGGGGCAGTTCCTGCCCGGCACCACCGTGACCGCCACGGTAAAAGACGACGAGATCGTTTTTGCCTGACGGGTGAATGCAGTGCCCCTGCAGGACCGAGCCCCGCCCGGTCCTGCAGCCAGGCACGGCATTCGCGGGCTCCTAAAAAAATTGAAGCTAAATGCATGTTTCTATTTGCATTTCCAAAAAACCTTTAGTAAAGTGCGCCCCGCAGTAACGGCAACCCACAGATCACCACGCAACACCGGGATCTGAAAATAGTTTGAAATTCAGTAAGTTGAATGAAAATTAGGGGTTGACAAGGGTTTTGAAGGTTGTAGAATAGCGCGCCTCAGAGGCACTAACGTAGCGATACGGAAGCGTCGAAGAGTTCGAAGCGGTAGGAATACAGATTCGAAGCTTGCTGTAGATGTAACTGAAATTGATAGTTCCGTGATAGCTCAGTCGGTAGAGCAAATGACTGTTAATCATTGGGTCCCAGGTTCGAGTCCTGGTCACGGAGCCAAATTTCATATCGGGGTATAGCGCAGTCCGGTAGCGCGCCTGCTTTGGGAGCAGGATGTCAGGAGTTCGAATCCCCTTACCCCGACCATTTTTGGGTCGTTAGCTCAGTTGGTAGAGCAGTTGGCTTTTAACCAATTGGTCGTAGGTTCGAATCCCACACGACCCACCATTTTTGAAACCAG
>Ga0207713_1000751_pt1 | contig 30209 bp, 33 predicted proteins | sample KBSS64metaG_FD_184404 | JGI IMG/M metagenome (GOLD analysis project Ga0207713, IMG submission 184404) | Switchgrass rhizosphere microbial communities from Kellogg Biological Station, Michigan, USA - KBS S6-4 metaG (SPAdes) (version 2) | ecosystem: Host-associated > Plants > Roots > Rhizosphere >... | reverse complement strand
TTTCTGCCGCGGCATAGCGCAGCAGCCCCTCTAGCGCGGCCTTCACCGTTTGTCGGCGCACCTCGTCGCGGTCACCGGCGAAGTGTTGCAACTCGCTGAACACTCGCTCGCCCACGCCCCAGGCCAACCAAACCGTCCCCACCGGCTTGCTCGGCGAACCACCGTCCGGCCCGGCTACGCCACTGACCGCCACGGAAAAATACGCGCGACTTTTCTCCTGCGCCCCCCTGGCCATCGCTTCGACCACCTCGCGGCTGACCGCCCCCACCGTGGTGAACAACTCCACAGGAACATCCAGTTGCAGGTTCTTCTGCAGATTGGAATAGGTGACGTAACCGGCCTCGAACCACGCCGAGCTGCCCGGAATACGGGTGATCGCCTCGGCAATCCCGCCTCCGGTGCAGGACTCGGCCGTGGAAACGTGGGCATTGAGAATCTGCAATTGCCTGCCAAGGTCAGCGGCGAGCTGGGTAATTACTTTCACGGTCATCTCCTGATGGGGCGGGATGGGTTAACCGTACACCAGCAGACTGCACTTGCAAGCGACTGGACCGATCAAAATGTTAGTGCGCAAGCGCTCTGACATAAGCCTGACAAGCCTGCAAGGCAATCAGTCCGCGGTCGCCGGCGTCGGTAATGGCGATAATTCGTCGAGCATGCGCCGGGTCAAGTCGGGCGCGTACGGCGCCATGATCCACGCCGCCGGGGCCGGAGGTGCCTGGCACTGCACGGTCGGGGGCAACATCGCCTGCATCGAGGAGGACTGACAGGCGCAGATCAGCAGTGGCAAGACGATCGCGCAAGCGATCCTGATCACGTTGAACATCGCTTAGCACTCGGTAATGTTTTTTTTCACTGGCGGACAATTGCTGCTCCAGGGAGAGGCGCTTGTCCTGCTCCGCCTGCCTCTGGGTTTGAGCAACCAGGGTCAGTTGATTCAGCGTTTCATGGTGCAACCTGACCTGTTCCTCCAGTTGCCCCGCATAGCGCCAATCCTGAATACGCCAGGCCAGCGCCGCCGAGCCGCCCGCCAGCACCACCAGTAAAACAACACTGACGGCCGTTTGGTAAGGCGCCGAAATCAAACCGAAGGCTGACATAACACTGCCCTCGCCCGCGCCCATAGCTGCAAGCGATCCTGTAGCCCGTTCAAACCGCCGTTGATACGGCGGGTGATGCTGTTGAACTGGTCGCGATCGGCCAATTCGTTCAGACCGTTTTGCGCCCAATACCACGCAGCGGATTCAGCAGCCCATTGCGGTTGCTCGAGCAGTTCAGGCGCGGCCAGCAGACGTTCGTCGCCGAACAGGCCGAGGCTGCACTGACGGTAGTTGTTGCGACCGGTGACCTGAATCAAACCGCGCCCACGGTACTTCTGGCCGTCGCAGTCAGGTTCTGCGGAATTGCCCAGGCGAACAGCCAGGGCACCCGTATCGTACTGGCTCAGGTACTGATCGCTGCCCAACTCCCGCACGAACTGCAACTGCCCGGACTCATGACCGACTTGCGCGAGGAACGCAGCGATGCGTTTGGGCGTATTGATGCGGTGATTAGCCATGGCAATGTTGAGAGCAGAAATAAAAACGCCCGCTTGGGTGCGGGCGCCTGGCATGATTTTGAGAAGTTGCCGTTCAGTCAGCGGCATGGTTTGACCTCATTGATTGATAAACGGTGTAGTCACGGTGTTACGAAGCAGAAGCCAGGCAGGTCGCTGCAATCGTGCAACGATAGCTGTCCTTTCGACTTCCACTGGTGGTGACCTTGTCGATCGACCAGCGCCCTCGCATGAAGTCAGGCCAAGTGTCATCCAGCACCACCAGTCCCTCTGCGCCCAGTGCCGGATTGCCCGGGCAAACAATGTTTACCTTGAGCGTTTCGCGCACCATCCGGCGCACTTCACCTTCCGCGGCAGCTCGAGCCTCATCGGCTCCCTGACAGCGCTTGCGCAGCGTCTTGAACGGCGCAATGCCGCTCTCCTCCACTCGCTCTTGACCCGCCGCTGCGTCCCACCAACTTATCTTGCAACCCTGGTATTTGGCGCGGGCAGTTTCATCCAGGGTCGCAGAGACAAAGGCGTTGTCTCCCGGATGATTGTTGGTGGTCACTGACAGCATTACCGGCGCCAGAATCTTGCCCGACAGCGATTTCACCTGCCCCCGCCGCGCCAGCACATACAATTCGTTGAACGGTTTGGCGACAGCGTCGTGCAGGTAGGCCAGCCGGGTCAAAAACCCCATGTCCGTTTCATTGGACTGATCAATGTGCGCAATTTTAATCAACGCCAGATCCGGGGCCACACGCGGGGAAAATCCGTGCCTGGAGGTCAATTGTCGAAACAGTGCTCCCAGGGTCGTAGGCCCGTGGCTGACCGATCGACGCTGTTTGAACCCGGTTTGATCCGCCGCACTGAACGGCGCAGCCGTGGCCACCAGCGTCAGGCGCAAGGGGAACAGGGTGGGCGTACGCCGGGTAATGACGAACTCTCCTTTATCCACCAGCCCCGACTCCAGGTAACCCACCCGCAGGCCGATTTTTCCGCCCAGGTCGGGCAACCCTTCAAGACCTTGCAGATCAATCGAGAGTGTCAGTTGATCGGACTCGATGCCCGCCGCGTCGACATGTTGCCAATTGAGCAAGCGTTCGTTGAGCAGCGCCGCATTGGCGCCGTAGATTTCCACCGCTGGCGTGAAACCCAGTGACATGCCGCCTCCTTAATCCCAGGCCGAAACCGGTGTGGGTGAAACGGGTTTTGAGTCCACCTCCGGCAGAACAATCCACACCCCTGCCGGCAGTACCGCAGCGTGCTCGGCAAGCTCCGGATTAAGACGCCACAGCGCTTCCTCGGCAGCGTCGTCACAACGCTCAAGCTCGCGGTACAACAACAGATTCACCGAATCACCGGCGATGCTTCGAACCCTACGCATTGGCGAACTCCATCAATTCAATCACCCAGTCGACCACCATCGCGGTGCCGTCATCGATGATGTTGTTTTGGGTTTCCGACAGACTGCTGATCCGCCACAGGCCCCAGTTACGGCCAATGCCATCCACCAATGGCAACGGCGTGCGCAAGGCCTGCAAGGCGCGCAATTCATCGAGTCGATCCATGGCGGTCGCGTACATCGACTTGCCGGTGATCGTCAGGGTTTGCAGGCCCTGGCCGGTCTGCGTGGTTTTGGGCTTGCTGGTGAGGATATCGATGTTCGTCCAGCCACCGTCCGACTTGCGTAGCAGGGTGCTGTAGGCAAAATTTCTGGACAGGCCGAAAATGAAACTGCCCAGGACCATTTGCTGGCGCATTACGTACCTCCATCGGTCAGGGCCGCGTCGCTTCGCATCGCGAGTGAGTTAGGCAGGGTCATCAGCCCGAATTGTCCGGTGATTTGCTGAACCACCAGATTGGCCAATTGGCTGGCACTGGCCTGATCCTGACCGTTGATGTAGATGTTCGCGGTCAAGTTGTTTTGCTGATGGGTTGTCTGGGAATCGCTGATGCTTTTACTGACTTGATCCGGGGCCGCGAGCCGATCGGTGGTGGAGGCTATTTTTTCACCCAGCCATTCGCCCGACTCACTTCCAATCCAGCCGCCTACCAACGCCCCGACAACTCCGCCTATAGCCGTGCCGACCAGCGGCACAACGCTGCCCAAAGAGGCCCCCAAAGACGCGCCAGCGGTAGTTCCCGCCCAACCGCCACCTGCCGCGCCCAGCCCTGTCGTCACCATTCGTTTATCACCGGCAAGCACGCCTTCAACCACATCGGCGGCCGCACTCAAAAACTTCAGTGCGCCTGGTGCATTGCGAGAGACCGGGCGCAATGAAGCCGTCGCTCCAGTTAAACGACGAACCGTGACTGAGCGAATACCTTGTTTACCGATGTTTTTCCCAGGTTCCCCAACGGCTTCGGGACGTTGATTCCCGGCCTTCACATCCGGTTTGTCCAGCTTGTCCGGCCTGTCCGGCCTGTCCAGTTTGTCCGACCTGTCCGACTTGACTGTCTTTTCCGACTTTTCCGACTTGTCCGACTTTTCCGATTTGTCCGACTTGACTGTCTCTTCCGAGCGGTCAGTTTTTCCAACGTCCTCGGAGATCAGCCTACCCAATCGGCGAGGCAGTCTCGCAGCCGCGCCATCCAGCACACGCTTGGCCACCCGGTTGACTAATTCATCCCCTACAGCCTTGAACAATTCGCTGATCAATGGTTTTACAGCCGCCGCTACAACCACGATGCCTGCTGCGGTTTTCGGATAGGTTTCAGCCAGTCCAGTCAGAAGGTCCATCAGAGAACCGAGGGAAGCCAGCCCACTATCCGCCACCGGAGTCAGTTCACGGCTGGCGACCGTGGACAGGCGCTCGTTACGCGCATTCAAGAGATTCCACTGGCCCTGCTGAGTCATGGATTGTGCCAGCGCGTCCTGCTGCACCGAGCCCCCGTTGCTCAGCTTCGATGTGGCGTACTGGCGATTATCCAACACCTGCCAGAAAGCCTCGTTGACCTCGGAAAGACTGTTCGACAGGCGCAACGCCGCTTCACCACTGTCGGCAAACAACGTGGTCGCCAACGATGAGCGCACCTCGGCAGGTTGGTTGTTCAGTGCGGCAAGCACCGACATTACAACGCCCGGTGCGTTACCGTCCTGGCGCAACTCGCTGGCCACGACTGCGGGGTTAAGATTATTCAGCTGCTGCCATGCCGCACGCTCGGTCGCGGACACCTTGTCGCCCTTGCCCATCGCGGTAACGATATGACTGAGAGCGGCGCCAGCATCGGCCTTTTGCGTTCCGGTATTCAACAATGCCGCTGTCAGTGCAGCGGCTTGAGCGGGCGTCAGGCCTGCCGCCGTAGCAGCACCGCCGTCACGCTGCAAGACGCCACCGATGTCGGCCGCCGTGGCATCCCCGGGGCTCTTGCCCAAATAGTTGATGGCGTCCGCCAGATCAAAGGACGCCTCACGGGTGAGCTTCATGGAGTTTCGCCAACCGACCATCATCTCTGCGACTTCCATGGCCGGCACTTTGAACGCCGTTGCGGTGACCGCAGCATCACTGGCGAAATTATGCAGTACAACTTGACGGTCCGAGGCACTGGGCAGATTACTGACAATCCCTGCCTTGGCAGCCAGGCTCTCAATCTTCAGCAGATCAACCAGACTCGTCCCGCCGGCTGCCACCAGCGGAGCGGTGCTCATGATCAGAATTGGTTGCAGCACCTCCTTGCTCTGGCTCGGGTTGAACCGGGCGGCTTGCCTCAGATCGGCCATGGCCGAGTCAATCTCTATCATCGGTTTGAGCAGATCCGGCGGTTCAATACGGCCACCAGGCTTGTCTGGATCCGCTTGCTCACTGACCGACTCATTTTTGGCATCGACACCAGGAGATTGCGACAACGAACGCTGAGACGACAGTTTCAGTCTCAATGACTCGATAGCCGTCGTCAGCAGGCTGATTTTTTGCCCAAGCGCTTCCAGCGTCAGACCAAGAGTGGAGATTTGTTGCGCAGCAAACACGCCCATGACTTGCACTGGCGAAAGACTCGCCTCTACGGCTGCATCCAGGCTGATATTACCGAACGCCGCCCCCCCTGGATTGATGGCCGCGTTTCTTAGCGAATACTTTTCGTCCGCCATCTCGCTCTACTCCTGTTTCACGCCAAGGCGAGTGATCGCAATGTCGTAGCGGCGTAATGCCTTGCCAGCGTCCCACTCCAGAATCTCCGCCTCACTTACCGGGTAAATGAGCGGCACCACATCGAGGATTACTTCGATGTCGCGCTCCGAAAGAAGTCCGCCGGTTTGTTTAAAAAATCGTCGATGCGCACCTGCAGCTGGGTCCAGTCGGGCACGGTCAGCGAGGCCAGGTCGGGAAGCATCAGGCCGGTGCAGTGGGCAGTGATGAACTCGGCGCGTTCCTTGGCCGTCTTGAGCTTCTTCATCGCCTTGGTCGCGCGCAGCACCGGCATTTCCAGGGTCAATGAAGCCAGCGTGCGCCCCGCTGCCGCGAGGGGTTGCAGCAGGGTCACTTCATCGGGGGAGGCCGACGGTTTTGCCGCGTCTTCGCCTTGTGCCAGGAAGTGCGAGGACGGCAAGGTCGACATTTGATGAACGTATTGCGCGATGCTCACGTAGTCCGGGCGTTTGAGTTGATCGAGTTCCTTGGCCGACAGCCCGGTGGCCAGCAATGCCAGCTCGAAGAACTGGTCGTCCTCATCATCACCGGCACGGGCCAGGGCTTCTTTCTGTGCCGCGTAGTACAAGGGTTTGAGCTGGACTTGCGCGATCTGTGCGCCATCATCACCGGTGATTGGCGACAACAGAACATGCTTTGGAGGTGTCCATGACATGGCATGAATTCCTTGAAGAATCAGGAAAGCCGCCCGCAGCAGGTCGGCGAACCGACGGGTGAAGGCGGCATGGGGGAAGTTCAGTGAGGTGTTACGGCAGCAATACCGCCCGACGGGCGTCGCCCAGGATGTCGACGCCGTTGAGCATGAACTTCTGGGTGCGCACGTCGATGTCGATCACCGGGATGCCGTTTTCCAGACGGTTGTAGGTACGGCAGGTGAGTTCCAGCGTGGTGGTGGGTTTATCGCCCATCTTCAGCTTGGCTTCTTCCAGGGACTTCAGCTTGCCGCCGACGGTGTGGTAGGTGAACCAGGTATTGCCGTCCTGGTCCTGACCGGCTTCACGCACATTCAGCAGGATGTCGTCGCCCGGCGTCACGCCAAGTGACAGCATGATTTCCGGCCCTGCCCCCTGCAGGACCAGCTTGGCGCCAAGCACTTTGCCGCTCTTGGCCATTTCCTCGGCGATAAAGCGGCCGCCTGCCATCGCCTCCATCTCGAACTCGATCTTCGGCGGGGTGAACTCATCCACAGTCGCCGACAACGGCAGGCCTTGCAGGGTGGCCGCGATGGCCTGTCTTACGCGGTTGGTAAACATTAGAGAACGTCCTCCAGGAACTGCTCGATGATTTCATCGCGGGCATTGAGTTGATAAACCATGTGTTCGTTCGGCGCGTAGCGGCCGTAGTCGATGACCACGTACCAGGTGCCGTTCTTGTACTTCTCGACGCTGTTCAATTCCGGGTGCAGGTAGACACTGCCCCCTGGAATGGTTTCGTCGGCGACCAGGGTTTGCAGCCAGTCATTGATGCGCTTGACCTCCTGATCCATGAACGACTTGGTCAGGTTTTTCGCCATGGCCTTCTGGCCGGCTTTTACCAGCTTGCGACTGATCGCATCTTCGAGGCCGACATAGCTGATGAACTTGCCGGTGACGGAGCGGTTACCCAGCAGCGAGAAACCGCCGAGGACCGTGCGGGCGTAGTAGCTGATGCCATAGCGGTTAAGCAGATCGCCCTCGGTGGACTTGTCGAGGATGTTGTATTCCACGACTCGGGAAACGTCCTCGGCGAAGGTCACCTGGTTGCCCGGACTTTCCCATTGCTTGACCTTGGCCAGCGCAGCGATGGCCAGACTCGAAGGCGACAGGAACACGTTTTTCTTCGCCGCCTTGGAGTACACCGATGGCATGTTGTGCACCAGCAGGCATCGGTCGAAACCCAGTTCCGCACCACCCAGTTCCTGGCTGTAAGTCACCTGATCGGCAACGGCGGCATCCTTGCCGTCGAGCACCACGCGCGCCTTGATGCGCTTGCCGAACGAGGCAAACTCGCTGGCCACCGCCTTGGTACTGGTAAAACCCGGTGCGCCGATAATGGTCAGGTCTTCTGGCACGCCGCTGAGTGCAGCAAGACCGAGCTTGCGGCCAGTCAGCGGATCGACGCCGCCGATCACATTGTTCAGCGTGTCGGCCGGGGTTGTGCCCTCGTCAACGATGACCACGTAAACCGGCACCTTGACCACTTTCAGGATCTGGAAAACCGCATGGAACAGCGTGCCTTCTTCGGCGCCGGTTGGGTCGAGCAGTGCCTGGGTGGTGAAGCTGTTGATGCGAAATGGCGCATTGCGCGGAATCAGCGGATCGGCCTTCGGCGCGGTGCCGATCAGACCGATGACGTTATCACCCAGGCCACCCATGGCCTCGGGGGACTCGGTGGCATTGACGCTAATGCCGTTGTGTTCGAAGTTCAGAACCTCAGCCATATTATTCAGCCTTCTTGGTGGTGGCCTTTTTGGCCGGGTTGGATTCGGCGGTCGATTCGTCCGCCTCGTTTTTCTTCCGTTCAAGGCGACCGGCGCTGCGCAACGCGCTGGCCTCCACATCGAGCAACTTCAGTTCCTGGCCGATGCTCGACCAGTGCCCACCCCCAATGGGGAATGGACGGAGCACGGTGTACGTTTGGCGTTCTGTCATTTCTGTTTCTCCATAAACAAAAAAGCCCCTTGGGAAAGGGGCTGTTGGGTGATATTTGCCGGATTGGAAAACGCCCCGGCGGTGCGGGGCGTTATGTGAGTTGTTCAGCCAACCAATCCGGTGACAACGGACGGTGATCGAACATCGGAAACTGGCCCGCCTCCGGCCATTTGCGCAATGCCTGACGGTATTGCTGCAACCTGCTGTATTGCTCAAGGGTCAGCGTGGTAGCAGACCCGCCTTCCAGTTCGTCACGATGCCGCGACACGAAACCATCGGTCGCCAGCAAACGCTCATCGCGCCATTGCCTCTCAACAGCCGCCAACACCTCAGGCGAAGCTGGCGGCGGGTCGACCAGCACAGGCGGCTCAACATCAAAGTCAATTATCTGGCCTGCGACTTGCCCTTCAAGAAGACTGGCATGCAGATCGTGCGTGATCTCAACAGCATCGTGTGGAAGAGCAAGACTGATGGCATTGTCAAAAAAACTGCAAGTCGATTTGCTCGAAAAAATGGTCATATGTCGCCTCTCAATGGGCAGTTATAAACAGAGTCACACATCGGGCAGTCGGACTAGTTGCCAATGGCAATGTATTGACTGCCATTCCCCACAATATTGCCGCGCCACACGAAGGAACCTTGCGTCAACACGCCTGCACATGCGTAACCAACAGAGTTGCTCCCCGCTGTATATCCTTGGCTGATCAGTACCTTTCTGAAAGCATTCGGGAACGCAACAGGCAAGGTATTCACCAAGTCCCCAGCCGTGGCCGGCGCAGTATCGCCCCACTGGATAATCAACCCGCTCGGCAGCTTCTGGTAACCGCTAGAACCAGGATTGACGGCGAAAGCTTCTGCGCCAAGCCCTCCACCTCCCAAGTACCACGCATTATTTCGCTTAACTATGCTGACCTTTTCTCCGATCAACGGGGAATACAGATTCCCGCCCGTGAGGCCTTGGATAATCTCAGAGCCATTCCCCTTAATCAGTGCGCCGCTTGAGGTGAACAGAAAATGGAACACTGCCCCATTGGGCGTTGCTGTCAGGGCAGGAAGAGTTGATTGCCAGGCACCACCAACGATGAATAGCCCCCCAGCCTGTGAGGCAGTAAGCACTGTATTTCCAGCGATCAAGGTCGGATCGCCAGGCAAATTGCCAAGTGCCTGCTGGACAAACGCAGTAGTGGCCAACAACTTGCTGTTGTCGAATTGATCCGGGGTATAGCCGAATACTCGCCCGTACTGCATTTGAGCCGATCCATCCGCCCACCAGGCCGTCGCGCCGTTACTGACCAATTCCAGGGTCGCACCCGGCTGCATAGCAATGCTCGCGACTTGTGCGCCATTGCCGGCATTGATCGCATCAGCCCCGGCACAAACCACGTTGACCACACCGTTACCAATGTTGCGAAAGTTGATCGCGCCGCCAGCCGCAAGCGCATTGGCCGCGGGCAGCGTGACCTGGAACGACCCGATCACCGTTACGATCGACCCGACCGCCGCGGTGGTTAGCGTCGTGGCTGCGGTCAGGCTGGTAAAGCCACGATAGTTACCCTGGCTGCGCCGGGTAAACTCTGTCGTGGCGATCGCTTTGGAGTCGTCGAACAACGGTTGCGTTGTCCAGTTCGGACCCGACATGATCCCGGCATACTTGAGTGCGGCAGAGCCGCCAATCAAACGCCACAAATTGCCAACCCGGACAAACTCCGCCGTATCTCCTTGCACGAGCGAAATATTCCCCAGATAGTTCACCGCATCGATGATCTCGCCAGGGCCCGAAGTGACGGTGAGAGCTCCCTGGCCGCACACGAGGTAGACCATCGCACCTCGCGGAATGACACCTCCGCCGACAGGAAGGGTCACTGTCGCCGTTCCAGTAACCGCAAAGGACGCAAGTTTACCGACGTCCGCCAGGGTCATGACCGTGGACGTGGAGTAGTTGGTGTATTCGCCAAACTCCACGCCGCGACGTCTCAGATAGGCCGAGTTGATCAACAACTGCGAGTTGTCGAATTGCGCCGGCGTATTCGCTGTAGGGCTGATCAGCGCTGGCGAGTCGATCGGTGCAAATCCTTGGGTCACGTTCTGAAAGGTCAGGGCCGTGGTGCCGAGAACAATCACGCCATCGGTGACCAGTTGCCAGATCGTGTCGGCATTGCTGCTCCCCTGCTCAACAGAGACCGTCAGCCCTGACGTTACTTCAGCACTTGAATCGGCGTCCTTTGCACGGGTCCAGCCCGCCACAGCCGCGACCCATATGCCATTGTCCTTTGCCAGGGTCTGACTCTTGACCAGGACACGATCGCCCGCGACAACAGCCACACCATCGATCATTTGAGCGCCAGTCAAAGCGATGTTCGCTGTGGTTGCTACTCGTACCGATTGTTTGGCATCAAGCTTGCCCAGCTCTGCCGCTACATAGTCCGCGACCCAGGCTCGCGTCGCTTTAACCACCGTATCGTCAATCAACAGCGTTACCAGCGAAGCATTGCTGGTCTCGAAAATCGAGCGAATGTAAAACTCTTTCCCCGAACCCGAGGTCGCCAGAATCGGCTTGAACGACTCAGGGTATTTGACGATCGCGTAAAGAATCCCGGTGTCCGTCCACAGCCCCGCTTCCCGCACATACCAGCCACCCACCTCCGACGGGATGGTCACCTCGGCCAGCAACCAGCTCGGGTTTTTTTCGTCCTGGAACAATGCATTGAGTGGCCCGCGCCACACTTCGCGTTTGAGTGCCGTGGCGGTCGCCGCCGGGTTGTAGACCGTGCCGCCGCCGTCACCGACCGATATCTGCGACAGCCTGATAGGAACGCCCGCGGCCTTGCAGGCGGTTTCGTAAGCAATCCCTGCATTGGTGAGCAGGGTGTAATAGTCAGCCATTCAGGCCCCCTGAGGATAAATAGTGGATGTTTCAACGGTGTAGAGACCGGCAGCCAAAAAGACTTCACCCGATGCCTCCAGCCCTTCGATGACAATCGGATAAACCGTCGCCAGCTCCCCACAGACGGTCGTCGCGCCGATGACATGCCTGCCAAAGGCACTCAAGCCGACCGATACCGACACGCTGTCGCGTTCGCTTTTGGCGTCCGCCAGGCGTCGGTCCAGACGTGCGTCGATCTCTTCGCTGTAGGGTTGATCGGTAAAAGCCCTGACGGAAAAGCTGTAGGGCGTACCCGGTGGCGTCTGTTCGTACCAGGCACGCACCTCAGGCATCAAGCGCAAGCCCTTGGCGGCATTTTCCAGTGCCTGCCGCGTGCCGGCCTGCCGGGCGGTGGGCCAGGCAAGCCCCACCGTCAAACGTTTTTCCAGCTCTACTGCCTCAGCGTTCCACTCGCTGACACCCCGGTCCGCCGCGAGGTAAGGCAGAAACGCCAAGGGCGTCGCCGCAGGGTTCATCAGTTCGGGGAACGGCGGAGCAATGCGATCAAGCAAAACACCGAAACCGATATCGAGGGCCTTTTCCAACGGTGAACTGTTGGCCGGCAACAGGCTCATACGAGGCGTTGGATCACTCATAGGGTGAGCACCTCCACCTCGACACCCGTGCAATAAGGCGCCTCGAAGGCCGTCGTCACAATCGGCTCGATAGGTTCAATAATTTCCAGCTGAACCGCCCCGGCGTTATGCAGCGTGTAGTCGATCCAGCTCGGATCGACCCGCCCTTCGAGGCGATGGCAACTGTCGGCATAAACTTGCAACTGCTGTTGTGCAGCGGCTTTCGTCAGCCCCGAATCAGGGCCGGCGTTGATCCTGGCAACCACGCGGATCTTGTAGTTCTGGATATGAGCGCCCTGGACGGTGACCCGATCGGTCTCCGGCCGCACATCGGGGCGGGAAAAGTGCTGGCGTACACCCTCGAGCAAATCGTCGCTGGCCGTACCATCGCCCTCCCGCGAAAGCACTGTGACCCTCACTTCGCCGGGAGCCGTACGTCGTCCATTACCGTCCTTGATCTGCGCGGCATAGCCGTCCGGGGAGAAGCTATACGTGACAGTTACCTCACCCGCGGTTGCCGTTTCCACCTTCACTGCTGGCCGCTCGCCGAGGGTGAAAACCTCCCGGCGATACTGCATCCGCGAACCGGCGGCCGGTGCGTGGGGTGCCAGGTAGTAACGCAACCGGGCATCGTCGTCGCTCTCATACACAGGGGCCACCGGCGGAAACGCCACCGGGTCACCAGGATCCAGCAATTGGCGTTCAAGGCCCATGTCTGCGAGGCGGGCATCGAGATTGCTACCGGTAGCCCACCACGCCAGCATCTGCTTGATCCGTGCGTTGTATTTGCGTTCGTGAAGTTGCAAACGCACACAAAACGCCTCTAACGCCAAAGTCAGCAGCTCGCTTTCATTCTCAAGGCTGAGCTTGAGCATTGCCGCACTCTCGGGGGAGCGGGCACCCACGTACTCGACGACAAACGTCTTGAACTCTGCGAGCAGATCCTCAAAAGCGTCGACGGCGACAATTGCCGGCTCCGACAACTGGTTCTGCCCCGGTATCAACATGCTCATGTCACCACCTCGAAGGTTTGATTACGGTTTTTCCACGTGCCAGAGAAACGCAGCATCAACCCCGCCCCCTGGCGACTGGCGACAATGACATCTGGCTGAAAATCCCCGATGCCGTTCTGATGGTTGTAAAACGCTTGCGCGGCATGGCTCTGGGCCAGGATCAACAAGTCGTCACCGAGGTTCTGCCCCAACAAATCCGGGATGGCGCAGCCATACAAAGGACGCTTCTGACGTGTACCCAACGGCGTGGTCAGCGCGCGGGTTGCGCGCTGCACAAATTGAGGCCAGTCGTCGACCGCCGCGCCTGTATTACGATCAATTCCAATCATGGGAAAACTCTTTATGCAGTGCTGATGACGCGGCCCTGGTGATCGACCAAGGGGCCGCTCAGGTGCACACCGGAAGCATCGAGTCGCATCCCCGCCGCACCCAGTTGCAGTTCAATGGATTCAGAAGTCATCGCCATTCGCGCCGGGCCGATTTTCAACTCGAGCACTTCGCGAGAGGCGGTCAGCAGCGCCAGGCCGTTTTTCCAGTGCAGGACATGACTGACGTCGTCGTAGCTGCTTTCAGTGCCGTCCCGATAGAGGCGACGCGTCAGCGATGCCTGTGTCGAGACAGGGGGAAACTGATTGCTGTTCAGCCCGAACAACGCAACGGATTGGGCGCTGCTTTCGCCACCGCCGTGGTTGAGTAACAGGCATTGCTCGCCAACGGACGGTAGTCGCGTCTCACTTTGCCCCCCCGCACTGGGGTTGAAAAAACGGATGGCCGGCGTCAGCAGTTCACCGTGCCTGACTCGGCAAGTGTTGCCGACCGGATCGACCTCCTGGCACACACCAACGCGACACAGACTGTCAGTACGCCGGTAGAGATCCTCAAACTCGGTCTCCATCTCAGCCAGGCGCTCAATGATCGGGTCAAGCTGTAGACGTAAAAGCGCATCGAACATGGCTCAGCCCTCCAGTTCCTTGTATTGGTCCGGGTCGTCGATGTTCGAAACTTCCCAGGTACGGGCAAACTTCGGAGTGCCCAGGGGGTCGTCCAGCAGAAGCGGACCGAGGTAGAGCGCCTGGCTAAAGGACAGGGTCCAGGTCGGGTATTGCCGTGCTTCGCTGATGAGGATTGAAGGAATGGCGTCGAGGTTCAGCGGCAGGTCGCATTGATCCTTCGGCAGCCCCCAGCGGTTATCCGTGGCCAGATCCTTGAGTGCACTGGCCAGATCACAAGCGGCCAATCCGGAGCCAGCCTGCATGGCCTGCGCAACAACTTGCAGCGAGATCGTCAAAACATGAGCGATACGCCCATCACTGGCAGGGCAGCCAGGTGCGTCGCGCTCAATGGTGATCAGGACCCACGGTCGTTCGCCGACTTCCGTGAAGTCCTCATGACTTCCGACGTTTATACCGAGTGCCGAGTTGCTCAGCGCCAAGGCAATGGCAGCCAAAAACTGTGAAGGTTTTTCGATGATGGAGGGCATATTGGACGTCCTGTTCTTATTTCGGCGAGCTCGATCAGCCAGCCATTTCACTGTTGGTCGGGACGAGAATCACGGGCTGGCACTTCACAGACGCCTATTCGCCTGGCCGCCCAGCGCTCATAAAGCCCGATGGCCACATCCGCCCCGGCCATCGCCGTCAGGCAACCAAAAGCCCCCGCCGCCCAGATCGACACGCCGGCGGCATACAGCAGCATGATTGCCGAGACCCCGCAGATCATGCAGGCCCCGGAGCGCAAGGCCAGGCGTCGCAGCAATGACCAGCCGCGGGCGCCCTCCTTGTCGGCGCGCCACATTTCGCCGGACACCCCGCCCAGCAAGGCGAGGACGATGACGAGCCAGATCGGCATGTCCAGCAACGCTTGTTGCTCGTTTGTCATGTCACGCCTCCCGGGGTGATTGATGAATGTTGTGTAAGGGTCAAACGCTTTCATTTTTCAGGTAGGCATTCCAAAAAGCCCGGTATGAGCCGGGCTTTTCAGTAATGCGGTCCTTCGCGTTGATCTTTCGGCGCTACTGGCGCGGTACGGATCGATTCAAATTGTTCCTCCGACCGCGGCCCCTGCCCGCCGGATAACTGCTTCTGGTGCTTTACGCTGCACACCCGGGTCAGTTGCCAACCCTCTGAACCGTTAAGGCCGGTTCATCGCTGCCTGTGTGGTGGAACTAAAGAGCTTCGTTTCGAGCTGCTTTGTCGAGCGGCTTGAGACAAAGAATATGCATGGATGCATATACAGTCAATGCACAAATGCATTTATTTATGCATTTGTTTTGCGCTAACGCATGAAAGCCCCAGCCACACAGGTCATGACGCGCTTTTGGCAGGCGAAAAAAAACCCGCTCGGGAGCGGGTTTTATCGAGTAGAGCGGTTGTCAGCGGGCGTACATGCCCCACCAGAAGACGTGACCGAGGATAACGATCTGCTCTTCCTGGATTTCCTGGAAGCTGTAGTCCTCGTCCGGATGTTCGTCGCGGTTGAAGCTGCGCAGGCGAATCCCGGTCGGCAGGCGATACAGCTGTTTCACCCGAAGTTGTCCGTTGTGATTGATTGCATAAAGGTCGCCATCAACGATATCGCCGATGCCGCACTTGCCGGCATTGACCCCGACCGTCGCCCCGTCACGCAGTACCGGCAACATGCTGTTGCCCCGCACTGTCACGCACTTGGCCTGGTCGAACTGTACGCCGTTATGGCGCAGGCTACGTTTGCCGAAGCGCAGGCTAGAGCGCTCGCTTTCCTCGATGACGAATCTTCCCGATCCTGCGGCCAATTCAACCTCGCGAAGAAAGGGGACCGACACCTCGTCGTCATCGACAGGGGTATCGTCGTCCCACAGGCTTATGTCCTTGAGTTCCGAATGCACAGGAGCGCGCCCGGCATTGGCGGCGGGTGCGACGTCCGCGCGACCCCGCAATTGGTCGGTGCTCACGCAAAAGTACTCGGCGATCTTCGAAATATGTTTATCCGAAGGATCGACGATCTTCCCGCTGAGAATGCGCGAGAGCGTGGATTGAGGCACGCCGGTACGACGGTGAAGCTCCGTGGGGGAGATCCCGTGCTGGTCGAGCAATGCTCTTAAGACAGTAGATACGTTGCGTTTGTGCATACCGCGCATAGTGCTGGTTATTTTCGCAGAAAACAAATGCCCAATTGCATAATCGATGCATAACCTGTTTTTTGCATCGTAAAAGATGTCACCCGGCCGCGATGCCTGCGTCGGGTAGAGCGCCCATGGTAACCTTGCGCCCATCGCGGAAAAGCCCGGCCGTTGCCCCGCTTTTGCCCCACCTCTTTCAACGAGCTTCCTGACAATCCGATGAATAAAGCCGTCTCCGACCTCTCCTCCCACACCCCCATGATGCAGCAGTACTGGCGCCTGAAAAACCAGCACCCGGACCAGCTGATGTTCTACCGCATGGGCGACTTCTACGAGATCTTCTATGAAGACGCGAAGAAGGCCGCCAAGTTGCTGGACATCACCCTGACCGCCCGTGGGCAGTCGGCGGGGCAGGCGATTCCGATGTGCGGGATTCCTTACCACGCCGCCGAGGGTTACCTGGCGAAACTGGTGAAGCTTGGCGAGTCGGTGGTGATCTGCGAGCAGGTCGGTGACCCGGCCACCAGCAAAGGACCGGTAGAGCGGCAGGTGGTGCGCATCATCACGCCGGGGACGGTGAGTGACGAAGCGCTGCTCGACGAGCGTCGGGACAACCTGATCGCTGCCGTCCTGGGTGATGAGCGTCTGTTCGGCCTGGCGGTGCTGGACATCACCAGTGGCAACTTCAGCGTGCTGGAAATCAAGGGGTGGGAAAACCTGCTGGCGGAACTGGAGCGGGTCAACCCGGTGGAGCTGCTGATCCCCGATGACTGGCCCAAGGATTTGCCGGCGGAAAAACGCCGCGGTGTGCGTCGTCGTGCGCCGTGGGATTTCGAGCGCGATTCGGCGCTCAAAAGCCTGTGCCAGCAATTCTCGACCCAGGACCTCAAGGGCTTTGGCTGCGAAAATCTGACCCTGGCCATCGGCGCCGCCGGTTGCCTGCTGGCCTACGCCAAGGAAACCCAGCGCACCGCCCTGCCTCACTTGCGCAGCTTGCGTCATGAACGCCTGGACGACACCGTGGTACTCGATGGCGCCAGCCGTCGCAACCTGGAGCTCGACACCAACCTGGCCGGCGGCCGCGACAACACCCTGCAATCGGTGGTGGACCGTTGCCAGACTGCCATGGGCAGCCGCCTGTTGACCCGCTGGCTGAATCGCCCGTTACGCGATCTGACGGTGCTGTTGGCACGTCAGACCTCGATCACCTGCCTGCTCGACGGTTACCGCTTCGAAAGACTGCAACCGCAGCTCAAGGAAATCGGCGACATCGAGCGGATTCTTGCGCGGATCGGCCTGCGCAATGCCCGCCCGCGCGACCTCGCCCGCTTGCGTGACGCCCTCGGCGCACTGCCCGAACTGCAAGTGGCAATGACGGAGCTCGAAGCCCCGCACCTGCAGCAACTCGCCAGCATCACCAGTACCTACCCGGAACTGGCGGCACTCCTGGAAAAAGCCATCATCGACAACCCGCCCGCGGTCATTCGGGACGGCGGTGTGCTGAAAACCGGCTACGACAGCGAACTCGACGAACTGCAATCGCTCAGCGAAAACGCCGGGCAATTCCTGATCGACCTCGAAGCACGGGAAAAGGCCCGCACCGGCCTGTCGCACCTGAAGGTCGGCTACAACCGCATTCACGGTTACTTCATCGAGCTGCCAAGCAAGCAGGCGGAATCGGCACCGGCCGACTATGTTCGCCGCCAGACGCTCAAAGGCGCCGAGCGCTTCATTACGCCGGAACTCAAGGCATTCGAAGACAAGGCATTGTCAGCCAAGAGCCGCGCCCTGGCCCGCGAGAAGATGCTGTACGAAGCACTGCTCGAAGACCTGATCGCCCAATTGCCACCCTTGCAGGACACCGCCGGCGCTCTGGCCGAACTGGACGTCTTGAGCAACCTGGCCGAGCGTGCACTGAACCTCGACCTGAACTGCCCGCGCTTCGTCAGCGAACCGTGCATGCGCATCAGCCAGGGCCGCCATCCGGTGGTCGAGCAAGTGCTGACCACCCCGTTCGTGGCCAACGACCTGAACCTGGATGACAACACGCGCATGCTGGTGATCACCGGCCCGAACATGGGCGGTAAATCCACCTACATGCGTCAGACCGCTCTGATTGTGCTGCTGGCGCATATCGGCAGCTTCGTACCGGCGGCCAGTTGTGAATTGTCGCTGGTCGACCGCATCTTCACCCGGATCGGTTCCAGCGATGACCTGGCCGGCGGGCGCTCGACCTTCATGGTGGAAATGAGCGAAACCGCGAACATTCTGCACAACGCCACCGAGCGCAGCCTGGTCCTGATGGACGAAGTCGGGCGCGGCACCAGCACCTTCGATGGCCTGTCCCTGGCCTGGGCGGCGGCCGAACGCTTGGCGCAACTGCGTGCCTACACGCTGTTCGCCACCCACTACTTTGAACTGACCGTCCTGCCGGAGGCCCAGCCGCTGGTGGCCAACGTGCACCTCAATGCCACCGAGCACAATGAACGCATCGTGTTCCTGCACCATGTGCTGCCGGGACCGGCCAGCCAGAGTTATGGCCTGGCCGTGGCACAGTTGGCAGGTGTACCGACTGAAGTCATTACCCGCGCCCGCGAGCATTTGAGCCGCCTGGAAGACACCGCCCTGCCCCATGAATCGCCAGCCCCTGCCAAAGGTAAACCGGCGGCTCCACAGCAAAGCGACCTGTTCGCCAGTCTGCCGCACCCGGTGCTGGATGACCTGGCCAAGCTTGATCTGGACGACATGACACCACGCCGTGCGCTCGAATTGCTCTATACACTAAAGACACGGATCTAACGCAGCGGCTTGCAAGCTGTTAGAATCTCGCGCGGTTTGGGATGCTGCTGGCTAATAGCCTGGCCAGCAGACTATCGCTCCCGAACCTGGCGACCCCTACGAGAAGGGGCGCAGCAAGCCGCGCCTGAGGAGAAAATTAGAAATGACCTTCGTCGTCACCGACAACTGCATCAAGTGCAAGTACACCGACTGCGTAGAAGTCTGTCCGGTGGACTGCTTTTACGAAGGCCCGAATTTCCTGGTGATTCACCCGGATGAGTGCATCGATTGCGCGCTGTGCGAACCTGAATGCCCTGCCGTGGCTATCTTCTCCGAAGATGAGGTTCCGGCCGGCATGGAGAACTTCATCGAGCTGAACGCTGAGTTGGCCGATATCTGGCCAAACATCACCGAACGCAAGGATCCAATGCCCGATTCCGCAGAATGGGATGGCAAGCCAGGCAAGATCGCAGACCTCGAACGCTGATTACCCCCGCGTTCGCGAAAAAGGCCCCACAAGGGCCTTTTTGCTTTTCTGCGGGCAAAAAAAAGGGGCGGTTTGACCCGCCCACATTTTTTCCCTATTCCCTGTGTTCCTTTTCATCATCCTGATGAATCGCGTCCTGCGATTTCCATATCCCTCATCCTTGAGGGACGTGTCTGTCCGTCGACACAACCTCAATACTAGAGTGTTCCCCTGCGGGATCAATCGCTCCCTGGCGCGCAACCCAGCTGTCACACGTCATTAATAATAAAAAATTGCCATATAAATCAAAAAGATAAAACCGAAAGGCGTTCAACATGGACGATTGCCAGGGTGTAAAAATAACGAACACTTACGCAAGTGTAAGCCTGGGCTTACAGCACGAAACCGAAATCCCGAGGGGATTCGGTATTCTGGCCAGGCAATAAAAAACCCCGAGCCAGTCGGGGTTTTTCATGCCATCGCAGTGAATGCCTTATTGGAACAGCGACTCACTCGACAGACCATTTTTTTCCAGGATCTCGCGCAGTCGCTTCAAGCCTTCCACCTGAATCTGCCGGACCCGCTCACGGGTCAGGCCGATTTCCAGGCCGACGTCTTCAAGGGTGCTGCTTTCATGACCGCGCAGGCCGAAGCGGCGTACAACCACTTCGCGTTGCTTGTCGGTCAGTTCCGAGAGCCATTGATCGATGCTCTGGGACAGGTCGTCGTCCTGCAACAGTTCGCATGGATCGGTCGGGCGGTCGTCAGTCAGGGTGTCGAGCAGGGTTTTATCCGAATCCGGACCCAGCGAGACGTCGACGGAGGAAACCCGCTCGTTAAGGCCGAGCATACGCTTGACCTCTCCCACCGGTTTTTCCAGCAGGTTGGCGATTTCTTCGGGTGAGGGTTCATGGTCGAGTTTTTGCGTCAGTTCCCGCGCAGCCCGCAGGTACACATTCAGCTCTTTGACCACATGGATCGGCAGCCGGATGGTCCGGGTCTGATTCATGATTGCGCGTTCGATGGTCTGGCGAATCCACCAGGTCGCGTAGGTCGAGAAGCGGAAGCCGCGTTCCGGATCGAACTTCTCCACCGCCCGGATCAAGCCGAGGTTGCCCTCTTCGATCAGGTCCAGCAGCGACAGCCCACGATTGACGTAGCGTCGGGCGATTTTCACCACCAGTCGCAGGTTGCTTTCAATCATGCGCTTGCGCCCGGCCGGATCGCCACTTTGCGACAGGCGCGCAAAATGAACTTCTTCTTCGGGTGATAGCAGGGGAGAAAAACCAATTTCATTGAGATACAACTGCGTGGCATCGAGTGCCCGCGTGTAGTCAATGTACTTGTGTTGTTTCAACGATGCGGAGTGTTTGGATTTGGCACGAACGGAAGGTGGAGCCGCCCCTTCATCATTCGACATCGAATCCGTATCGATGCCGCTCTCCATCAGGAGAACCTCATCGTCGATGTCAAACTCCGGCACTTCTTTACTGAGAGCCATTGTTATAGTCCTTTGGTGAGTTCGACCTCAAGCTCAAGCGGCGCCTTTCTCCCTGGCAACGCTGGAGCCTGTCCCCTCTACGCGACGGAACAGGCTGGTAAGCGATCAACGACGTGGCAGGAATTGCAGCGGATCTACAGGTTTACCTTGGCGGCGAATCTCAAAATGCAGTTTCACCCGGTCTGTACCCGTTGACCCCATTTCGGCAATTGTCTGTCCGACCTTGACCTGCTGCCCCTCCCGAACCAACAGCCTGCGGTTATGTCCGTAGGCACTGACGTAGGTTTCACTGTGCTTGATGATCACTAATTCGCCGTAGCCCCTTAAGCCACTCCCGGCGTATACCACCGTCCCATCAGACGCAGCTAAAACAGGCTGTCCCAAATCTCCGGCGATATCAATTCCTTTATTCAAACTACCGTTTGAAGAGAATTTTCCAATCAGAATGCCATTAGATGGCCATCCCCAGCCCGTCGGGGCTGGCCCCGGAGGAGGCAAAGGAGCGGGGGCCGGCTTGCTCGCGACGGACGGTACAACCGTCGTTGTGCTGGTGGTCGTACCGTTTGCCGAACGACGGATGACCGTGGTTTTACTCGACGACGAAGGTGTTGAACTGGACGAGCTGACCACCGCCGTCGACGTTGAATCGGTACGACCATCAAAGCGAATCGTCTGACCCGGATGGATGGTGTAGGGCGCTGGAATATTGTTTCGGGCCGCCAGGGCCTTGTAGTCCCAGCCGTAACGGAAGGCAATGGAAAACAGCGTGTCCTTTGGACGCACCACGTATTGCCCGGTGGTGACCGCCGGACGCTGAGCCGCGGCATTGTTGCGATCCACGACACGCACATCACTGGATTTGTTGCTGGAACAACCGACCAGCAATGTACTCAAGACAAGGCCAGTCACCAGGCGCTGAAAGCTCGTTTTACTCATACGCTGCGCAATGACTGTGAGACTCACCCGCCGCTCCCTCTGTGGTGGCTGAAAATGTGAAATACCGGAGTCCGGCATGAACTGTCGCAAGTATAACGGGCCGTGCACGCTTTACCTTTAATGTGGCGAATCGTTGTCGCGCACACGTTTGCTGCCTGAAGATGAATCCCGTTGAAGCAATCGATGCCGCTGTAAGACAAAGGCAATCGAAGAGAATTCAGCGCGCCGAAACAAATGCTCAGGCCAATGGCCCATTGAGCAATGGCACGAAGCGCACAGCCCCCAGAACATGCCTGGAAAAACCTTGTTCCTCACGGATGATCAGCATCAATTGCTGGACTTCACCGGCCCCCACCGGGATCACCATCCGGCCTCCGGGTGCCAACTGGTCAAGCAATGCCTGGGGCACGTCAGTCGCCACGGCAGTGACGATAATCCCGTTGTACGGCGCCAGTGCCGGCCAGCCTTCCCAACCATCGCCCCAGCGGAACACCACGTTGCGCAGGTTCAGTTCGACCAGACGTTCCTTTGCCCGATCCTGCAGAACCTTGATGCGCTCGACCGAGAACACTCGCTCGACCAGTTGCGACAGCACCGCCGTCTGATAACCCGACCCGGTGCCGATTTCCAGCACCTTGTCGAGAGGACCGGCCTCCAGCAGCAGCTCGCTCATGCGCGCCACCATATAAGGCTGGGAGATGGTCTGGTTGTTGCCAATCGGCAGCGCGGTGTCTTCATAGGCACGGTGCGCCAGCGCTTCGTCGACGAACAAGTGGCGCGGGGTCCGGCGAATGACCTCCAGCACCTTCGCGTTGGAAATGCCTTCTTCATACAGGCGCTGGATGAGCCGCTCCCGGGTTCGCTGGGAAGTCATGCCGATGCCGCGACGCAGCATATCGTCTTGTTCGCGACCCATCAGCGCAGCCCCTCCAGCCAGCCGTCCAGACTTCTGAAGGCATCATTGAACGTGCGATCCAACTGCAGCGGCGTGATCGAAACATATCCCTGCATCACCGCATGGAAATCGGTCCCCGGCCCACCGTCCTCGGCATCCCCGGCCGCGGCGATCCAGTAACCGGACTTGCCCCGCGGATCTACCACCTTCATCGGTGCTGCGGCTCGGGCGCGATGCCCCAGGCGAGTCAACTGAATACCGCGAATACGGTCCAGCGGCAAATTGGGAATGTTCACATTCAGTACCGTTCGCGGTGGCAGATCCAGCTCGGCATGGGCTTCGACCAGCTTGCGCGCGAAATGGGCAGCTGTGGGAAGGTTCTCTACCTGGCGTGAGACCAGCGAAAAGGCAAACGAAGGGCGTTTCAGGAAACGCCCCTCAAGGGCCGCCGCCACCGTGCCGGAATACAGGACATCGTCCCCCAGGTTCGCACCCAGGTTGATACCGGAAACCACCATGTCCGCTTCGCGCTCCAGCAGGCCGTTGAGGCCCAGGTGCACACAATCGGTTGGCGTGCCGTTGAGGCTGATAAAGCCGTTGGCCAGGGTTTGCGGGTGCAACGGACGGTCGAGCGTCAGCGAACTGCTGGCGCCGCTCTTGTCCTGGTCCGGGGCGATAACCACGCACTCGGTGTAATCCGCCAGCGCAGCATAAAGCGCGGCGAGACCGGGTGCTGTTACCCCATCGTCGTTAGAAATCAGAATACGCATGGGCTGTCCGTCTGCCCCACCGGCACCAGATCAACAAGCTCACGCACCAATACGGTGGCGAAGCATCCGGCCGGCAGGACGAATTCCAGTTGCAGAATGTCCAGCGAGGGATAATGCCACGTCAACCCGCCAATGGGCAGCCGCAGGATGCGACGTTCGTGGCTCATTCCGGCGCTGATCAACCAATCGCGAAGGTCCGCTTCGCGTGCAGCAATCGTCTGCTCCAGTTCATGGACAACCCCCGTGGCCGGCGAGTCACCTTCGCCCCACTGCGGACCGGTCGGGTGCAGATCGAGAATTGCCAGGCGCGGGTCGCTGCACTCGGCTTCGCCCGCCGGGAAAAAGCTGCGGCTGTCAGTGAACGCCAGCAGATCGCCCACCTGGGCACGCTGCCAGGTGCCGTCGGCGACACGTGCGGCCAATACCTGGTTGAACAGAAAACTGCGCGCCGTGGAGAGCAGCCGCGAGCGCACGTTGCGCTGCTCCGGCAAGGCCTTGCGCGCGGCCCAGGCACGAGCATCGACGACGTTGCCGCCGTCATGGCCGAAACGCTGGGCGCCGAAATAATTGGGGATGCCTTGTCTGGCGATCAGTTGCAGACGCTCTTCAAGCGCAGGCTTGTCACCGGCGAACTGCGTCAGGCGCAAGGTGAAGCCGTTGGCAGAGTGCGCGCCACGTTGCAGTTTGCGCTTGTGGCGGGCGGTCTTGAGGATCTTCAGCGTATCGTTTTCCGCGGCTGTCAGATCAGGGTCGGCCTTGCCCGGCAGCTGCACGCTGAACCACTGGCGAGTCAACGCCTGACGGTCCTTGAGCCCGGCATAACTGACAGTGCGCAATGGCACGCCCGCAGCCTTGGCAATCCGTCGCGCCGCTTCTTCAGTATTCAGGCCGCGCTTTTCCACCCAGATCCACAGGTGCTCGCCTTCGCCACTGAGGGGAATGTCGAGGACTTCGTCGACCTGGAAATCTTCCGCGATCGCCTTAAGGACCGCCGTGCCGAGAGCCTCACCGTAAGCCCGCGGGCCGAGCAATTGCAGTTCGTTCATGCGCGCAGCAACAAGGCAACGGAGTGCACGGCAATGCCTTCTTCGCGACCGACAAAGCCGAGCTTTTCGGTGGTGGTAGCTTTCACGTTCACTTGATCCAACTCTACTTGAAGATCCGCGGCAATCAGCGCGCGCATCGATTCGATATGCGGGGCCATTTTCGGCGCCTGGGCGACGATGGTGTTGTCGACGTTACCGACTTTCCAGCCTTTGGCATGGACTAGCGCGACGACGTGACGCAACAGCGCACGGCTGTCGGCGCCCTTGAATTGCGGGTCGGTATCCGGGAAATGCTTGCCGATGTCGCCCAGCGCCGCGGCGCCGAGCAAGGCATCGCTCAAGGCGTGCAAGAGGACGTCACCGTCAGAGTGGGCGAGCAGCCCGAAGCTGTGTGCAATGCGCACGCCGCCCAGAGTGATGAAATCGCCTTCAGCGAAACGGTGCACATCATAGCCGTGGCCAATACGCATAAAAAAACGCCCCGATTTTTGTCAGGGCGTGATTCTACCTGCATTAGCCAACCAGAGCATGCGCGTGATGCCGCAAGTGCTCTTCGATGAAACTGGCGATGAAGAAATAGCTGTGGTCATAGCCCGGTTGCAGGCGCAACGTCAGCGGATGACCGGCCAGTTTGGTCGCCTGCTGCAAGGCTTCAGGCTTGAGCTGGGTGGAGAGAAAATCGTCGCGATCCCCCTGGTCGACCAGCAGCGGCAACTTTTCATCAGCCTCGGCAATCAACGCGCAGGCATCCCATTCACGCCATTTCGAACGGTCCTCTCCCAGGTAGCGGGAGAAGGCTTTCTGCCCCCAGGGACAATCCATCGGATTGTTGATGGGCGAGAACGCCGATACCGAACGATAACGCCCTGGATTGCGCAACGCACAGACCAGCGCGCCGTGGCCGCCCATGGAATGTCCGCTGATGCCGCGCTTGTCCGACGCCGGGAAATGGGCTTCAACCAATGTCGGCAATTCCTGCACAACGTAGTCATGCATCCGATAGTGTCGCGACCAGGGTTCCTGGGTGGCATTCAGATAAAACCCGGCGCCGAGGCCGAAGTCCCAGGCGCCATCCGGATCGCCTGGCACATCAGGACCGCGAGGGCTGGTGTCCGGTGCGACGATGATCAGCCCCAACTCGGCGGCCATGCGCATGGCGCCGGCCTTCTGCATGAAGTTTTCGTCGGTGCAGGTCAGGCCGGACAACCAGTACAGCACCGGCAGCTTGCCGCCCTGCTCCGCCTGCGGCGGCAGATAGACGGCGAACACCATGTCGCAGCCAAGCACTTGCGAGCGATGGCGATAGCGTTTGTGCCAGCCACCGAAGCTTTTCTGGCAGGAGATGTTTTCCAGGCTCATGACAGACCTCAGAAGTGGATGACGGAGCGGATGCTTTTTCCTTCATGCATCAGGTCAAACGCCTTGTTGATATCTTCCAGGCCCATGGTGTGCGTGATGAAGGTATCCAGCGGAATCTCACCGCTCTCGGCCATTTCCACATAGCTCGGCAACTCGGTACGGCCACGCACGCCGCCGAACGCCGAACCGCGCCAGACGCGGCCGGTGACCAGCTGGAACGGACGGGTGGAGATTTCCTGGCCGGCACCGGCAACACCGATGATGACCGACTCGCCCCAACCCTTGTGGCAGCACTCCAGTGCCGCGCGCATCAGTTGCACGTTGCCGATGCACTCGAAGGAAAAGTCGACGCCACCGTCGGTCATGTCGACGATGACTTCCTGGATCGGACGATCGAAGTCTTTCGGGTTCACGCAATCGGTTGCACCCAGCTGTTTGGCGATCTCGAACTTCGCCGGGTTGATGTCGATGGCGATGATGCGGGCAGCCTTGGCTTTGACCGCGCCAATCACAGCCGACAGACCGATGCCGCCGAGGCCGAAAATGGCCACGGTATCACCCGGTTTCACCTTGGCGGTGTTGAGCACGGCACCGATACCGGTAGTGACGCCGCAGCCCAGCAGGCAGACCTTTTCCAGTGGCGCCTCCTTGGCGATTTTCGCAACGGAAATCTCCGGAAGCACGGTGTACTCGGAGAAGGTCGATGTGCCCATGTAGTGGAAAATCGTTTCGCCCTTGTAGGAAAAACGCGAAGTGCCGTCGGGCATCAAGCCTTTGCCCTGGGTCGCACGAATCGCCTGACAGAGGTTGGTCTTGCCCGACAGGCAGAATTTGCACTGGCGACATTCCGGGGTGTACAGCGGGATCACATGGTCGCCTACCGCCACGGAGGTCACACCCTCGCCGATGGCTTCGACGATCGCCCCGCCTTCGTGACCGAGGATCGACGGGAAGATGCCTTCCGGATCAGCGCCGGACAAGGTGTAGGCATCGGTATGGCAGACACCGGAGGCCACCACGCGCAGCAAGACTTCGCCGGCCTTGGGCATGGCGACATCGACTTCAACGATTTCGAGGGGTTTCTTGGCCTCGAAGGCAACGGCGGCGCGCGACTTGATCATGATGGCTCTCCAGTGAATAAAAACGAGACAGGGAGTGTAATACATGGCCAGGCGATGAATAATCGACGCAAATGCAAAATATTATTGCCACACAGGGATAATCATCGATGTCCGAAAACCGCTGGGAAGGGATCGACGAGTTTGTCGCCGTTGCCGAGTGCAACCAGTTCACCGCTGCGGCGGAACGCCTGGGGGTTTCGTCCTCCCATATCAGTCGACAAATCGTACGCCTCGAAGAGCGCCTGCAAACCCGTTTGCTCTACCGCAGTACACGCCGGGTCGCGCTGACCGAGGCCGGGCAAACGTTCCTGCAACATTGCCAACGTTTGCAGGACGGCCGCGAAGAGGCGCTGCGCGCGGTGGGCGACTTGACCAGCGAGCCCAAAGGCATGCTGCGCATGACGTGCGCCGTGGCTTACGGTGAACGTTTCATCGTGCCGCTGGTGACCCGTTTCATGGGACTGTATCCGCAATTGCGCATCGATATCGAATTGACCAACCGGCAACTCGACCTGGTACATGACGGCCTCGATCTGGCGATCCGCCTCGGGCGCTTGCAGGATTCACGGCTGGTTGCCACCCGCCTCGCACCACGGCGCATGTTTCTCTGCGCATCACCCTCCTACCTTGAGCGCTACGGCCGGCCCCACAGCCTGTCGGAACTGAGCCGCCACAACTGCCTTGTCGGCAGTTCGGATCTCTGGCAACTGGAGCAGAACGGGCGGGAATTTTCCCAGCGAGTCCAGGGAAATTGGCGATGCAACAGTGGGCAAGCCGTACTGGACGCGGCGCTACAGGGCGTGGGGTTGTGTCAGTTGCCGGACTATTACGTGCTGGAGCATTTGAAGAGCGGCGCATTGATTTCGTTGCTGGAGGCGCACCAACCGCCTAACACCGCGGTTTGGGCTCTTTATCCACAGCAACGGCATTTGTCGCCGAAGGTGCGCAAGTTGGTGGATTATTTGAAGGAGGGGTTGGCTGAAAGGCCGGAGTATCGGGGTTAGAACCACCAGAGTTTCTCAGTGACAGATTGGCTGACTGAAACGGCGCTTTCGCGAGCAAGCCCGCTCCCACAGGGGAACAGTCTTGCTCACAAAAATTGCGGGCAACACCAGTCAAATGTGGGAGCGGGCTTGCTCGCGAAAGGCGCGACGCGGTCTCAAAGTTGATTGCCGCACAACTTAGCGACGATTAGCCCAACGCTGCCTCAACCATTCAAGATCTTCGGGACGCGTCACCTTGAGGTTATCGGACCGCCCTTCGATCAGGCGTGGTGCCGAACCGGCCCACTCCATGGCCGAAGCTTCGTCGGTAATAACGGCATCGGCCACCAGGCTGTCCGCCAACGCCCGATGCAATGCCCCAAGGCGAAACATCTGCGGCGTGTAGGCCTGCCAGATCACACTGCGATCCACGGTTTCAAGCACACGACCGTGCTTGTCGACCCGTTTGAGCGTATCCCGTGCCGGAACCGCCAGCAGTCCGCCGACAGGGTCGTCAGCCAGTTCAGCCAGCAACTTGTCCAGATCGTCGCGACTTAGGTTCGGCCGTGCGGCATCGTGAACCAGCACCCAATCCTCATTGTCAGCGCCCTGCGCATGCAGGTGCAGCAAGGCATTGAGCACCGATCCGGAACGTTCGGAACCACCCTCGACCCGAACAATACGCGGGTCACTGGCACACGCCAGGTTCGGCCAATAAGGATCGTCGACAGCAAGACTGACCACCAGGCCTTTCAGGCAAGGGTGATCAAGGAAACAGCCGAGGCTGTGTTCGAGAATAGTGCGCCCGCCCAGTTGCAAGTATTGCTTGGGACGGTCCGCGGCCATACGGGCACCGACGCCCGCGGCAGGAATCACGGCCCAGAAGGCCGGTAACGTCTGGCTCATTGCGCCAACTGGTAAAGGGTTTCACCGTCCTTGACCATGCCCAACTCATGGCGAGCCCGCTCTTCAACGGTCTCCATGCCCTTTTTCAACTCACTGACTTCGGCGTCCATTACCCGATTGCGCTCCAGCAATGCCTGGTTCTCAGCTTGCTGATCCGCGATCTGCTGCGTCAACTCGGCCACTTGCGCCAGACTGCCGTTTCCCACCCACAGGCGGTACTGCAGGCCAGCCAGCAACAAAAGCAGGATGAGGAACAACCAATTGGGACTGCGCATCGAATATCAGGTATCCAGTGAAAAAAGACAGCCATGCCAAACGTGAAGCTTCTGATAGCACGAAGCCTGGAAGAACCAGGCTTGTGCTGATAAGGCATCAGATTAGTGGCAAAAACGTCGCTGTAGCGATTTTTCCGACACAATCCGGTGTCTTTTTTACCACGTACTTACTCAGCCGCGGAATTCGCCGCGACCGTTGTACTTGGCCTTGCCGTTCAACTGCTCTTCGATACGCAGCAGTTGGTTGTACTTGGAAACGCGATCGGAACGGCACAGAGAGCCGGTCTTGATCTGGCCAGCCGAGGTACCCACGGCCAGGTCGGCAATGGTCGAATCTTCGGTTTCGCCGGAGCGGTGCGAGATCACGGCGGTGTAACCGGCAGCCTTGGCCATCTGGATGGCTTCCAGGGTTTCGGTCAGGGTGCCGATCTGGTTGAACTTGATCAGGATCGAGTTGGCGATCTTTTTATCGATGCCTTCTTTCAGGATCTTGGTGTTGGTCACGAACAGGTCGTCGCCGACCAGTTGGGTCTTCTCGCCGATCTTGTCGGTGAGGATCTTCCAGCCAGCCCAGTCGGACTCGTCCAGACCGTCTTCGATCGAGATGATCGGATAACGTTCGGTCAGGCCTTTCAGATAATCGGCGAAACCTTCAGCGGTGAACACCTGGCCTTCGCCGGACAGGTTGTACTTGCCGTCTTCGTAGAATTCGCTGGCTGCGCAGTCCAGTGCCAGGGTCACGTCGGTGCCCAGCTTGTAACCGGCGTTGGCCACGGCTTCGGAGATCACTTTCAGCGCGTCTTCGTTGGACGCCAGGTTCGGTGCGAAACCGCCTTCGTCGCCAACGGCGGTGCTCAGGCCACGGGCCTTCAGCACTGCTTTAAGGTGATGGAAAATCTCGGTGCCCATGCGCAGACCTTCCGAGAACGTCTTGGCGCCAACCGGCTGCACCATGAATTCCTGGATGTCGACATTGTTATCGGCGTGCTCGCCACCGTTGATGATGTTCATCATCGGAACCGGCATCGAGTACACACCCGGGGTGCCGTTCAGGTTGGCGATGTGTGCGTACAGTGGCAGATCCTGGTCCTGTGCAGCCGCCTTGGCCGCAGCCAGGGATACGGCGAGGATGGCGTTGGCGCCCAGGGTTGCCTTGTTTTCGGTACCGTCGAGCTTGATCATCGCGTGGTCGAGGGCTTTCTGGTCGCTTGGGTCGGTGCCCAGCAGCAGATCGCGGATCGGACCGTTGA
>Ga0207713_1000746_pt1 | contig 30385 bp, 22 predicted proteins | sample KBSS64metaG_FD_184404 | JGI IMG/M metagenome (GOLD analysis project Ga0207713, IMG submission 184404) | Switchgrass rhizosphere microbial communities from Kellogg Biological Station, Michigan, USA - KBS S6-4 metaG (SPAdes) (version 2) | ecosystem: Host-associated > Plants > Roots > Rhizosphere >... | reverse complement strand
TTTTGCAGGCTTTCCTTGAGGCTGTCGATCAGGCGATCCCTGGCGAAGTTGGCCACCCAGATCTTGCTGGTGATGAACAACTCGTCACGGGCGATGCCACTGGCGGCAATGGCTTCGCCGACCTCGGCTTCGTTCTCGTAGATTTGCGCGGTATCGATGACCCGATAGCCCAGTTCCAGGCCAGTGCTCACCGAATCGATGACCACCTGGCCTTGCAAGCGAAACGTACCAAGGCCGAATGCGGGAATAGACATCAATGACTCCAGGGGTTGCAGTGGGAATGGGCACGAGTATCCGCGTCCGCCCCCATGGGAAAAACCGCTGGATCGGCAAAGCAATGTTTACCGCAAGTCATGAATCGGGGGGCAGTCTGGGGGATTGGTAGTGTTTGGTCGGACGCTATCGCGAGCAGGCTCGCTCCCACATTGTATTTGCGTACACCATAGATTCACTGCGGGAGTGAGCCTGCTCGCGATAGCCGCGACTCGGTTTAAGGTCCTTACCCCCGTGTTCGGGCTTCTAGGCAATATCGCTGTGGCTGAATTCCTCGCCCAGAAAGTCGATCAATGCGCGCACCGACGGCAGCAGCCCACGGCGTGACGGGAAAATCGCGTGGACGATCCCGCACTTGGGGGCCCAGCCCGGCACCAGTTCCACCAGTCGGCCCGCGGCAATGTCATCGCGCACCACCACACTGGGCAGGTGAGCGATGCCGATCCCGGCTACCACGGCATGACGCAGCGCCAATAGGTCATCGGTGACCATTCGTGGCGCATGCCGGATCACCGCGCTGGCGCCATTGGCCCCAAACAATTCCCACTGATACTCACGCTGCGCCGCGCCCCAGTGCAGGCTTGGCAACCCGCTGAGGTCGGCCGGGGAGGCCGGTGATGAAAGGCGCGGCACAAAGGCCGGACTGCCCACCAGGCACTGGGTGCTGTTGCCCAGCACCTTCATCACCATGTCGGTATTTTCCAGCGGCGGAAAGCGCACCCGCAGGGCGATGTCGAACCCCTCGTGGATCAAGTCGACCCGGCGGTTGGTGCTCTCGATGAACAACTCCACCAGCGGGTACTTGAGCATGTAGCGAGTCAGCATCGGCCCGACCCAGGAGTTGAGCAGCGCGGTCGGGCAACTGATGCGCACCAGGCCCTGGGGTTCGGAGCGGTTGCGTTCGATCAGTTCGGCAGCGCTTTCCGCTTCCACGCGCATGGCCAGGCAACGCTGGTAATAGGCCTGGCCGATTTCCGTCAGTGAACAATGCCGGCTGGTGCGGTGCAGCAGGCGTACGCCGAGGCGCTCTTCGAGCTCGGCTATGCGCCGGCTCAGCTTCGACTTGGGCATGTCCAGCGCCCGGCCGGCCGGGGCGAAGCCGTGGTGTTCCACCACTTGGGTGAAGTAGTAGAGGGTGTTGAGGTCTTCCACCATCGTTCTCCATATAGAACGCTAAGGCTGATTTTTGCAGTCTAGTGCATCAAAGGGTTCAGTTTTAAGCTTTGTCCATCGCGTCACACACCAGATTCGGAGGCGGAATGAAAAACATCATCGGTATCTACACCAGCCCACGGACCCATTGGGTCGGCGACGGTTTTCCGGTTCGCACGCTGTTTTCCTACGACAACCTGGGCAAACACATCAGCCCGTTTTTGCTGCTCGATCACGCCGGTCCTGCTGAATTCACCCCGACCACCGAGCGTCGTGGCGTTGGTCAGCATCCACACCGCGGTTTCGAAACCGTGACTATCGTTTACAAGGGCGAACTGGAACACCGCGACTCCACCGGCAGTGGCGGCAAGATCGGCCCAGGCGATGTGCAATGGATGACCGCCGCCTCGGGGATTCTCCACGAAGAATTCCACTCCGAAGGTTTCGCCAAAACCGGCGGCACCCTGGAAATGGTGCAGCTGTGGGTCAACCTGCCGGCCAAGGACAAAATGGCCGACGCCGGTTACCAGACGATTCTCGATGGCGACATCCCGAGCATCGCGCTCAAGGACCAGGCCGGCAGCCTGCGCTTGATCGCCGGTGAGTTCGATGGCCACACCGGCCCGGCGCGCACGTTTACCCCGATTGACGTCTGGGACCTGCGCCTCAACGGCGGCAAGTTGCTGACCCTGGACCTGCACGAAGGTCGTAACACGGCACTTGTAGTGTTGCGTGGCACGGTTCAGGTCAACGGTGTGGAACTGGTGCGCGAAGGGCAGTTGGCGTTGTTCGAACGCAATGGCCAGCAGCTCAGCCTGGAAGCCAATAACGACGCCGTCGTGTTGCTGCTCAGTGGCGAACCGATCGACGAGCCGATCGTCGGTCACGGTCCGTTCGTGATGAACACCGAGCAAGAGATTCACCAGGCCTTCGCCGACTTCCAGTCCGGTCGGTTCGGTCGGATGCACGGTTGAACTCAATGTTGTAACGCTGTGGCGTGTCGGGCGAGGGCGACTAGCCTTGCTTGGCCGCGTTTTAACGAACTATCAGGTTTCTCTCACGCCGACCCGTTCGGCATCGATAAAAAGCGAGGATTACTCCCATGACTACCTCTTACAAACGTCTCGACAAGGATAACGCCGCCGTTCTGTTGGTTGATCACCAGGCGGGTCTGCTTTCTCTGGTGCGCGACATCGAGCCGGACCGTTTCAAGAACAACGTGTTGGCCCTGGCTGACCTGGCCAAGTACTTCAAGTTGCCGACCATCCTCACCACCAGTTTCGAAACCGGTCCCAACGGCCCGCTGGTGCCTGAGCTCAAAGCGCTGTTCCCGGATGCGCCGTACATTGCCCGTCCTGGCCAGATCAATGCCTGGGACAACGAAGACTTCGTCAAGGCGATCAAGGCCACCGGCAAGAAACAACTGATCATCGCTGGCGTAGTGACCGAAGTATGCGTGGCGTTCCCGGCGCTGTCGGCACTGGCTGAAGGCTTCGAGGTGTTCGTGGTGACTGACGCTTCCGGCACCTTCAACGAGCTGACCCGTCAATCGGCCTGGGACCGCATGTCGGCCTCCGGCGCGCAGTTGATGACCTGGTTCGGCCTGGCCTGTGAGCTGCATCGCGACTGGCGCAATGACGTGGAAGGCTTGGCCACGTTGTTCTCCAACCACATCCCGGACTATCGCAACCTGATGACCAGCTACAACACCCTGACCAACAGCAAGTAACACAATCCCCTGTGGGAGCGGCGGTGCGACGATTCGACTTGCTCGCGAAAGCGGTGTAACAGTCAACATAGTTGTTGAATGTTAATCAGCCTTCGCGAGCAAGCCCGCTCCCACATTGGTTTTGCGTTAAATCCTCCTACAATGTGGCCAATCTGTGAGATCTTCGCGCCAATGGTCCTTGCTGGAGTTGCTTGATGCTGTCACTGCTTACCGATCACCCATTGATCTGCGCGATGGCTTTGATCCTTATCGATCTGGGGCTGTGGCGCCTGCTCAGTGCCAATGGCAGCAACTGGAAACTGTTGGTGCGGCTGGTGATTTTTTCGTTGTTCAGTGTCCTGCTGTTCAACGAAGGTCTGAACCCCATGGAAACGGCGCCCTGGGCCGACAACGTGCCGCTGCACCTGGCCGCCACCGGATTGCAGATCGGCTGGTGGCTGTTCGGCGCGCGTACCCTGACGGTGCTGATCGGCGCGGTGATGATGCAACGGGTCGGGCACACCGGGCGCTTGCTCCAGGATTTGCTCGGCGCGGTGATTTTCCTGATCGCGATCATCGCGGCGTTGGCGTACGTACTCGATCTTCCGGTCAAGGGTGTGCTGGCGACTTCAGGCGCATTGGCGATCATCGTCGGCCTGGCCTTGCAAAGTACCCTCAGCGACGTGTTCTCCGGCATCGTCCTCAACACCACCAAACCCTATCAACTGGATGACTGGATCTCGATCGACGGCACCGAAGGTCGGGTCATCGATATCGACTGGCGCGCGACGCGCCTGCAAACCTCGCAAGGCAGCATGGCGGTGATTCCCAACTCGCTGGCGGCCAAGGCCAAGATCATCAACTTCAGCCGTCCCAGCGACATTTTTGGTGTCTCCATCAGCCTGCAACTGAGCCCGCACGCGCGTCCGCAAACGGTGATCGACGCGCTGGAACGGGCGATGCAAGGGTGCCGTTATCTGTTGAGCAAACCGGCGCCGTGTGTCGCGTTGAAAGGCTCCAGCGCCACCGGCGTGGAATACGAAATCAGTGGTTTCGTGGTCTCCATGGACCAGAAGCGCATGGTCCGTAATCTGCTGTTCGACCTGGCATTCCGGCACTTGCAGGCCAGCGGTGTCAGCCTGTTGTCGAACGTCGAACCCAATGCACCTGCCAACCTGTCGCGGCCACGGGCATTGCTGGAGGCGTCGAACATTTTCTCGACCCTGCGTCAGGAAGAGAAAGAAACCTTCAGCCAGAACATGACCCTGCAGAACTTCCGCGCCGGTGAAATGATCCTGCCAGCGGGGGAGGTCAGCGATCATTTGTTCATCATCGAATCCGGTGTCGTGTCGGTGGAGCTAAGCCGTGGTGGGGTCAAGTTCGAGTCCGGGCGCATGGGGCCGGGTGAGGTGATCGGCGAGGGCGGTATTTTGTCCGATACGGCGCTACCGGCGGACTTCAGCGCCAAGACGTTCTGCAGCTTGTACCGGATCGAGAAGGAATACCTCAAACCGTGTCTGGATGCGCGACATGACATCAGCGAAGCGATGAAGGCGTTACTGGATTTCCGCTTGAACAAGGCGCAGACGTTGACTCAGGAAGCGCCTAGGGTTGTGCAGAAGAAGGGGTTTTTGCAGTGGCTGCGCAATCGAGCGTAGGGGCTTGAAGGTCATGGGCGCGGGTGTGGCAAAGGCATTTCGGATGAGGACGACATGGGCAGGAGGTACCCCATTGGCATCCTCAACTTCCCAATAATTGGCTATTTGCTGCATCTCAGTGCGGGATTAACGTAGCTCCACGCCCTTTATGACTGGAGCCCACCATGCAACCGCGTATCGATTTCTACACCGCTTCCCCCGATGCACTCAAAGCCATGATCGCGCTGGAAACCGCTGTTTCGAAGCTGCCTCTGGAAAAAACCTTGATTGAACTGGTCAAGCTGCGCGCCTCCCAGATCAATGGCTGCGCCTTCTGTGTCGACATGCACACCGCCGATGCCCGCAAGGGCGGTGAAACCGAACGTCGGCTGTACGCGGTGTCGGTCTGGCGTGAAACGCCGTTCTTCACACCCCGTGAACGTGCGGCGCTGGCCTGGACCGAATCCTTGACGCTGCTGAGCCAGACCCACGCCCCTGACGAAGACTACGAACTAGTCTCCGCGCAATTCACCCCCAAGGAAATGGTCGACCTGACTGTGGCAATTTCCACCATCAACAGCTGGAACCGCCTGGCAGTAGGCTTCCGCAAAATGCCTCAGGAGTGACACCTGGGCTCAATGAGCATCGGCACTCGGCGCGGCCGGTGGTTGCACCTTGCGCATCAAGGGCACCATCGCCGTGGCGATGATGAAGCAGACCATGATCATCAGGAATGCATCGCCGTAGGTTTGCGTCTGCGCTTCGCGGTAGGTCAGCAGCCACAGCTGATGCAGGCTGGCGGTGACACCCGCGTCACCGCTTTGGCCAAGGGCGGCGAAGTTGTTGCCGACCTGGGACAGCCACTGATTCAGTGCTTCATTGGTGCTGTTGAGGTTTTCCGCCAACCGGGTGAAGTGCAGGTTGGTGCGGTCATTCAGAATGGTCGCGCACGCGGCGATGCCGATGGCACCCCCCAGGTTTCGCATCAGGTTGAATAACCCCGAAGCATGTTTGAGCCGCGCCGGTGCCAGACCACCCAAGGTCAACGTCACCGCCGGCGGCACCGCCAGTTGCTGGGCAATCCCGCGCAGTGCTTGCGGCAGCATCAATTCCTTGGCCCCCCAGTCATGGGTGATCGGGCTGAAATCCCACATCGACAACGCAAACAACCCAAGGCCGATCATCATGATCCAGCGCAGATCGATGCGGTTGGCCAGAAAGGCGTACAGCGGAATCGCCATGATCTGGAACACCCCGGTGGAGAAAACCGCCAGACCAATGTCCAGCGCGCCATAGCCACGCACCCGGCCGAGAAACAGCGGCGTCAGGTAAATGGTGGCGAACAGGCCGATGCCGGTGACGAACGAAAAGAAACAGCCAAGGGCGAAGTTGCGGTCTTTCAAGGCACGCAAATCGACGATCGGATTGGCGACGTGCAGGGTTCTACCGATGAACGCCAGGCCGGCCAGTCCGCTGATCCATGCCGTGGTCAGAATCGTGCTGTCGCTGAACCAGTTCCAGCGCGGGCCTTCTTCGAGGGTGTATTCCAGGCAACCGAGAAACAGCGCCATGAACACCATGCTCAAGTAGTCGGCGCCTTTGAGCAGCGACAATTCCGGCTGGTCGATTTTCACCAGCATCGGCACCGCCACCGCGACGAAAATCCCCGGCACCAAATTGATGTAGAACAGCCAGTGCCAAGAGGAAACATCGGTAATCCAGCCGCCGATGACCGGCCCCAGGGTCGGTGCCAACGACGCCACTGCGCCAATGGTTGCAGCCGCGATCACCCGTTGCTTGCCGGTGAAGAAAAAGAACGCGGTGGTGAACACCAGCGGGATCATCGAACCGCCGAGAAACCCTTGCAGGGCGCGGAAGGCGATCATGCTCTGAATGTTCCAGGCCGCGCCACACAGCAGGCTGGCCAGGGTGAAACCCACCGCTGAAGCGCAGAACAGCCAGCGCGTCGAGAACACTCGGGACAGCCAGCCGGACAGCGGGATCACAATGATTTCGGCGATCAGGTAACTGGTTTGCACCCACGCCGTTTCATCGGTGCCCGCCGAGAGCCCGCCGCCGATGTCGCGCAGCGAAGCGGAGACGATCTGGATATCCAGCAGCGCGATGAACATGCCGATGCACATCGTGGCGAAGGCAAACACCTTGGTCGCCGTTGCCATATCGGCGGCATTGAACGGTTGCGCGGGGGCGGCGAGGGCGCGGCTCATGGCGCGCTGGCCACGGCCGGGGTTGCAGGTTCCTTGCGAGTGTCCACTTCAGCGGTGACCGACAGGCCCGGACGCAGATGGCCGAGCACACCATCGGCCGGATCAAGCACGATGCGCACCGGCACCCGCTGAACGATTTTGGTGAAGTTGCCGGTGGCGTTTTCGGGCGGCAGCACGCTGAACTGCGAACCACTGGCCGGCGCGAGGCTGTCCAGATGACCGTGGAATTCCTGCCCCGAAAGCACGTCGGCATGAATGATCACCCGTTGCCCCGGTGTCATTCGCGATAGCTGATCTTCCTTGAAGTTGGCATCAACCCACAGCCCGCTGGCCGGTACCACTGACAGCAATTGCGAACCGGCCTGGGCATAAGCGCCGACCCGCGCCCGGCGATTGCCGATCACGCCGTCCACCGGGGCCTTCAGTTCGGTGTAACCCACATTCAACTGCGCCAGATCACGTTCGGCACGGGCCTGCATCAGCGCGGCGCGGGCTTGTTGTTTCTGGGTTGCGATCACATTCAACTGACGTTGTGCGGCGAGCAATTCCGCCTGGGCCCGGGCGCTGAGGGCTTGGGCGGTCTTGAAGGTGGCGTTGGCGCGTTGGGCGCTTTCCACCGAGACGGCGTTGCTGCCGACCAGTTTTTTATAGCGAGCATCGTCATCCCGTGAACGGGCGGTTTCGGCGCCAGCGGCATCGATCCCCGCGCGGGCCTGGCCGATCACCGCGTGTTGCAATTCTTCGGTGGCATCGAGATTGGCGAGCAGCGCTTCTTCGGCGGCCACCGCACCTTCGGCCTTGGCCAGGTTGGCGCGGTAATCGCGGGAGTCGAGACGAATCAGCACATCGCCGGCCTTGACCTTCTGGTTGTCGGTCACCAACACCTCTTCGATATAACCCGCCACCTTCGGCCCGATCACCGTCACATCGCCGCCGATGTAGGCGTCGTCGGTCTCTTCGATGAAACGGCCGGCGGTCCACCAGTGAGTCGCATACAGCCCGGCGAACACCAGGGCAGCGATGACCGCAGTCAGCAAGATCAACCGTTTGAGCAGGGGAGGCTTGGGTGTGCTCACCGGGACTGCAAGGTCGGGTTCAAGGGTGGGCATGCTGGTCATGGAGAAATACCTGTGGGAAACGGGTCCTTATTACGCGTGTAATATGACGTAGGTAATATTTTGTGGCAATTGATTTTTGTTGCCGGTCGTCAGGTGGTAGCGGAGGAGGGCTGGCTGTTGACCCTCAACAGGGAAATCACACAAACGGAAATCGGAGACGATCATTTCGGAAACCTCCCACACCCAGAATTTGAGCTTCCCGGTAGGGTCAACGGCCCCCGGCGTCCTGCCGGGGCACCTCCAAGGAAGAACGAACCATGACCAGAAAGGCCGTTATCGTTTTCAGCGGCGGACAAGACTCAACCACCTGCTTGATCCATGCATTGCCGATATACGATGAAATTCACTGCATTACCTTTGATTATGGCCAGCGCCATCGTGCGGAAATCGAAGTGGCGCAACAGCTTTCAAAACAGCTTGGCGTGAAGGTGCACAAGGTATTGGACACTTCGTTGTTAAGCGAACTGGCCATTAGCAGTTTGACGCGGGACCACATTCCAATTGCAAGGAGTACGGGGGAGGGCGTGCCTGATACGTTCGTGCCCGGCAGGAATATTCTGTTTTTAACGTTGGCTTCTATTTATGCCTATCAAGTGGGTGCCGAAGCTGTCATCACGGGTGTGTGTGAAACAGAGAGCTCTGGTTACCCGGATTGTGGTGATGAGTTTGTTAAGGTGTTGAACAGCGCCATTCAGTTGGGCATGGACTATAAGGTACGGATCGAGACGCCGCTTATGCGGCTTAATAAGGCAGAGACTTGGGCTTTGGCTGATTACCATAAGCAACTGGATTTGATTCGTTACCATACATTGACTTGCTATAACGGGATAATCGGGAGTGGATGCGGTGATTGTGATGCATGTAGTCTTCGTTCAAAAGGATTGAGGGGGTTTTTGGAAAATAGAGCAGAGGTTATTCATAGTCTAAAAATTAAACTAGGACTATAGGAGTTAATGCACAGCGGGGGAGGTTCGATTAGCCGCTAATCCACACTCCCCTAGGTCTTATGCGGTTTTGGCTTCGGGTATGTATCTTTTAAATAATGATCTTGCTCCATAGGCCGGCAGAATTTTCAAAATGGCGAAGCACATTTTTATGGTTATTTGTACATAAACTATATTAAGGATGTCGCTGTTCTCCATGGTTCCATAAAACGCAACAAAGCAAAAAATGAAACTGTCTATTATTACGGCAAAAAAAGTGCTGAAAAATACTCGCAAGAATAAAAATCTTGAGTTTGTAAGTTTTTTTATTCTGCACAGAAGATAAGAGTTGACGTATTCAGAAAAAAGGAAAGAAATGCAGGACGCTATTAGTGCAGATGATACATGTGTGATCACCTCGCTGTAGGGTTCGTCGAGTTTCCAATCAGTTAAGCCTGGAAGATAGCTGGTAGTGCTCAGCAAAATGATAATAAATGCGTTACTTGCAAAAGCGAACAGTATGGCTCGTCTTGCGAGTCTGAGTCCGTAAGATTCATTTAGTATGTCAACTACTAAAAAGGTTAGTGGGTATAGAAAAACACCCGGAGTAACAACGATGTCGAATAACTCTATGTGCACAAGTTTTGTCGCGGCAACATTTGTGAATATGTACAGTGCGAAAAGAAGCAGATTGAGAGCAACGTAAGTCATCCACGACCTTTCATTGCGATCATTCATTTCGTATGCGGTTAATGCAGCCCCGCCAGAATAATATTTCCGGTATATGTCCTTGATTTCCGGTTTGCTCAGGTCGTCTATTATTTCACTTTTTAATATCTCTCCTAGCTTAACTTTTATTATTTTACCTGTGGAGATCACCATGATAACGACAAGGTTTTTATTTTTTTCAAAACCCAACAATTTATATTTTCTGTTTTCGGCTTCGTTGTTAATTGCCATTAAATCTTTCCTCGATCACTACCCCAATAATGTAGCTGGTGTCAGTGTCAAAACAGTCAGTGGTAATACGTAGTTTTTTTGTTGTTTTGTCGTACGCCAATTTTTCTCCATCGCCAGTTGACGAACCCTTCTTGACTATCAAAATATCTCCGGGTTCGTTCATTCCACTAATTTCATTCTCCAGAAGCACGCCTATTAAGTTGCAAGCCGTGCCAAAGTAATATGTAAGCGGATGCGTGATGGCTAACTCACCAATTCTTTTGTCCAGGCTTTCAATCAGTAAGCACTCTTTAATGACCGGGACTGCTGCAGGATTCATATTCCCTTGTGGTGAAACACTGCTCTCTATTGTTTCTTTCTCTTCAAAATCAATTGTCTCTATCTCTTTGTAAGACACCCCAAAGAAATCCGATATTTTTCGAATCGTTGATTGTTGTACATGGACAACCCGTCCTTCCAGAATGTTGTAGATGGTTGTTCGGGTCAATCCGCTAGCATTGCACAAGGAAAGCCGGGTCTCTCCACGGCTCTTTATCAGGTACTTGATGTTGTTCTTTAAATTTTCCGTTCTGTCTTTCTTGTGCATTAAATATTTACCATTTGCTTGTCGCTGCAACAGATTGCATGTAAGGGGATGATTCGCTTTGAGTGCAGCATCCTACACGTCTACTCCGTCGACAAAATAGATAATTTTCACGCGGATTAAATAACTGCGAAATATTTTTTATTACCACGATTGAGTTCTGACGCTCCATGTAAGACGTTGCCTACTAAGATTGTTGAAGTTTCTTACAGTAACTAGGAAGTGCTGAAAAATATTGATCTGGTAAGAATCATTTAATTACACAGATGTTCATTTATTTGATTAATTAAATAGAATTTTCTGGTAATAAATCTACCGGTCCGCCCTGTATAGCCGCCATCCAATCCTGGTTGAGGGCAAGAGACGGGCGCTTTCTTATCCTTGCAAGGAGTTCCGAGATGAAAAAAATCACTTCAATCGGTATCGAACCGTCAGACCTTCCGGCTGATGACACCGTCGATTCACCCAGTCCCACCAAAGTCACCGAACAACTCGTCAGCGTGCCTCTACGCACTCACACACGTCCCGCATCTGCCAGCTATTTCTTCGCCGTCGTTCCGGATGTCGACACGGAAGCCTTGCTCTGTCACGCCTCTGAAACCCTCGCCTCCCTCAGTGTCATGGCCACCGATCTCGCCCGTGAACTGGAAGGCCCTCGTCGCCATGTCATTGTGGGTATTCAGCAACTGTCGGCGCTGGGTGAATTGCTGGTCAATCGAGCGCTGGACAACCTGGAGCCGCCCCGGGGATCGTCTGAAGGTCGTCCAACTGCCAGCGCTGAATAATCGTGTGCCTTTACTCAATGGAGGTTTTTCATCATGGATCGATACATGCCTATCACTGGCATCGACTGCAACATCCCATCATTGCTGATCGACACTGAAGCCCCCCTGGACGTGTTGCATGAAACCGCGGCCTACCGCATTCGTACCGCAACGCAACTGCTGGAGAGCATTGCGTTTGGCGAAGGTGTCCACAGTGAACTGGCGCGGGTGTTGGTGACTTCACTGCGCGATGGCTGTGATTTGATGGATGTCGTCGGCCGACGATTGCAGGGGCAGGTTTCAGCGTAGAAAAAAGGGCGCCTTTCGGCGCCCCGTTACAAACAGGTCGGCTGGTCGTTGTCCCGCCACCCACGCACAGGGTCACCCGCGAATTGGAAAGGGTGCAAAAACCTGTGTAGCGCCCGGTCTGGAATCCATTGCTCCAGGTTAATAGGAAGCATTACTATTCACGCCCCGTCTTCACAGCACACCGCAATGACCCCCAAGCTGCCCCGCAGACACGGCTTTTTCGAGCATTACGAAGAGTTGGTCGGGACCTGGACCCGTCGCCTGAGAAATCGTCAGCAGGCCGAGGACCTGGCCCACGATACCTTCGTCAGAACGCCTTTTAGATCCGAAAACTCCCCACCAACTGATTCAACCGCCCAGCCTGCCGTTCCAGCTCGGTACAGGCCTGCAACGTCGATTGCAGATTCTCCACCCCTTGCTGATTCAGGGTGTTGATCTCGGTGATGTCGACGTTCAACGCCTCCACCACCGATGTCTGCTCCTCAGTCGTCGCCGCCACCGACTGGTTGACGTTGTCGATCTCGCCAATGCGCTGCGTCACGTTGTTCAGCCGTTTGCCGGCCAGGTTGGCGATACTGACGCTTTCTTCGCTGTGCTGCTGGCTTTCGGTCATGGAGGTCACTGATTCGCGCGCGCCGATTTGCAGTTCTTCGATCATCTGGTGGATCTCGGCAGCCGAGGTTTTGCGTGCGTCCGGCGAGGCTGCGCACTTCATCGGCAACCACGGCAAATCCACGGCCTGCTTCACCTGCGAGCGGCTCCGATGGCGGCGTCAAGCAATCAGGCATGGGTCGCGAGTTTGGTCGCGCCGTGATCGAGGCGTATACCGAGTTGAAGTCGGTGTGCATCACGCACTGACCCAGACGTTTACGACGGCCCCTGCAACGGGGGCCGTTGGCTTGACTGACTGATCTTGCGAGGACACTAGTAGCTATACTTCTGCCTTGTTGTGGCGAGAGGCCGAGCGTAGGATGCGCCCCTGTCAGCATGGCTGAATCGTTTTACCGCTACTCGACACGGATTGTTATGACTGCCCCCACCCGTTTTTTTGTTCCGCTGTTCTCCCTCTCGTTAATGACTCTCTCGGTGCTGGCCGACGCCAGTTCCGATCGCGCCGATTTGCTCGGGGTTTACCGTCAGGCGGTCGAACACGACGCGCAGCTTTCGGCGGCGCGGCATGATTACCAGGCCCAACGCGAAAGTGTTCCGCAAGCCCGGGCCGGTTTATTGCCAACGCTCAACGCGGGTAGCACGGTGGAGTCGGTGCGCCTGCAACGTGATGAGCCAGGCCTGACACGCTCGCGCAGTACGGCGGTATTTCAAGCCAGTCTCAACCAGCCGCTGTTTCGGGCCGATCGCTGGTTTCAACTCGAAGCGGCTCACGCCAGTACCGCACAAGCCGAGCTGGAATTGGGGGCCAAGGAACAAGGGCTGGTGCTGACAACCGCCCAGGCCTATTTCGAAACCTTGCGTGCGCTGGATTTGCTGGCGGCTTCCAAAGCCGAGGAAGTCGCGCTCAAGCGCCAGCAGCAACAGGCCCAGGCGCGGCTGGAGAATGGTGCCTCGAGCATCACCGATGTGCTCGACGCCCAGGCCGCTTATGACAACGCCGGTGCCAATCGAAAACTCGCCGAGCGCAAGGTTGAGGATGCGTATGAAGGGTTGGCCCGTCTGACACGCCAGGATTACTCGTCAATCGAAGGCATTGCGCACCAGTTGCCGGTGGAGCTTCCGGCCCCCAACGATGCCAATGAGTGGGTGAGTCATGCGGTACGGCAGAACCTTGCCTTGCAAGCCAGCAATTATGCGGTGATCGCCGCCGAGCAAACCCATCGCCATCGCAAGGCCGGTTATGCACCGACCGTCGACGCGGTGGCGTCGTGGCGCAAGGGCGACAATGACAGCTTTGGCTACAGCAACCCGACGGATTTCGGCCGCGATGGCTACCGGGGCAATGTGGCCCAGGGCAGCATCGGCGTGGAGTTGAACATTCCGTTGTACAGCGGTGGCATGACCCGTTCGCAAGTGCGCGAAGCGACCGAGCGCCTGGCACAAAGTGAAGACGAGCGCGAAGACCGGCGCCGCGAAGTGGTGCAGAACACCCGCAATTTCTACCGCGCGGTCAACTCCGATATCGAACAGGTGATGGCCCGCCGACAGACCATTCGCTCCGGCCAGGCCTCGGTCAAGGCCAACCAGGTGGGCCGTGACCTGGGCTCGCGCAACACCGCTGATGTGCTCAACGCCCAGCGTCAGTTGTACAGCGCGGTGCGTGAATACAACAACGCGCGCTACGACTACATCATCGACACGCTCAAACTCAAACAGGCGGCGGGGACATTGAGCCCCACTGACCTGACGGATCTGGCGATGTACCTGACCAAAGACTACGACGCCGATCGCGATTTCCTGCCGCCCGAGGAGCGCAGGGCGCTCTGATTGCTGACTCATACACCTGAGTGAAAGAAACCTCATGCGGTGATATCACAACGATACTAATTGTTTCGAGGTTGATATAACCTATTGAAATATTGAGGAATTTTTTGCCGTTCACGGCAGGCATGGAAGCTTATGAGCAATGAAGGAAGGGGCGCTGAGTCGCCCATGGCAGACACAGGTCTTGTGTGTCTGGTGATGTTGGCCCGGTTTCATTCGGTGGCAGCCTCCGCCGAGCAATTGGCCCACGAATTCGCCCCCGCGCAACAGTTGTTCACGTCCCAGGAACTGCTGCTCGCCGCACGCAAGCTGGGGCTCAAGGCCAAGTCGGTCAACACCACCATCGCCCGTCTGGACCGCACGCCGCTGCCGGCGATTGCGGCCAATGGCGACGGCACGTTTTTCATCATTGCCAAGCTGGATCAAGGCAAGGCGCTGATTCAGGATCCGCGTGCGGAGCGCCCTGAAGTCATCTCCTTCGAAGACCTGGCGGCGCGCTGGACCGGCGAACTTTTGCTGGTGCGTTCCGAGTCAGGCCTGCCGGGTGAAACCTCGCGGTTCGACTTCACCTGGTTCATTCCGGCCATCGTCAAATACCGCAAGTTGCTCGGCGAAGTGTTGCTGGTGTCCTTTGCCTTGCAACTGTTTGCGCTGGTCACGCCGTTGTTTTTCCAGGTGGTGATGGACAAGGTGCTGGTGCATCACGGCCTGACCACCCTCGACGTGATCGCCGCCGGGTTGTTGGGCATCATGCTGTTCGAGTCCGCGCTGAGCGGGTTGCGCAGCTACGTGTTTGCCCATACCGCCAGCCGTATCGACGTTGAGTTGGGCTCGCGGTTGTTCCGGCATCTGATCAACCTGCCCTTGGCGTATTTCCAGGCCCGGCGCGTCGGTGATTCGGTGGCCCGGGTGCGTGAGCTGGAGAACATTCGCAGCTTCCTTACCGGCAATGCCATCACCTTGTTGCTGGACGTGCTGTTCTCCGTGGTGTTCGTCCTGGTGATGTTCTATTACAGCGGTTGGCTGACCCTGATCGTGCTGATGTCATTGCCGTTGTACGTGCTGGTCTCGCTATTCGTCACGCCACTGTTGCGTGCCCGCTTGCAGGACAGCTTCACCCGCGGCGCGGAGAATCAGGCGTTTCTGGTGGAGACCGTGAACGGCATCGATACCGTGAAATCCATGGCGGTCGAGCCTCAGGCCATCCGCAAGTGGGACAACCAGATGGCGGCCTATGTCGCCGCCGGTTTCAAGACCCAGACTCTGTCGACCATCGCCAATGAAAGCGTGTCGTTGATCGGCAAACTGGTCACGGTCGCGACCCTGTGGCTGGGTGCTCGATTGGTCATCGACGGCCAACTGTCGGTGGGTGAACTGATTGCCTTCAACATGCTCGCCGGTCGCGTCAGCGGGCCGATCATGCGCCTGGCCCAGTTGTGGACCAGCTTCCAGCAAACCGGCGTTTCAGTGCAGCGTCTGGGCGACATCCTCAACACCCGCACCGAACTGTCCCAGGCCACGCGCAGTGCGTTGCCACCGCTGCGGGGGCTGATTGAATTCGACCAGGTGCATTTCCGTTATCGCGCCGATGGCTCGGAAGTCCTGCGTGGGGTCAGCCTGCAGATCGCGGCCGGTGAGGTCATTGGTGTCGTGGGGCGTTCCGGCTCCGGTAAAAGCACCCTGACGCGGCTGCTTCAGCGTTTGTACGTGCCCGAGCGCGGCCGGGTGTTGGTCGATGGCATGGACCTGGCCCTGGCGGACGTTTCCTCCCTGCGCCGGCAGATCGGCGTGGTGCTGCAGGACAACATGCTGTTCAACCGCAGCATCCGCGAAAACATTGCCCTGAGCGATCCGGGCGCGCCGCTCGAAGCGGTGATGCACGCGGCGAGCATGGCCGGCGCTCACGAGTTCATTCTGGAACTGCCCGAAGGCTACGACACCATGGTCGGCGAACACGGCACTTCGCTGTCCGGCGGTCAGCGCCAGCGGGTGGCCATCGCCCGTGCCTTGATCGGCAACCCGCGAATTCTGATTTTCGACGAGGCCACCAGCGCTCTGGACTACGAGTCTGAGCGGATCATCCAGCAGAACATGCAAAGCATCTGCGCGGGTCGCACGGTAATCATCATCGCGCACCGGTTGTCGGCGGTACGCGATGCGAATCGCATTCTGGTGGTCGATCGCGGGCAAATCGTCGAGCAGGGCAGTCATGCCGAATTGCTCACCCATCAGGCTGGCCACTATTCGCGCCTGCACCGAATGCAACAGGGCTGAAGCAGCCCTTCAATCACTCGTCATTGGTTTGTCGACCGCGCCTGATATCGGGCGCGGCGGCACTCACTGTAGTCCGGATTCAAGGATCGATTTCCCATGAGCGCAACGCCTTCGTTAATGCAGCGTTACCGCCACGCCTGGCGCGAATCCTGGCGCCAGCGCAAACAGATGGACAGCGTGCAGCGCTTGCCCCATGAAGCACAGTTTCTCCCGGCCGCGCTGGAGTTGCAGGACACCCCCGTGCACCCGGCGCCACGGATCTTCGTCTGGAGCATCATGGGCTTCGCCGTGCTGGCGCTGCTGTGGGCGTGCGTGGGCAAGATCGAAGTGGTGGCGGTGGCCTCCGGCAAGATCGTGCCAAGTGGCAAGACCAAGCTGATTCAGTCCAGTGAAACAGCGGTGGTCAGGGCCATTCATGTCAGCGACGGTCAGGCGGTGAAAGTCGGCGAATTGCTGGTCGAACTCGACCCGACGGCCGCCGACGCCGACGTCAGACGCATTCAAAGCGACTTGCTCGCCGCCCGCATCGACGGTGCCCGCAGTACGGCGATGCTCGACGCGATCAATCAGCAAAAATCGCCGGCATCACTTATCGGGGCGATTGCCGACGCCGATCCGCAGCAGGTGCTCAGCGCCCAGCGCTGGCTGCAAGGTCAGTACCAGGAATACCGCAGCAGCCTGGAACTGGTCGACGCGGAAATCCTCCAGCGCAACGCCGAAATCCAGTCCGCCCAGGCCCAGGTAGCGAGCCTTCGGCAGACCGTGCCGATTGCCACGCAACTGGCCGAGGACTACCAGCGCCTGCTCGCGCAACAATACGTCGCACGCCACGAATACCTGGAAAAAGAACAGGCGCGCCTCGACCTGCAACGCCAATTGAGCGTGCAGCAGGCCAGCGTCCTGCAATCCACCGCCGCGCAAGGCGAAGCGCGGCGTCGGCGCGAAGGCGTCGTCGCGCAAAATCGCCGCGCCATGCTCGACCTGCAACAGCAAGCCAACCAAAAAGCTGCCAGCCTGGTCGAGGAACTGGCCAAGGCCCGCTACCAGGAAACCCTCACCAGCCTCAACGCCCCGGTAGACGGCACCGTCCAGCAACTGGCGATCCACACCGTCGGCGGCGTCGTCACCCAGGCCCAGCCACTGATGGTCATCGTGCCCGCCGACCAACCGGTGGAAGTGGAAGCCATGCTGGAAAACAAGGACGTGGGCTTCGTCCGCGCCGGCCAACCAGTCACGGTCAAGGTCGAAACGTTCACCTTCACCAAATACGGCACCGTCGCCGGTGAAGTCCTCAGCGTCTCCAACGACGCCATCGACGATGAAAAACGCGGGCCGATCTACAGCAGCCGCATCCGCCTGAAAACCGACCATTTGATGATCAACGGCCAACGCGTGGCGCTGTCGCCGGGGATGTCGGTGACGGCGGAAGTGAAGACCGATCAGCGGCGGGTGATCGAGTACTTTTTGAGTCCGTTGCAACAGCATATGGATGAGAGTTTGAGGGAACGGTAATTGGGGTATCTCCGATACGCAAAAAAGGGAGAAGCTAAAAGGGATAGATGTATTTTAAGTCTGGATCAACTCCAGAAAAATAAATCTGTCCCCTTTGAAGTTTATTTGAAGTTTCTTTGAGGTTAAATTTGTTAAGGGTCAATAATGAATGGTTATGTAAAGCGATTGCTATTTTGGTTGGGGGTTGGAGCAGCTAGCGTGCTGTTTTTGTATTGCTTGATACCGGAGCCTAAAGACAATCCATATATGGAAATCTATTCGGCATCGAATGGCGATGATTTTCCCGGTTGTGGATTTTCAGATAGCGAAAAGTCAGGAAGAGTATTTCGGTTTTATATGACTCCTGAAGATTGTCGGTTGATTGATTATGGTGGTGATGTTTTTACCATTTCCATTGAGTATCCCAGCATGAAAGTGGTAAGGCCGCGGGTGGATAACTCGGTTGTCACGATTCGAATGTTTCCGATTTTACGTTCTTCTTTTCAAGAAGGTGCATTTTTAGAAGGCGAGATACCTTCGAAAATAATTGAAGGTGTCAAGTTTTACGACTATGGGGGGCTTACTACTAGAACTTTTGACGGAGGTGAAGGCGAAACTGTATTCGCTACAGATCATAAGCGTTTCTGGCTGGCAAAGCGTTTGTTTAAAGATTTACGGGTGTCTTATCAGTATGCGCGTAAGTATGAAGATATAAGGTCGATGGATAGGTTTGTTATGAGCTTTCTTAAGCAAGTAATAGTTAACTAAGGGTTTATGGATGAATGTCGTTAATTTCAGTTCGGAAGAGCTAGTAAAATTAAAACAGTTTCAGGAGCAGAAAAATTATCCGGCGGTGTACGGGTATATGCATGAAATTGTGACCCGAGAGATAAAGGCCTCGCAGGATCCAACAGCTCTTGCGGAAATGAAGTCCATCGCCACATGGCTGGATGCTGCAAAATCGATTAACTCAAACGACCGAACGTTTCAAAGTGATGTTGTTCGTGGCTCCATGAAATTTGCAGTGGCGACGACAGGACGGCTTTTAACGGATGCCAATTTCCAAAAGGCCTCGGATGACTTAGCGTTAGAGGTATCTACGCATGTGCTGGGTGCTAGAGGGATGCCGCCCATTCAGGAGATTATTAACGCAGACGTCAATTCGGCTGTGCAGGGGTTAGATCTCCAACGCTGGAACTGGGCTGGGACTATCGGTGACGTTCTTTGGCCAGTGCTTGGCGGGTTGGGGCACGATTATGTGCAGATAACCGGTGATTCCAAAGCCGAATACAGCAAGCATCTTGTTATCGCAGTCCTGCAGAACTCTGCCGGTATCAACCGCTTTCTGGACAGAGACACGCCGCTCGACTCTTATCCAAAGTGGAAGCTCGCTCGCGAAATGGGTAAGTTACTTCCAGATGTTCTTTACCGTCTTTTTGACGGTTCGGCGGATGCGCCTGTCAGTGTGCCCTTGAACCCGGCATCTACAAACTTGATCAACATCGACATCAACCCATCCCCCCAACCCCAACAACACATCCAGGGTGAAAGCAAAGTCCAGCAAGACGTCGCCAACGGCTTCGTTCAAAACTCGGCGACGCACAGCGTCTTCGCTGTCGGCGGCATGCTCAATAAAACCGATTTCACCTCCACCCAGATGGCCAGTCTTGCCTCTGGCGGTGTCCGCCCTGGTGAGATGCAGCTGGACCCCAACGCTCGCCCCAACACTTACCTGTCGCAGTTCTACCCGACCCCGAGCGCAACAAAGCCGGATTTCAGCCTGCGCAGTGCGGTCACCCTGAACGGTTTGTCGGCAATGTCGACCTTCAACACGTACGTCGACCCGCTGTTGCTGGACCTGACCGGCAATGGCGTGCACATGACCGACATTCGCGACGGTGTGCTGTTTGATACCGACCACAGTGGCACGCTCAAACGCAGCGGCTGGGCGGATCGCACCACGGGCATGCTGGTGATTGACGATGGCAGTGGCCAGGTCAAAGACGTCAGCCAGATGTTCTCCGAGTATTACGGCGGCAAGGTCGGCGTCAACGGCGCGGCGGGCGAGGCAAAGTTCAAGGACGGTTTCGCGGCGTTGGCCAGTGAAGATGCGAACAAGGATGGCGTGATCGATCAGCGCGATCCGATCTGGAGCAAGTTGCGCGTCTGGGTTGACGGCACGCATGACGCCAAAGTCGATGGCGGTGAACTCAAGACGCTGGCCGAACTGGGAATCACCCAGATCAACGTCCGTGCGGTGGCATCTCCTCAAGCTGAGATGCGCGACGGTAACAAGGTGCTCGCCACCGGTTCGTTCACGATGAATGGCAAGAGCCAGGAAGCGTTGGCGGTGGATTTTCTGGGGGATCCGGTCAGCAATGTCGTGACCAGCCAAGGCACCGGTACGCGGGTGACCTCGACCACCAGCGGCAGCAACAGCCGCACCACCAGCGCTTATGCCAGCCAGAGCACCACCGGTGAAACCCTGGATGCGGCACAACTGGGCGTGAACAACCTGTATGGCGGCAGCGGCGACGATACCTTGATCGCGGCGCCGGCCGGTGGTTGGCTGGTGGGCGGGGTGGGCAGCAACACCTACAACGGCGGCGTGGGCGATGATGTGTTTGTCATCAGCGCCTCGGACAACCCGACCAACATCCATGGCAATGGCGGTCACGACACGGCGATTATCGTCGGTGACAAAGGCGTCGTGCTGAACATGGCCCGCGCTGGCCTGACCATCGCCCAAGGCGGTGGCGGCAACGACACGATCATGAGCGGTGGTACCGGCAGTGCCTTCATCAAGGGCGGTTCGGGCAACTCGACGTTGGTGGGTGGCTCGGGCAACGACGTGCTGGTCGGCGGCACCGGCCACAACACCATCATCGGCGGCAGCGGCAAAGCGGTGATTTATGCCGGGCCCCAGGGCGACACCATTTATGCCTCCGAAGGCGGCAGCATCATCCATGCCGGTGGCGGCGCCGATAAAATCTACGGCGGTGCCGGTAACGACATCATCGAAGTCGGCCACGGCAACGCGACCATCGACGGTGATGGCGGGATCAACCTGGTCACGCTGCACGGTACCCATGGCGACTACCGTATCACCCGCACCGCGACCGGTTATGAAGTGGCCGACAAGGTCGCCGGGCGTGACGGCACGGTGACGCTGAGCAACATCCAGAAGCTCAACTTCTCGGACATTTCCGCCGTTGACCTGCTGACTCCCAACGCGATGCCAGTGGCGGATGTGCTCACGCTCGACAAGGCCGGCAAGGCGTTCGATCGCACGCAGGCGCATCTGATCAGTGCTGAAAGCCTGTTGGCCAACGATCAGCGCCTTAACAGTCAGGGCGCGCTGCATATTGCCAACGTCGGTGACGCGGTCGGCGGCACGGTCAGCCTCACCGCCCAGGGCGATGTGTTGTTCACCCCGGACGCGCGTTACACCGGTCTGATCAGCTTCAAGTACGGTGTGGCCGATGCGGCGGGTAATCTTTCGGCGTCGGTGGTGGACCTCGGCAGCGGCCAGACGGCGCCGATGCGTGCCGGTGTGACCCTGCTGACGCCAGAGGTGCCGCTTGATCCTTTGGCGGCTCAGCAATGGTACTTGAGCGACACCCGTGTGCTGCCGGTCTGGAAGGACTACACCGGCAAAGGCGTGCGCATCGGTCAATTCGAGCCGGGTGGCCAGTTCGCCACCGCGCCGGAAATCTTTGATGTCGCGCACCCTGACCTGGCACCGAATATCGATCAGGCCTGGCTGCAAACGCAAAAGACCAACGGCACCTTGCCGGGGCTGGTATCCAACCACGCGACGATGGTGGCGGGCGTGATGGTCGGCGCGAAGAATGGCATCGGCGGCGTGGGCGTGGCCTACGACGCGAAACTCGGTGGTTACTACCTGGCCGGCAAGGGCGATGACCTGGCGGGACTGGGGCACATGGTCAGCTTCGACATTGCCAACAACAGCTGGGGCTTCAGCAATGACTTCGCCCTCAGCAGTTATCAGGACGGCCACTTCACCACCGCCACTGCGCTGAGCATGAATGCGCAGTACGCGGCGAGTAACGGTCGTGGCGGCCTGGGTACGATCATCGTTGCAGCGGGCGGCAACAGCCGTGCTACCGGTGGCAATGCCCAGGGTTCGCTGACCAACAACAATCGCTTCTCGGTAGAAGTGGGTGCGATCAACGCACAGGGCGATCTGTCGACCTTGCAGATTGGCTCCTCGCCATTTTCCAACCGGGGTGCGAGCCTTCTGGTGTCGGCACCGGGCAGCAATGTCGTGTCCACCAGCCACATGCTGGAAACCGAACGCGGCTCCACGTTCGGCAACGATTACTCCAGCATGCAAGGCACCAGTTTTGCCGCGCCGATTGTCTCCGGCATTGTTGCGTTGATGCTCGAAGCCAACCCGAATCTGGGTTATCGCGATGTGCAGCAGATCCTGGCGTTGTCGGCGCGCAAGATCAACGACTCGTCCACCCAATGGCGCGATAACGCTGCCCACGGCTGGAACGGTGGCGGCATGCACACCAGCAACGACTACGGTTTTGGTGAAGTCGATGCACGGGCCGCCGTGCGCTTGTCCGAAGCCTGGATGACCCAGAGCACCAGCGCCAACGAGTTCGTCTACAGTGCCTCCAGCGGTGCGCTCGGCAAGCCGTTGGCCGCGGGCGCGACGCTGACATCGTCCATCGCGATGCAGGCCGGTTTGAATGTCGAGCACGTCGAAATCGACTTTGATGCCCAGGTCGGGCGTCTGGGCGATCTGACGCTCAAGCTGATCTCCCCCGATGGAACCCAAAGCGTGTTGCTCAATCGTCAGGGCAAAGCCCCGGATGGCATGTCGGGCGCCAGTGCCTCCGACGTCGGCAGCACGCAGTCCGGGTCGTTCAAGTACACCTTCATGTCGACCCATGACTTCGGTGAGCGTTCGGCGGGTAACTGGACGCTGCAAGTAACCGATTCGGCATCCGGTCTGCCGGTGACGCTCAACGCCTGGTCGCTGCGTTTGTACGGCAGCAAAACCACGGCGGACGACACCTATTTCTACACCGATGAATACCTCAAGTCGGTGGTCGGGCAGGCTGATCGCGCGGTGCTGGATGACGCGGTCAATGGTCTGGCGGGCGGGCGCAATACTCTCAATGCGGCGGCTGTTTCGGGGGATAGCTCGGTCAACCTGCTGACCGGTGTCGCCAGCATCGGCGGCGCGGCGTTGACAGTGAAAAATCCGTCGGGCATTCAGAACATCGTCACTGGCGATGGCAACGACACACTGGTGGCCGGCAATTCCGATGCCTTGCTCGACGGCGGGCGTGGCAACAACACGCTGACGGGCGGTGCGGGCAAGGACATCTTTGTGGTCCATCGCCGTGAGGCGGGCAGCGATACCCTCGGCAACTTCGAGGCCGCTCGCGGTGAAATCGTCGATCTGGTGGGCTTTGCAGGGAAGACGTTCGCGGATCTGGTGCTGACGCAGCAGGGCGCGGACGTCAAGGTGGACCTGGGCAAGGGCCAGAGCCTCATCCTGAAGAACCAGGCGCTTGCCGGCCTCAGTGCAGCGAACTTCAAGTTCCAGGACACCTTTGTCGCGCCGACGGCTTACGTCAACAGCGACGCTTCGGCGGTCAAGCCGCAAGAGGGGCTGGGCACCGTGGTGCTTAACGGTGGCAGCAAAGGCGTGATGTACAGCAGCGATGCCCAGGGCAAACCGTTGGCTTCGCTCAACGGTACGATCTACAGCCATGACAGCGCGACTTCGGATGTGTTCGTGGTGGCGGCCCAGTCTGGCGTCAAGGATTACAACAACGCCTTGCGCGGGTTCCGTCACGGCATCGACAAGATCGACTTGCGCCAGACCGGCGTCACCGATTTCAGTCAGTTGATCATCGAGCACAAGAACCGCGCGACCTTCAATGGCCTGACGCAGATTCACGGGGTGTATGTGACGCGCATCGGTGCCCAGGGCAGCGATTCGAATACCAACCTGCTGTATCTGGATGCGCTGGATGTGGCGCAGATCAGTGCGACGGATTTCCTCTTTGCCGACCCTGCACCGGCTGTGGTGCCAACGGTCGGACCAGTGCCACCGGTGATCGAGCAGCCGACGGTCACCGTACCAGGAACGCTGACGCCGATTGTCGAGCGCCCTGGCGTCGACAAACCTTCGGTAGTCGCGCCGCTGCCTCCCATTGACCTGCACCCGACCATCAGCGTCCCGACCATTGATCCGGTGCTGCGACCTTCGGTCACGATTCCGGATTTCAAGCTTCCGGAAACCAAGACGATTGAGCAGATCCTGGCAGAGCGCGGTGTCAACCTGAACCCGACAGTGCCGGAGCATAAAACCATCGAGCAGATCCTTGCCGAACGTGATGCGAATCGCGGAGCGACCACGGTCCCCGTCCCGGAACGCAAAACCATCGAGCAGATTCTCGCCGAGCGCGGTGTCGGTTCGCTGGTGCCGTCGAAGCTGCCGGACATCGGTCCGGTCGGGCGGGATGTGGGCGGGCGTGAGCCGGTTGATATTCCGAGACCACGGCCGATTGTCATTCCGGATATCCCGACGATCGATATCGCTCATCGCGACCTTGATATCCCGGCGCGTCGACCAGTCACCGTTCCAGACCTCGTGAGTTTGCAAGATCCGCGCCTGAAGATCGATGACATCTGGGGCGCCGGGCAAACGGCGGACACCACGTTTGCGTCGATCCGGGACAGAATCCGTGGCGGTTCAACACCTTCGACAGCGGACCCTCTGCCGGTCGCCACCGACCCCAACGTCATGACGGTCAAAGGGTTCTTCGCCAATGTCACCGTGGGGGACGAGAGCAAGACCATCAATGTGGAGGCGTCCAGTGCCAAGGTGGTTGCCGGCAACGGTGACAATAAGGTGAATGTGACGGGCGGTCGGGCCGAGATCACGCTGGGTAATGGCAACAACGTGATTGCAGGGGACGTCAGCAAACTCACGGTCGGCCATGGCAACAACACCATTACCAACACCGGGTACTTCACGGCGGTGAAACTGGGGGATGGCAATAACAAGGTCCTGGTGAGCGGCAACATGCCGACGGTGGAAGTCGGGCACGGGGTCAACGACCTTGAGTTCAGCGGGGGGATGGGGCAGTTGGTGTTCGGTAAGGACATCAGCCCTGATCGTCTGTGGTTCCAGCACGAAGGGCGGGACCTGCAGATCTCGGTCATTGGCAGCAAGCAGGAGGTCACGCTGCATAACTGGTATGCCGATACCCCAGAACGTCCACGCGACATCATGACTGGAGATCGCCATCGGTTGTTGGGCAGTGATGTCGAGCACCTGGTCCAGGCCATGGCGTCGTTCGCGCCGGCGGCACCTGCAAACATGACCTTCGGTGCTGCCGAACAACAGGTATTGCAGCCTGTGCTGGCGGCCAACTGGATGTAGCTTCACGTTAACCCGGTAACACGGCCCGCGATGGTTATCGCGGGCCTTCGACCGTATCGTTCGAGACCGGTCATGGCCTCATGAGACCCCCTTTGTGGCCCCGGAGCCCTCAACGCCAGACCCGGTGAATCATCTATTTGCAGGATTCGTCATTTCTTCTGAAGGACGACAGCTACTACGGTCCGTTAATCCCATTGCTTCCTGTTAATAGGAAGCATTACTATTCACGCCCCGTCTTCACAGCACACCGCAATGACCCCCAAGCTGCCCCGCAGACACGGCTTTTTCGAGCATTACGAAGAGTTGGTCGGGACCTGGACCCGTCGCCTGAGAAATCGTCAGCAGGCCGAGGACCTGGCCCATGACACCTTCGTGAGGGTGCTTGAGTCCGATTCGGCGACGGTTGCACAACCTCGGGCGTATTTGCACCAGACCGCGCGCAACATCGCGGTGGATGGTTATCGGCGGGAGGATCGTCGGGGCGCCATGGAGTCGGAGGCGATTGATCACAGGGTGTCGTCGTCCGGCGACCCGGAGCATTTCATGCAGGCGATCCAGTTGGCTGACTCCATCGAACGGGCGCTCACCGAGTTGCCGGTCAACTGCCGCAAGGTGTTTGTCTGGCAGAAGATCGAAGGCCTGACCCAGGCCGAAATCGCCGAACGCCTGGGTCTGTCCAAGAACATGGTGGAAAAGTATATGATCCGCACGCTGCGGCATCTGCGCGACCGCCTTGACGGATTGCAGCCATGATCGGCGGTGCCTTCTTATCCCCAGCCAAACAGGAACTTCCATGATGGATACTCGTGATTGTGCGTGCGGGCAAACAATGGTTCGCGACGAGGCGGCGCGATGGTTTGTGCGTTTGCAGGAACCTGCGATCAATGTCGAAGAGTCCCGGCATTTCGAAGCCTGGCTGGACGAACACCCTCAGCATCGCGACGAGTTCCAGTTGCTCCAGGGCTTGTGGTTGGCGGCGGATTTGCTGCCGGCGGCGCGTCTGCAAGCCTTGTGTGAAACCCCGCCGGCGCGCAACAAGCGCCGTCCGGTAGTGCGTTATGCAGTGGCCGCCAGTGTGTTGGCCGTCGCGCTCGGCTTGGGGTTGTTCAGCGGTTTGAATCACCCGGCGATCTACACCGCCGAATTTTCCACTGCCCTGGGCGAGCGACGTCATGTGGCGTTGCCGGACGGTTCGGTGATCGACCTGAACAGCCGCAGTCGCGTTCAGGTGCGCTATGAAAACGACCGCCGCAGCATCGAGCTGACGCAGGGCGAAGCGATGTTCAGCGTCGAGCACGACACCCGCCGGCCCTTCGTGGTCGAGGCGGGCAGCGGCAAGGTCACGGTTACCGGCACCCGTTTTGATGTGCGCCGCGACACCGCCCAAACCCGGGTCGTGGTGGAGCAGGGCACCGTCAAGGTTCAGGGTCGCACAGCGGCGGACAGCGATTTCATCAGCCTCACGGCCGGCCTCGGCACGCACATCGATGCCCAGGGCAAAGTGGCCGCTGCCTACGCGGTCAATCCTGTCGAGCTGACCGCCTGGCGCAGCGGCAAACTGGTGTTCACCAACGCCAGACTCAGCGACGTCGCCGAGGAAGTCTCGCGCTATCGCGAGAAACCGCTCACCGTCGACAACGACAAAGTGGGCAATCTGCGCCTGACCAGCGTGTTCAAATCCGACAACACCGACGCACTGCTCAAGGCCTTGCCGAGCATTCTGCCGGTGGCCGTACGCACCCTCGATGACGGCAGTCAGGAAATAATTTCAAAATAAATTCAGGTTTTTTTCGAGTTGATCGTCTTCCTGTCCAACTGCAACTGGTTTGCATTAACAAGCGCACACTCTTGCGATCCACAGGACTACGTTCGACGTGAAAAAATCCACCACTAAAAACAACAAATCACCTTGGTTGCGCCTCGCTCTCGCCCTGGCTGTCGCCGCGGCGTTGCCCCAGGCTTTTGCCGCCGACGCGATTCACATTCCGGCGCAACCCCTGGGTCAGGCCCTGAGTGAACTGGGCCAGCAAACCTCGCTGCAGGTGTTCTTCAGCCCTGAGCTGGTCGCCGGCAAACAGGCTCCGGCGGTGGACGGCAACCTTTCACCGGAAGACGCGCTGCGCCAACTGCTGCAAGGCAGCGGTCTGCAATACCAGATCGACGAAGGTTCGGTCACGTTGATGCCGGCTCCGATTTCGGCTGCCAACGGCCCTTTGGAACTGGGCGTGACCGACATCAAGGTGGTCGGCAATTGGCTCGGCGACGCCGATGCCGCCGTGGTGCAGAACCACCCCGGCGCCCGTACGGTGATTCGCCGTGAAGCAATGGTCGAGCAGGGCGCGATGAACGTCGGCGACGTGCTGAAGCGCGTGCCCGGTGTGCAAGTGCAGGACGCCAACGGCACCGGCGGCAGCGACATTTCCTTGAACGTCGGCGTGCGCGGCCTGACTTCACGCCTGTCGCCACGCTCCACCGTGCTGATTGACGGCGTGCCGGCAGCGTTCGCCCCGTACGGCCAACCGCAATTGTCCATGGCGCCGATTTCCTCCGGCAACCTTGACAGCATCGACGTGGTTCGCGGCGCCGGCTCCGTACGTTACGGGCCGCAGAACGTCGGTGGCGTGATCAACTTCGTCACTCGCGCGATTCCGGAAAAAGCCACCGGTGAAATCGGCTCGACCCTGGAAACCTCCCGGCACGGTGGCTGGAAGCACATCGACACGGCGTTTCTCGGCGGCACCGCGGACAACGGCATCGGCATGGCGCTGCTGTACTCGGGCGTGAACGGCAACGGTCACCGTGAACGCAACAACGGCAACGACATCGACGACGTGATCCTCAAGACCCACTGGGCACCCACCGATGTGGACGATTTCAGCCTCAACTTTCACTACTACGACGCCAGCGCCGACATGCCCGGCGGCCTGACCCAGGCGCAGTACGACGCCGATCCGTTCCAGTCCGACCGCAACAACGACAACTTCAGCGGCCGCCGCAAGGACGTCTCGTTCAAGTGGGCACGACAGATCGACGACCGCACCCAGGCCGAAGTGCTGACCTACTATTCCGACAGCTTCCGTGGCAGCAACATCGCCGCTCGCGATCAGAAAACCCTCGGCTCGTTCCCGCGTACTTACTACACCTTCGGGATTGAACCGCGGGTCTCCCGTGTGTTTGACGTCGGCCCGACCACCCAGGAAGTCAGTGTCGGTTATCGCTACCTCAAGGAAGGCATGCACGAAGAGGCGAGCCGCCTGGCGCTGGTCAACAACGAGCCGGTCGTGACCAAGAGCTCGGACGGTCATGTGTATCAGGACCGCACCGGTGGCACTGAAGCCAACTCGGTGTACGTCGATAACAAAATCGACGTCGGCAACTGGACCATCACCCCCGGCATCCGCTTTGAACACATCAGCACCGACTGGCACGACCGCCCGGTGCTCGACACCGCCGGCAAACCGGTGCTGGAAAAGAACCGCAGCATCGAAAGCAACGAGCCACTGCCGGCCCTGAGCGTGATGTATCACGTCTCGGAAGAGTGGAAGCTGTTCGCCAACTACGAAACCTCGTTCGGCAGCCTGCAGTATTTCCAGCTGGGCCAGGGTGGCGCGGGTGACAACACCGCCAATGGCCTGGAACCGGAAAAGGCCAAGACCTACGAGGTCGGCACGCGCTACAACAATGATGTGTGGGGCGGGGAAGTGACGCTGTTCTACATCGACTTCGATAAAGAGCTGCAATACATCAGCAACGATGCGGGCTGGACCAACCTCGGCGCGACCACGCACCAGGGCCTCGAAGCCTCGGTGCACTACGACATGGCGGCACTGGACCCACGGCTCGACGGCCTGACCGCCAACGCTGGTTTCACCTACACGCGTGCTGTTTATGAAGGCGAGATCCCGGGCTTCAAGGGCCGTGACCTGCCGTTCTACTCGCGTCAGGTGGCGACTGCCGGCCTGCGTTACGACATCAATCGCTGGACCTACAACCTCGATGCCTTTGCCCAGTCCAAGCAGCGTTCGCCGGGCGTGGCTGTGAACGCTGATGGCAGTTTCACCAACAACTACATCACCGAAGGCACCGCGGACGGCCAGTACGGCGACATCCCGGGTTACGTCACCTGGAACGTGCGCGGCGGTTATGACTTCGGCGCGCAGCTGTCGAATTTGAAAGTCGGTGCCGGGGTGAAGAACATTTTCGACAAGCAGTACTTCACGCGTTCCAGCGACAACAACTCGGGGATGTACGTTGGCGCACCGCGCACGTTCTTTGTGCAGGCCAGCGTCGGGTTCTGATAGACCCGGCTGCCCACACTTGATCCATGCCGAACACAAGTTTTGTGTTCATTGAAGATCCACTGTGGGAGCGGGCTTGCTCGCGAAGGCGGCCGTCCAGTTGATAAAGACGTCGCCTGACACACCGCTTTCGCGAGCAAGCCCGCTCCCACATTTGATCCATGCCGTACACAAATTTTGTGTTCACAGAAGATCCCCTGTGGGAGCAAGGCTTGCCCGCGATGCTTTTAGACCTTCAACACCTTTCCGCCAATGGCGACCGCTACCAGCAACACCGCCATCAACCCGAAGGCAAAACTCAAACTGCTGCCATGGGCGATAAACCCGATCAACGCAGGCCCCGCGAGAATGCCGGCGTAGCCCAGCGTGGTAATGGCCGGTACGGCGACGCTTTCGGGCATCACCGTCTGTTTGCCCACGGCGGTGTACAGCACCGGCACAATGTTCGAACAACCCGCCCCCAACAATGCATAACCCACCAGCGCCGCTTCCCAGCTCGGGGCGAAGGTCGCCACAAACAGGCCCGTTGCGGCCGTCAACCCACCGAGCACAATCACCCGCGTGGCGCCGAGACGACGCACGATCGAATCACCGGTCAAACGCCCGACGGTCATGGTCAACGCAAACGCCGCATAACCCAGTCCCGCATAAGCGGTGTCGATCCCGCGTTCCTGCGCCAGGAACACCGCGCTCCAGTCGAGCGCCGCGCCTTCGGCGAGGAACACGATGAAACACATCCCGCCGATGAACAGCACGATGCCATGGGGAACGGCAAACGCCGGCCCCGAACTTTCGC
>Ga0207713_1000739_pt1 | contig 30474 bp, 30 predicted proteins | sample KBSS64metaG_FD_184404 | JGI IMG/M metagenome (GOLD analysis project Ga0207713, IMG submission 184404) | Switchgrass rhizosphere microbial communities from Kellogg Biological Station, Michigan, USA - KBS S6-4 metaG (SPAdes) (version 2) | ecosystem: Host-associated > Plants > Roots > Rhizosphere >... | reverse complement strand
GTAGAGCCAGCGCGTGGCCAGGCTCAGGCGGCCGTCGGCGCGCTTCTGCAGGCCGGGCGGGCCGAGCAGCGCATAGGTGAGCGCGACCAGCAGCAGCGACAGCGCCGGCCACAGCAGCCACCAGCCCGCACCGCCGATGCCAACGGCCAACGCCACGCATGCCGCGCTGCCGAGCAGGTACGCCAGCGCCAGCCGCCAACGTGCGGGATCGCGCGCCAGGGCCAGCGCGCGCCACGGCGGCGCGACCCGCTCCGGCCACAGCCACACGCACAGCCAGCCGGCGGCCAGGCCGGTGGGAATGTCCAGGAAATGGTGCTGGTAGGTGGTCAGCACCGAGATCCCGATCAGCGCGAACCACAGGTGCAGCGCGCCGCGCGCGATTCCGCGCAGGTGCTGCGCATAGCGCACCCACAGCACCACCAGCAGCACGATGTGCAGCGACGGCGCCTGGTTGAACGGCTTGTCGAAGCCGAGCAGCACCGCGAACAGCCAGCCGAACACGCCCTCGGTCGGCGGCCGCTCGAAGCCGAAGCGCAGCGGCCACAGCAGGAAGCAGCTCACCGCCAGCAGTTGCGCGGTGAGCAGCCGCCTGGCGTGCGTGTCCAGTTCGGCGCGGCTGCGGCAGACGAAGAACGAGGCCACGTAGAACAGGTCGATCGACCAGTAGGGGACGATGCTCCATGGCCAGAACGGGATCTGCGTTTCCCATGCGAACGGCAGCGACGGCACGTCGCCGCGGCGTTCGGCCAGGCCGTTGGCCAGGCCGTAGCTGAGGAAGAAGAACGGCCCCAGCAGCGCCAGCCACGCCAGCGCACGCCGCCACGGCCGCGGCGCCGGCGCGGTCACGGCGCGATCCGCTGCGCCAGCGACACGGTGAAGATGCCCCACGCGTCGATGCGCTGCTCCAGCTTGCGGAAGCCGGCCGCGCGCACCAGTTCGTCCATCTCCTGCTGGGTGCGGCGGCGCATCACCCAGGCCGCGCCGCCGCGGTGGCTGGTCAACGCGCGGGCGATGAACTCCAGTTGCGGGTGCCAGGGCTGGCCGGTGTAGGCCAGGTAGCCGCCCGGCTCCACCGCCGCGGCCACGCCCTGCAGCGAGCGCAGCACCTGGTCGTTGTCCGGGAACAGTTCGTACAGGCCGGACACCACCGCCAGCGTCGGCCGCGGCTGCAGCGCCGCCAGCGCGTCGCGGTCGAAGGCGTCGCCTTGCTCGAAACGGGCGATGTCGGCAGCGCCGAGTTCGGCGATCAGCGCGCGCCCGCGCTCCACGTTCAAGTCGCTGAAATCGCGCAGCACGATCGCATCGGCCCGCTGCTCGCCGGCGGCCAGCGCCTCCAGCACGTAGCGGCCGTGGCCGGCGGCGATGTCGAGCACGCGCACCGGCGCGCCGGCGTGGCGCAGGCGCTGCATGGCCAGGCGCAGCAGTTCGTGCAGATGCGTGCGGCGCACGCGGATGCCGCGCCAGCCGATCGCATCCAGGTAGTTGCGGTCGACCATCCGTCCCAGCGGCCCGCGTCCGGCGGCGCGGTCGCGATAGATGTAGTCCAGCGTGCTGCCGGAATCGAAGCCGGTGCGCAGCCCCAGCGCGATGCCTTCGGACAGGGTGCCGCCGAAACGCAGCCCGCCGCGCACGCAGCGCCAGCGCAGGTCCTGCAGGCTGTACGTCTCCGGCGGCCAGGCCAGCCGCTCGGCCTCCTCGAACGTGGGCCCGTGGCGGTGCGCCTGCAGCAGGCTGGGCTGCGCCGGCGCGGCGGCGAAGCGCTCGCGCACGAAGCGGCGGATCTGCGCCAGCGCCGGCGCGCGGTCGCGCTCGCCCAGCGTGTCGTGGAAGAAGCCGGGCAACAGGTGGCGCTCCTTCACCGGCGAGGACAGCCGCTCGTAGAAACGGTCCTGCGGGCCGCGGTGCACCACGAAATCGCTGCCGGACACCAGCAGTTGCACCGGCACGGTGATCGCCTGCGCATCGCCGACCACGCGGTCGGCCGCCGCGTACAGGCCCAGCAACACCCGCACCGAGATCGGCCGGGTGATCAGCGGATCGTTGCGGTAACTCTCGACCCGCGCCGGGTCGTGGGTCAGCCACTGCGGCTTGACGTAGCTGTTGACGAAGAAGTTGCCGCGCAGCTTCTGCAGCAGGGCCAGCCCGGGCCGCGCGAACGGCACGTACAGCTTGACCTTGAACGCCGGCGAGGCCAGCACCAGCGCGCGCAGCGGCGGCGCGTAGTCGTGCACCCAGGTGCTGGCGATCACCGCGCCCACGCTCTGCGCGATGACGACGATGTCCTGCACGGCGATGCCGTGGACCTCGCCGATGTGCGCGACGAAGCGGTCCAGGTCGCGCACCAGCGCCGGGAAGCCGGGCGCATCGCCGCGCGCGCCGGGCGAACGGCCGTTGCCGCGCGCATCCCACGCGAACAGCGCGCAGTCGTCCAGGCCCAGTTCCTCGGCCAGGTGCATGACCCGCCCGGAATGCTCGTGGCCGCGGTGCAGCAGCAGCACCGCCCGTGGCGGCGCCGCCGGTGCGGTGGCCGGCCAGTGCCGGTAGAACAGCCGGGTACCGTCGAAACTCTCGAACTCGCTCTCGTTGACCTGCCGCATCCGTTGCCGTTGTCCTGTTCGCCGTGAATTCCTGTCCCCGCGACCGCGACGGCCGCGCCCCACTCATCAGCCGCGCGCGGCCGCCTCGCGCAATCCGGCCGCGACCCGGCGCAGCACGGTCGCCGCGCACAGCAGCGCCACCGCGATGGCGACGCCGGTGACCGTCGCCGCGCCGATCCAGCCGCCGGCCAGCAGCACACCCAGCACGCCGACCACGAAGGCGCGGTCGCTCTTGCCCATCGGCCCATCGTAGCGGCGGCTGGCGCCGACCATCAGCCCCAGCACACCGGCATATTCGGTCAACGCCGCGCTCAGCGCCATCAGCCACAGCCCGCCAGCGGCCACGCCCGGCACGCCGAGCAGGCTCAGGTACAGCGCCGCGTCGGCGACCACGTCGCTCAGTTCGTTGAGGTAGGCGCCCAGTTTCGACTGCTGGCCGAACTCGCGCGCCAGCATGCCGTCCACCGCGTTCAAGGCCATCCGCAGCAGCATCCACAGCGGCAGAAGCGCGTACCACAGCGGCTGCGCCGGCCCCAGCGCGTACACCGCCGCGGCGACCAGCAGCGACAGCAGCGCCGCGGCCACGGTCACCTGGTTGGCGGTGACGCCGAGCCGGTACAGCGCGCGTACGCCGGGGCGCAGCAGATCCTGGAAGCGTCCTTTGAGGGCATAGATCGACACGCGCGTGGTCCTGGCGGCGGGGGCGGGGCGGCGACAGCCTAATGCATCGCGGCCACGGCGCGCGCGATGACTCCGGGGTGCCTGCCAGCCCTACGCGGCCTACTCGGCCATGGACGACACGTCCAAGCCGCCCAGCCACGCTCCCCACGGCAGCCGCCGGTCGACGTGGCGGCGCGCCCAGCGCGCGTCGCCGACGTGCTGCAGCATTCCGCGCACTCCCGCCTGCATCCTTGCGCGCACCTGTGCGCTGGCATTCGACCCCTCCAGCGCGCTCACCCGGAACGGACCGCCACGCGCGCGCTGGAAGCGGATGACGCCGCCGCCGGGCAGCAGCACCGCCCCTTCGTCCAGCGCCGGCGTGTAGATGTACAGGTCGATGGCGGACAACATCCCGCGCGCGGCCATCGCCTGCAGCAGTTCGCGCAGGCGCGGCTGCCTGCGGTACAGGCGCAGGGTGTCGGCGTAATAGGCGCCGTCCTCGTCGAGGTGGATCTTGAATTCCAGGCCATGCAGGCGCCGGCGCTCGCGCCGCTCCAGCCACCAGGACAGGATCGCCGGCGCGCTGCCCCACACCGCGTCGGCCTCCGCACGCAAGGCCGGCGCTTGCGCCGGCCGCAGCCAGGGGCGCGTGTCGCCGCTGCACCGCGCTTCGTGCGCGTAGCGCGCCAGGAACCCCAGCACGCCGTGCGCGGCGAGCGCGTCCTGCAAGGTCTGCTTGAGCGGCATGCACGGCTCCGCGGCAAAGGGGCGCCCACCCTGCGCCAAGGCCGGCGCGGACGCAATCGGCGGGCCCGTCAGCGCCTCCGCCCGGGCGTCGGCCGGCGCCAGCGCCTACAATGTCGGCCCGTTCCGCTGCCCCGCCCTCGCCCCCATGTCCTCCGATTTCCTGCCCGTGCGTCGGGCATTGCTGTCCGTTTCCGACAAGACCGGCCTGATCGACCTGGCCCGCGCGCTGGCCGCGCACGACGTCGAGCTGCTGTCCACCGGCGGCACCGCCAAGGCGCTGCGCGAGGCCGGGCTGGCGGTGAAGGACGTGTCCGAGCTGACCGGCTTCCCGGAAATGATGGACGGCCGGGTCAAGACCCTGCACCCGCTGGTGCACGGCGGCCTGCTCGGCCGCGCCGGCACCGACGAGGCGGTGATGGCCGAACACGGCATCGTGCCGATCGACCTGCTGGTGCTGAACCTGTATCCGTTCGAGCGGGTCACCGCCGATCCCGCCTGCACGCTGGACACGGCGGTGGAGAACATCGACATCGGCGGCCCGGCGATGCTGCGCTCGGCGGCGAAGAACTTCGCGCGCGTGGCGGTGGCCACGGATCCGGCGCAGTACACCGACCTGGTGGGCGAACTGGAAGCCAACGACGGCCAACTGTCGGCGGCCAAGCGCTTCGCGCTGTCGGTGGCCGCGTTCAACCGCGTCGCCCAGTACGACGCGGCGATCAGCAACTACCTGTCGGCGGTGGTCGAACACAATGCCGCCGGCGTGTGCCGCAGCCCGTTCCCGGCGCAGAGCAACGGCAACTTCGTCAAGGTGATGGACCTGCGCTACGGCGAGAACCCGCACCAGCAGGCCGCGTTCTACCGCGACCTGCATCCGGCGCCGGGCTCGCTGGCCACCTTCGCGCAGCTGCAGGGCAAGGAACTGAGCTACAACAACATCGCCGACAGCGATGCGGCCTGGGAATGCGTGCGCCAGTTCGACGCGCCGGCCTGCGTCATCGTCAAGCACGCCAATCCCTGCGGCGTGGCGGTCGGCGCCGGCTGCGGCGACGCCTACGAGCTGGCCTACGCGACCGACCCGACCAGCGCCTTCGGCGGCATCCTCGCCTTCAACCGCACGCTGGACGCGGCCACCGCCAAGGCCATCCTCGACCGCCAGTTCGTCGAGGTGCTGATCGCCCCGGACTACGAGGAAGGCGCGCTCGACTACGCCAGGAAGAAGGCCAACGTGCGCGTGCTGCGCATCCCGCTGGCGCCGGCCGGCGGCGGCTTCATCGACACCAAGCGCGTCGGCTCGGGCCTGCTGATGCAGACCGCCGACGACCGCGTGGTGAGCCGCGACGAACTCAAGGTGGTGACCCGCCTGGCGCCGAGCGAGGCGCAGTTCGCCGATCTGCTGTTCGCGTGGAAGGTGGCCAAGTACGTCAAGTCCAACGCCATCGTCTACGCCAAGGACCAGCGCACCATCGGCGTCGGCGCCGGGCAGATGAGCCGGGTGTACTCGGCGCGCATCGCCGGGATCAAGGCCACCGACGCGAACCTGGTGGTGGAAGGCTCGGTGATGGCCTCCGACGCGTTCTTCCCGTTCCGCGACGGCATCGACGCCGCCGCGGCCGCCGGCATCAAGGCGGTGATCCAGCCCGGCGGTTCGATGCGCGACGCCGAAGTGATCGCCGCCGCCGACGAACACGGCATCGCCATGGTGTTCACCGGCGTGCGCCATTTCCGCCACTGAGTCTGGAGCGATACGGATGTCCATGAAGCCCACCCAAGCGTTCGCCCCGCTGGCCCTGGCCGGCACCCTCCTGCTGGCCGGCTGCAAACCTGAGGCCGCACCTGCGCCTGCGGCCCCGGCCGCCCCGGCCACCGCGCCGGCGCCGGCCGCGGCGACCGAGACCGCGCACGTCAGCCGCACCGCGCGCCTGCAGGCGTTCCTGGTCGAGCGCTACGGCAGCGCCGCCAAGCTCTCCGGCAGTTGGCCGGACACATGGACGCAGGACGGCGAGGCGCACGCAGTGGACCGCGAGGTCTGCGCCGAACAGCCGGTGGTCAGCGGCGACGGCTGGCAGCAGCTGCTGGCCGTGTGCGGCGCGCTGCGCGACGCCGGCCATCCCGAGCCGGGCACGATCGACTTCTACGTGTTGCGTCCGGACGGGCAGCGCTTCGCCGTCGCCGCCGAGCGCGTCGGCGGCACCTACGGCAGCATGGGCCGGCCGGGCGAGGTCGGCATCGTGCGCGCCGGCAGCGATTTCTACGGCTTCCGCGTCGAGGACGGCTGGTTCGGGCAAGGCTATGCCTTGCAGTCGCAGACCCTGATCCTGCCCGGCCCCAAGGGCCTGGTGGATGCCGGCAACCTGCGCAGCCACATCGACAACACCGCGAGCGCGGACTGCGACGAGCCCGAGGCAGCCGCCGACTGCCGCGCGCGGCAGTTCAACATCGATTTCGCGCTGCACTTCGACGACAGCGACCGCGCCGCGCGGGTGTGGCCGCTGCGGGTGGAGGAGACCGGTGTCGACTGCGGCAACCGCAAGGTGCGGCGCGAACACCGCTTCACCCTCGATCCCAAGACCTGGACCTACGCCTTCCCCGAGGCGCTGCAACGCGAAGACTGCCAATGACCGCGCGGCGCCGCCGCGCGCCCACGCGCTCCCTTCCCCTGCTTTCTGGAACCCCACGATGAAACTGCTCGTCATCGGCTCCGGCGGCCGCGAACACGCCCTGGCGTGGAAGCTGGCCCAGTCCCCGCGCGTCAGCGCCGTGCTGGTCGCTCCCGGCAATGCCGGCACCGCGACCGAGGCCAAGTGCCGCAATGTCGCGGTCAAGGTCGACGATCTCGATGGCCTGCTCGCGCTGGCCCGGGACGAGGCGGTGGCGCTGACCGTGGTCGGCCCGGAAGTGCCGCTGGTGCTGGGCGTGGTCGATCGCTTCCGTGCCGCCGGGCTGCGCATCTTCGGCCCCACCGCCGCCGCCGCGCAGTTGGAAGGCAGCAAGGCCTACGCCAAGGCGTTCCTGCAGCGCCACGGCATCCCGACCGCGTTCTACGAGGTGCATACCGAGGTGGACGCGGCGCTGGCCTACGTGCGCGCCAAGGGCGCGCCGATCGTGGTCAAGGCCGACGGCCTGGCCGCGGGCAAGGGCGTGATCGTGGCGATGACCCTGGACGAGGCCGAGGCCGCGGTGCGCGACATGCTCTCCGGCAACGCCTTCGGCGACGCCGGCGCGCGCGTGGTGATCGAGGAATTCCTCGATGGCGAGGAAGCCAGCTTCATCTCCATGGTCGATGGCGCCACCGCGCTGCCGATGGCTACCAGCCAGGACCACAAGCGCGTCGGCGACGGCGACACCGGCCCCAACACCGGCGGCATGGGCGCGTACTCGCCGGCACCGGTGGTCACGCCAGAGGTGCATGCGCGGGTGATGCGCGAGGTGGTTGAGCCGACCGTGCAGGGCATGATCGCCGACGGCGTGCCGTTCACCGGCTTCCTGTACGCGGGGCTGATGATCGACGCCAGCGGCGCGCCCAAGGTGATCGAGTTCAACGTGCGTTTCGGCGACCCGGAAACGCAGCCGGTGATGCTGCGCCTGCAGTCGGACCTGCTGGACCTGGTCGACGCGGCGATCGACGGCCGCCTGCACGCGACCCAGGCGCAGTGGGATCCGCGCCCATCGCTGGGCGTGGTGCTGGCGGCGGCGCCGTATCCGGAGACGCCGGTCACCGGCGAAGCGATCGACGGCCTGGACCGGGTGCCTGCGAGCGCCAAGGTATTCCACGCCGGCACCGCACTGGATGCGCAGGGCCGCGTGGTCAGCGCCGGCGGCCGCGTGCTGTGCGTGGCGGCGCTGGGCGACAGCGTGTCCGCGGCGCAACGCAACGCGTATGCCGGCGTGGCGCAGATCCACTGGGCCAGCGAGTTCCATCGCAGCGACATCGGCTGGCGCGCGATCGCGCGCGAACGCGGCGCATAGGCCGCCCACCGCCCTTCTGTAGGAGCGGCTTCAGCCGCGACAGGATGTATCGGCGAAGCCTGTCGCGGCTGAAGCCGCTCCTACAGGCGACACCATCGGCATTCGAGGGCAAGTCCATGGCGCTGGATCCCGAACTCCGCAAGCAATTCCGCGCGCTCGCCGCGCAGACCGACGGCATCGACACCGCGGTCTACGCCGCCCACGGCAAGGATCCGCTCGATCCCATCATCGGCCTCGGCCGCCGCGATGCGCGGGTGTGCATCCTCGGCCGCGACCCGGGCCGCAGCGAGGTGGAGCACGGCGAACCCTTCGTCGGCAGCGGCGGCCAACTGGTGCGCAAGGCGCTGTACCGGCACCTGCACGACGGCGCACCGATGCCCGATTTCGCCGCCGGGCTCAAGGCCGGCCGCGTCGCCTTCTGGCTCAACACCGTGCCGTACAAGCCGGTGGGCAACAAGGCCTGGGCGATGCCGGTGAAGCGGCGCTTCCACCCGCTGATGCGGCGCCTGCTGCTCGAACAGTGGCGCGGCCACGCCATCCTCACCCTCGGCCGCGAGGCCTTCCTGTGGTTCGGCATCGACCAGCCGCGCGAGGTGCGTGCGGCGCTGGACGCGTTCTGGGAACGCGACGATCGCTTCCAGGCGCAAACCGAGGTGGAACTGCGCAGCGAGGACGGCCGCCACGCCCGCCGCGTGGTGCTGCACCCGCTGCCGCATCCTTCGCCGCTCAACCAGACCTGGTACAAGCGCTTCCCGGCGCTGCTGGACGCCCGCCTGCAACAGCTCGGGGTCTGATCGCCCGCGCGCCGATTCCTATCCCGAGGGGATCGCATACAGCGACGGTGCGCTATCGTGTCGCCGTGCCGACCCCCTCGATCGAATCCCGCCTGAGTCGCCTGTGGGCCCACGAAAAGGCCAGCTACGGGCTGCGCGTGTTCATCGCGCTGGCGGTGGCGATGGGCGTGTGCTGGCACCGGCAGCAATTGGAAGCGCTGCCGGCGATCTTCCTGGGCACCATCGCCAGCGCCATCGCCGAGACCGACGACAACTGGCTGGGCCGGATCAAGTCGGTGCTGCTGTCGCTGCTGTGCTTCGCCGCCGCCGCCGCCGCGGTGGTGCTGCTGTTCCCGTATCCGTGGCCGTTCGCGGCCGGCCTGGCGCTGTCCACCTTCGCCCTGACCCTGCTCGGCGCGCTCGGCGAACGCTACGCCTCGATCGCCCAGGCCACGGTGGCGCTGGCGATCTACGCGATGATCGGGCTGGACCACGGCAACCAGAACGGCCACGTCGGCGGCAACGCCTGGCACGGCGTGGCCCTGCTGCTGCTCGGCGCCAGTTGGTATGCGGTGCTGTCGGTGCTGTGGACGGTGCTGTTCGCCAACCGGCCGGTGCGCGAGCGGCTGTCGCGGCTGTACCTGGAGCTGGGCCGCTACCTGCGGCTCAAGGCGGCCCTGTTCGAGCCGGTGCGGCAGAGCGACCTGCACGCGCGGCGGCTGGCGCTGGCCGAGCAGAACGCACAGGTGGTGGCGGCGCTGAACGCGGCCAAGACCGCGATCATCAGCCGCTTCGGCCGTTCCGGCCGGCCCGGCGTGCAGTCGGGCCTGTATTTCCGGCTGTACTACATGGCGCAGGATTTCCACGAGCGCGCCAGTTCCTCGCACTACCCGTACGAGGCGCTGACCGACGCGTTCTTCCACAGCGACGTGCTGTACCGCTGCCAGCGCCTGCTGGCGCTGCAGGGCAAGGCCTGCGCGGCGCTGGGCGAGGCGATCCGGCTGCGCCAACCGTTCGACTACGGCGAGCAGACCCAGCAGGCCACCACCGACCTGCGCCAGTCGCTGGACTTCCTGCACGCGCGCGCCGATCCACGGCAGGCGCGGCTGCTCGGCTCGCTGGAATTGCTGGTGACCAACCTGCACAGCATCGAGCGGCGCCTGGCCGAGGCCGCGCAATCGGACACCACCAGCGACACCCTCGACACCCGCCTGCGCGACTCCTCGCCGCACACCCTGCGCGAGATGCTGCGGCGCCTCGGCCAGCAGCTCACGCCCGGCTCGGTGCTGTTCCGGCACGGCCTGCGCATGGCGATCGCGCTGGTGCTGGGCTACGCCATCATGCAGTCGATCCACGCCAGCAACGGCTACTGGATCCTGCTGACCACCGCCTTCGTGTGCCGCCCCAACTACGGCGCCACCCGCCTGCGCCTGGCCCAGCGCATCGCCGGCACCCTGATCGGCCTGGGCGCGGCGTGGGCGCTGATGCAACTGTTCCCTGGCACCGAGCTGCAGTTGCTGTTCGCCCTGCTCGGCACCCTGGTGTTCTTCGTCACCCGCACCGACCGCTACATGCTCGCCACCGCGGCGATCACGGTGATGGCGCTGTTCTGCTTCAACCTGATCGGCGACGGCTTCATGCTGATCTGGCCGCGCCTGCTCGACACCCTGATCGGCTGCGCGATCGCCGCCGCCGCCTCGTTCCTGATCCTGCCGGACTGGCAGGGCCGGCGCCTCAACCAGGTGCTGGCGACGGTGCTGTCCAGCAGCGCGCGCTACCTGGCGCAGGTACTGGAGCAATACCGCAGCGGCATGCGCGACGACCTGCCCTACCGCATCGCCCGCCGCGACATGCACAACGCCGACGCGGCGCTGTCGGTGGCGCTGTCGAACATGCTGCGCGAGCCCGGCCGCTACCGCCGCAACCTGGATGCCGGCTTCCGCTTCCTGGCCCTGTCCAACACCCTGCTCGGCTATCTGTCGGCGCTGGGCGCGCACCGCGCTGCGCTGGCCGGGGAAACCGATCCGGACATCGCCCGCGCCGGCGACTACCTGCCGCAGGCGCTGGGCGCGCTGGCCGACGCGCTGAGCGAGCGGCGCGTGCTGCCGGTCGCCGACGAGGCGGCCGAGATCGCGCTGGCCGAGGCGCTGGAGCGCGAGGACGGCATCGACGAGGCCAAGCGCCGGCTGGTGCGCAACCAGCTCGCGCTCACCCTGCGGCTGCTGCCCAAGCTGCGCGCCGCCGCGCTGGCGGTCACCGCTCCGGCAGCGGCGTCAGCGCCGCCTTCTGCGCTGCCGGCCGCACGCTGAGGCCCATCCACAGCAGCGCCGCCAGCGCCAGCGCCGCGCCGACCAGCACCACCCCGTTCCAGCCGGCGTAGGCATAGGCCGCGCTGCCGAGACTGGAGCCGACCGCGCCGCCGATGAAGTAGCAGGTGACGTAGGCCGAGGTGATGCGGTTGCGCGCGTTCGGATCGAGCTGGTAGATCGCGTGCTGGTTGCCGATGTGCACGCCCTGCACCGCCACGTCCAGCAGCAGCACGCCGACGATCAACAGCCACAGCGAGTGCGGTGCGGCGGCCAGCAGCAGCCACGACAGCAGCAGCATGGCCAACCCGCCCCACCCCACCCAATGCCCGGCGCCGCGGTCGGCGAGCTTGCCCGAGAGGTTGGCGGCGAACGCGCCGGCGGCGCCGATCAGGCCGAACAGGCCGATCGTGGCGGTGCCGTAGCCGTAGCTGGGTCCGGACAGCAGGAACGCCAGCGTGGTCCAGAAGATGCTGAAGCCGGCGAAGATCAGCCCGCCCAGCACCGCGCGCGCGCGCAGCACCGGCTCGTCGCGCAGCAGCGCCAGCACCGACCCGATCAGGTGCGGATAGGACAGCCGCGGATTGCCCGGATGCCGCGGCAGTGCGCGCCACAGCAGCGCCGCCACCAGCAGGATCAGCGCCGCGGCCACCCAGTACACGGCATGCCAACCGCCGGCGCCGGCCAGCAGCCCGGACGCCGTGCGCGCCAGCAGGATGCCCAGCAGCAGGCCGCTCATCACCGTGCCGACCACCCGGCCACGCTCGTGCGGCGCGGCCAGCGTGGCGGCGAACGGCACCAGGATCTGCGCGGCCACCGAACTCATGCCGGTGACCAGGGTGCCGAGCAGCAACACCCCGAAACTGTTGGAGGCGGCGCTGATCAGCAGCCCGACCGCGCTGAGCGCATACAGCCCGACGATCAGGCTGCGGCGCTCGAAGCGGTCGCCCAGCGGCACCAGCAACAGCAGCCCGGCGGCATAGGCCAGTTGCGCGGTGGTGACCACCGCGCCGGCATGGCGCACGTCGATCTCGAAGGTCTGCGCCAGCACTTCCAGCAGGGGCTGCGCGTAGTAGTTGCTGGCCACCGCCAGGCCGGTGGCGGCGGCCATCAATAGGACCAGGCCACGGTGCAGCGGGGGATGCGGGGACGTGTCCATCGTCGAATCCAGGAGGGTCAGGAAGAAGGGCGCCAGTCTGGTCCGGCGCCATCGATCGTTCCAATGTATTGTTTTCACCTCATCCATCTTGTTTCCAGATGCCATGCTGACCCTGCGCCAACTCGAATTCGCGGTCGCGGTCGCCGAGGAAGGCAGCTTCACCGCCGCCGCGCGCCGCTGCCACACCGTGCAATCGGCGCTGAGCCACCAGATCGCCAAGATCGAGGAGGCGCTGGGCGCGCGCCTGTTCGACCGCGGCGCCCGCCAGGTGCGCACCACCGCCGCCGGCGAGGTGTTCCTGCACAACGCCCGCGAGACCCTGCGCGCGGCCGAGCGCCTGCACGAGGAGATGGCGCAGGCGTTGGGCACCGTGCGCGGCCGGCTGCACATCGGCCAGATCTCCTCGCTGACCACGGTGCAGGTGCCGGCGCTGCTGCGCCGCTTCCGCGACGCGCACAGCGCGGTCGACGTGCACCTGCGCACCGGCATGAGCGATGCGCTGTTGCTCGACCTGGGCGAGGGCCAGCTCGACGTGGCCCTGGTCGGCGTCGGCCCGCACATCGCGCTGCCCGAGCAACGCCTGTTGCTGCACGAGGAGCCGCTGGCGCTGATCGCGGCGCCCGGCAACCGCTTCGCCGCGCGGACCGAGGTGGCGCTGCACGAACTGGAGGACACGCCGATGGCCGGACTGATCCCCGGCGCCGGCGTGCGCGGCATCATCGACCGCGCCTTCGCCGAGGCCGGCCTGCGCCAGCGCCTGCAGTACGAGGTCACCCATGCCGACCTGCAGCGCCAGTTGGTGGTCGCCGACCTGGGCCTGGCGATCGTGCCGCAGACCATGGCCGCGGCGATGGCCGGCGTGGCGGTGATCGCGCTGCGCGAACGCTTCCGCTTCCTGACCTACGCCACCTGGCGCGCGGACCCGACCCCGGCCGCGCGCGCCCTGATCGCGCTGCTGCGGCAGGGCCGGGCCGACGCCGGCGCAACCGAGTAGCGAGCCGCGCGGCGCCGGGGGCTCCACCTCGCTGGCGCGCCCTGTAGGAGCGGCTTCAGCCGCGACGAACGAAGCCCGCCCCGATGCCGCCCCTGCAAATCGTCAACGCACGCACACCCGCACACCGCAGCACCGACGCCGGCCGCACCCGGCAACACCCCGCCCCACGGCACCGCATCCGCCACGCAGCGAACCTGCTAGGCTGCGCGCGTTCGCAAAGGAGCCTGCATGTCCGGCCATAGCCAGTTCGCCCTGCTGAAGCAGCGTCGCTTCCTGCCGTTCTTCGTGGTCCAGGGATTGGGCGCATTCAACGACAACGTCTACCGGCAGGCGATCATCGGCCTGCTGTTCTACCTCGGCGTCACCCCCGAGCAGCGCACGCTGTACACCAACCTGGCGCCGGCGCTGTTCATCCTGCCGTACTTCCTGTTCTCCGCGCTGGCCGGGCAGATCGCCGAGAAGCTGGAGAAATCGCGGCTGGTGGTCATCACCACCACCATGGAAATCGCGATCATGTCGCTGGCCGCGGTCGGGTTCGTGACCGAGAACATGGTGCTGCTGCTGGTCGCGTTGTTCTGCACCGGCCTGCAATCGACCCTGTTCGGCCCGGTGAAGTACTCGATCCTGCCCTCGGTGCTGAAGCCGGAGGAACTGACCGGCGGCAACGGCCTGGTCGAGATGGGCACCTCGATCTCGATCCTGTGCGGCATGATCCTGGGCGGGCTGATCTTCCAGATCGCCGGCAGCCACGGACCGGTGGCCGCGGCCACCGCGGTGGTCGCGCTGGCGGTCACCGGCAACCTGGTGGCGCGCTGCATCCCCAAGGTCGACGCCGGCGCGCCCGAGCTCAAGATCAACTGGAATCCGCTGCCCGAATCGCTGGCGATCATGCGCCTGACCCGGCGCCAGCTGGCGGTGCGCAACGCCATCCTCGGCGTGTCCTGGTTCTGGTTCATCGGCACCGTGCTGACCGCGCAGCTGCCGACCTATGCCGAACTCAACCTGGGCGGCGCGCAGGACCTGTACATCTTCGCCCTGGCGCTGTTCTCGATCGGCACCGGCACCGGCTCGCTGCTGTGCGAGAAGCTGTCCGGACGCACCGTCGAGATCGGCCTGGTGCCGCTGGGCGCGTTCGGCATCAGCGCGTTCATGCTCGACCTGTACTTCGCCCGCCCCGGCGGCGCGCTGCAGGCCGGGCTGGGCATCGGCCAGTTCGTGCACCAGGCCGGCAGCTGGCGGATCATGCTCGACCTGGTCGGCATCGGCCTGTGCACCGGCCTGTTCGTGGTGCCGCTGTTCGCGCTGATCCAGAGCCGCACGCCGAAGGCGGAACTGTCGCGCGTCATCGCCGGGCTCAACATCCAGAACTCGCTGTTCATCGTGCTCGCCGCGATGATCGGCATCGCCCTGCAGATGAAGCAGCTGACCGTGTTCGGCACGCGCATCCCGATGCCGGGGTTGAGCATCCCGCAGGTGTTCCTGGCGCTGGCCATCGCCAACACCGTGGTGGCGCTGTGGATCTTCAGCATCGTCCCCGAATTCCTGATGCGCTTCCTCAGCTGGGTGATGGTGCGCGCGCTGTACCGGCTGCGCCTGCACGGCATCGAACGCCACGTGCCCGACGAAGGCGCCGCGCTGATCGTGTGCAACCACGTCAGCTACATGGACGCGCTGGTGCTGGCCGCGTCGATCCCGCGGCCGGTGCGCTTCGTCATGTACTACCGCATCTTCAACATCCCGGTGATGCGCTGGATCTTCCGCACCGCCAAGGCGATCCCGATCGCCGGCGCGCGCGAGGACCCGGCGCTGATGCAGCGCGCCTTCGACGAGATCGACGCCGCGCTGGCCGAGGGCGAACTGGTCTGCATCTTCCCGGAAGGCGCGCTGACCAAGGACGGCGAGATCGCGCCCTTCAAGTCCGGCATGGAGAAGATCGTCGCGCGCCGCGCGGTGCCGGTGGTGCCGATGGCGCTGCGCAACATGTGGACCAGCATGTGGAGCAAGCGCGACTCGCGCTTGCGGCGCATGCGCGTGCCGCGCCGCTTCCGCGCGCACGTGGAGGTGCTCGCCGGGCCGCCGGTACCCGCCGCCGAGGCCAGCGCCGAGCGGCTGGAAGCGCAGGTGCGGCAGTTGCGCGGGGACGCGGCCTGAAACCCTGGCCTGAACCAAAACAGCACATCACCGAGGGAAAAGAACAGCACGAATGCTCAATGCTGAAGAACCGCCATTGATACATGCAATCCCGAAATGGCGTCGATCGCTCTACCAGTGGCACAAAGTACGACGTTCGCCTGCAGCCCTCGTTCGCGCAAATATCTGAAAACGTGCCTACTCAAGCAAAACAAGTGCATGCGCTTGACTGCAAGACAGTTATCGACAGGTCTGATTTTCTTTTCTCAATGCGTCCTCCAACTGCGCACGCTCACTTCCTGAAACCGAACCTCTGAGCGAGTCGACATCTTCCTTGCTGATAGCACATGGATCGATCGTGTAGCCAGGGGGCCAAAGACCGATAAACTTGGAGACAGCAGCAATAACGTCTCGCGGCGGCAAATTGGGACGCATACGGAATCGTTCTGGCGGAGAAGAAAACTCCGGATCATCGCCATGATGCCGCATGATCTTGGGCCTGAAATCGGCGGCGCCTGTATGCTCTGCTCCATTACCAATAGCAGCCTCAGGGGGCAACGACAATTCAAGCGGGCGCGACGATTCTGCCACTGAGGTTTCTGGAACTTCGTGCAAAGGGATGCCAGCGTCGATTGATTTCAGCTCAGGCGCCTTCCTTGCCGCGCGATGCGAGCTTGCCGCCGGTGGCCCTTTGGCGGCGTTAACCATGCCTTTTTCGACATCCTGCTTAGGGACTTCCGAAGGAACTCTCGAAATAATCCTCAACGCAGTCCGTTCGGTATCGACATGCGGTGGTAGAGAAACGGGGCGGGAAATAAAAAACAAGGCAAAGAAACCATGCAAAATAAAGACAAATAGAATTGCAAAGACGTTGGACGCCAATCCCCGCCAGTCATTTTTTAATATTTTAGAAAACGACACATGCATCCACTGCGCTATGTCGGCCTGCAACCCTGGAAATTTAACTGCACTTATCAGAGCGCTCAATAAAACCACCTTCCTTCATCACTCAATACTGAGCGGCATCAATCTCTGGCAGCAAGGAATAATATGCATGCCCAAGGATATAGTTTCAATAAATTAAATCAACGCAGACCATGCCCTCGCAGTTTTATAAAATAGATGTTATTTTATAATCCGTAAAATTTGGCTCATACGCCTCCGGCTCCATGTTAGACATAACGGTCGCAAGATAAATTAGACCAGCCATTTTAGGCTCATACTTATAGCCCTCCCGAATAGGTTTTGCCAACAGATCGGCATCGGCTCGCTGCTGTGCGAGAAACTGTCCGGACGCACCGGCGAGATCGGCCTGGTGCCGCTGGGCGCGTTCGGCATCAGCGCGTTCATGCTCGACCTGCAGAACTCGCTGTTCATGGTGCTTGCCGCGATGATCGGCATCGCCCTGCAGCCGATGGCGCTACGCAACATGTGGACCAGCATGGGCCGCTTCCGCGCGCACGTGGAGGTGCTCGCCGGGCCGCCGGTACCCGCCGCCGAGGCCAGCGCCGAGCGGCTGGAAGCGCAGGTGCGGCAGTTGCGCGGGGACGCGGCCTGACACGCACTGGGTGCCTGCGCACGCCGCTTCAGGTAGATTAGGCGCCGGGGAGACGCCTGCATGCTGCAGCGGCGTCCATTTCAAGGGTCGATCAGTGAGTCAGGTTTTGCCTCCACTACCGCCTAACGGCGCGGGTATCTACGTCCCCAACAATCTGGTGTGGGCGATCCTGTCCACGCTGTTCTGCTGCCTGCCGCTGGGCGTGGTGTCGATCGTCTACGCCTCGCAGGTGGACGGCAAGCGCGCCGCCGGCGATGTCGCCGGCGCCCAGGAGGCTTCGCGCAAGGCCGGCCTGTGGGCGCTGTGGTCGGCGATCTCCGTGCCGATCCTGGTCGCCCTGTGGTTCCTGCTGTTCGGCGGGATGGCGATCCTCGGCAGCCTGCTCCAGCACTGACACGCAGCTTCACGTTTTTCCACGTTCCACCACGCAACCGGAGTTAACACGGATGAATACCACCGCACCGCAAGTGTCCAACAACCTCGTCTGGGCGATCCTGAGCACGCTGTTCTGCTGCCTGCCGCTGGGCATCGTCTCGATCGTGTTCGCCTCCCAGGTCAACACCAAGCTCGCCGCCGGCGACGTCGCCGGTGCCCGCGAGTCGGCCGACAAGGCCAAGAAGTGGGCGATCTACTCGGTGATCGGCGCTGTCGTGGCGTTGGTGGCGTATCTGATCCTGTTCTTCGTCCTCGGCGGCCTGGGCATGATGCAGCAGTCCACGTCGTACTGATCGCGCCGGACCGCCGCGGCCGCGTGCCGCGGCGGCCCTCATCGATCGCGCACGTTCCTGTCCTCCGATGCATTGGCGCAACCGTCCCTTGCCCCGCTGGCTGCCGCTGGCCGCGCTGAGCGCCGCCGGCGCCGTGGCGGCGCTGGTGCTGCGCCGGGTCGACCCCAACGTGCCGGGCAATCCGTTGCCGGCCTGCCCGTTCTACACCCTCACCGGGCTGTACTGCCCCGGTTGCGGCAGCACCCGCTGCCTGCACGCCCTGGTCCATCTGGACCTGGCCCATGCGCTGGCGACCAATCCGCTGCTGGTGGTGGCGCTGCCGCTGCTGGCCGTGATGGCGCTCAACGCCGCCGGACTGCGCATGCGCCCGCTGGCGCCGCTGCTGAAGATCCTCGCCGATCCGCGCCTGTGGCTGTGGCTGCTGCTCGGTTACGCCGTGCTGCGCAACCTGCCGTGGTACCCGTTCACGCTGCTGGCGCCGCCCTGAGCGCCGCCGCGCCAGCCGCGCGATGGAGGCGCGGCCGGCACCTCGTCTAGACTTCCCCCCACGCCCCGCGCATCACCCCTCAAGGAGATCCACATGAGCACCGTCAGCCCCGTCACGCCCCCGCCCGCTCCCGTGCCCGGCGCGATCCCCAACCACCTGGCCTGGGCGATCATCTCCACCGTGCTCGGCTTCTGCCTGTGCTGCCCGGCGCTGATCACCGGCATCGTCGCCATCGTGTTCTCCAGCAAGGTCAACGGCCTGCTCAACCAGGGCGACCTGGACGGCGCGCAGCGCGCCTCCAACAACGCCAAGATCTGGTGCTGGGTGACCACGGCACTGGCCATCATCGGCCTGCTGATCAACATCGTCATGTTCGCCACCGGCGGCATGCAGGGGTACATGGACTACATGCGGCAGATCCAGCAGGCGGGCTGATCGGCATGCGCGCCTGGCAACAACGGGCGTGCCTGGGCGCCGCCGCCGCACTCGCGGCCGGCGGCGCCACGCTGTTGTACCGCTTCGATCCCAACGCCGCGAACAACCCGTTCGCGCCGTGCATGTTCCATGCGCTCACCGGCTACTACTGCCCGGGCTGCGGCATGACCCGCGCGCTGCATGCGCTGGTGCACCTGGATCCGGTCGCGGCGTTCGCGATGAATCCCGGGGCGATGCTGGGCCTGGCCCTGCTGCCGGGGCTGATCGCCTGGAAGGCCGGCTGGCGCGCGGCCTGGTTCGCGCCGGTGGTCGGGGTCGTCTCGCGCCCGAACTTCTGGCTGGTCGCGCTGCCCGGCTACTGGATCGCGCGCAACCTGCCGTGGTTCCCGTTCACGCTGCTGGCGCCGCACTGACGGCGATGCCGCGCTTCGGCATCTACAGCCATGACCTGCTGATCGGTTGGTCCGACCTGGAGTCCGGCGATCCGCCGATGGGCATGGCCTTCGGCCGCTTCATCCCGACGCCGGCCTATCGCACCATTCAACCGCGCGTGGTCGCGGCGCAAGGCATGGCCCTGGACGAGCTGCAGTTGTCGGCACGCACGACGGACGGGACAGCGCTGGCCTGTGCCACCATCGCCATCGGCGACCTGGCGGCGGACCTCGGCGAGAGCGGGCTGGAGGTCACGGTGCTGTGCGTCGACCATGCACGCTATGCGCAGGCGTTCCCGCAGCACGTGGCGGCCTACGCAGCGCGCTTCGCGGCCAAGGACTGACCCACGCCGCGGCGCATGCGCGGCAGAGCCGGCCGCGCCGGCCTCAGCTGACCCAGCCGGCGATCACCAGCAGCGCCAGCACCACCAGCCACAGCAGCAGCACCCGCCAGATCTGGCTCATCGCATCGCGCAGTTCCGGCAGGCTGCGCAATGCCGGCACCAGCATGCCGGCATCGCTGTAGTCGTGCGCCTCGGCATCGAGTTCGCCGCGCACGCTGGCGCAGGCGACCGGGCCGAGGAAGCCGCCATCGAGCCGCCAGCGATTGCCACCGGCCGCGCGCCAGGCACCGAACACGCTTTCGAAATTGCCGACCAGCGCCAGCGAGAAGGTCATCAGCTGCGCCACCGGCCATTCCATCGCCGCCAGCGCGACGCGCGCGCCGGCGGCGGTGCCCAGCGGCAACCGCGGCGCGTACGGCCCGACCGCGGCGAGCGCCAGCAGGCGATACCCGAGCGCGCCGAACGGCCCCAGCAACAGGAACCAGAACAGCGGCGCGAACCAGCGCCGCAACGCGCTGAACGCCACCGCCTCGACCAGGCCCGCCGGATCCTCCCGCACCTGCAGGCCGTCGGCCTGCAGGTGCGCGATCGCCAGGCGCCGCGCGGCGAGGTCGTCGGCCTCGATCACCGCCTCCACGTCGCTGTCCAGATCGCGCGGCCCCCAACTGAAGGCCAGCACCAGCACGCCGAACAGCAGCGCCAGCAGGCCCAGGTGCGGCGCGGCCAGCAGCCACTGCAGCAGCGCCACCAGCAGCAACGCCGGCAGCAGCGCCAGCGCGATGCCGTAGCGGCCGCGCCAGGTGCTGCCCTCGCCGGCATGCGCGTCCAGCCACGCCAGCCAGTCGCCATAGGCGTCGAACCGGCGCAGCGAGGCCACCATGCCGGGCGCGACATGGCCCAGCACCAGCGCAACGATCACAGCGACGAGAGTAGTGAACATGCAGGTCCTCCGGGACCGTGTTGAAGCGGGTGCGCAGGCAGCGGCGGCGCCGGGTCGGCGCGGCCTACGCGTGGTCGCCGTCGCGGCGATACCAGTCCATCACCAGCGCCCGCGCGATCGAGATCCGCGGCGGCAGGCGCAAGCCGTGGCCATCGTCGGCGCCATCGCCGAGCGTGGCCGCGCGCTGCAGCGCCGCGCCGATCTCCTCGCGCTCGAACCAGCGCGCGTCCTCCAGTTCGCCATCCACCTGCGGCGCATCCGGTTCGGCCAGCGCGCGGAAGCCGAGCATCAGCGCGCCGGGAAACGGCCACGGCTGCGCGCCGTAGTAGCGGCAACTGCCGGGCCGCACCCGCACCTGGGTTTCCTCGGCCACCTCGCGCGCCACTGTCTGCTCCAGCGATTCGCCCGGCTCGACGAAGCCGGCGATCACCGAATAGCGCCGCGCCGGCCAGCTCGCCTGGCGGCCCAGCAGCAGCCGGCGGCCATCGCTGACCGCCACGATCACCGCTGGGTCCACGCGCGGATAGTGTTCGCTGGCGCACTGCGTGCAGGTGCCGAGAAAGCCGCCACGGCCGAACGCGATGGCGCCGCCGCAGACGCCGCAGAAGCGGGTGCGCGACTGCCAGTGCAGCATGCCGCGCGCGTAGGCGAACAGCCCGGAAGCGGCGGCCGGCCACTCGGCCGCGGCGCGGCGCAGGTCGATGCGCTGCGGCGGGTCGAATTGCGCGTCGAGCGCGGCGGCGGCCAGCGCGAACCAGGCCGCACCGTCGCGCAGGCCGAGGAAGATCGCCTGCGCGGCGGCGTCGCCCAGCGTGGCGCCGGTCGGCGCCAGCAACTGGCCCTGCGCATCGGCGTAGGCGTGGCCGTCGGCATCGAGCAGCAGCACGCGCGCCTGCGCCCAGGCGCGGCGCAAGGCCGCGGGATCGTTGCGCAGCGCATCGGCGCGGTCGATGACCGCGTCGGCGAAGACGAAGGAAGTGGACGGCGTCAGCTCGGACATGCGGCGCAGGGTGCCGGCAAACCGCGCGTCCGGCAAGCCGCAGCGTGTCTACACGCTGAAGCTGCTGCCGCAGCCGCAGGTGGTCTTGGCGTTGGGGTTGCGGATCACGAACTGCGCGCCGTGCAGGCCTTCGCTGTAATCCACTTCCGCGCCCATCAGGTACTGCAGGCTCAGCGGATCGACCAGCAGGGTGACCTCGTCGGTCCGCACCGACAGATCGTCCTCGGCGCGGTTCTCGTCGAACTCGAAGCCGTACTGGAAGCCGGAACAGCCGCCGCCCTGGATGTACACGCGCAGGGCCAGCGCGTCGTTGCCTTCCTCGCGGATCAGCTCGCGCACCTTGGCCGCGGCGGCGTGGGTGAAGTTCAGCGGCCGCTCCAGCGACTGGTAGTCGGGCGCGGGCGCGGCACTGGGCAGGGAAACGAGGGTACTCATGGCAGCAGGATGGGGGCGGCCGCGGGGCGAATCAAGCCTCCGCCTTGGCCAGCACGCGCTGCGCCGGCTCGGCCTGCGGCTCTTCGTGCGGGTGCTCCGGCGGCGCCAGCGCGGCCATGCTGCCGACGTGGATCAACCGCCCGGTCAGCTGCGCGCCGGCGTTCATCTCCACCACCTGATAGTGCACGTTGCCCTGCACCCGCGCCTTCGGCGCCAGTTCCACGCGCTCGGCGGCGTGCACGTCGCCGATCAACTGGCCGTTGATGACCACGATCGGCGCGCGCACCTCGCCCTCGATGCTGCCGTGCTCGGACAGGGTCAGCGTGGCCGGCGCCCCATCCTCGGCCAGCACCTTGCCGAGGATGCGCCCTTCCACGTACAGGCCGCCGCTGAACACCAGGTCGCCGCGGATCACCACCTGCGCGCCGATCAGGGTATCGACCACGGTCTGGCCGCTGTTGCGGCCGTTCTTGTTTCCGAACATAAGCTGCTTACTCCCCTTTGCCGTTGCCGGCCAGTGTCCAATCGAAACTCTGCGTGACCGGCGCGCCCCCGCCGGACAGCGATACTCGCACCCGTTGCGGGGTGAAATCCTTGGGCAGGATCACGCTGCCGTCCAACTGCTGGAAATACCGGAACGAATAGTCCTGGCCCGGCACGCCGCTCTTCTGGTGCAGTTCGTCCCAGCCGACGGTGGTCAGCTTGCCGCCGCGCACGCCTTCCACCGCCAGGCGCATCTGGCCCTGGCTGATCGCGCCGCGGTTGAGGTTCTGGGTCAGCACCACGTTGTAGTGCCAGGTGCCGCCCGCCTCGGCCGAGAACTCCGCCGAGTGCACGGTCAGCCCCTTGCGCTGGCTGGTCGCGCCGACCAGGCGCTCGTAGAACGCCACGTCGGCGCGCAGGCCGGCGATCTCCTCGTCGCGCTCGGCCAGCGAACTCTGCACCGCGTTGTTGGCGGCGCGGCTGATCTGGTCCGAGCGCGCCAGGGTGGCCTGGCGCTGGTTCAGCGTGTCGATCTGGCGCTGCTGCGCCTGCAGCTTCGCCTCGGCCGCGTGCAGTTGCGCCCGGACCGAGCCCAGTGCCGGCGCGGCTTGGCGACTGGCCAGCCACCAGGTCCCGGCCAGCGACAGCAGCCACACCACGGCGATCAGCAGCCACAGGCCGCGACCGCGGACCGGCGCGGCACCGTTGGGCACGATCTGGAAACGGGGGACGGGTCGGTTCATCGTCAAAGCCGCGCCGCCAGGGCGGCGGCGTCGATCCTCGCGGGGGTTCGGCCGGCCAGCTAGTGTAAGCCACGCGCCTGACCGGCGCCGGACCGCCCGCGGCGGCGGCGGCCGCCGGCAGGCTGGCCTTCGCCGCACGCTTGGCCGATAGTGGCCGCCACCCGCGCGCGCAGGAGCGCCCCATGACCGACGCCCACCTCTTCGTCATCGGCATCCTGCTGGCCTGGCTGGCCGGCATCCGCGTCTATCTGACCGTGTTCGGGGTCGGCGTGGCCGGCCTGCTCGGCTGGCTGGAGCTGCCGCCGGCGCTGCAGGCGACCGAGTCGTGGTGGGTGCTGGGCACCTCCGGCGCGCTGGCCGTGGCCGAGTTCTTCGCCGACAAGATTCCCGGCGTGGACTCCGGCTGGGACCTGCTGCAGACCCTGACCCGGATTCCCGCCGGCGCCTTCCTGGCCGCCGCCGCGCTGTCGCCGGATGGCGAACTCGGTGCCGGCGCGCTGGCCACCGGCGCTGGCGTCGCCCTGACCAGCCATGTGCTGAAGTCCGGTTCGCGCGCCTTGCTGAACACCTCGCCGGAACCGGCCAGCAACTGGATCGCCTCGCTGACCGAGGATTCGCTGGTGCTGGCGGCGTTGGCCCTGGCCCTGGCGCACCCGTGGCTGGCGTTGGGCGTGGTGCTGACGGTCAGCATGCTGGGCGCGCTGCTGGTGTGGTGGGTGTGGCGCCTGCTGTGGCGCGGGATGCGCCGCCTGCTGGCGGTGCCGACGGGCACCGGCATCGCCAGGCCGCCCGTGGACGGCTCGCCGTCTTCGTGAACTTCATCGCATAATGCCCGTGCACCAGGATCAAGACGCGATGGCCGCCAGAGACACCGCACCGCTTTCCAGTCGCGACGAGCCGCGCTCGCGCAACGTCCGTGCCGAAACCCCGCCTCCGCAGTACTGGCGCCGCTGGGTCGCCGACGCCGCGCCCGAGCCGCCGGTACCGGCGCCGGAGCTGCCGGCGAACACGCAGGAGGCCTCGGCCGCGGTCGCCGCGGTCACCGACCAGGCCAGCCATCTCGAGCCCGCGCCGGAGCCGGCCGGCGACGACGCTGGCGGGCCGCCGCTGGAGGCGCCCTACCGGGTCCTGATCGTCGAGGACGACCGCTCGCAGGCCCTGTTCGCGCAGAGCGTGCTGCACGGCGCCGGCATGCAGGCGCAGATGGAAATGCGCGCGGAGGGCGTGCAGCAGGCGATCGCCGAATACCGCCCCGACCTGATCCTGATGGATCTGCACATGCCGGGCCTGGACGGCATGCGCCTGACCGCGCTGATCCGCCAGCAGCCGCAGCACCAGTTGCTGCCGATCGTGTTCCTGACCGGCGACCCCGACCCGGAACTGCAGTACGAAGTGCTCGACAGCGGCGCCGACGATTTCCTGACCAAGCCGATCCGCCCGCGGCACCTGATCGCCGCGGTCTCCAACCGCATCCGCCGCGCGCGCCAGCAGGCGCAGCAGAACGCCAGCGACAGCGCGCCGCTGAACAATCCCGAGACCGGGCTGCCGACCCGCAGCCACGTGCTGAAGCTGCTCGGCGAAACGCTGCACGCGCACGCTGGCGGCGGCCTGTTCTTCATCGAGATCTCCAGCGCCCTGGGCCTGCGCGAGCGCTATGGCTATGCCGCGTTCGAACGCCTGATGACCCAGGCCGGACGCCGCCTGGCCAGCGTCACCGCGCCGCAGCCGCTGGCCAGGCTCAACGACAACAGCTTCCTGCTGCTGGCCCGGGACGACGCCGCGGACGCCTTGGCGCAGCGCGCGCAGAGCCTGCGCGAGGCCCTGTCCAGCCATGCCTTCCCGCTGCGCGAGGACGACGCCGTGCACCTGCGTTGCGCGATCGGCTACGCCGACCTGGCGCAAGGCTTCGAGGACGCCGGCAGCGCCCTGGAGGCGGTCGAGCGCACCGCGCTGCAGGCACGCCTGCACCCGCAGGGCGTGGCCGCGTACGCGCCGCCGCGCGAGGACGAGGACCTGGGCCGCATCGCCATGTTCGAAGGCCAGTTGGAACCGGCCTACCAGCCGATCGTCGCCGTCGCCGGCGGCGACACCGCGCAGTACCAGGTGCTGCTGCGCCTGCGCCAGCGCGACGGCACCCTGCTGTCGGCCGGGCAGGTGCTGCCCGCGGCCGAGGCCGGCGGGCGCATCGCCGACCTCGACCAGCAGGTGCTGGACCATGCGCTCGGCCTGCTGCACCTGTACCAGCACGCGCAGCCGCCGCTGCGCCTGTTCGTCTCGCAGTCCGCGCGCACGCTGGCGCGCGGCGCCTTCGCCGACTGGCTGGTCGAGGCGATCGGCCGCCGCGGCATCACCGGCACCTCGCTGGTGATCGACCTGCGCCTGGACGATGCGCTGATCCACACGGTCACGCTGCAGCAGTTCTGCGCGCGGCTGATGCCGCTGGGCGTGCAGTTCTGCCTCAGCCAGTTCGAACCCGGCGCCGAGCGCGAGGCCTTGCTGGCGCAACTGCCGCTGGGCTACCTGCGCCTGTCGGCGCGCTTCGCCAACGCGCATGCCGATGCCGCGCTGCGCGACCAGCTGCGCGCCACCATCGACCTGGCGCACCGCGCCGGGCTGCTGATCATCGGCCAGCAGATCGAGGAAGCGCAGGCCGCCGCGGCGATGTGGATGGGCGGGGTCGATTTCATCCAGGGCAACCTGGTGCAGTCGGTCGGCCACGAACTGAACTTCGACTTCCAGAACGCGGTGCTGTAGCGATGCCCGCACGCCGGCGCCGGCCCCTGCCCTGGCTGGCCGCGTCGAGCGCGGCGCTGGCGGTCGCAGGCGCGTTGCTGGCGGTGCCGGGACTGGCGCCGCCGCCCTGGCCGCTGCTGGCGCCGGCTTGCATCGGCGCCGCGGTGCTGCTGGCCGCGCTCGCCGCCTGGCGCGCGCGGCAGCAGGCGCGCGCGCTGGACGCGGCGCTGGCGCGCGCGGCGCTGGCCGAAAGCGAACGCGACGCCCTGCAGCGCGACGTGCACCTGCGCGAGCGGCTGGAACGCGAACTGGTGCAGGCCAAGCAGGCGGCCGAGGCGGCGGTGATGGCCAAGGGCGAGTTCCTGGCCACGATGAGCCATGAGATCCGCACCCCGCTCAACGGCATCATCCCGATGCTGGAATTGATCGCGCGCGGCCAGCTCGGCGACGACCAGCGCGAGATGCTGCGCGCCGCCAACGACTCCTCGCTGCAGTTGCTGCGCATCGTCGACGACATCCTCGACTACTCCAAGCTGGAAGCGAACCGGCTGGAGCTGGAGATCACCACCTTCAACCTGCGCGAACTGCTCGACGGCGTGCTGCAGCTGATGCAGCGCCCGGCCGAGGCCAAGGGCCTGCGCGTGGCGCTGCAACTGGACCCGGCGGTGCGCCTGCCGGTGCGCGGCGACCCGCTGCGGCTGCGCCAGGTGCTGGGCAACCTGATCGGCAACGCGATCAAGTTCACCGCCCGCGGCGGCGTGGACCTGCGCATCCGCCGCCTCGGCGAGACCCCGGCGCAGCACCTGCTGCGGTTCGAGGTGCGCGACACCGGCATCGGCATCAGCGCCGAGCAGCAGGAACGTCTGTTCCGCTCCTTCACCCAGGCCGACGCCTCCACCACCCGCCTGTACGGCGGCACCGGGCTCGGCCTGGCGATCTGCAAGCGCATCGTGGACCTGATGGGCGGACGCATCGGGGTGGAATCGGGCAGCGACCAGGGCGCCACCTTCTGGTTCGAGATCCCGCTGCTGAAGGTGATCGGCGACCTGCCGCAGACGCAGGGCGCCCTGCCGCGGCAACACGCGCTGCTGGTCGGCGCCGACCAGCGCCTGTACCAGCGGCTGAAACTGCTGCTGCCCGGTTGGGGCGTGCAACTGAGCAAGCTCGACTCGACCCAGGAAGCGCTGGAGCGGTTGCGCGACGGCACCGCCGCCGCGGTCCGCTACGACCTGGTGATCGGCGACCTCGACGGCCTGCGCAACAGCGCACGCGCGCTGCACCGCGCGGTGATGCGGCTGCCGGCGCCGCACACGCCGCGCCTGATCTGGCTGTACGGCGAGGTGGAGATCCCCGAGGAGATCCGTGCCCACGGCGCGCTGCTGCCGCGGCAGGCGGCGGACCTGGACGTGCGCAGCATGCTCGCGGTCGCCGCGCCCGATCTCGCCAGCGCGCAGGCGATGCCGGCGCCCGCGGCCGACGCGGCAGCGCCGGCGCCACTGCCGGCGACGGCGGACGTGGAACAGGCCGCTGCCGGACCGGCCTCGCCCAGCGCCGATTGCCGCCTGCTGCTGGTCGAGGACAACCCGATCAACCTGATGGTCGCGCAGAAGCTGCTGGAGTTGCTCGGCTACCGCAGCGACCACGCCACCGACGGCGCCGCGGCGCTGGCGCAACTGGCCGCGAACCACTACGACCTGGTGCTGATGGACTGCCAGATGCCGGTGCTGGACGGGTACGCCGCCACGCGCCAATGGCGTCAGTCCGAGGCGGCGGCCGGGCGCGAACGGATGCCGATCGTGGCGATGACCGCCAATGCGATGGCCGGCGACCGCCAGCGCTGCCTGGACGCGGGCATGGACGATTACCTGTCCAAGCCGGTGAACCGCGAACTGCTGGCCGCCTGCCTGCAGCGCTGGCTGCCGTATCGCGCCGCCAATGCCGGGACCGCGCCGCCGCAAGGCGACGCGGCTGCCGCCAGCGCCGCTGCACCGACGAACGCGCAGGCGACCGCGCAGGGGACTGTGCCTGCGCCCGCGTCCGCGCCGCTTGCTGCGGACAGCGGCCCGGCGCCGGCCGCGACCAGCACCAGCGCGACGCCGTACGCCGAGCCGCTCCCGCCGACGCCGTTGCCGGTGCTGGACATCGCCGTGCTCGACGAATTGCGCGAACTCGCCGGCAGCGCGACCACCGCGCAGATCGTCGAACTCTTCCTGGGCGACGCGCCGCAGCTGATCCAGCGCTTGGAACAGGCCGCCGCGGTCCCGCAACTGGAACCGTTGCGCGAGGCGGCCCACACGCTGAAGTCCTCGGCCGCCAATGTCGGCGCGCTGGCGCTGTCGGCCGCGGCCCTGCGCATCGAGGCGGGCGTGCGCGCCCATCAACTGGAGCGTCCCGCGGTGGCGGTGGCGCTGGTCATCGCCGAATTCGCGCGCGCGCGGCTGGCACTGAAGGGCTACCGCACCACCCTGCACGACGCCGCCGAACGCGCCGCGCCGTAGGCGATGCGTGGCATTGGGGCGTGTCCCGTGTTCCTGGCATCTGCTGCCGGCGGGCGACCCTGGTGTGCCCTGTCGCCGGCGCCGGCGCCGGTGCCTGGGTCATCGACGCCGTGCAGTGCGAGTGTCGCTGGCACAGGACGTCCGCAACGGTCTCGATGCTCCTGTAGGAGCGGCTTCAGCGCGACGGATCCTGTCAGATCCTGTCGCGGCTGAAGCCGCTCCTACAGAAAACGAGGGTCGCCTGGAAACGGGCGGCACCTGGATCGACGCCGCGCGTCGGCGTGCTCGCGCCGCGACGCGGGACGCCTGTTCGGCGCAGCGCCGGCGCGCACCGGGCTCAATCCTCGAGCTTGGTCAGCAGGTAGTTCGGCTCGCCGATCCGCGCGATCAGGTCGAGCTGGGTCTCCAGCCAATCGATGTGCTCTTCCTCCGACTCCAGGATATCGGCCAGCAGTTGGCGGCTGACGTAGTCCTGGATCGACTCGGCGTAGGCGATGCCTTCGCGCAAGGTGGTGGTGCCGTCCTGCTCCAGGGCCAGGTCGCACTCGAGGATTTCCTTGGGATTCTCGCCGATGCGCAGCTTGCCCAGCGCCTGGAAGTTGGGCAGCCCCTCGAGGAACAGGATGCGGTCCGCCAGCTTGTCGGCGTGCTTCATCTCGTCGATCGATTCCTTGTACTCGTGTTCGGCCAGTTCCTTCAGGCCCCAGTTCTTCAGCATCTTGGCGTGCAGGAAGTACTGGTTGATCGCGGTCAACTCGTTGTAGAGGACCTTGTTGAGGAACTCGATGACCTTGCTGTCGCCTTTCATCGCAGTGCTCGCTGATGCGTGGAAAGCGCAGACTCTAGCGAATCGGCCGCGGCGGTGAAGGAACGCGAATCGTGATCATCCCGCTGTGCATGCGCACAGCGCGCGGCCTCAGGCGGCGCGGGCCATGCCGCCCAGCACGGGCAACGGCAAGTCGCGCAGCAGGGCGCGCTCCAGCAGGTCGCCGGCCATGTCCAGGCACGAGCCGCAGGTGGCCCCGCAACCGGTGCGCATGGTCAGTTCGGACACAGTGCGGCAGCCGGCGTCGGCGGCTTCGCGGATCTGGCGATCGGTGACCCCATTGCAGATGCAGACGTACACGATGGCGTAGGCGGCGGGCGGCGCGGACTGCGCCAGCGCCCATTCAAACCAAAGTGAGAATGGTTGTCAATTCCGCCCGTTAATCGTTATTAATCCGCGCCGCCCAGGGCCCGCCGCGCTTGCGTGGGCGCTTGCGCGGGCGCTCGTGCCCGGCGGTGTTGCCCGGCATCCACGCCTCCTGCGCCACGGCCGGCATGGAACGGATGCCCGGCCCGGCGATGCGTTGGGCCAGCGGCGCCAGGTGGCGCAGCGCCCGCGCGTAGACGCCGCGCTTGAACAGCACCACGTGCTCCACCGGATACCAGAAATCGACCCAGCGCCAGTGATCGAACTCCGGGGTCTCGGTCAGTTCCAGATTCAGCTGGCTTTCGTCGCACTGCATCTGCAACAGGAACCAGACCTGCTTCTGGCCGATGCAGACCTGGCGTTCGTTGCGGCGGATGGCGCGGCTGGGCAGCCGATAGCGCAGCCAGCCGGGCGTGGCGCCGAGCACCTGGACGTGCTCGGGCAACAGCCCGGTCTCTTCGCGCAATTCGCGGTACATGGCCTCGACCGGGGTTTCGTCGGTATTCATGCCGCCTTGCGGGAACTGCCAGCCGTCCCGGCGCACGCGACGTGCCCAGAACACCTGACCGTCCGGCCGCATCAGCACGATGCCCACGTTCGGTCGATAGCCGTCCGGATCGATCACGATGCGGACTCCTGAAAATCTACTGGCTCCGACTCTGCCATGGCCGCGCCTGGCCCACAAGCATGGCGCAACCCCATTGACAGCCGCCCGGTTTGCCATAAGAATTGGCGGTTCACCAAGGCTATGTAGCTCAGCCGGTTAGAGCACAGCACTCATAATGCTGGGGTCGGTGGTTCGAGTCCACCCATAGCCACCATGGTATCCACGCCACAGGCGTGCGATAATTGCAGTCCGCGACATTGCCCCGTCGCCAAGCGGTAAGGCACCTGACTCTGACTCAGGCATTCGGTGGTTCGAATCCATCCGGGGCAGCCAAATCACAAAAAAGGCCGATCGAAAGATCGGCCTTTTTTGTGATTTGGCGCGGGTTCGCGCAGGCGCTGTGAACCTGTCCCACTGAAACGGACGCCAGGAAGCGATACTTTCATCGCACCCTGGAGGTTTCCATGCAACGCATTACCCGTCGTCGCTACACGGACGATTTCAAGGCCCAGGCGATCGCCTTGGCAG
>Ga0207713_1000736_pt1 | contig 30531 bp, 27 predicted proteins | sample KBSS64metaG_FD_184404 | JGI IMG/M metagenome (GOLD analysis project Ga0207713, IMG submission 184404) | Switchgrass rhizosphere microbial communities from Kellogg Biological Station, Michigan, USA - KBS S6-4 metaG (SPAdes) (version 2) | ecosystem: Host-associated > Plants > Roots > Rhizosphere >... | reverse complement strand
CACCGCCACTGGCGCATTGAAATGCCTGGTGAAAAACGAGAAGGCGCTGGCGTTCTACCGCAAACACGGCTGGCGCACCATTTCGACCGGCAACGACGGCGAAGAGGACTATTACCTGCTGCACTCGCCGGCGAAATAATAAGGGCGCGGCGCCACGTCATGGCCGCTCGGGCATGGCGCGCAGCGTCAGCCGCCAGAACAGCAGCGCGCCGAGGCTGACGCTTGCCCCCAGCCAGCACACGCCGCTCCAACCGGCCCAGGCGTAAACGTGAGTGCTGGCGAAGGCGCCCAATCCGCTGCCAGCGGCGTAAAACAGCATATAACACCCCACCAGCCGGCTGTGACTCTGCGGATGGGCGTTGAAGATCATGCTCTGGTTCAGCACGTGGATCGCCTGCCCGGCCAGATCCAACAGCACGATGCCCGTCACCAGCCAAATTAGGCCATAGCCCAGCATGCCGAGCGGCAGCCAGGCCAGCGTCAGCAACAGCAGGCAAACGCCGCTGGCCAACTGCCCCAGCCCGCGATCGGCAAGATGCCCGGCGCGCATCGCCGCCAGAGCGCCTACCGCCCCCACCAGCCCGAATGCCCCCACCACCGAATGGGAAAAGTTAAACGGCGGCCGGCTAAGCGGCAGCACCAGCGCGCTCCAGAAGATGCTGAACGCCGCAAACATCAGCAGCGCCAGCATGCCGCGAATTTGCAGCGTGCGATCGCGCCGCAATAGCGTCAGCATCGAGCGCAATAAGGCCGGATAGCTGAGCGTTGGGGGTGGCGTCTGCAGTGCAGGCAACAGGCGCGCCAAAATGGGCAACAAAACCAACGTGACCCCAGCGGAGAAAAAATACACCATGCGCCAGCCGCCGATGTCCGCCAGCGCGCCGGAAAGCGTGCGCGCCAACAACAGCCCCAGCACCACCCCACCCTGCGCCGCCCCCACCACCCGCCCGCGTTCGTGCGGCGCGGCCAGGGTAGCGGCAAAGGCGATCAGCCCTTGCGTCATGGCGGTGCCCAGCAGCCCCACCAGCAGCATGCCCGCCAGCAACAACAGGCTGCTTTTTGACCACCCCACCGCCAGCAAGGCGGCAATCAACAGCAACTGCTGGGCGGCCAACAGCCGGCGCCGATTAACCCGATCGCCCAGCGGCACCACCAACAACAAAGCCAGCGCGCAGCCGAGCTGGGTAACGGTGATCACCATGCCCACCGCCGCCAGGCTGATGCCGAAATCTGCGGCGATGGCATCCAGCAGCGGCTGCGCATAGTAGACATTGGCCACGCTGAAGGCGCTGGCCCCGGCCAGCAACAGCACCAGCGAAGCAGGCAGCCGATCCGCTGCGGCGTACGGGGCATCCAGTAATTTGTCGCTCATCGTCAGCTCCAATGTGGTTTCATTATTAAACTCAATGAACTTTACGCACAGAGGTTTTATAATGCAACCAGATCTTGCTGCTGGAGTGGAACACCGTGAAACGTAGAAGCCTGGAAGACGCGCAGTGCCCGGTGGCGCGCACGCTGGATGTGATTGGCGAATGGTGGTCGCTATTGATCGTGCGCGACGCCTTCGACGGCGTGCGCCGCTTCAGCGAATTTCAAAAAGGGCTGGGGATGGCGAAAAACATCCTCTCTACCCGCCTGCGTACCCTGGTGGCGCACGGGGTGCTGGAGGTCGTCCCGGCCTCGGACGGCAGCGCCTATCAGGAATATGCGCTGACGGCCAAAGGCCGCGCGCTGTTTCCGGTGATCGTCGGCCTGCGCCAATGGGGGGAGGATTATCTGTTCAGCGAAGGAGAGACGCATTCAACGCTGGTGGAAGCCGACAGCGGCCGGCCGATCCCGCGCATGACGCCGACCGGCGGCGCCGGGCAGCCCCTCACCCCGCTTAACACCCGGGTGGTGAAGGTGGGTGAAAACTAAAGAGTAAAAGTGGCAAGGCGTGACTGAATGGCCTCAATTGCCAATTTTCATATCGCCCTGTTCACTGGATGAGATTGAAAACTCTGCAGTAATCAAATGCGAATCATCTCGATTCAATGCCTCCACATCATAGGCAACTGAATAGCGCCTACCTGAATGAAAGGCATAACCAAATAGCGGTAAACACTTACCGTTATCGATATATGCTGGTTCATCTTCAAGCATTTTAATTAACTTATCACCAGCGTCACTGTAGATCTGAACGGCAGTAATTTTCTCTCCAGGCTTCATCGGAGACAGAACACAAATGCCGTTACCTTTAGCCGTTACGGTTGTAGGTACGCGTGATACCATTTTATCGCCGGGACCAGGGCAGCCCGTCAATATAAGAACCACCGTTAAAAGCACACATCTTCTCATATAAATAGTCATCCCTTAACGATTTTCTTATAGAGTGAATGAATATCACGCAGGTTATCTGCGCCTTTGTATTTCCCCATACGCCCCGGTTTCTGATAGTAACGCCACATATCAAGACCATAAACCAACAGCAACCAGTAGTCCGCCAAAATCGAGGCCTGCTGCTCTAATGAATAGCTATTAATTCTTTTTTTATCAAGATAATAGTAATAATCAGCAGCCCAGCTAAACAAGCCTCGCATACGCACCCATTGCCCATGTTGGTGTTGCCACACATGGCCTAACTCATGAATAAAGAGATGTTTATCTTCGATCAAAACCGTATTTACAGAGAAATCCTCTTTGTACAACGCCTGCCTGAACCATAACTCACCGTTCGGTGTCATTGCATAATTTCTGTTTTGCAGCCCAAACGGAAGATAACTGTCGCAATGTATCCAAACGCGACTATAGACAATGGAATCACCATATACCTTACGGGCCATGGCAATCTCACCCAATGTCATACGCCGCAATATCCCTTCGGCTATTTGTGCGCTCATAGCTCATTCCCTGATGCTCATTTTCTAACATTTTAAAGTATTTTTAAGAGGGGGGAGCGTATGCATGTCTGATTTTAACAACGAATATCACATAATTTCTAAAGCCATTCCTTCCCTCGAGTCCAACGGTTTGTTATACACAGCCTTCGCAATCCCCTGCGGACCATGTATAGTCCGCGCTTTACGGGGAAACCATGCCGACTCACTCATCCATTCGCCTTAACAAATACATCAGCGACAGCGGTATCAGTTCCCGCCACCATGCCGATCCCGCGCATGACGCCGACCGGCGGCGCCGGGCAGCCCCTCACCCCGCTTAACACCCGGGTGGTGAAGGTGGGTGAGGCTTAACGGAGAGTATGAACCGCCGGCTTCCCCAGCGGATTAAGAACCATTCCAGGCATCCGATCAACAGATAACACCCGCCAAAAACGACCGTTGCAAACCATTCCACATCACCAACGTGGAAAAATTCACTGGCGTCTATCAGCCATGAAGTTTGGCCAGCAGTTAACCATGGAATAGGAAAAAGCTTTATCGTCAAGACGGCCAATACGACTATGGCCATCACATTAACGAGAAACAGCACAGATTTTTTCATAACCTTTAACCTCAATAGTGCCGTAAGCCCGTAGTCTGGTACCGGGAACTTTTACCGTTTTGGTTTTCAACAACGCGGCCCGCAATCGACTAAACTCGTTCTGGGAATAGAAGGTTATACATCCTTCTGATAACCCCAGAGGACCGATAGGATGCAATCTGAATTGCCCGCGCATAACGCCGTTAATCCATGTTCTATCGTTAATTGTTCCATCGTCACGGTATAAAGCAAACCAGATATTATGATCCACGTTAGTTACAAGGTCCTTAAATAAGGTCATCGCCTGTGACTTTAAGCCACCGGAGGGCCTATCTACAATCCAATAGGTACCGGCAGGGATAGCTCCGTTATTGGGAACATCTGTGCAACCAGGCTGGTTTGTATAGTGCTTGTTACCAGAAAAAACGGAAAACATACCGCCCCCCTGGCACAACAATGTGTTTATCTTGTTCCCATTATGAACTAAAAAGCAGTTAAGCATTTCATCTCCATCCCTTGGTTGAATTTTGATAATATCCGGCCAAAAGGATTTCATCCATCTCATTGATTTAATGAATGTTATTCATAAATTACAATAATGAAGGCAATAATAGCGACCAAATATATATCGATGGAGAAAACTATGCTTTAACGCCAGTATTTGCTTTCAAACAGCCTTCGCAATCCCCTGCGGGTCATGTATAGTCCGCGCTTTACGGGGAAACCATGCCGACTCACTCATCCATTCGCCTTAACAAATACATCAGCGACAGCGGTATCTGTTCCCGCCGCCATGCCGATCGCCACATCAAGCAGGGCAAGGTGTTGATCAACGACCGGCCGGCCAGCGTGGGCGCGCAGGTGTTTGTCGGGGATATTGTGCAAGTGAACGGCCAGCCGATTGCACCGCGCACGGCGGAGGACCTGGTGCTTATCGCGCTGAATAAGCCGGTTGGCATTCTCACCAGCATGGGGAAGCACGAGCGGGATAACATCGGCGATTTGGTTAACCACAGCCAACGTACCTTCCCCGTTGGCCGGCTGGATAAGGCCTCGCAGGGTCTGATTTTCATGACCAATAACGGCGAGCTGGTCAATAAGATCCTGCGCGCCGGCAATAATCATGAAAAAGAGTATCTGGTGACCGTCAACAAACCGCTGACCGATGAATTTATTCAAGGCATGAGCGCGGGCGTGCCGATACTGGGCAAGGTGACCCAACAATGCCGGGTGGAGCGTGAGTCCGCGCAGGTGTTTCGCATTATCCTGGTGCAGGGGCTTAACCGCCAAATCCGCCGCATGTGCAAATACTTTGGCTATGAAGTCACCCGGCTTGAGCGGCTGCGCATTATGAATATCGAGCTGGCGGGGCTGCCGTTGGGCGAATGGCGGGATTTGACCGGTGATGAGCGAAGCACGTTATTTAAGCTGCTGGAGCACTCCTCGTCGGAAGCAGAGATATCGCCAGGCGACCACGGCCCGTTGCCCGGCGATATCCCGTTATGAAAAAACCTCCTCAGAAAATCAGAACGACCATCGTAGGTTGGCGTTGATCGAATTCACCCGGGTGTCGGAACCGTATTGCCCCTGATAACCGAGATCCAACGAACTGGCGCGAGAGAGCTTCAGGCTCACCCCTACGTCCGCCACCATCAGGTTGTCATCAACCGCAATGCCTTGCGTGGTAAAGGCGTCGCTGCCGGCAAACGCCATGCGCGATGACGCGGTTTTATCGCCGTAGGCATGCTGCCACCCCAATGAACCGTAAAGGCTGAGGTTTTTCGGCAGCTCTTTCGTGCCGCGCACGCCCAGGGTGGAATAGAAGGTATTCATCGTTTCATTACGCACGCTCAGCGCGGCGGCGCCGCCCTTCTCCTGGAAGCTGTCGGTATGCAGGCGGATGTAGCTCAGATTAACGAACGGCTCCAGATTGGCGTCCGGCTGACCAAAACGGTAGCCCGCCTCGGTGAAGGCCAGCAGCGAGTTCGCGTCGTAGTCCGACTTCAACCGATCCGAGAAGCCGTTGAAATCGACATTGCGCTTACCTTCAATCTTATGCCAGGTGTAGCCCAAAGCGCCGCGCAGAGAGAACGCATTCTGCTGCCCCGCCGCATACAGGCCGAGGTGGTAGTTATCGCTGTCGATCTTGGAGCGGCGGCTGTCGACATCGTAATCGCCGCGGCTGTAACCGAAATAGCCCCCGATACGGACGCTGTGGTCGGCTAATTTACGGTCGGCACCCAACAGGAAGCCGCTGGTGTTGCCATCCAGTTTGCCCACGTTGCCGTCACCGCTGTTTCTTACCCATGAGCCGAAGGTCTGGCCCCAAACGCCGTTGTTTTCCGCTCTGGCCGGCTGCACCAGCGACATCGCCAGTGGCGGAACCGGCAACGCATCATTATCAAATACGCGCAGCATGCGCTGGTTCAGCACGTTGAACAGCTGGGTGCTGCCGGCGATCAGGTTAGACTGCATGGACGGATAAACTTCGCCCGACAGCTGATTGAACGCCTCGCGCGCTTCCGGCGCGCTCAACAGCAATACGGAGTTATACAGAGCCAATGAGGGGCCGCTCTGCGCCAGCGTTGAGAGCGCGCCGGCGGTATTCCATTGGTTGCCGGTTTGCGCCACTGTTTGGAAAATGCCGGGTTTACCCTCGCCCGGATTCTCGCCGCCCGGATTCTCGCCGCCCGGATTCTCACCACCCGGATTCTCACCACCCGGGTTCTCACCGCCCGGATTCTCGCCGCCCGGATTCTCACCGCCCGGATTCTCACCGCCCGGATTCTCACCGCCCGGGTTCTCACCGCCCGGATTCTCGCCGCCGCCTTTTTGCGCGATCGTCAGATCCACGGCGTTGGCGCTGTGGTTGAGCGCCACGTCCAGGAAGGCAGATTTTGAGACAGCTTCGGCAAACTGGCCGTCAATCCCGCCTTGCGACGTCAAAATGCGGTAGCTTTGGCCGGTTTGATAACTGGTTTGCGGATCCAGCGCGGTAACCTGCACTTTGGCCTGATTGCTGATGGTGGTTTTACCGGCTACGGCCAATTTGTCGCTGCTGCCGTCGCCGGCGATATCGACGTCATAGAAAGACTCACCGATGAAGTTCAGATAGCGTTGCAGCGTCAGGGTGCCGATATTGCCATCGCCGGGCGAAATATGGCCGCCGGACTGAATTTCGGTTTGGCCCAGCGTGCCGTTGCCGCCCAGCGTACCGCCGGCCTTGATCGACGCAGCGCTGCTGTAGCCCTGGCCGTTGTTCACGTCCGAACCGGCCGTGGCGTTGAGGATCAGCGTGCCGCCACTCTCGGCGCTCAGCGTTTGAATATCGAAAGGGCTGTCTTCTTTTTGCGTATTGATATCGCTGGCGATGATGATTTTGCCGCCCCGGGCGGTCACGTTCGCCTTAAGCTGGGAAAGATCGCCGTTCAGCGTCGTCTGGCCAGAGGTGTTGATGACATCGCCTTCGCCGCTCATTTTGTTGCTGAACACGTAGTTGCCGGCGGTGTGGTTAAAGTACACATAGCTACCGAACAACCCGCCGCGCAGATTGATCGCCGTTTGGGCGTCGATAGTGCCCGCCCCGCCCGCCGCACCGAGCGTCGGCTCGGTCAAACCGGTGCCGGTATCCATATTGCCGCGGCTGCCGACGATCAGCGCGCCGCGGTTCGAGCCGGAACCGGTATCGCCCAGCCGCAGTTCGTTAGCCCCGGCGGAAAATACGCCGCCGTCCGCCACCGACAACACGCCGTTGCCGTAATCGCCGACGTTAACGCTGCTGCCGCTGGTAAAGCGCGAGCCGTTACCGGCGATGTAAAGTTCGGCGGTTTTACGCGCGCCTGAGACGCCCGCCACCTCGATGCCGCCGACGTTGACCGCACCGCCGTTCAGCACATCAAGATCGCCGTAGAGCGTGAGCGCGCGGCCGACGTTCCACTGCGAGTTCGCCCCGGTGACCCTGGCCTTCGGGCTCAGTTTATCGGTCTCTCCGGGCCCGGAACCGTTGCCGATGCGCGCGTCGAACGCGGTGTTCAGCACCGCGCCGTCTTCAATCGACAGCGTGGACCGGGCGCCCAGATCGGTGCCGACGCTGAGAAAGTTGCTGACGACTCTGGAGCCGGCGCCCGTGGCGATAAGGTGGCTGTCGTAGCCGCGGGTGGTGCCGACCACGATCTCTTTCGCGCTGGCCAGCGCACCCTCTTCGACCCGCAGCGTCCCCCGCCCCAGATTCAAGCCGCCGCGCAAGACGAATTGGTCGTTAACGGCGTTCAGTTCGGCGTTCGGCCCTCTGACCGTGACCAGGCTTTCATAAATTTGGCCGTTGAACATCCGGCCGATATTAACGTTATAGGCGGTGATTTTGCCATTATCGATCAGCAGGTTCCCGCTTTGGTTGCGGCCGACATAAACATCCCCGGTGTAGGCCAAAGATTCCGTAATGCGCGTGTCGCCGTCAAAAATGGCATCGTCTGCGCGAGCGATATCGGCGGGCGCCAGCAACAGCAATGGCGCAGAGAACAGAGCGAGGTAAAGTTTGGAAAGCGGCGTATTGACCGCTAAAGGGTGCAATATATTGTCATTCACGTGCTATCTCCGTTCTAATTAGCCTGATATCGCGAAAGCCATTGCTATATAAAAACTGAATGTACTAGAGAAGGTTTGACGCGTTATTTCGCGAAAGCAGGCTTATTGATCGTCGGAACGAGAGCTTATTGCCCCCAGCGCTCAGGTTCCGATGTTTGATACCCGGGGCGGCGGTGCCATCCCCGAGGATAATTATTTATGCGTGACGACCGGCGTACAGGTTGGCGCGCTTAACGACGGCGCCGAGCCTAAAATTCCCGGCATCATCAGCGAAGAACAGTCGAAGATTCGCCCTTTTTCGGTAGTGGCGCGGTAAGAAAGTTTTTGCCCGCCCAGCGCGTCGGGTTGAGCGCCGTTAACATTGGTCACGGTAATTTCATCCGATGACCCCAGGCCCAGCATTTTCGCCGTTTCCGCCTGCAGCAGCGGAATGGCTTGATCGGTTTTCAATGTGGAACAACCGGCTACCATCATCGTAACGGTTAAAGCGATAAGTGTTTTTCTCATAAATTATCCTTTATAACCAAACAGTTCCAAATACTGATTGGCTTTATGTTTTCTCTTATCCAAATCCTCGAATAATATATTTCCCTTTCCTAAACAAAAAAACCCTCCTAAAGTAGGGAGGGATGATAATAACAAGTCGCCAGAATCAATCTGGCAGGTTTAAGCGGAAGGAGATACCCTTGGGAAAGGATTATGCGTTGGTCGTTGATGACCATCCTTTGGTGGCAAGCGGCATCGCCAATTTCCTGAATACGCATTGTCGATTTAAACATGTCCATGTGGCGATCAACGAAGAACATTGCCATCGCCATATTCTGGAGAATTGCGCCCCACGCTTAATGGTCATCGATTTTTGGTTATCCGACGGCACTGCATTAAAATTGCTCAAAGAGATCAAACAGATCCATCCGCAGGTGCGCTTTCTGGTGGTCAGCGGCGATGAGAATAACGAAATATGGCAAAAGGTGCGCGCCGCCGGCGGCCACGGGTTTGTGCTTAAAAACGAACCGCCCGAATTATTCGCCAAAGCGGTTCAGGCGCTAATGGAAAATCAGCAATGGTTCCCTCTGGATACGGCTATCGAGACCGTCAGTGATAACAACCACCTGCAAAAATTCAATTTAACGCCGCGGCAAATTGACGTATTAAATATGATGATGCGCGGCCTGCCTAATAAAAGGATCGCCGCACAGCTTTCTATTTCCGAGCCAACCGTGAAAGAGCATATCGGCAATATTCTAAAAAAACTCGGGGTTAATAGCCGCGTAGAGGCCATTACGCTGCTGCACGGTAAACGAGGGCCGTCGCAATGAGGTTTTTCCAGGATTTACAAAATGATGGTATTTCCTCCCGCGCGCAGATCCGCCTGCTGAATAATACCTTCATGCGGCTGGTCTTCAGCTTTACCGCCGTGCCCTTCGTTGGCATCCCTTTCGCCATCTGGATTTATTTGCTGGGGGATCCGCTGGGACCAACCATTACCTGGATAATCATTTACCTGCTATGCGCCGTGGCGATCCGAATATGGCATCGCCGTTATCAGCGCGAGGCCAAACAAAATGACGAAGACGCCGTTCTGCGCCGCTGGCTGCCGCGCATTAATAAAGTGGCTTTGGTGCATGGGCTGGGCATCTCGTCGCTCTATTTAATCACCCCGCAAACCCACAATTTTGACTTTTTTCTGCTGCTCAATATCAGCATCGCCGCGATCGTCGCCGCCAATGCGACCCACCTGACGCCGGTCATCAGCACCTTTACGCGGTTTTTCTTCGCCTCCTGGGGGCTATTGAACCTCGGCATCATCTGGCGGCTGGAAGATATGATGTTTATCGTGCTGATGCTTAATCTGCTGTACGGTTTCGCCATCTATCGCCACGCGTTAACCTCGCATGCGTTCTTTATTCAGCAAGCGTTGCTCGAAGAGAAAAGCTCCCGTCTGGCGGAGCAGTTCCGCCAGGCCAAAGAGGAGGCGGAGCAGGCGCTGCTGGATAAAAACCAATTTTTAACCACCGCCAGCCACGACCTGCGCCAGCCGGTGCACGCCATGGGTTTTCTGATTGAAGCCATTATTCATAAAAACCAGGACGCCACCCTCACGCCGCAGCTGTTAGACCTGCAGCAAAGCGTGCGATCGGTGCATCTTATGTTCAATTCGCTGCTCGATCTCAGCAAGATTGAATCCGGCAGCGTCAGCACCGCCGCCACCCACGTGGACATCGGCGCCCTGCTGGATTCGGCGATCACCCTGTTCCGCGAAGAGGCGAACAGCCGCGCGTTGGCGCTGCGCACCTGGCGGCCCAAGCGGCGCATCTGCGTGATGGGCGACCCGCTGCTGGTGCGGCAATCGCTGATCAACCTGATACAAAATGCGCTGCGCTACACGCAGCAGGGCGGCGTGCTGATCGCCATCCGCCCACGCGGCGCGGATTGTTTGGTCGAGGTGTGGGACACCGGCGTAGGCATTGCCGACGAAGAAAAGAGCAAAATTTTCTCCCCCTACTACCGCCCCGAGCTGGCGTGGAAAATCGACAGCGCCGGCCACGGTCTGGGGCTGGCGGTGGTGGCGCGCTGCGCCAAGCTGATGAAGGTGAAATACGGCATGCACTCGGTTGAAGGCAAAGGATCGCGCTTCTGGATGCGCTTCACTCGATACGCCGGCGAAGCCAAACTGCCGGAAAACGCGGCCGGCTACGATAACACCGCAACCCCTACCCGCTATGCGCCGCTGCGCGGCTCCTGCCTGGTGGTGGACGATGATCCGCTGGTAACCTCCGCCTGGGAGAGTTTGATGAGCACCTGGGGCATCCGCGTACGCTGTGCGGCCTCCGCCGCAGAGGCGTTCGCCATCGTCGATGAAGGCTTCACGCCGTTCGCCGTGCTGTGCGATCAGCGGCTGCGCTCCGGCGAGAGCGGTTTCGATATCCTGCAGGCGCTGTTTGAACGCCTGCCAAACGTCAGCGGCGCCATGGTCAGCGGCGAGTTCAACTCGCCTATCCTGCAGGAGGCCGAGCAGGAGGGGTATCTGGTATTGAGAAAGCCGCTGGAGCCGGCCAAGCTGCATGCGCTGTTGAGCCAGTGGTCGTCCTGCTAGCGAGCACAGACTGGCCGGGACGCCTTAAACGCCAAGCTTGCGCAGCACCCCCTCGAGGTTGCGCTCACCCTCTTTAGTTTGGGCGCCGGCCTTAAGCCCAGCGCGAATCAGCCGCTCCGCCGCCGGGCGGGCAAACAAACCCGCCCAGGCGTCGTGCTCGCGATCAAACCCCGCCCGCAGATCCGGCGCAGGCATCGCCTGCTTGGCCGCCGCGATAACCCCCGCAGGCAATGCCGCGATATTGCGCGCTAGCCTATCGACGAACTCATCGAGCTCGGCGGCGGGCAATGCGCGATTAATCCAGCCGTAGCGCTCTGCGGTTGCCGCGTCGATAAGATCGGCGCCAAGGATCACTTCAAGCGCGCGGCCGCGCGTCATGCGGCTCGTTAGGTATTGGGTCGCGCCGCCGCCGGGCGTAATGCCCATCAGGGCTTCGCACTGGGCAAGCCCTGCCCGCCCTTGCGCAGCGAAGGCCATGTCGGCCGCCGCCACCAACTCCGCGCCACCGCCGCGCGCCAGCCCGGCCAGCTTAACGATGGTGACCTGCGGTTGGCTGCGCAGCAGTTCGCCAAAGGCCTGGAACGGGTTAAGCCCCTCCGGCGCGCTGCGCGCCAGTTCATCGAAGGCGTGCGGCTCATCGATTAAGGCCATGTCGACGTGCGCAATGAAGAACTCGGGATCCGCGCTCTGGAAAACCAGCACCCGCGTGTGCGGATCGTCGCGCACCGCGCGCAGTAAACGGCTAATTTCTGACATCAGAGCCACATCCAGCACGTTTACCGGCGGGTTATCGATAGCGATCGTCAATACGCCCTGCGCATGAGACAGCCTGAGCTTGCTGAAATCTGTATCTGTCATATCAATGTCCTTTTTCCTGGGGATAGCGTTGCTGGATTTTCGCGCAGCTCGTCGAATGGTATACTTTGCATACCTGACGTCAATTACGCACCTTAAGCATCCCAGGGATGCAGGAAGATACCTATGGATAAGACTGAGCAAATCTACCGCGCAGACTGCCCGAGCCGCATCGTTCTCGACCAAATCGCCGACAAATGGTCAATGATGGTGCTGGAGGTGCTGCGTGAGCCGCAGCGCTTCAACGCCATCAAGCGCCGTCTGGATGGCGTTACCCAGCGCGTGCTGACCCAGACGCTGCGCAAGCTGGAGCGCAACGGCATGGTGAATCGCAAGGTGTTGGATGGGCGGGTGCTTGGCGTCGAGTATTCGCTGACGCCGCTCGGCGAATCTTTGCAGGGGCCATTCTCGATACTGTTCGACTGGACGCTGGGGAATATGGAGGCGATTCAGGACTGCCAGAGGAGGTATGATGAGCAAGACAATTGATGCAATCTCCATGACCCGACTGCTGCGGGCCACATTATCGTCACCGTCGGAAAACGGGGCATTCGCCAACCGACCTGGTTATCAGACCATGATCAGGCGCTTGAACAACAGCTGCTGTATGTCCTGCCGATGCGACAAAACCGCATGGGCGATGACGACGGACCCGTCTACGGAATACAAAACGCGATAGCCTGCAGAATGGTTAAATTCCCGGTACTTCGCACAGCCGATTTTCAGCAGTTCCGGGCAAATCTGGCATCCCTGCGGGAACACGCCAACGGCACTCTCAAACTGCGCCAGAATATCCGCAATAACCGGGCGCGGTTCGACATCAACCCGCCGGAGGTGACTCACTATCGTGTCGATACAGTGCTTTACGGTAAGCGTGTACTCAAAGGTAACTTGCTGTTCCATTGCAATCCCTTAATGTTGAGCGAGTTAACGCTTAGAGCCCATCCAGCAGCTGTTCCTTCGAGAACAGGCGACCATCAGATTTATCTTTCTCTGACAGCGTCAGTAATTTCAACAACGCAATGGCGTTCTCTCGCTCCTGTTGCTGCTCATAGGATTCGATAACATAGGCAGGAACCCCATTTTGCGTGACCAGAATAGGTTCAGAGAGATCGAGCGTGGCCGCGTTTTTCTTAACGTAGCTGATGGTCTCTACTTTCATCATGCCCCCAGAAGTCATCCGTCAAATCGATGCTTGAATATAGTCCATATTTAGACCACGAACAATGACCTGCCTTGGCCATGGCCGCACATAAAGAAAAACCCTCTGTATAAAACAGAGGGTTAAGCTTATTTCCACCTATTTATAAATAGGCAATGGGGAGTTCAGATCATTCCCACTCAATGGTCGCCGGCGGCTTGCCGCTGATGTCGTACACCACGCGGGAGATGCCGTTCACTTCGTTGATGATGCGGTTGGAGACGCGGCCGAGGAAATCGTACGGCAGGTGCGCCCAGTGCGCGGTCATAAAGTCGATGGTTTCCACTGCGCGCAGTGAAACGACCCAGTCGTATTTACGGCCGTCGCCCATCACGCCGACCGAACGCACCGGCAGGAACACGGTGAACGCCTGGCTGACCTTGTTGTACAGATCGGCCTTGTGCAGCTCTTCGATGAAGATGGCGTCGGCGCGGCGCAGCAGGTCGCAGTACTCTTTCTTCACTTCGCCCAGCACGCGCACGCCCAGACCCGGGCCCGGGAACGGGTGGCGGTACAGCATGTCGTACGGCAGACCCAGCTCCAGGCCAATCTTGCGCACTTCGTCTTTGAACAGCTCTTTCAGCGGCTCGACCAGGCCCAGCTTCATCTCTTTCGGCAGGCCGCCCACGTTGTGGTGCGACTTGATCACGTGCGCTTTGCCGGTGGCGGAAGCGGCGGATTCGATCACGTCCGGGTAGATGGTGCCCTGCGCCAGCCATTTCACTTCGTCTTGCTTGCAGGCTTCTTCGTCGAACACTTCAACGAACACCCGGCCGATGATCTTGCGCTTGGCTTCCGGCTCGTCAACGCCGGCCAGCTCGCTCAGGAAGCGGTTTTCCGCCGCCACGTGCACGATGTTCAGGCCGAAGTGGTCGCCGAACATTTCCAGCACCTGGTCGGCTTCGTTCAGGCGCAGCAGGCCGTTGTCGACGAACACGCAGGTCAGGCGCTTGCCGATGGCGCGGTGCAGCAGCATCGCGGTCACGGAGGAGTCCACGCCGCCGGACAGGCCGAGGATCACGTGGTCCTCACCCACCTGCTGGCGAATGCGTTCAACCGCGTCTTCGATGATGGTGGCCGGAGTCCACAGGGCTTCACACTGGCAGATGTCCAGTACGAAACGCTCCAGCATGCGCTGGCCCTGGCGGGTGTGGGTCACTTCCGGGTGGAACTGCACGCCGTAGAAGCGTTTTTCTTCGTTGGCCATAATGGCGAACGGGCAGGTGTCGGTGCTGGCGACGGTCACGAAGTCGGACGGGATGGCGGTCACTTTGTCGCCGTGGCTCATCCACACGTCCAGCAGCGGCTTGCCCGCCGGGCTGATGGCGTCTTCGATGCCGCGCAGCAGCGCGCTCTCTTTGACGATTTCCACCTGCGCGTAGCCGAACTCGCGCTCGTTGGAACCCTGCACATGGCCACCCAGCTGCATCGCCATGGTCTGCATGCCGTAGCACACGCCCAGCACCGGCACGCCGGCGGTGAACACGTACTCAGGGGCGCGCGGGCTGCCGGCTTCGGTGGTGCTTTCCGGGCCGCCGGAGAGGATGATGCCGCTTGGGTTGAATTCGCGGATCTGCTCTTCGCTAACGTCCCAGGCCCAGAGTTCGCAGTAAACGCCGATTTCACGCACGCGGCGCGCGACCAGTTGGGTGTATTGCGAACCGAAATCCAGAATAAGGATGCGATGCTTATGGATATTTTTTGTCATGTGAGGCGAATTCCAGCAACAGAGAAAAAGGAAAAATCTAAATCGTCAGGACGATTTCAGTCGGCGAGGCCAGGCAGTGAGCTGCGGACGGCGAACAACTGCGCCGGCCGCAACCCCTGAAATCAACCCATGCGGTAGTTAGGTGACTCTTTGGTGATGGTCACGTCGTGCACGTGGCTTTCCTGAATGCCGGCGCCGCTGATGCGCACGAACTCCGCCTTGGTGCGCAGCTCGTCGATGGTGGCGCAGCCGGTCAGGCCCATGCAGGAGCGCAGGCCGCCCATCTGCTGGTGCACGATGGCTTTCAGCATGCCTTTGTAAGCCACGCGGCCTTCGATGCCTTCCGGCACCAGCTTGTCGGCGGCGTTATCGGTCTGGAAGTAACGGTCGGAAGAGCCTTTGGACATCGCGCCCAGCGAGCCCATGCCGCGGTAGGATTTGAACGAACGGCCCTGATACAGCTCGATTTCGCCCGGGGATTCTTCGGTGCCCGCCAGCATGGAACCAACCATCACGCAGGATGCGCCGGCCGCGATAGCCTTGGCGATGTCGCCGGAGAAGCGAATGCCGCCGTCGGCGATAACCGGGATGCCGGTGCCTTCCAGCGCTTCAACCGCGTCGGCGATGGCGGTGATCTGCGGTACGCCCACGCCGGTCACGATGCGGGTGGTGCAGATGGAGCCAGGCCCGATGCCCACTTTCACCGCGCTCACGCCGGCTTCAGCCAGCGCTTTGGCGCCCGCCGCGGTAGCGACGTTGCCGCCGACGATTTCCAGGTCCGGGTATTTGGCGCGGGTTTCGCGAATGCGCTGCAACACGCCTTCGGAGTGGCCGTGGGAGGAGTCGATCAGCAGCACGTCCACGCCGGCGGCAACCAGCGCGTCAACGCGCTCTTCGTTGCCGGCGCCCGCGCCAACCGCCGCGCCTACGCGCAGGCGGCCGTGTTCGTCTTTACAGGCGTTCGGTTTGCGTTCCGCTTTCTGGAAGTCTTTAACGGTGATCATGCCCAGCAGGTGGAAGCTGTCGTCCACCACCAGCGCTTTCTCAACGCGTTTTTCGTGCATGCGCTGCAGCACCACTTCACGCGCTTCACCCTCTTTCACCGTGACCAGACGCTCTTTCGGCGTCATCACTGCGGTAACCGGCTGGTTCAGATCGGTCACGAAGCGCACGTCGCGGCCGGTGATGATGCCGACCAGTTCGTTTTCTTCGGTCACGACCGGGTAGCCGGCGAAACCGTTGCGCGCGGTCAGCTCTTTCACTTCTTTCAGGGTGGTGGCGGGGGTAACGGTCTGCGGGTCGGTGACTACGCCGCTTTCATGTTTCTTCACCCGGCTGACTTCTTCAGCCTGGCGCTCGATGGACATATTTTTGTGAATGAAGCCCAGGCCGCCTTCCTGCGCCAGCGCGATGGCCAGGCCGGATTCGGTCACGGTATCCATGGCTGCGGACAGCATAGGGATATTCAGGCGGATATTTTTGGTCAGTTGAGTGCCGAGCTCTGCAGTGTTAGGCAGAACCGTGGAGTGGGCTGGAACCAGGAGAACGTCGTCAAACGTCAGAGCTTCTTTTGCGATACGTAGCATGGGCAATATCTCACCAGGGTGGGCTGTGAAAAAGATAAAATATTGCCGCGGCATTATACAGAGCGTAATCGGTTGCCTCCAGCACTTTCTTACAAAAACTCTTGATTACCTTTTTCAGGCATGTAGTATCGACCAATTAAGTGGTTGTTTTGAAATTTGATCTGGGTCACATGTCGCTACCTACCTCACCGCCCATTTTTACCGTAAGCCGCCTGAATCAGACGGTTCGACAGCTGCTGGAAATGGAAATGGGGCAGATTTGGCTCTCCGCCGAGATCTCCAACTTCTCCCAGCCGGCTTCCGGCCACTGGTATTTCACCCTGAAGGACGATCGCGCGCAGGTGCGCTGTGCGATGTTCCGCAACAGCAACCGCCGCACCACCTTCCGGCCGCAGAACGGCCAGCAGGTGTTGGTGCGCGCCAGCATCACGCTGTACGAACCGCGCGGCGATTACCAGCTGATCGCCGAGAGCATGCAGCCCGCCGGCGACGGCCTGCTGCAGCAGCAGTTCGAGCAGTTGAAGCAGCGCCTGAGCGCCGAAGGGCTGTTCGATCAGCAGTTCAAGCAGCCGCTGCCCGCCCCGGCCAAGCGCGTCGGGGTGATCACCTCCGCCAGCGGCGCGGCGCTGCACGATATCCTGCAGGTGCTGCAACGGCGCGATCCTTCACTGCCGATCGTTATCTACCCCACTTCGGTGCAGGGTGCGGAAGCGCCGCTGCAGATCGTGCGCGCCATCGAAACCGCCAACCGCCGCGACGAGTGCGACGTGCTGATCGTCGGCCGCGGCGGCGGTTCGCTGGAAGACCTGTGGAGCTTCAACGACGAGCGGGTGGCGCGGGCAATCTTCGCCAGCCGCATTCCGATCGTCAGCGCCGTCGGCCATGAGACCGACGTGACCATCGCCGATTTTGTCGCCGATCTGCGCGCCCCTACCCCCTCCGCCGCCGCCGAGCTGGTCAGCCGCAATCAGCTGGAGCTGTTGCGCCAGCTGCAGTCGCAGCAGCAGCGGCTGGAAATGGCGATGGACTACTACCTGGCCCAGCGGCAGCAACAGTTCACCCGCATCAACCACCGCCTGCAGCAGCAGCATCCGCACCTGCGCCTGGCGCGCCAGCAAACGCTGCTGTTCAAGCTGCAGCGCCGCCTGGAAGACGGCATGCAAAACCAGCTGCGCCTGGCGTCGCGCCGCAGCGAGCGCGCCCAGCAGCGGCTGGCGCAGATGCAGCCGCAGGGCCGCATCCACCGCTATCAGCAGCGCATGCAGCAGCAGGAATACCGCCTGCAGCAGGCGCTGGAGCGCCAGCTCAATGCCTACCGCCAACGCTTCGGCGTGGCCTGCAGCCAGCTCGAGGCAGTCAGCCCGCTGGCGACGCTGGCGCGCGGCTACAGCGTGACGCAAACCCCGCGCGGCGAACTGCTGAAAACCACCCAACAGGCGCAGGTTGGCGAACTGCTGAAAACCCGTCTGCAGGATGGTTGGGTGGAAAGCGAGGTGAAAACCATCATCGTCGCCAAGAAGCCGCGCAAGAAGCGCGCGGCCGAATAACCGCCCTATTCCAACGTAAAACTCTCGCCCGGCTCGCCGTTAACCCACAGCGCACGCGTTTCTCCGGCCGGCAGGCTCAGCTGCAGCGTGCGCCACGCCGGGCGGAACTGCCCCTCGGGGGTGAAGGTCAGCATGATGCGCTGATTGTCGCTGTGCATCTCCCAGCGCAGCCACAGCGCGTTGCCCTGCTGCCAGCCATAACTTTCCCCGTCGTCTTCGAACAACAGGCCTGAGGCGCTGCCACAGCCTTTAATCGGGTACAGCCGCAGCTCGCGCCGATCGTCGGCGGCGGCGTCCACATGCGCCAGCCGCTGCGACAGCGGCAACCCGGCCCCGGCACGCACCAGCAACGGTAAACGCTCCAGCGGCGCGTCCAGCACCACCATCTGGCCGCCGCTGAACCATTGGCCGCTGTAGAAACAGTACCAACCGTCGCCGTTGTCCGGCAGGTATACCGGGCGCTGGCGTTGCCCCTGTTCCACCACGCTGGCCACCAGCAGATCGCGGCCAATCAGGAAATCGTCGGTTTCCCGCAGCGTGCGCTCGTCGTGCTCATGATCGAGGAAGGTCGGGCGCAGCATCGGCTCGTCGTCGGCGCTGGCCTGCCACAGCAGGGTGTAGAAATAGGGCATCAGCCGGTAGCGCAGGTTGATCGCCTCGCGCACCGCCGGGGTGGCGGCCGGGTACATCCAGGGTTCGTTGACCGTGGCGTCGTCGTTCCACGAGTGGATGGTGAAGCGCGGGTGCATTACGCCGTTTTGCACCCAGCGCACCAGCAGCTCGGCGTCCGGCCTGTCGCCGGAGAAGCCGCCGACGTCGTGCCCCAGGTTGTACAGCCCGGACAGGCTCATGCCGAGCCCCATGCGGATGTTGTAGCGCAGGGTCTGCCAGCTGGTGCGGTTGTCGCCGCTCCAGGTCTGCACATAGCGCTGCATGCCGGCGCAGCCGGAGCGCGAAATCAGATACGGCCGCAGCTGCGGCGCAAAGCGCTGCTGGGCCTCCATTGATGCGCGCATCATCAGCAGCGGCATCACCGGCCGGATATGCTTGATGGCGATCGGCCGGCCAAAGCCGTGGCAGCGCGCTTCGCCGTCCCACACTTCGTATTCGTTGTTGTCGTTCCAGGTGGAATCGATGCCCATTTCCAGCAGCTGTTGCGTAACGCCCTGCTGCCACCAGCGCACCGCCGCCGGGTTGGTGAAATCGAGGTGCGAGCCCTCGTCGTCCCAGAAGCTGGAGCGCTCCGGCGCCTCGCTCTGCGAATCGCGGATAAACAGCCCCTGCTGCGCCACCTGCCGATACTGCGGATGATCCTGCAACAGACAAGGCTTGATGTTGGCCGCCAGCTTCAGGCCGGCGTCGTGAAACGCCTGGCTCAGCTGCTTCGGCTGCGGCACCTTGTCGTAGTTCCAGTTGAACACGTAGCGCTTGTTGCCGATCGAGGTGTAGCCCGACGACAGTTGGAAGGAGTCGCAGGGAATATCGTGCCGTTGGCATAGGGTGATGAACTGCTGCAGCTGCCGCTGGGCGTCCGGCGCGTCGGTGTAATGCATGGTCGAACCGCTGTAGCCCAGGCTCCATTTGGGGCCGAAATGGGTTTTACCGGTCAGCCGCACGAACGCCTTGGTGACGTCCAGCACCTTCGGCCCGAGGAACAGATAATAATCCAGATCACCCGCCTCGGCCTGATAGCGGCGATAGGCCAGGTGGTAGTTGTCGATCTCATTGCCCAGATCCAGCCAGCAGCTGCTGAGGTTGTCGTAGAACAGCCCGAAGCTCGCCTCTGCGCCGCGGGTGATGGTGAATGGGACGTGCTTGTACAGCGGATCGGTGCTGGCGGCGTTATAGCCCATGGCGTCCAGGTTGCGCATCTCGAAACGGCGGCCGCCGCGTTCCAAATCGCCGGCCTTCTCGCCCAGGCCGTAATAGCGTTCACCGGCGAAGCGCCGCTGATAATGCGCCACCCCGTCGCCGTGCGGGTTCAGCAGGTAGGCGCTGGTCGGCCGATCGGCCGCCAGCGGCCGCCATTCGCCGGCGGCGTTGCAATGCTCCCACTCCAGCCACAGCGGCTGATGAACGGTGACCCGCAGCGCAGGGGTGCTCACCACCAGCCTATCGTCCTGCTGCTGCAGCCGGTAGCCAGGCAGGCTGAAGCCGGCGACGCTCAGCCGGTCGCGCCCCTCCCAAGGCACATCCGCCTGCGGCGCGATGCTCCAGGTGCGATCCAGCGCCAGTTCCCCGCGCTGTTTGATCAACACGCGGAACAAATGGTCTTCCAGCACGTACAGGCAAAACAGGTGGCTTTCGTCGACCCGCAGCTCAATGCGGTCGGCATGCTGCCCCACCAGCGTCCAGTTTTTCAAGGTTTTCATAAGTATCCCACTTAGCTGTTAAGCGTTTTTTTACCGCCGCGTTCGGCGATCAGGGCAATCAGGAACACAGCGCCGATCAGATCGAAGAACCCCATGGCGATAAACAACGGGTTGAAGCCGACGGTGTCGGAGACGGCGCCGATCAATAGCGTGAACAGGAAGCTGGCGATCCAGGCGCTGGATCCGCGCATGCCGTTGACCGTCGCCATCTGGTTTTTATCGAAGGACTCCACCACCAGCGCGCTGAGCATGCAGGAGATCACCTGGTGGCCGAAGCCGCCAATCGAGATCAGCGCGATCGCCACGTAGGGATCTTTGGTGATTGCCACGAACGCCAGCGACACCATCATAAAGGCGCCGGTCACCGAACTGGCGACCACCGAGTTGACGCGGCTGCAGCCGAACCATTTGCGGTACAGCGTGGTGAGGTAGCCGCTGGCGACGCTGCCGATATCCGCCGCCAGGAACGGCAGCCAGGCGAACATGGCGATGTGTTTCAGATCCATGCCGCGTTCGGTGGCCAGGTACAGCGGCACCCAGAAGCTGAACACCGCCCAGGCCGGTTCGGCGAGAAAGGCCGGAATGGCGATGCCGTAGAACTTTTTGTTTTTGCACAGGATCGCCAGCGATTTGAAGAACGGCAGCTTCGGCAGCACCGGCTCATTATCTTCTCGGATCAGCTCCAGCTCCTGCTGGCTGAGGTTGGGGTGCTGCTGCGGCGAGTGGTAGAACAGCCACCACAGCACCACCCAGATCAGCGCCAGCGCGCCGGAAAACAGGAAGGCGCCCTGCCAGCCGAAGGAAACGTGGGCGATAACGATGATCGGCGGCGCCAGCATGGCGCCAATCGAGAAACCGACGCCCGCCCAGCCGGCGGCGATCGGCCTTTCCCGCTTCGGGAACCAGTCGGATATCGCCTTGGCGTTGGCCGGCGTGGCTGCGGCTTCCGCCCCGCCCATAAAGAAGCGCAGAATGGCCAACTGCAGCCAGGTGCCCGCGCCGGCATGCAGCATGCACACCACCGCCCAGATGCTGGCGCAGATCAGGAAGCCCATTTTCAGGCCGATGACGTCGATCAGCCAGCCGCAGATCGGCTGGAAAACGGTGTAGGCCAGCTGGAACGACGCCACTACCCAGGAATATTGCTCGGTGGTCATGTTCAGGCTGGTTTTCAACTCCGGCGCCAGAATGCCCAACGAGTTGCGGGTGATGTAGTTAACCGTGACGCCCAGTAGAAACAACGCCAGCATCCACCAGCGCAGCGATTTGAACTTGCGCCGCCCGCTCTGCGCGACCGTCTGATTGATTTCAACACTCATCTGTCTTCTCCATGCGGCTGCCCGGTGAAACAGCTCGCCTTTTGGTAGGGCACGTTGTGGTATCGAAGGTATGGGCGGTGAAAAATTGAGATATCGCTCGCAAAAATCGCTATCAACAAATCACAACCACATGAATTATTTTCGTTTTATTTATAATTCAGCCAAAAAATTGGACTGATAAATCTATAAAATTGGTGTACCAATGCAGACTAACGAGCCCGAAAGCGCAGCGAAACGCCATTTTTTGCAAAAATTTTCACGAATAGCTCAAAAGCTGGTCATAATGGTCACGGAAAGCCGCCAGCATGCTGAATAATCATGATGAAAATATTCTCATGACTGAATTTGAAGGAGATCACAGAATGAACGGAAAGCTGAAAATACAGGAAATCGCTCGCCAAACCGGGCTGTCGATCAGCACCGTTTCCCGCGTGCTGGCGGGCAAAGCCAACACCAGCGCCGAGGCGCGCCACAGGGTGTTGGCCTGCGCCCAGCAAAACGGCATTCTGCAGGGGATCTCCAGCGGCCGGCTGATGCTGAACAACGTGATGGTGTTCGCGCCGCAGCGCGCCTTCGACGTGCGCACCGATATCTTCTACTACAAGGTGATCCAGGGCATTACCGCCGCGCTGGCGCAGCATGAGGTGCGCATCCGCTACTGCGGGCTGGAGGAGGAGCACAGCGACGGCGCACTGTTTCTGGAGAAAATGAGCGATCCGCAAACCGAAGCGGCGCTGATTATCGGCATCGATGACGAACACATCCACACCCTGGCGGCCGATCTGCACAAGCCCTGCGTGCTGATAAACTGCAGTGACCGGCAGATGCGGCTGGACAGCGTGTCGCCCGATCACCAGCTGATTGGCGAATACTCGGCCAATTATTTATTCCAGCAGGGCCACAGCCATATCCTCAACCTGCAATGCCTGCGGCGGCACACCATGGAGCTGCGGCTGGCCGGCATCAGGCAGGCCTATGCCCGGCACCATATTCCCTTCGACGACGGCCGCCACCTGATAGCCACCTCCGGTTTCGGCAGCGAAGAAGCCGAACAGGCGCTGACCACCTACATCAACGCCATTGGCGCGCATGCGCCGCTGCCGACGGCGGTGCTGGCGGGCGGCGATTACATGGCTGTGGGGGCGGTCAAGGCGCTCAATAAACTGCAGCTGAACGTGCCGGGCGACATCTCGGTCATGAGCACCGACGGTTTTAACCTGGCGGAAATTCACGACGTGCCGCTAACCTCGGTGCAGGTGCCGCGCGACGAACTGGGTTACGAGGCGATCCAGCTGCTGCAGCGGCGCATGCTGCGCGCCGATGCGCCGCCGTGCAATCTGCTGCTGCACGGCCGGCTGGCGGTGCGCGCCTCGGTCAGACGCATCAGCGCCAACCGGCCTGCGCCGGCGGTCAGCACCCACGATCATCGGCTGTACGACGAGTAGGCTACACTTAGGCACAGTGCATTCATTCGATGAGGGTAAATTTTTTGCCTAAGGAGAGCCACTATGCCAACCCTGAGCGCGCGTTCCGTCATTCCCCCCTACATGCTGCGACGGATCATTGAACACGGCAGCGTACCGCAGCGCGACTGTGCGCTGCACACCCTGAATCATGTCCAGAGCCTGCTCGGCAACAAGCCGCTGCGCGCGCCCGGCGCCAAAACCGCCCGCGCCGGCGAAGCCCTGCGCGATATTTACGATGCGCAAAACGGCACCCAATTGCCCGGCAAGCAAGTGCGCAACGAGGGCCAGCCCAGCAACCACGACGTGGCAGTGGACGAAGCCTACGACTATCTCGGCGTTACCTACGATTTCTTCTGGCAGGCGTATCAGCGCAACTCGCTGGACAACCGGGGCCTGCCGCTGACCGGCAGCGTGCACTACGGCAAGGAGTACCAGAACGCCTTTTGGAATGGCCAGCAGATGGTGTTCGGCGACGGCGACGGTGAAATCTTCAACCGCTTTACCATCGCCATCGACGTGGTCGGCCACGAGCTGGCGCATGGCGTGACCGAAAGCGAAGCCGGGCTGATTTACTACCAGCAGGCCGGCGCGCTGAATGAATCGCTGTCCGACGTATTCGGCTCGCTGGTCAAGCAATTCCATCTGCGGCAAACCGCCGACCAGGCCGACTGGCTGATCGGCGCCGGCCTGCTGGCCAAGGGCATCAACGGCAAGGGGCTGCGTTCGATGTCGGCGCCCGGCACCGCCTACGACGACCCGCTGCTGGGCAAAGACCCGCAGCCGGCCGACATGAAGGGCTATGTGCAGACCAAGGAGGACAACGGCGGCGTACACCTCAACTCCGGCATTCCCAACCGTGCCTTTTATCTGGCGGCGACCGCGCTGGGCGGCTTCGCCTGGGAAAAAGCCGGCTACGTTTGGTACGACACGCTGTGCGACAAGGCGCTGCCGCAGAACGCCGACTTCGCCACCTTCGCCCGCACCACGGTGAAACACGCGCTACGGCGTTTTGATCGGGAAGCGGCGGACAAGGTGCAGCAGGCCTGGCGCCAGGTGGGGGTGGAGTAATGAAGCCCTTGCCGACGCTCGATCAGAACACGGTCATTGAGCTGGCGCGCGAGGGCGGCTTCGCCTTTATTCCCAAGCTGGCGGGCCAGCGGCGCATCGCGCTGGCAGATATTACGCCGGCGCAGCGGCAGCGCCTGAATCAGTTGATTAACCTGACGCTGCCGTATGCCCGGGAAGAGGGCCAGCCGGACTCTCCCGGCTGCGGCGATCAGCGCTATTTTCGCGTGCAAATCAATTACGCCAGCCCGACGCTGTGCAGCGAAATCGTGCTGCTGATCCCGGAAACCAGCGCGCCGCAGGCGCTGGTGGATCTGTGGAAGACCGGCCAGGTGGATGAGTGAATGCTTACAACGGCTGATAGCTAAAGTTGACCCGCTTTTTGGATATCATCCCGTGGCCGTTCTGGCACAGGTAATCCACCGCGCCGCAGGCCTTCAGCTCCTGCAGCGGCTGCCCGCAGTCCGGGCAGTGGGCCAGCTGCTGATAATCTGCGTTGCACGCGGTGCAATGGTAGTGACCATTCACCCACTCCATCGTTTGTTCGCATTGCGGACAGTGCGCTTCCATACTGACTCCTGAATTAAATGAGGCCCCAGGCGCGCAAAAAGTAGATCCCCAGCGCGGTGGTGAAGAAGGAACCGACGGTGGTGATGGCGATAATGTTGGCCGCCAGCGTGGCGTTGCCGCCCATGGCGCGCGTCATCACGTAGCTGCCCGAGGCGGTCGGCGTGGCGGAGAACAGGAAGATAATCCCCAGCGCCGCGCCGTGAAAACCGCACAGCCAGCCGCCGAGCGTCATCAATATCGGCACCACGAACAGCTTGGCCGAAGAAGACAGCGCCGCCACGTTGGACGAACGGAACATGGCGCGCAGATCCAGGCTGGCGCCGGTGCACAGCAGCGCCAGCGGCAGCGACAGCGCGGAGATGTAGCTGCCGGTTTGCCGGATCACCTGAGGAATGCCCAACCCGGTCTGCGCATAGGCCAGCCCGCACACCAGGCCGAGGATCAGCGGGTTGGTGACGATGCTGCGCAGCAGCGACAGCCGGCTGATTTTCTTGCCTTGCCCGCCCTGCAGGCTGCGCGTCAGGGTGATAACCGACAGCACGTTGTACAGGATCACCGTCACCGTCAGGTACAGCGAGCCGAGCGCCACCCCTTCGCTGCCGTAGGCGGTCATGGCATAGGCCAGGCCGACGATGGCGGTATTGGCGCGGAACCCGCCCTGCACGAAAACGCCCCGCTCGCGCGGCTCCTTAACCAGCCACAAAGCGGCCGCTTCCAACAGCAGGAAGGTGGCGAGAGTGCCGACTGCGCCGAAGATCACCAGCGACAGGTTGCCCAGCAGCTGCGGATGGTTGGTGGCGATGCTGAAGAACAGCAGGCAGGGCAGCGCCAGGTTGAACACCAGCTTGGTGGCGCCGTCGATAAAGCGGTCGTCCATCAGGCGCCAGTGGCGCAGCAGTATGCCCAGCAACATCATTAACAGATTGGGGACGGTGACGTTGAATGCAAAACTCCAGGTTTCCCAGGACATGAATTTCCTTCAGGCTGGCGGCGGTAATCTTCAGATAATAAACAATAAAAAAGGGTGCGGCATCACTGCCACACCCTTTTTAACGATTATTTGCTTTTCTTCAGGTGGCTCATCAAGCGCTTGCGCTTGCGCATCTGGTTCGGCGTCAACAGGTTGCGCTTGCCGGCAAACGGGTTCTCGCCCTCTTTGAACTGGATGCGGATCGGCGTCCCCATGACCTTCAGCGAGCGGCGGAAGTAGTTCATCAGATAACGCTTGTACGAGTCGGCCAGGTCGCTGACCTGGTTGCCGTGGATCACCACGATCGGCGGGTTGTACCCGCCGGCGTGCGCGTACTTCAGCTTCACGCGGCGGCCGCGCACCAGCGGTGGCTGGTGATCGTCGGCAGCCATCTGCATGATTTTGGTCAGCATCGAGGTGTTAACGCGACGGGTCGCGCACTCGTAGGCTTCCTGTACCGATTCGAACAGGTTGCCGACGCCGCTGCCGTGCAGCGCAGAGATGAAGTGCACGCGAGCGAAGTCGACAAAGCCCAGGCGCAGATCCAGCATCTCTTTCACATGCTCGCGATCTTCTTCGCTCATGCCGTCCCACTTGTTGACCGCAATCACCAGTGAGCGCCCGCTATTGAGGATAAAGCCGAGCAGCGAGAGATCCTGATCGGAAATGCCTTCGCGCGCGTCGATCACCAACAGCACCACGTTGGCGTCTTCAATCGCCTGCAGGGTTTTGATTACCGAGAATTTCTCTACGGTTTCCGTTACCTTGCCGCGTTTACGCACCCCGGCGGTGTCGATCAGCACGTATTCACGCTCGTCGCGCACCATCGGAATATAGATGCTGTCGCGGGTGGTGCCCGGCATGTCGTACACCACCACGCGTTCCTCGCCGAGGATACGGTTAGTAAGCGTAGACTTACCTACGTTCGGGCGGCCCACGATCGCCAGCTTGATCGGCAAGTCCTGCGGGTTGAAATCGTCTTCCGGCTCTTCAAACTCTTCGAGGTTTTCACCTTCTTGCTCGGCCCAATAAGCGGCATTGGCCTCTTCTTCGGTCAGCTCGGCTTCTTCCTCTTTGGCCGGAACGAACGGCACCAGCACGTGCTCTATCAGCTGAGTCACGCCGCGGCCGTGTGAAGCGGCAATGGCGTAGACGTCGCCCAGGCCCAGCGAGTAGAAATCGGCGGTGGCCATGTCCGGATCCATACCGTCGGTCTTGTTGGCCACCAGGAAGGTCGCCTTCTGACGGTTGCGCAGATGCTGGGCAATGCCCTGATCCGCCGGCATCAGGCCGGCGCGCGCGTCGACCATGAACAGCACGATGTCCGCTTCTTCAATCGCCAACAGCGACTGACCGGCCATGCGCGTTTCGACGCCGTCTTCGGTGCCGTCAATACCGCCGGTATCGACGATAATAAATTCATTGCCCTCAACTTCAGCACGACCATACTTGCGGTCTCGCGTTAGCCCGGGGAAATCCGCCACCAGCGCATCACGCGTCTGTGTCAAACGGTTAAACAAGGTGGATTTACCCACATTCGGGCGCCCGACCAGCGCGACGACAGGTATCATTGTTGAAGCCTCATTACTTAATAATCAATGCGTTACTGCACTCCGGATAGACACCGGCAGTGCAGCTTATAAAATACGAAACGGCCCCTGAACCCTCAGGAGCCGTTTTCCCCTCATCTTTCGCGCCACTGCGGCGCGAAGCCTGTTGGGTACTAAAAAGGTTGCGACTGCCGGCGTTAGCGGGTGAAAGCGTAAACTTTCCCGCCGCGCGCCTGAATGACCAGCTTATCGCCAGCCACCATCGGCGCAGACAGGAAGCCGGAGCTGTCCACCTCCTGCTGGGCGACAAAACGGCCGTCCGTAGTATTCACCCAGTGCAGGTAACCTTCGGCGTCGCCGGTCACCAGATAACCATTATACATCACCGGCGGCGTCAGGTTGCGGTGCAGCAGATCGCTCTGCGTCCACACGGTCACGCCGCCTTCGGTGCTCAACGCCACCAGGCGATCGTTCTGATCGATCAGGTAAATGCGCCCCGCATCGACGATAAAGTCGTTCACCGACCCCAACTCACGTTTCCACATGATCTGGCCGGAACGCAGATCCAGCGCCGTCAGGTTGCCATTGTACCCCAATGCGTAGACGATGCCTTCAACGATTACCGGCGTGGTGTCCACATCGTTCAGGCGATCGATTTCGGTCGCGCCGCTCGGTTGGGAAATACGCTGCTGCCAAATCAGCTGGCCCTGCTGCATCAGCACGGCGCTGACGCGGCCGTTGTCGCCACCGACGATGGCGGCGCCAAAGGCGACGGCCGGCGCGGATTCACCGCGCAGCGACAGCGATGGCATATCCAGGTTAACCGTCCACTTCACCGCGCCGTCAGACTCGTTCAGCGCCTGCAGCAGGCCGTTGGAGGTGTGGATCAGCACCATGCCGTCGCTGACAACCGGGCGGGAAATCGCTTCGCCGGCCACCTTGGTCTGCCAGGCTACGGCGCCGTCCGCGGTATTGAGTGCGTAAACCACCGCTTTCTCGCTGCCGACATAAACTTTATCGCCCGCTACCGCCAGGCCGCCGGACAACAACGCCGGCAGGTTGCTGGAGAAGAAGCCGGTCTTCTCGGAGAGATCGACCTTCCACTTCTCGTTGCCGCTGTCGGCGTCCAGCGCCTTCACGATGCCGTGGCGGTCCGCAGCGTAAATGGTGCTGTCCTGGAAGGCCGGACGCAGGTGAGAATAGAACTCACCGATGCCGTCGCCGACCGAGGTGCTCCACGCCTTGTTCGGCGTAAACTGATTTTCAACTTTCGGCAGCGGCGACATGGTAACCACGTCTTCTTCACTGTTAAACAGCGAGCAACCACTCAGCAAGGCAACGGAAACCAGTCCGACCAAGAGTGTTTTACGCAATTGCATGGGAATTCCCCTTAGCTGGACAAGTTATTCAATTTCATGCGCAGCAGTACCTGCAGCGCCTGAGAAGCGTTGGACTCAATGCCTTTGCTGTATGCTTCGCGCGCGCCCTTGGCGTCGCCCTTGGCCAGCGACACGTCGCCGCGCACATCCTGCGTCATCGCCGTCCAGCCTTCGCCTTTCACGCCATCCAGCGTTTTCAGCGCGTCATCCAGCTTTTTCTCCTGCAGTTGGACGCGAGCCAGACGCAGGTTGATCATCGACAACAGGTTATCGTCTTTGGTCTGGCCCTGCGCCAGCGCCAACTGCTGTTCCGCCTTGGCGAAATCGTTTTGTTCGACAAAGTGCCTGGCCAGCTGCAACGCGGCCAATACGCCGTAGCTGTTGCTGTTGGCCTGAATGAATTTCTCGGCGGCGGCCACGTCGTCCGGCTTACCGGCCGCCAGGCGATCGCTGGCCTCCTGATAGGATTGGGACGCTGCCATCATGTTGGAGTTTTGGTTGCTCTGCCAAAAGCGCCAGCCGACCAGGGCACCAATTCCGAGCACCACGCCCACCGCCAGCGCTTTACCGTTTTCGGCAAAGAACCGACGCACGGCGTCGACTTGTTCGTTTTCAGTGGTATAGACTTCCACGGTGTCCTTCTCCTTAACCTAACATCATAGCCAGACGCCCAGCGACTTCGCTTTGCGCCAGCGTTTCTTGTTCACCACTGCGCAGGTCTTTCACTACCACCTGCTGTGCCGCAACTTCGTTTTCGCCCAGAATCAATGCGACGCGCGCGCCCCATTTGTCCGCCCGGGTGATCTGCTTCTTGAAGTTGCCGCCACCGTAGTTGGTCATCAGTTTCAGCTGCGGCGCGGCGTCACGCACCTGCTCCGCCAGCTGCATCGCCGCGCTCTGCGCGCCGGCGCCCGAAGAAATTACGTACACATCAATAGTGGCCGGCGCCTTGAACGCCGGATTGACCGCCTGAACCAACAGCACCAGACGCTCCAGACCCATCGCAAAGCCTACGGCAGGCGTTGCGCGCCCGCCCAGCTGCTCGACCAGGCCGTCGTAACGGCCGCCCGCGCACACCGTGCCCTGTGCGCCAAGGCTGCTGGTTACCCACTCGAATACCGTGCGATTGTAGTAGTCCAGACCGCGCACCAGGCGTTCATTGATGGTATATGGGATACCCGCCTGCGCCAAAAGTTCACACAGGCCGGTAAAGTGAGTACGGGATTCTTCATCCAGATACTCGGACAGGCGCGGCGCGTCGTTCAACAGCGCCTGCACCTCTGGGTTTTTCGAGTCCAGCACGCGCAGCGGGTTGCTGTACATGCGGCGCTTGCAGTCTTCGTCCAACACCTCGACGTGCTGCTCGAGGAAGGCCACCAGCGCGTCGCGGTAGTTGGCGCGCGCCTCCAGCGAACCGATGGAGTTCAGCTCCAGCTTGACGTGCTCGGCAATGCCCAGCGCGCGCCACCAGCGGGCAGTCAGCAGGATCAGTTCGGCGTCGATGTCCGGGCCTTGCAGGCCGAACACTTCCGCACCCAGCTGATTGAACTGGCGATAGCGGCCTTTTTGCGGGCGCTCATAGCGGAACATCGGGCCGATGTACCACAGACGCTGTTCCTGATTGTACAGCAGACCATGTTCGATGCCGGCGCGAACGCAGCCAGCCGTGCCTTCCGGACGCAGCGTCAGGCTTTCGCCGTTGCGGTCTTCGAAGGTATACATCTCTTTTTCCACGACGTCGGTCACTTCGCCGATCGCGCGTTTGAATAACGGGGTCTGCTCTACAATCGGCAACCGGATTTC
>Ga0207713_1000734_pt1 | contig 30649 bp, 19 predicted proteins | sample KBSS64metaG_FD_184404 | JGI IMG/M metagenome (GOLD analysis project Ga0207713, IMG submission 184404) | Switchgrass rhizosphere microbial communities from Kellogg Biological Station, Michigan, USA - KBS S6-4 metaG (SPAdes) (version 2) | ecosystem: Host-associated > Plants > Roots > Rhizosphere >... | reverse complement strand
GACGTGAGCGAGGAACAGCATGTCGTTGATGATGCGGTTGAGCCGGGTCAGCTCCTCGATGCTGTCTTCCAGCACTTCCCGGTAGTTCTCGCTGTCTCGCTCGCGGGCCAGGGTGACCTGGGCCTTGCCCATCAGGTTGCTCAGCGGAGTACGCAGTTCGTGGGCCAGGTCGTCAGAGAACTGCGACAGCTGGCGCACACCTTGATCCAGGCGGTAGAGCATCACATTGATACTGCGCGCCAGTTCCGCCAGTTCCAGAGGCAACCCGGTAGCGGGCAGGCGGTGTTGCAGATCCTGGGCCGAGACCTGCCCTGCGATGCGGCGGAAGTGGCGCAGTGGCTTGAGGCCTCGTTGCATCAGCCACCAGGCACCGGCGCCGATCAGCAGCAACAGCAGTGGCAGGGCCAGCAGGGTCGAGTGCAGGTAGGCCTGCAGCAGGGCATGGTCGTCGGCGCGATCGAGCGACATCATCACCCGCACCGGGGTGTCGTCGCGCAGGCGCATCTGCCGGGTGACGGTGAGGATCTGGTTGCCGCTGCTGTCACGCCATTCGTGGTAGTTCAGGCGTGCATCGGTATGCAGTTCACCGACCCGGGACTCAAGCGCAGGGCCGAGGCTGAGCAGGTGCGGGTGGCGGCCATCGAGGGCCAGGACGCTGAGGCTGAGGTTGTCGTGGCCCATTACCAGGTCGAGCAACGGATGGGCACGGTTGCCAAGGTCCTCGCTGCGCAGGTCGACCCGCAGGTTGTGTTCCACCTGCAACATCTTGCGTGCCAGGTCCCTGCGGGCGCGGCTGTCCAGCTCGTGGTCGAGGGCGAACACCGCCAGGCAGGCGAGCAGCAACACCAGGGCGGCGCCCATCACAGTCACACTCAGGCCCAGGCGCAGCGACAGGCTGGCGTGCTTCACACGCGGGCCTCGAGGACATAACCGACGCCGCGCAGGGTATGGATCAGCTTGTCGTCGAACGGGTCGTCGATCTTCGCCCGCAGGCGGCGGATCGAGACTTCGACCACATTGGTGTCGCAATCGAAATTCATGTCCCACACCAGCGAGATGATCTGCGTGCGCGATAGCACTTCGCCGCTCTGGCGCATCAGCAGGTGCAGCAGGGCGAATTCCTTGGCAGTCAGGTCGATACGCTTGCCGGCGCGGTAGGCGCGGTGGCGGCCGGGGTCCAGTTCGAGGTCGGCGACGCGCAGGGTGCTCGGTTGCAATTGTTGGTCATTACGGCGCAGCAGGCTGCGAATGCGTGCCAGCAATTCGGGGAACTCGAACGGTTTGAGCAGGTAGTCGTCAGCGCCCAGGTCCAGGCCCTTGACCCGGTCTGCCAGGCGGCCATGGGCAGTGAGCATCATGATCCGCGTGGCCGATTCGGCGCGCAGGCGCTGCAGCACGGTCCAGCCGTCGAGTTCGGGCAGGTTGACGTCGAGGATGATCAGATCGTAGGGCTGCTGGCGCGCCAGGTGCAGGCCGTCGGTACCGGTGTGGGCGCAGTCGACCACGTAGCCGTTTTCGCGCAGGCCTTGGTGCAGGTAGTCGGCGGTACGCAGTTCGTCCTCGATGATCAGTAGGCGCATGGGCGGGCTCGGTGTGCTGGAAAGGGCGGGATTCTCAAGCCTGTAGGGGCTTCAGGGTCAAGCGGCAGGATGTTACGGCATGCGAATCGCCCGTCGGCGTAGATAACGGATTTGTAATCCTGATGTTATCTGGCTGTTTGCCGAGGCCACATTGCAAGACTGTAATGCCCGCCTCACCTTGGCGTTAGCTGCCTCTTTATACGATTGCCCTGTCTGATCGGTTATCAACGAGGCAAGCACGATGAACCTGACCCAATACCTGCTGCTGGCGACGCTCGCCCTGGGCAGCGCCAGTGTCTACGCCGAAGGCGGCGCCGAACGCTCCAGGGAATTCTGGCAAGCGTTCCGCCAGGACCAGGAGCGCCTGCACGGCGACAAGCAACAGGCCATCGCCGAGCGCGAGCGCAAGGCACAGGAGAAGGCCCGCGAGGTGGCCAAGGACTGAGTGAGCAACAGCAGCTGTGCCGGAACTGCTCCCTGGCACCGCTGTGATTCAGGCGTCCACAGGGACGCCTTTTTTATTTGCGCGCCAGCAGGGTGGCGCGGCGCGGGGCCGGCAGGCCTTCGATGGTCTTGCTGTGGTCGTTGGGGTCGAGGAAATCGCCCAGCGACTGGTAGCGCATCCATTCGGTGCTGCGCTGCTCCTCGACGCTGGTGACGCTCACGTCCACGCAGCGCACATCAGTGAAGCCGGCGCGGCGCAACCAGCGCTCCAGGGCCGGTACCGACGGCAGGTACCAGACGTTGCGCATTTGTGCGTAACGGTCTTCGGGTACCAGCACCTGGTTTTCGTCGCCTTCGATCACCAAGGTTTCCAGCACCAGTTCGCCGCCTTTGACCAGGCAGTCCTTGAGCGCCAGCAGGTGCTCGATGGGCGAGCGGCGGTGGTAGAACACGCCCATGGAGAACACCGTGTCGAAACCTTCGAGGTTGGCCGGCAGCTCTTCCAGGGCGAACGGCAGGTGCCAGGCGGGCAGCTCGGGCAGGTACTGCTGCACGGCCTGGAACTGGCAGAAGAACAGCCAGTTGGGGTCGACGCCGATGACCAAGTCGGCACCGGCGCCGAGCATGCGCCACTGGTAGTAGCCATTGCCGCAGCCGACATCGAGCACGCGCTTGCCCTTGAGGTCCAGGTGCGGGCCGACCCGCGACCACTTCCAGTCCGAGCGCCATTCGGTGTCGACGTGCACGCCGAACAGGTCGAATGGCCCTTTGCGCCAGGGCGACAGGCCCATCAGCGCCTGGCGCATCTGCGCACGGGTGGCGTCATCGCATTCGCAATCCAGGCGCAGGCCGTCGACCAGGTCGATAACGCTCGGCTGCAGGGCCGGCAGCGCGTCGAGCGCGCCGCGCCAACGGTCGAGGTCGCCGTGGCCTTTTTCCAGCTTGGCGTCCAGTTGAGCTTGCAGGCCTTGGGACCAGGAAGCCAGTGGGGTGCCCGCCAGACGGCGGACGAGGGGGGACAGATCGATCATGGCAGGGCTATCAGCGAGGCGAAATTGAGGCATTGGAACCACGGTACCACCTTGGAGAAGCCGGCCGCGTGCAGGCGTTCCTGGTGGGCTTGCAGGGTGTCGGGCTTCATCACGTTCTCGATGGCGCTGCGCTTCTGGGCGATTTCCAGTTCGCTGTAGCCATTGGCCCGCTTGAAGTCCAGGTGCAGTTCGTTGAGCAGGTTCTGCTCCTCGTCATCGGCGAAACGCAGTTTCTCCGAGAGGATCAGCGCGCCGCCGGGCAGCAGTGCCTGACGAATCCGGCCGAGCAGCGCCAGGCGTTGTTCCGGGGCAATGAACTGCAGGGTGAAGTTCATCGCCACCACCGAGGCCGGTTCGAAGGGCAAGGTGAGGATGTCGGCTTCCAGCACGTCGACCGGCAGCAGTTCCTGGAACATCGAGTCCTGGGCGGTGAGGTACTGGCGGCAGCGTTCGACCATGGCGGCGGAATTGTCCACCGCGATCACCCGGCAGCCATCGCTGCGCACATGGCGGCGCAGCGACTGGGTAACGGCACCCAGGGAGGCGCCGAGATCGTACAGGGCGGTGTTCGGCTGGGCGAAACGCGCGGCCAGCACGCCGAGGTTTTCGACGATGGTCGGGTAACCGGGCACCGAGCGCTTGATCATGTCCGGGAACACGCGCACCACGTCTTCGTTGAACACGAAGTCGGGGACTTGCTCCAAGGGTTGGGCGAAAAGGCGGTCGGGTTGTTTGCTCACGGTGAATCCAGGCGGCTGACGATAGGCAGGGCCGGCATTCTAGCCAAACCGCGGCGTGGATGCATGGTTCGCTGACCAGCGCTGCGCGATCAGTCGACCCGGATGGCGCAATCGAAGGTCTGTACCGGGCGTACTTCCGGGGCCCAGGGTTGCTGGTAGACCAGCATCAGGTGGCCTTCACCGGCGGCACGGGCCTGGTAGCGCCAGGTCGAGATGCCCGAGCTGCCGACGATACCGGCGTCTTCGGGGGCACTGTAGACCTCGGGGCCCAGGCTTTGCAGCACATTGGATGCCGGGTTCTGCACCAGCCAGCGGTAACCGGTGGTGGGGTTGCTGGGCAGGGTCAGGGTGAGGCTCTGGCCGACCTGCAGGCGCTTGGGGCATTCGCTTTCGGCGTCCAGTTCGACGGTTTGTTTCGGCTGTTGGGCGCAGGCGGCGAGCAGGGCAAGGCTCAGGGGAACGAGCAGACGAGGGGCGGTCATGGTGGCTCCAGAGGCTGGCGATGGCCTGAGGATAACCGAAGTTGGTGCGCCCGACACTGTCGCTGTAGGAGCGGCCTTGTGTCGCGAAAGGGCTGCGCAGCAGCCCCGGCATCTATGCAGTGGCCGAGATCCAGGGGCCGCTTCGCGACCCTTTCGCGACACGAGGCCGCTCCTACAGCAAGCGAGTCGGTGGGTCAGAACAGGACTCTGGCGACGTCGGCGAAGCGCTTGGCGAAGTGCACGGTCATGCCTTCGCGCAAGTAGTCCGGCAGCTCTTCGAAATCACCGCGGTTGGGTTCAGGGAGGATCAGCTCGAAGATTTTCTGGCGCCGCGCCGCGATCACCTTCTCGCGCACGCCGCCGATGGGCAGCACCTGGCCGGTGAGGGTCAACTCGCCGGTCATGGCAACGCCCTTCTTCGGCGCCTGGTCGCGGGCCAGGGACAGCAAGGCGCTGGCCATGGTCACTCCGGCACTGGGGCCATCCTTGGGCGTGGCGCCCTCGGGCACGTGCAGGTGGATAAAGGCTTCGTTGAAATAGCCCGGGGTGCCACCGAACTGCTTCAGGTTCGAGCTGATATAGCTGTAGGCGATCTCCGCCGATTCCTTCATCACGTCACCCAGCTGCCCGGTGAGCTTGAGCCCACGGTTGAGGTTGTGGATGTGCGTCGCCTCGATCGGCAAGGTGGCGCCGCCCATGCTGGTCCAGGCAAGGCCTGTTATCACGCCTTTGCCCGCCAGCACCTGCTCGCTGCGGAACACCGGCATGCCCAGGGCCACCTCCAGGTCCTTGTTGCCGATCTTGATCTTGGCATCCGGGTCTTCCAGCAACCGGACCACGGCCTTGCGCACCAACTTGCCCAGCTGTTTTTCCAGCTGGCGCACGCCGGCTTCACGGGCATAGCCCTCGATCACCGTGCGCAGGGCGCTGTCGCTGATGCTCAGGCTGGTCTTGGCCACGCCGGCCTTTTCCAGCTGCTTGGGCCACAGGTGGCGCTTGGCGATGGCCAGTTTCTCTTCGGTGATGTAGCCGGACAGGCGAATCACCTCCATGCGGTCGAGCAACGGCCCGGGGATGGAGTCCAGGGTGTTGGCGGTGCACACGAACAGCACCTTGGACAGGTCCAGGCGCAGGTCCAGGTAGTGGTCGAGGAAGTCGACGTTCTGCTCCGGGTCGAGGGTTTCCAGCAGCGCCGAGGCCGGGTCGCCCTGGTAGCTCTGGCCCATCTTGTCGATCTCGTCGAGCATGATCACCGGGTTCATCACCTCGACCTCTTTCAGCGCCTGCACCAGCTTGCCTGGCTGGGCGCCGATGTAGGTGCGGCGGTGGCCCTTGATCTCGGCCTCATCGCGCATGCCGCCGACGCTGAAGCGGTAGAACGGCCGGCCGAGGGACTCGGCGATGGACTTGCCAATGCTGGTCTTGCCCACCCCGGGCGGGCCCACCAGCAGCACGATCGAGCCGCTGATTTCGCCTTTCCAGGCGCCGACGGCGAGGAATTCGAGGATGCGTTCCTTGATGTCGTCCAGCCCCGCGTGGTGCTGGTCGAGCACCTTGCGCGCGTGCTTGAGGTCGAGCTTGTCCTTGCCGTACTGGCCCCAGGGCAGGGCGGTGGCCCATTCCAGGTAATTGCGGGTGACGGCGTATTCGGGCGAGCCCGTCTCGAGAATGGCCAGCTTGCCCATTTCTTCGTCGATGCGTTTTTTCGCTTGCTCAGGCAAGGTCTTGCCGGCAAGGCGCTGCTCGAACTGTTCGAGGTCGGCACTGCGGTCGTCCTTGGTCAGGCCCAGCTCCTGCTGAATGACCTTGAGCTGCTCTTTGAGGAAGAACTCGCGCTGGTGCTCGCCGATCTGCCGATTCACCTCGGCGGAGATCTCGTTCTGCAGGCGCGCAACCTCGACCTCCTTGCGCAGCATCGGCAGGACCTTCTCCATGCGCTTGAGCATGGGCACGCAGTCGAGCACTTCCTGCAGCTGGTTGCCGGTGGCGGAGGTGAGCGCGGCGGCAAAGTCGGTGAGCGGTGACGGGTCGTTGGGGCTGAAGCGGTTGAGGTAGTTCTTCAGCTCTTCGCTGTACAGCGGGTTGAGCGGCAACAGCTCCTTGATCGCGTTGATCAGCGCCATGCCGTAGGCCTTGACCTCGTCGGTCGGCTCGGCCGGCTGGCGCGGGTATTCGACCTCGACCAGGTACGGCGGACGATGGTGCTTGAGCCAGGTGCGGATGCGCACCCGGGTCAGGCCCTGGGCGACGAACTGCAATTTGCCGTTTTCACGGCTGGCGTGGTGCACCTTGACCAGGGTGCCGTATTCCGGCAGCGCCGAGGTGTCGAAATGGCGGTGGTCTTCCGGCGGGGTGTCCATGAAGAACAGTGCCAGCGAGTGGTGCTCGGTCTTGGCCACCAGGTCGAGGGTTTCGGCCCAGGGCTCTTCATTGACGATCACCGGCAGCACTTGCGCGGGGAAGAACGGGCGGTTGTGGATCGGGATCACATAGACCTTGTCCGGCAGATGCTGGCCGGGCAGGGCAAGGGCGTGGCCGTGGCCGTGGCCGGTATCGGCTTGGGTGTCGGATTGTTCGACTGCGCTGTGTTCGTCGGGTTGTTCCGGGAAATCCTGCTGGTCGCTCATGGGGCACCTGCGTGAATGACTATGGTGCTTAGATGGGGCGCGGGGGGATGGGTTTCAATGGTAGACGAAGGGCGCAGAGGGAGGGTTTCATCTTTGCCAGATGATAATGGCCTTGTCTGTGTAGGAGCGGCCTTGTGTCGCGAAAGGGCCGCAAGGCGGCCCCAGGATTTCAGCAGCATTGCAGAAATAGCGGGGCCGCTTTGCGGCCCTTTCGCGACACAAGGCCGCTCCTACAATGACCGCATGTGCTGGCAGAGCCCCTGAGCGGGGCTCGAAAATGTTACTCGGCCAATTTGTAAGCGATGATGTAATCGCCCATTTTCGTGCCCAGCGAGCCATGGCCGCCAGCAACGATCAGCACGTACTGCTTGCCGTCCTTGCCGGTATAGGTCATCGGCGTGGCCTGGCCACCTGCCGGCAGGCGGGCCTTCCACAGTTCCTTGCCGTTGTTCACGTCATAGGCCCGCAGGTACTGGTCGAGGGTGCCACTGAGGAAGCCGACGCCACCGGCAGTGACGATCGAACCGCCCATGCTCGGTACGCCCACCGGCATGCCGATCGGCACCGGGGTGCTGTCACGGGTGGTGCCGTTCTTGCGCTTCCACACCACCTTGTTGGTGAACAGGTCGATGGCTGCCACATAACCCCAGGCCGGAGCCTGGCAGGGGATGCCGATCGGCGACATGAACGGGTGCATGGTCACCGCGTACGGCGCGCCGGTGTTCGGTTGCACACCGCTGGTCTCGCTTTCGCGCTTGCTGCCGGCGGCAACCTGCTCGCGTGGCACCATCTTCGACACGAAGGCCATGTAGTTGGGCGAGGTGAACAGCAGCTGGCGCACCGGGTCGACCGACACGCTGCCCCAGTTGAACACGCCGACGTTGCCCGGGTAGATCAGGCTGCCCTGTTCGGATGGCGGGGTGTACTGGCCTTCGTAGCGCAGCTCGCGGAACTGGATGCGGCACAGCATCTGGTCGAACGGCGTGGCGCCCCACATGGCCTGCTCGGTCAGCTCAGGGCCAAGCAGGTTGAGGTCGGAGCGGGCCTGGGTCGGCGCGGTGTGGTCACCCTTGACCGCGCCCTGCGGGACCGGAATCTCGCGGATCGGTACGATCGGCGTGCCGTCACGGCGGTCAAGCACATACAGGCTGCCCTGCTTGGTCGGCATGATGATCGCCGGCTTGATCTCGTCCTTGGTCTTCAGGTGCACCAGGGTCGGCTGGCTGCCGACGTCCATGTCCCACAGGTCGTGGTGGGTGAACTGGTAGTTCCAGCGCGCCTTGCCGGTGGCCAGGTCCAGGGCGACCACGCCAGCGCTGTACTTCTCGGCGCCCGGGGTGCGGTTGGCGCCCCACTGGTCTGGCGTCTGGTTGCCCAGCGGCAGGTAGACCATGCCCAGGTCTTCGTCGACGCTGGCCAACGACCACATGTTGGCCGAGTTGCGGCTGTACGTCTTGCCAGGGGCCAGCGGCTTGGTGTCGTCCGGGTTGTTGCTGTCCCAGTTCCATACCAGGCGGCCGTCGTGCACGTCGTAGGCGCGGATCACGCCCGACGGTTCGTTGGTCGATTCGTTGTCGGTGACGTGGCCGCCGATGATCACCAGGCTGCGGGTGATCGCCACCGGCGAGGTGGAGTAGTAGCCGCCGGCGGTGAACGGGCCGATGCCGGTGGTCAGGTCGATCGCGCCCTGGTTGGCGAAGCCTTCGCAGACCTTGCCGTTGTCGGCGTTGATGGCGATCAGGCGGGCGTCGGCAGTCGGCAGGTAGAGGCGGCGCGGGCAGGCCTGGGCCACGGCCTGGCCTGCATCGGAGACCTTCGGCGCGGGGCTGCCGTCACGGCTGACGTAGCTGTTCTCGTCATAGTACGAGACGCCGCGGCAGGTCATGTGGGCAAAGCCCTTGAAGGTACCGACCGGGGTCTTGATCTGTGGGTCGTAGCGCCAGATCTCGGCGCCGGTGTCCGGGTCCAGGGCCAGCACCTTGCTGTGGGCGGTGCAGGCATAGAGCATGCCGTTGGCCTTCAGCGGGGTGTTTTCGTTGGTCAGCTCGACCGGGTCGTTGTCGGTCGGCAGGTCGCCGGTGCGGATGCGCCAGGCTTCTTCCAGGCGGTAGGCGTTCTGCGGGGTGATCTGGCGCAGCGGCGAATAGCGGTCGCCGTGCTCGGTGCGGCCATAGGCCTGCCAGTCGCCATCGGGCATGGCCGGTGCGGCACTGCCCATTTCGCTGTTGTCGCGGCCGAGTTCGCCGAACACTTCACCCGGGTGGGTGAACTGGCTGCCCAGGGCACAGGCCCCCGACGCCAGCACGGCGACGCTCAGCAACGCGGTATTGGCCTTGGCTGCGGGGCCGGTCAGCGGGCGTCGGGCCCACGGCAGCAGCAGCACCACACCGATGGCGAACCAGATGGCCAGGCGTGGCACCAGCTGCCACCAGTCCAGGCCCACTTCGAGCATGGCCCATACGGTGCTGCCCAGCAGCACCAGGCCATACAGGCCCAGGGCGATGCGGCGCTTGGCCAGCAGCAGGGCGCCCGACAGGGCGAAGCCGATACCGGCAATCAGGTAGTACAGCGATCCGCCCAGCTGGCTCAGCTTGATGCCGCCGGCCAACAGGGCCAGGCCCATGAGCAACAGCAGCACGCCCATCAGGCGCGGTAGCCAGCGGGTTCCTTGGTTGGCACCGTCAGTGCTCATCGTAGGTTCTCCGTTATGTGAAGGTGGTCAGTGTGAAGGTGGTCAGAAAGTGCTTTGAATCTTCAGGCCGCCGATCAGCGCGCTGTCGACCTGCGACACCCCGCCCGGATGGCGGATGTACTGCAGGTTCGGGCGCACCGTGAGCCAGTCGGCCAGGTGAATGCCGTAATAGAGTTCGGCGCTGTACTCGGTGTCTTGCACCGGCAGGTAGCCAGGGTTGTCGTAGTCGACGAGGCCGGCCACCTGATTGGCCAGGCGGGCGTTCTTGCGGTAGGCCGGGTTGGCGTGCACGCGGGCGACGGCGAAGCCGATGTCGTCCTTGGCGCGGGCGTCGAAGGGGCCTTTGTAAACCAGTCCAGCCTGAACATAGTTGTCGATGACATTGGTCTTCTTGTCGTGCAGCGTGGCGTTGGTGAACAGGCTCAGGCCGCGCGACTGGTCGGACGCCAGCGAGGTGACCTGCTGCTGGGCGCCGAACCACAAGCCGTGCTTGCTCGAACTGCTGCGGTAGGCGGCGCCACTGAGGGCGGCCGGCTGGCCGTTGCTGTCCTTGAGAACATCCTGTGCCTTGGCATTACTGTAGTAGTAGCCGGCGCGATATTCCCCTTTCAGGCCGTTCAGGCGTGGGCTCCATACCAGTTCGACCGGCATCACCGCGCCCTGGGTGCCACTGCCGCTGAGCTTGAAGCCGTTGCCCGATTCGAGGTTGGACGGGTTCTGCTCGTACACGCCGACCTGGGCGTACAGCGCTGGGTTGAGGTTGTAGCGCACGCGCATGGCCCACTGGCTGACTGGCCAGTTGTACCAGATACCGCCGACCCAGTTGCCCACCTGCGAGCCGCAGAAGGCCAGGTTCTGGAAGTCGCAGGGGAAGCTGTTGAAGTCCTCGCCTTCGCCGAAGCGGCCGACTTTCACGTCCAGGGCGCCGTCGAAGTACTTCTGTTTGATCCACATTTGCGTCAGCCGCCAGGTTTCGCCACGGCCCCAGACTTCCTGGGCCGAAGTGAAACCGCCGACTCGCGGGTCGTTGATGCGGTCGTTGCTGATGTTGTCGCCGTGGCGTTCAGTGATAGTCAGCTGCAACTCGGTGTCGTTCCAGCCGAGGATCTTCTCCAGGTCCAGGTGGCTACCGAAAGTGAACTGGTCGCTGTAGCGCGCGGTGCGGTCGTGGTCGTAGCCGCCGTGCAGGTTGCTGCCCATCTCGCCGGTGTAGCCGAGGGTGAAGTCGTAGCCTTTTTCCAGCAGCTCGCTGCGGGTGCCGCCCCAGTCGCCGAACATCCATGGGGAGTCCTTGGCGAACGCTTCGCTGGCGTTGGCTGTGACGGGTGAGCCTGCGGCAATGGCAATGAGAGCCAGGCCGGTGTAGCGGGTTTTGGGCAGTTGGAACATGAGATAGCGCTATCTTTTGATTATTGAGAAAACGGCAAGCGCACCGAGGAGCGGGCTCTTCGATGGAAATGGCAATTGGGAATGCTGGGTGAAGCGATTCAGCTTGCGGCGGGGAGGATATAGGGGAAGTTGTAAGAAAAAAAGACAAATTGTCGCAGTTGATTGTTGCCGATCTGGTAACAGTGTGGACCTTTTCGCGGGCAAGCCCGCTCCCACAAGGCAATCAGCTTTACCTGTGGGAGCGGGCTTGCCCGCGAAGAGGGAAACGCGAATCAGAAGGTGGTACGCAACCCGACTTCCACGCTACGCCCTGGTGCCGGCGCGATATCGCGCAGGATCGAGCTGGCATAGCGCACGGTCTGGTCGGTCAGGTTCTCGCCGCGCACGAATGCCAGCCATTGGCTCTGGCCGATGTCGAAGCGGTAGCCGACGCTCGCGCCCAGTGTGGTGTAGCCATCGGTGCTGTTCTCGTTGTCAGGTTTGCGATGCTGCGAAGCCGCATGCTGCACATCGACACGCGCCTGCCAACGGTCCAGTTCCCAGACCAGTCCACTGTTCAGACGCAGCGGGGCAATGCGCGGCAACGGCTCGCCGCTGTCGAGGTTCTTGGCCCGGGTGTAGTCGCCGGACAGCTCCAGTGCGAAGCTGCCAAAGCGGTTCTCCAGCAGCTTCCAGCGGTCCTGCGCCTCGATGCCATAGAAGCGCGCACGCACGCCCTGGTACTGGTATTCGGGGAAGCCGTCGTCGTCATGATCGTGGTCGTGATCATCCTCGCCATGATCATGGTCATGGCCTTCACGCAGGTTACCGGTGCCGATCAGGCCGATGTAGTTGCGAAAGTGGCTGTAGAACAGCCCGACGCTGCCTTTGTGGGTGCCATTGTCGAAGCGCAGGGCCAGGTCGGCGGAAATGGCCTTTTCCTTGTTCAGGCTGGCATCGCCGACTTCGAATGCACCGGTGGCCACGTGGGCGCCGTTGGCGTAAAGCTCATAGAACGTCGGGGCGCGCTCGGTGTAGCCGAGGTTGGCCGCCAGCGACCAGATCGGGTCGAGTTGGTACACCGCGCCTGATGACAGGCTGAAGGCGTTGAAGCTGCTGGCACTGTCGGCATCGGCGAAGTTTTCGTTGCCCTTGGCGTCGGGGTCGACGCGGGTGTGCTCCATGCGGGCACCGAGGCTCAGGTTCAGGCGTTCGGTGGCCTGCCACTGCTCGAGCATGAACAGCGCCAGGCTGTCGGTGTCGGTGTGCGGGACGAAGGCTTCCTCGCCCAGCGCCGAGAACTCGTTGCGGCTGACCTGTGCACCAATCACGCCTTCCACTGGCCCGAGCGGCTGATGACGGGCTTCGATGCGTGCTTCGTAGCCCTTGTTCTTGAAGGTGGTGTGTACCTCGCCTTGTTCGATCTCGCGGTGCTCGTAGTCGGTGTAGCCGGCATCGACCTTGACCGAGCTGAACGGGCCGTCCAGGTCTCGCAGTTCCGAGGCAAAGGCGTAGTGGTCCTGTTTCATGTCCAGACGCACGCCGGATTCGGCCACTGAGCCGTAGTTGCTGTCGTAACGGCTGTAGGACAGGCCGGCATAGCCATGCTCCCAGTTGTAGGAACCGCCGATCGCGCCACCGTCCTGGCGGCCGTCGCTGTTTTCCAGGCGGTGGCGGCTGCCTGGCGCGTCGGGGTCACGAACTTTGGCGCTCTGCGCGTAACCGGGAATGCGCAGGTCATTGAACTGGCGGCTGTTGGCGTCCAGGTGCAGGGCGAAAGTGCCGTCACCGGCTTCCAGCTTGCCAGCACTGCTGCGGGTGGTGTCGGCGCCGCCGTAGCGCAGCTCGCCGGCACCGTGGATGCCCTCGATCGGCGTGTCCGGGATGCGGTTGTCGAACGTGTTGATCACCCCGCCGATGGCATTGCCGCCATAGAGCAGGGCGGCCGGGCCGCGGACGATTTCCACGCGCTCGACCGTGACCGGGTCCAGCGGCACTGCATGGTCGTAGGACAGCGACGAGGCATCCAGGGCGCCCACGCCATTGCGCAGGATGCGGATACGGTCGCCATCCAGGCCACGAATCACCGGGCGGCTGGCACCCGGGCCGAACCAGGTGGAGGTCACGCCGGGTTGCTTGTTCAGGGTTTCACCGAGGCTGCCATGCTGTTGCTGCAGCAGGTCGTCACCTTCGAGCACGGTACTGGGCGCCGCCAGTTGACGGTTACCCAGCGGGTTGGCAGTGATGACCTGAGGTTGCAGTTCCACAGCTTGGCTGGGTGATGAAGCGAGCCACAGGGCGACAGCTAGGGGGGAGAGGCGGAGCGGGATGTGCAGCATGGGGATGAGGCGTTCCTTGGCAGATGCTTTTGTGTTGTTACAATATAACATCACTATTTCAGCACAGAGGTTTTACCCCTGGCCAGCGGTTTTTCCGCAGGCAACACGGATCCCACCTGCCACTACACTCGTGTAAGGTGCGCATCTTTCCTACGGAGCACTGGCATGAGCACGGCCCAACACAACGCGCTGCACGGCAAGACCCTCGAACAGATCCTCACCGAGCTGGTGGCGCACTACCAATGGCAGGGCCTGGCCGAACGCGTTGATGTGCGCTGCTTCAAGAGCAATCCGAGCATCAAGTCGAGCCTGACCTTCCTGCGCAAGACGCCGTGGGCGCGGGAGAAGGTCGAGCAGCTGTACGTGAAGCTGCAGCGCCAGGCCTGACATGCCACGGCGCCCCTGGCTGACGTCGATGGCGTTGCTTGGCTGGTTCGGCCTCACGGTTCAGGTCTACCTGGTACTGCTGGCGCGCTGGCAGGAGCAGGCCAGCCTGATTGGCGGGCTGATCAATGTGTTCGGTTACTTCACGGTGCTGACCAATACCCTGGTGGCGACAGTACTTAGTTACGCGGCCTTTGGCCGGGAGTCAGCGGCCCGGCGCTTCTTTCTGTCGCCCTCGGTGAGTGCAGCGGTGGCGGCCAGCATCGTGCTGGTGGCCTTGGCTTACAGTCTGCTGCTGCGCCATCTGTGGCAGCCCGAAGGCTGGCAGTGGCTGGCGGATGAGCTGCTGCACGATGTGATGCCGCTGCTGTTCGCCTTGTACTGGTGGTTCGAGGTGCCCAAGGGCAGCCTGCGGCTCCGGCACCTGGCGGTGTGGGCGCTGTATCCGGCAGTGTATTTCGCCTATGCGCTGTGGCGGGGGAGTGAGATCGGGGCGTATGCCTACCCGTTCATCGATGTGGCGAGCCTGGGGTATGGGCAGGTGCTGCTGAATGCCCTTGGGGTGTTGGCGGGGTTCTGGGGGATTGGTCTGGTATTGCTGGGGCTGGATCGGTGGCGAGCAACGCAGCAATTTGTGTAGCCTGCACCGGCCTCTTCGCGGGCAAGCCCGCTCCCACAGGTACTGCACAAGACTTGAGGGCAGTGACCAAACCTGTGGGAGCGGGTTTACCCGCGAAAGGGCCGGTAAAGTTAAAACAGATCAATCTTCTTCCGCAGTCCCCTCCGCTCGCCAGTAAGCGGCGGCCTTCAGGGCATCTTCCGCCACGCCTTTCTCCAGCAACAATGCCTTGGCCTGCCGGGTCAGCGCCTTCTCCAGCGCCACCCAGCTGTACAGCTTGCCTTCGGGCAGATTCAGCCCCTTCAGTAACGCCAGCAGGTCCTCATCCCGCTTGACCCAGATGACCTCCACCTGCGCCGCGCTCGGCAGCGGCTGGCGCTCCTGCTCATCTTCTATCTGGATCACCGCCAACACCTGACGCCCCGCTGGCAGTTCGTCGAGGCGCCGGCCAATCGCCGGGATCGCCGTCTCGTCACCCACCAGCAGGTAGCTGTCGAACATGTCCGGCACCACCATCGAAGCCCGTGGCCCGGCGATGTTCAGGGTCTGCCCTGGCGCTGCCTGGGCCGCCCAGGTCGAAGCAGGGCCGTCGCCATGCAGCACGAAGTCGATGTCCAGCTCGTTGGCCACCAGGTCGATGCGTCGCGGCGTGTACTCGCGCATGGTCGGCCGGGCACCGCCGTCACGGCCCAGATGACGGGCATCGATGGCCTGCTGCTGTTCGGCATTCTCGGCGAACAGCAGCTTGATGTGGTCGTCACTGCCCAGGCTGGTGAAGCCCTGCAGCTCGTCGCCGCCAAGGGTGATGCGGCGCATGCGCGGGGTGAGGTCGGTGACCCGCAGCACCTGCAGGCGACGCTGGCGGATTTCGTGGTTGACGCGGTGAATGGTGTCACTCATGGGGATTCTCCCTGACTGGATCGGCGGGCCCGGAGGCGATGGCCTTGGCAGTGTCGTTGAGCAGGTTGCGCACCCGTTCGATTTCTTCCGGCGTCCAGCGGCCACTGTGCATGTGCAAGGCATGGCGCAGGTTGCCGACCGCTTCGTGGATTTCTGGCGGGCGATCGTGGCCACGCAGGGCGCGCTTGCTGACTTCGATGCGCATGCGCACACCGTCCAGGGCGACGGCCTGATCGGCCAGTGCGTTACGGCCGACAGCGGTGATGGCGTACAGGCGTTTGCTGCCGTGTACCTGGCCGCTGATCAGCTCGGCTTCTTCGAGGAAATTGAGGGTGGGGTAGATCACGCCGGGGCTTGGTGTGTAGCTGCCGTCGAACAGGTTCTCGATCTGGCGGATCAGGTCGTAACCGTGGCCGGGTTGTTCGGCCAGCATCGACAGCATCAGCAGCTTGAGGTCTCCGGGGGCGAAAACCCGCGGGCCACGCTCGCCACGGGCGGGGCGGCGTTCGAAAGGATCATGTGCGGAGTGGTCACGCATGAAGAGGCTCCTTGTGTTTCGATATATCGCAAGATATTACTCAAGATATATCTAAACACAAGCCTCTAAATGCCGATGATTATCATCTACGTTTTAGATGAATCGTTGTCATGCATGGCCACCTGCGGCGGCTTGCACTCGTTCGGGTTGCCCGGCTGCAAGTACGGCATCAGGATCGGTGCCATGCCCTTGAGCACCTGCACCGGCAGCGCCGAGGTGAACTTGAACGCCTCCGCCGAGCGCCCGGGGACGAATGCCGTCAGGGTGCCGAAGTGGTTGTCGCCGAGGAAGAACACGAAGGTGGCGGTACGGTTCAGCGAGCGCGAGCCGATCAGCCGGCCGCCAGCGCCGAAGCTTTCGATACGGTTGTCGCCGGTACCGGTCTTGCCGCCCATCACCAGCGGCGTGCCGTCATTGAGCTTGAAGCTGCCGGAGATGCGCCGTGCGGTACCGGCATCGACCACCTGCGACATGGCGCCTTTCAGCGCCCGCGCCACTTCCACCGGCAGAATCCGCACACCACGGTCCGGGTCGCTGACCAGCTTGGTCTCGTAGGGCGTGTTGGCGGCGAAGTGCAGGGTGTCGATACGCAGCGTGGGCAGGCGCACGCCATCGTTCTGGATGATGCCGACCAGTTCCGACAGGGCAGCCGGGCGGTCGCCGGAGCTGCCGATGGCGGTGGCCAGCGAGGGCACCAGGTGGTCGAACGGGTAGCCCACGCGTTTCCAGCGTTGGTGGATATCGAGGAACGCCTCGATCTCGACCATGGTGCGGATGCGGCTGTCGCGCGCGCCCTGGTGCCGGCTCTTGAACAGCCAGCTGTAGACTTCCTGGCGCTCGAAATGGCTGGCATTGACCATTTCCGTGAGCGTGGAGCTTGGGTGTTTCAACAGGTAGCCCAGCAGCCACAGGTCCAGCGGGTGGACTTTGGCGATGTAGCCCTGGTCGGGCAGGTCGTACTTGCCGGGGCCGTAGGCTTCGTACATCTCCGCCAGCTTGCCGTCGGTGAGTTTGCCCAGGGCGATCTTGTCGTCCTTGCTGTGGGCGCGGACGAACGCATTGAAGGTTTCCTGGCCGGCCTCCGGGAACAGGTAGCGGTGCACTGCAGCCAGGCGCTGCGGGGTGGCGCGCATGCTGTCGAGGAAGGTGTCCAGGCGCTGCTGGGACGTCTTGCGCTGGTATTTCTTCCAGAAGCGCATCAGGTAACTGGTGCCTTCCTTGTCGGCGAATCGCGCCAGGTATTCCTGGCGGCGCGGGTCAGAATCGTCCTTGAGCAGCGGCACGCGATTGAAGGGTTGCTGGTAAGTGACGTAGCGCACCAGGTCGCGCATCAGGCGGATGAACGGCAGGTTGATCGACTCGCGCAGGGCATCCTTGAGGGTCGGGTTGCGGTTGTTGTCTTCCTTGCGGAAGTTGTTGAACACGTGCATGCCGCCGCCGGTGAAGAAGGCTTCGCCGGTGTTGGCCGAGTATTTGCGCTCCAGCGCCGCATCGAGCATGGCGTCCAGGCTCTGGTTCTTGCTGTTCTGCGCCAGCCACTCCAGCGACCACTGGGTGATGCGGTCGAGTTCGGCGACTTCGACTTTCTTCAACTCGGCTGCGGGTTTGCCGGCGTACTTGTCGTGCAGTTCGGCGATGATTTCCAGGTACGTCGTGAGTACCCGCAGCTTGGCGGTCGAGCCCAGCTCCAGCTTGCTGCCTTCGTTGATGTCGAAGGGTTGGTTGGTACTGTCGGTCTGCACCCGTACCCGCGAGCCATCGGCGGTGCGTTCGAACAGGGTGAAGCTGTAGCTCACCTGGTCGGTGGTCTTGGAGGTGAGCAGGCGTTCGCCGATCAGGCCCATCTGCGCAGCGAATTCTGGGTCGGCAAGGTTCTTCAGGTACTGGCTGACCTGCAACTGCAGGTCGGCCTGCAGGGTACTGGTGGCTGACACGTCAAGGCGGTCGAGGTCATACAGTGGGCGGTTGAGCATCGCCGCCAGCCGGTTGCGGGCCAGGCTGATGCCCTTGTTGGTGATGATCGGCACGATGGTCGGCTGCGCCACCCAGTCGCGGTACACCGCCTTGCTGGCCAGCGCCGCATCGGCCAGTGGCTGGTCGATGATCTTGCTGGCCGCCAGCACGCGGATGTGCGAGTCGGTGAGCTCGGCCAGTTCGATGCGGCCTTTGGACAGGTAATGCGAAGGGCGACGCTGGGCGATCATCAGCGACAGCACCTGGCGCAAGGCCAGACCGCGCGCGGCCATGCTTTGCGTGTCAGTAGCAGTCGAGGTCAGCGCCTGGTTGACCTGATCGAAATCGGCGCCGTACCACACCCGCAGGCCTTCGGCCATGCCATGCACCTCGCCATGCCCGGGCACTGCCGACAGCGGCACACTGTTGAGGTAGTCGCGCACGATGCGGTGGCGCGCTTCGCTGGTGTCGGGGCCACCCTGGTAGGCGCGCACGCTCGCCGAGATCATCTGGCGGATCTTCTCGGCACCATTGACGGTCAGGCCATCCGGCGAATGGCGGTACTTCTCCAGCTGGGTGGCGAGGGTACTGCCACCAGCCGACTGGCCGGGCAGGGCCAGGTACTTGGCAACCTGGCTGTAGGCGGCCTTGGCAAAGCGCGGCCAGTCGACGGCCGGGTTGTTTTTCACGTCCTGGGTATCGAGCAGGTCGCGGTTTTCGATGAACAGCAGGCTGTTGACCATCACCGGCGGGATGGAGGCGAAATCTGGGTACAGGTGCTGCGGGTAGTTGTACTGGTACAGCATGTCGCCGCGGCAGTCGGTGATCGACAGGCCGGCCTGGATCTTTTCGATGTAGGGCGCGAACAGCCCGTGATCGACGTAGCTCATCAGTGCCGGGGAAAACTGCACCTGTTCGCTGATCAGGTAGTCGCGTTTCAGCAGGCGCGGCAGGAACTCGCCCAGCCCGCTGTAGCCCAGGCGCTTGTCGAACGGCCCGTCGCCCGGATAGACGATCGCATCGCTTGGCCCTGGCTGCAGCGAATAGGTGAGGGTGGTGGCCAGCTTGCTGAATTCACGCGACTGCAGATTGGAGGTGCGGAACTCGTCGTAGGCGGCGAAACCGATGGCGATCAGCGCCACCAGCAAAATCAGGAAAATCAGCCGCCACCAGAGCCTGCGCTGACGTGGGGGCTGCGGTTGTGGCGTCTTGGCCGGAGGTGCTTCAGATGCTTCCGTTCTGGTTGGTTCCGATTGCCACAGTGCGCCCATAGTCTTCAATCCGGCCGGGTATTTTCGTCTTGCTTGTCTGAAGCTTAGACGTTGACGGGAGCAGGTGAAAAATTTGTAGGAAGCCGAGAAAAGTGGCGTAGGGCTATGCGGCTTTGGTGTGGGTTTATTCCTGCAGTGATGTTGTTAGGGTGGCATTGGAATCGGGGGTGCAGTAGCAGACCCCGGAAAATCTCGCTGATTTTCCCTGTTTATACAGCGAAAACCCCTGTGGCGGACTTCCTATACTGCTCGGCCCTTCGCCCTGCCGGCCGCTCTAGACCGGCACACGGGCCGGCCCACAAGGCCAGCCCGGCAAGCCAACGCCATGCCTATCGGCATGACCGGTGCTGCACGAAGGTCAAATCCAATAACAAAATGAGGTTGTATTGCTATGCCAGTCGGCAACCATCCTGCCCCTGCCGAGCCCCTCGAGGGCGGCCCGCTCAAGCGCGAGCTGGGCGAACGACACATCCGTCTGATGGCGCTGGGCGCCTGTATCGGCGTCGGTCTTTTCCTCGGGTCGGCCAAAGCCATCGAAATGGCCGGCCCCGCGATCATGCTTTCCTACATCATTGGTGGCCTGGCGATCCTGGTGATCATGCGTGCCCTTGGCGAGATGGCCGTGCACAACCCGGTCGCCGGCTCGTTCAGCCGCTATGCCCAGGATTACCTTGGCCCGCTGGCAGGCTTCCTCACCGGCTGGAACTATTGGTTCCTGTGGCTGGTGACCTGCGTCGCGGAAATTACCGCCGTGGCCATCTACATGGGCATCTGGTTCCCCGACGTACCACGCTGGATCTGGGCCCTGGCGGCACTGGGCAGCATGGGCGCGGTCAACCTGGCGACCGTGAAGGCATTTGGTGAATTCGAATTCTGGTTCGCCCTGATCAAGATCGTCACCATCATCGCCATGGTCATGGGTGGCATCGGCGTGATCGCGTTCGGCTTCGGCAATGATGGCGTCGCCTTGGGCATCTCCAACCTGTGGAGCAACGGCGGTTTCATGCCCAATGGCGTGACTGGCGTGCTGATGTCGCTGCAGATGGTGATGTTCGCCTACCTGGGCGTGGAAATGATCGGCCTCACCGCCGGCGAAGCACGCAACCCGCAGAAAACCATCCCCCAGGCCATCGGTTCGGTGTTCTGGCGCATCCTGCTGTTCTACGTCGGCGCGCTGTTCGTGATCTTGTCGATCTACCCGTGGGACGGCATTGGCAGCCAGGGCAGCCCGTTCGTCATGACCTTCGAGCGTCTGGGTATCAAGACGGCCGCCGGCATCATCAACTTCGTGGTGATTACCGCTGCGCTGTCGTCGTGCAACGGCGGCATCTTCAGCACCGGGCGCATGCTCTACAGCCTGGCGCAGAATGGCCAGGCTCCGGCCGCCTTTGCCCGTACCTCGAAAAGCGGCGTGCCGCGCAATGCACTGCTGCTGTCGATCGGTGCGCTGCTGCTGGGCGTGCTGGCCAACTACCTGGTGCCGGAGAAGGTGTTCGTCTGGGTGACCTCGATTGCCACCTTCGGTGCGATCTGGACCTGGGTGATGATCCTGCTGGCGCAGATCAAGTTCCGCGCCGGCCTGTCCAGCGCCGAACAGAAGGCGCTGAAATACCGCATGTGGCTGTGGCCACTGAGCTCCTACCTGGCCCTGGCCTTCCTGGTGCTGGTGGTGGGCCTGATGGCGTACTTCGAGGATACCCGCGTGGCGCTGTACATCGGCCCGGCGTTCCTGGTGCTGCTGACGGTGCTGTATTACGCATTCCGGCTGGCGCCGAAAGAAGTGCAGGGTATGGCGAGTACGGCTTCCTGATCTGAAATCCCCGGGGCCGCTTTGCGGCCCTTTCGCGACACAAGGCCGCTCCTACAGACGATCACGTACTCCTGTAGGAGCGGCCTTGTGTCGCGAAAGGGCTGCGCAGCAGCCCGGCGATCTGTCAGGCTGCCACTTCGTTGTGTGGCTCGAAGCTATCGGCACGCGCCATCTGCCACATGCGCGAATAGAACTGCCCGTTGACCTCGCCAGTGAGCAACTCGCCCGGCTTGAGGAACACATGCATCTGCGAGAACAGCTTGATCTCGGTGGCCGACACGCGCCGCACCAGGTGCTTGGCCTCGAGCTGCGCCGGATGCTCCAGGCCCGCCGCCGCCAGCATCTCGGCCAGCGCACGCAAGGTGTTGTGGTGGAAGTTCAGCACCCGCTGGGCCTTGTCCGGCACTACCAGCGCGCGCTGGCGCAGCGGGTCTTGCGTGGCCACGCCGGTCGGGCACTTGTTGGTATGGCAGCTTTGCGACTGGATGCAGCCGATGGCGAACATGAAGCCGCGCGCCGAATTGGCCCAGTCGGCGCCGATGGCCAGCACGCTGGCGATGTCGAAGGCGCTGACGATCTTGCCGCTGGCGCCGAGCTTGATCTTGTCGCGCAGGTTCAGGCCGACCAGGGTGTTGTGCACGAACAGCAACCCTTCGCGCAGCGGCACGCCGATGTGGTCGGTGAATTCCACCGGCGCGGCACCGGTGCCGCCTTCCTTGCCGTCGACGACGATGAAGTCAGGCAGGATGCCGGTTTCCAGCATGGCCTTGGCAATACCCATGAACTCCCACGGATGGCCCAGGCAGAACTTGAAACCCACCGGTTTGCCGCCGGACAGCTCACGTAGCTGGGCAATGAACTGCATCATTTCGATCGGCGTGGAGAAGGCGCTGTGGCGCGATGGCGAGATGCAGTCCTCGCCCATCAGCACGCCACGGGTTTCGGCGATCTCCTGGGTCACCTTGTGCTTGGGCAGGATGCCGCCGTGGCCGGGCTTGGCACCCTGGCTCATCTTGATCTCGATCATGCGCACCTGTGGCGTGCGGGCCTGGGCGGCGAAGCGTTCGGGGTCGAAACGGCCATCGGCGGTGCGGCAGCCGAAGTAGCCACTGCCCAGTTCCCAGACCAGGTCGCCGCCGTTTTCACGGTGGTAGGGGCTGATGCTGCCTTCGCCGGTGTCGTGGTGGAAGTTGCCCAGCTTGGCGCCCTTGTTCAGGGCGCGAATGGCGTTGGCGCTGAGTGAGCCGAAGCTCATGGCCGAGATGTTGAAGATCGACGCCGAGTACGGCTGGCTGCACTGGGGGCCGCCGACGATGACCCGGAAGCTTGCCGGGTCGGTCAGTGGCGCCGGGCGCATGGAGTGGCCGATGAACTCAAAACCCGATTCGTATACGTCGATCAGGGTGCCGAAGGGTTTGTCCGAGGCTTCATTCTTGGCTCGGGCGTACACCAGCGAGCGCTGGGCGCGGGAGAAGGGCAGGGCGTCGCTGTCGGCCTCGAGCAGGTACTGGCGGATTTCCGGGCGGATGCCCTCGACCAGGTAGCGGATGTTGCCGAGGATCGGGTAGTTGCGGCGCACGGCATGGCGTTGCTGCAGCAGGTCGAACAGCCCGATCAGGCTGAGCACGCCGGTGGTCAGGGTGAACGGCCACAGCCATTCGTGGTGGAGGTACGGCAGGCTCGCCAGGGTGAACAGCACACAGGCGGCGAAGAAGGCATAACGGCTGAGAAGTGACAGGCTCATACGGGGTCCTTGCGATGGCGCGGTCAGGCTCAGGGCCTGGGGCAAACCCCGACCATAGCCAAGTTGCGTGGCAGTGCAAATCAAAATCGGGGTAGCGAAAATCATTCTCGCCTGGGCAGGTTCAGTGCGTATCGCGCAACAGCTTCTGTCTCCAGCGCTCCTGCTCCTGTGCGGGTGCCTCGAGCAGATACGAATATCGCCCAGCCACCCGCACCGCCACCGGAATGCCATCGCGATACAGCAGCCTGTTGCCACCTACCGCAGGCACTTTTGCCCCCGGCAGCAACGACCCGATCAGGTTCAGTGGGTCGCTTGCACTCACCACCACCAACAGCTCATCCAGTGCTCGCCGGCGTACTTGCCTGAGCAAGCCGACCGCCTCCGGCAAGGCAAATTGCTCACCCGCCAACCCGGCAATGAAACGCCCACCACGGATTTCGCCACGCGCCTCCAGCCGGTGATAGCAACGCAGCAGTTCACGCCAGGGCGGCAGCACGTCGCTTTCCCGCTCCAGCAGCCGCCAGCAGATCACCCCATAGCGCCGGAGCAGGGCGCGGGCGACGTGTTCCGTGCGTTGGCCCTCGTCAACGCTGGCGCTGCCCCTGCGCAGCAACGCCCAGCGCCCGGCATGGGCCATGCTGCTGGACAGCGGCGGGTGACCGCGGCGGCTGTTGCGTGAGGTACGCTTCGCTGCCGGGGTGATCAGGCTGCGCAGCCCGGCGAAACTGTCGGCGCCCACCAACCCGGCGCCGACCAGCTCCTGCAAGGCCGTTTCCAGCTCGCTAGGCAACAGGTGCGCTTCGAGGGTCAGTTCGTCGAAAAACAACGCACCCTGCGCGTGCAGTGCTTCAAGTACTCGTTGTGCTCGCCCGCCAAGTGCTTCCCGGGCCGGCTCGGGTGCCAGGCTGCGCCACTGGCCCATGTGCTCGCGCGGCAGCAGCACCAGCGGCGTGCTCGACAAGGTATTGCTCGCCACCGTCGCTGCCAGCCGGCTCCAGGCAAACTGCCCACTGCGGCAGGCATCATCCAGCCAGTGCGGGCTGTAGTCCTTGATGCGTGCGGGCAGCAGTTCCGCTTCCCAGGCGCCGGCCGCACTGGGGAACCCCTGCAACTGGCCGAGCACTTCTGCCACCGCTTGCGGCCCGCGCAGGCGTTCGTCAGGGGCCAGGTGCTGCCAGTCGAACAGAAAGCGCATGAAGTCCTGCAGGCTGACCGGCTCGATTTCCCGGCGCAGGCGTTTCACCGTGTAGCGATGGATGCGTGCCAGCAGATGGCGTTCACACCATTGCCGGTCTGTCGCCCCTGGGCTGAAGTGGCCACGCAACACATAGCCTTCGACTTCCAGGCGGGCCAGCGCCTGTTCGACCTCCAGCGCAGGTTTGCCCAGTGGCGCGGCGATCTGTGCCACGCTCAGCGGCCCGTAGCCGCTCAGGCGGGCGCGCAGTAGTTCGCTCAGTGCGCTGTCTGGGTCGATGGCCTGGTCAAAGCCGGGCAGTATTGCCAGCGCGGGTTCCAGGTGCGCTGCCGGATACAGCGCTTGCAGCAGGTTCAGGCGCTCGCGCGCCAGCCAGAGTTTTTCATCGGCCAGGCGCAAGGCACGCCCGGCCTTTGCCAGCTGACGCAGCAGCAGCTCCCAACTGGGGTTGGCCTGGACTTCGCCGTGGCTGACGGCGCCCAGGCTCATCAGCGCCTCGTGCATTTCGTCGGCATTGCCCGGCTGCGGCCAGGCTTCGGCCTGCACGGCAGTAATTGCATCGGCATCCAGTGCGCCCAGGTCATCGCCGCTGTGCACTTCGTTCCAGCGCCGGTTGAGCACCGCCTGGGTACGCCGCTCTTCCAGTGGCGCGTCGTCGAGGAACGCGTAGGGCCTGGCATTGAGGATGGCCGAGGCCAGTGGTGAAGGCGCAGGCAGATCGCGGCACAGCAGGCGTACCTGGCCGCTCTCCATACGCCGTAGCAGGGCCAGCCAGCCCTCGCTGTCCATGGCGTCGTGCAGGCAGTCGTCAAGGGTCTGCTCGACCAGCGGGTGATCGGGGATCTGCCGCTCGCCAGCGATGTTCTCCAGGCAGGCGATCTGATCAGGGAACACGGCGGCAATCAGGTCCTCGCTCTTCATGCGCTGGATCTGCGGTGCCACCTTGCGCCCGCCGACGAAGCGCGGCAGGGCCATGGCCACGCCTGCGTTCCAGCGCCAGCGCACGCCGAACAGCGGCGCGTCGAGCAGGGCCTGGATGAGGATCTGTTCGGCGCTGCGGCTGTTGAGGTAGCGCCACACTTCATCCAGCTCGAAACTGTGGCTGGTCGACAGCGACAGCACGATGGCGTCCTCGCTGGCTGCGGCCTGCAACTCGAAATTGAAGGTGCGGCAGAAGCGCTTGCGCAGCGCCAGGCCCCAGGCACGGTTGATGCGGCTGCCATAGGGTGAATGAATGATCAGCTGGGTGCCGCCGGACTCATCGAAGAAACGCTCCATCACCAGGGTCTGTTGTGAGGGCAGGGCACCGAGCATTTCACGGGTGCGGGCCAGGTAGTCGAGCAACTGGCTGGCGCTGGCCTCGCTCAAGTCGAACGATGCCTGCAGCCACAGCAGCACCGGGGCCAAGTCGCCTTCGCTCAGTGCCAGCTGATCGTCGATGTGCGCCTGCAGGCGGGCGACTGCGGCGGACAGTTCGTCGCTGCGCCCCGGTGCTTCGCCGAGCCAGAACGGAATGGTCGGCGGCAGGCCCTGAGCGTCTTCCACCCGCACCCGGCCAGCCTCGACCCGCAGGATGCGGTAGGACGCATTGCCCAGCTGGAAGATATCGCCAGCGATGCTCTCCACGGCGAAATCTTCGTTGACGCTGCCGATGTTCAGCGCCTGCGGCTCGAGCAGCACGGCATAGTCGGCCGTCTCGGGGATGGTGCCGCCGCTGGTCAGCGCGGTCAGCTGGCTACCCCGGCGCCCGCGCAAGGTACCGCTGACCGCGTCGCGATGCAGGTAGGCGCTGCGCACGCCCAGGCGGCCGTTGTAGCCTTCGGCGAGCATGCGCAGCAATGCCTGGTAATGCCCAGGATCGAGGGCGGCATAAGGCGTGGCCTGGCGCAGGCAATCGAACAGCGCCTGCTCCTGCCAGGCCTGGTTGCTGGCTTCGGCAACGATCTGCTGGGCCAGCACATCCAGGGGGGCCTTGGCGATGTGCAGTTCGTCGAGTTCACCAAGGCGGATACAGTCGAGCAAGGCCACGCATTCGATCAGGTCGTCTCGCGAGGTCGCGAACAGTCGGCCCTTGGGGATGCCATCGACCTGATGCCCGGAGCGCCCGACACGTTGCAGGAAGGCGGCGATCGAGCCGGGCGATTCGATCTGGCAGACCAGCTCGACATCGCCAATGTCGATGCCCAGCTCCAGCGAAGCGGTGGCCACCAGCACTTGCAGTTGGCCGTTTTTCAAGCGCTGTTCGGCGTCCAGGCGCAGTTCCTTGGCCAGGCTGCCATGGTGCGCGGCCACTGCCTCCTTGCCCAGGCGGTCACTGAGATGGCGGGTAATACGTTCGGCAAGGCGCCGGGTGTTGACGAACACCAGCGTGGTGCGATGCTCCCGGGCCAAGGCAGCGAGGCGGTCGTAGACCAGGCCCCAGACGTCTGTGGCCATGACCGCGCCGAGCGGCACCGGGGGCACTTCGATGGCGAGGTCACGCTGGCGCGCATGGCCGACGTCGACGATCGCGCACGGGCGTTGCTGGCCGACCAGAAACTGCGCCACGCGCTCCACCGGGCGCTGGGTGGCGGACAGGCCGATGCGTCGCAGCGGCCGCCCACACAAGGCTTGCAAACGCTCCAGGGTCAGCGCCAGGTGGGCGCCGCGCTTGTTGCCGGCCAGGGCGTGGATCTCGTCGACGATCACCGTGTGTACGCTGGCCAGGCCTTCGCGGCCGGAAGCCGAGCCCATCAGCACGTACAACGATTCGGGGGTGGTCACCAATATATGCGGGGCTAGCTTGCGCATCGCCGCACGTTCCTTCTGCGGGGTATCGCCAGTGCGCACTGCGGTGGTGATGCGCGGTGCTTTCAGCCCCTGGTCTTCGAGGGCCTGGCTGATGCCTTCGAGCGGGGCCTGCAGGTTCAGGCGGATGTCATTGGACAGCGCCTTGAGCGGCGACACGTAGACCACCTGGGTGTGCGCAGGCAGCTCGCCGTCATGCTCCAGGCCCTCGCGGAACAGTTCGTCGAGCACGGCCAGAAAGGCGCTCAAGGTCTTGCCCGAGCCGGTCGGTGCGGCGAGCAGCAGTGACTGGCCGGCATGGATCAATGGCCAGGCACGGGCCTGGGCATTGGTGACCGTGGCGAAGTGGCGGCGCAACCAGGTGCCGACAGCCGGGTGGAACAGCTCGAGCACCGGGTGCTGGTGGGCTGGCAGGTTCATCTGTTGGTTATGGCGGGTGAACGACGGGTTGGCAAGGGGCCGTTCGTCGTTGACCTTCTGTAGACTGTGCCATTTTCAGCGAGCCCACTCATGCCCAACATCATCCGCATCGCCGCCGCCCTGCTGATCGACCCCCAAGGCCGGACCCTGCTGGTGCGCAAGCGCGGCACCCAGGCTTTCATGCAACCGGGTGGCAAGATCGATGCCGGTGAGTCACCGGTTCAGGCGCTGGTGCGTGAATTGCACGAAGAGCTGGGGCTGCAGATCGACCCGGAGCGGGCGGTGCATCTGGGCCAGTTCAGTGCGCCGGCCGCCAACGAGCCGGGCTTTCAGGTGCAGGCCGAGCTGTTCCGCGTCGACAGTGCCGAGGCCGTGGCCCCGGCGGCGGAAATCGAAGAAGTGCGGTGGCTGGCCGCCGATCAGGCTGCAACGCTTGAGCTGGCGCCGTTGACCCGCGACCTGATCCTGCCTTTGTACCGCCAGGCCGTCAGCGTACCGCGCTGACCCCGTCGAGGGTGGCGAACGAGGTGTCCTTGGCGGTCAGCAGGAAGTCACGCATGTAAGGCGCATCGAGCATGTCGGTGCGCACGGCGGCATACAGCGTGGCGAACAGGCCCTTCTCGCCCAGGCGCTTGCCCTTCACATAGCCGCGCGAGCTGTACTCGTGCAGCGCCCAGTGCGGCATGCCGCAGACGCCGCGGCCGCTGGCCACCAGCTGCATCATCATCACCGTCAGCTCCGAGGTGCGCACGGCGGCCGGCTCGATGTCGGCCGGCTCCAGGAAGCGGGTGAAGATGTCCAGGCGGTCACGCTCCACCGGGTAGGTGATCAGGGTCTGGTCGAGCAGGTCCTGGGGCACCATGTACGGCTTGTTGGCCAGCGGGTGCTGGTTGGCCACGGCGAGCATGGCTTCGTAGGTGAACAATGGCACGTAGGTGATACCGGCCAGGTCCAGCGGGTCGGAGGTCACCACCAGGTCGAGGTCGCCACGGGCCAATGCCGGCAACGGGGCGAAGGCGAAGCCCGAGGCCAGGTCCAGCTCCACTTCCGGCCAGGCATCGCGGAACTGGTCGATGGTTGGCATCAGCCACTGGAAGCAGCTGTGGCATTCGATGGCCATGTGCAGACGCCCGGCGGTGCCGCCGGCCAGCCGGGCGATGTCGCGTTCGGCGCCGCGCAGCAGCGGCAGGGTGGCATCGGCCAGTTGCAGCAGGCGCAGGCCGGCGCTGGTAAAGCGGATCGGTTTGGTCTTGCGCACGAACAGCGGCAGCCCCAGGCGCTCTTCCAGCTCCTTGAACTGGTGCGACAGCGCCGACTGGGTCAGGTGCAGGCGCTCGGCGGCCTCCACCAGGCTGTCGGCCTCGCGCAGGGCATGAAGGGTTTTCAGGTGGCGGATCTCCAGCACGGCTGACTCCGAGAAAATAATGTGAGGAAACAGAGAATGAATTGAGTTTCGCTCATGTTGCCCCAGGCTGTCGACTGGACCCTGCGCCGCACCGCTCGGCAGGGTTCATCAAACTGTCACTGAACTGTGGCAGCGCGCCCGAATTAAATTCATCAGACTCGCGCTCTACTGGGGATCTGCATTCTGGTGTTTCTTTCATGCGGGCTTTTCTGCTGTTTTTCTTTCTCGTGTTCAGCACTTCGGCAAGTTTCGCCGACACGCGCTGCGACACCCATGTGCCGGTACAACGTGCCGAAATCGGTGAGCTGAGCCTGGTCTATCAGAGTGTCGGCGCGCCGCGTGATCCAGCCTTGCTGCTGGTCATGGGCCTGGGCGGGCAACTCATCCACTGGCCGGACGACGTCGTCGAAGCGTTGTGCCGCCAGGGCTTCAGGGTCATTCGCTATGACAATCGCGACGTCGGCCTGTCGCGCTGGAACCAGCTGCCGCCTTCGGCCAACCTCACGGTCGAGCTGTTGCGCTACAAGCTCGGCCTGCCGGTCGCCGCGCCTTATACCCTGACCGACATGGCGAACGATGGCCTGCAGCTGATGGATGTATTGGGCATTCGCCAGTTCCATGTGCTGGGCGTCAGCATGGGCGGGATGATCGCCCAGCACCTGGCAGCCATGGCGCCTGAGCGGGTACGTAGCCTGACGCTGGTGATGTCCAGTTCGGGCGCGGCAGGGTTACCTGCGCCGGACCCGGCCCTGGTGCAGTTGCTGGCGCGGCGCAGTGCACCGAGCCGTGAGGTGGCCATCGAGCAGCAGGCTGACTTGCTGGCAGCATTGGGCAGCCCACAAGTGCATGATGACCGGGCAGTGCTGCTGCAGCAGGCGGCGCTGGCGTATGACCGGGCGTTCAACCCCGAGGGTGCGAAGCGCCAGATCATGGCGATCCTGGCTGAGCCGAGCCGGGTGCAGTTGCTCAATGGCTTGCGGGTGCCGACGCTGGTGGTGCATGGCACGGCCGATCCGCTATTGCCGGTGATGCACGGGGTGCACCTGGCGGCGCATATCCAGGGTAGCCAGTTGCGCTTGATACCAGGGTTGGCGCACCGCTTCCAGGAGCCGTTCAAGGCGCCCTTGCTGGCGGCGGTGCTGCCTTACCTGCAATCGCACCGGCAGGATGTCACCCATATCGCCGGGCTTTGAATCAGCGCCGCCTGCTTCGCGGGCAAGCCCGCTCCCACAGGTGCAGCGCTGTGCTCAAGAGCCGCGCTGTACCTGTGGGAGCGGGCTTGCCCGCGCAGCAGGCGGCACTGTTCCATCAGCCAAGCCCGTATTTTTTCACCTTGTCGAACAAGGTGGTCTTGGCCATCCCCAACTCTTGGCTGGCCTGGCTGAGGTTGCCCCCGGTGCGCTGCAGGGCATCGCTGAGCAGGTTGCGCTCGAACGCTTCAACCGCTTCGGCAAACCCGACCCCCTGGCTTGCACCGCTGCTCGGCCCCTTCTTGAAGGCTGGCAACCCCAAGGCGTGACGCTCGGCCACATTACGCAGCTCGCGTACGTTGCCCGGCCAGTCGTGGGCCATCAGGCGCGACATGGTCTGGCTGTCCAGCGTCGGCGCCTCACGGTCGAAGCGCAGTGCCGATTGCTGCAGGAAGTGCTCGAACAGTTGCAGGATGTCCTCGCGGCGCTCGCGCAGCGGTGGTAGCTCGAGGGTCACCACGTTCAGGCGGTAATACAGGTCGCTGCGAAACTGCCCGGTCTGACCGAGCGCGTCGAGGTCGGACTTGGTGGCGGCGATCACCCGGCAATCCACCGCAATGCTCTGGTTCGAACCCAGGCGCTCCAGGGTGCGCTCCTGTAGCACGCGCAGCAGCTTGATCTGCAGGTTGATCGGCATGCTTTCCACTTCGTCGAGGAACAGCGTGCCACCGTTGGCGTGTTCGATCTTGCCGATGCGGCGCTTGCCAGCGCCGGTGAAGGCGTTGGCTTCGTGGCCGAAGATCTCGCTCTCGAACAGGTTTTCCGGCAGGCCACCACAATTCAGTGCCACAAACGGCTGCCCCTGACGCCGGCTGAAGTCGTGCAGGCAGCGGGCGACCAGCTCCTTGCCGGTGCCGGTTTCACCCTCGATCAGCACGTTGGCCGAGGTATCGGCGACGTTGGCGATCAGCTCGCGCAGGTGCTCCATGGCTGGCGAGCGGCCGATGATGCGCCCCTCGAGGCTGCTCTGCTCTGCCAGTTGCCGGCGCAGGGCCACCACTTCGCGGGACAGCCCGCGCTGCTCCAGCGCACGGCGCACCACGTCGACCAGGCGCTCGGGGGAGAAGGGC
>Ga0207713_1000732_pt1 | contig 30677 bp, 58 predicted proteins | sample KBSS64metaG_FD_184404 | JGI IMG/M metagenome (GOLD analysis project Ga0207713, IMG submission 184404) | Switchgrass rhizosphere microbial communities from Kellogg Biological Station, Michigan, USA - KBS S6-4 metaG (SPAdes) (version 2) | ecosystem: Host-associated > Plants > Roots > Rhizosphere >... | reverse complement strand
AAGTGTGAGCCTTTAAACGATATCAGCACATACGAATTAGCAAAATATGTAGTTGAAGGATATGAGTATCCAAAGACAAAAGAAGAATCGATTGATTTATTTCTGGAGTGGTTCAAATATTATAACGTTCACGTACCGTATTTAACACGGAATAGTAGTTATAGAAGAGGGCGAAGAGAAACTTTAGAAGAAGTTGAAAAGAAACTAATTGAATTAGGTATTGTAAATTTAAAATAAAGTTCTCATTTTACCGAGATAGGAGGAAACTTATTTGAAAGGTACTTATAATGAGTTGAACAGTATTCGTAACATTATAAAAGAATGGCAAAGCAATACATATGTACATCCATTGACATGTGGAAATGAATCAAGACATCAAAATTTAGTAACTCAGCTTGATAAATATGAAGATAATTTTGAGCTACTGCTCGTCTGCAAGGACTGCAATTGGAAACAAGATATACCACCATATTTTATACCAAAAAGTAATTAATAAGGAGTGATGATATGTCAAAAGAAAATTGGCACAAAGGGTATAAAGAAATTAAGAACGCTATACATAATGATATTGGAGTGACCAAAGAAGAAGTTTTAGACGTATTCCGTCAAGTAGCGAAAGATGAAATCCAACAGATTGTTTCTGACAGTAAGCCATTCATTTATAACACTATTAGAGAAGTAATTAAACATGAAATGATTGATGCTATAAATGAACATAGATATCCAGAAATAAATGGTCGCACATGGATTTACGGACGAAATGACAATGGTAAAAATAAATTTAAAGATTACATTGCAGGTGTAATGAAAGAAGAGATTGTCAATAGACTTAAAGATCAGTTTGAAGTTAACTTAAATATTAATAAGAAAGAGGAGAAACTTAATAACTATTTGATTGTTTACTATAATCGATTTGCCAATGAAACTCAAACATACAAAGTAGCAGCAAAGAATGCATTTCGAGCAGGAAGGTTGTTTTATCAAAAGAAAAATAGAAAAGCTTATCATGACTGTATTGAGACAATTGAAGAAATCTAAATACAATTCCGAATTTATACAGAATAGGAGGATCAGTAATGGCTAAAGCAGGAGATGTATTTATTTTTGAAGACGGTCAAAAATGCATGGTTGTAGATAACATTCTTAAAAAAGGTAGATTTGACGATAATGGTAATTACAATATGTGGGACGACAGCAGATGGCTGCTTGTAAATTTAGATACAGGAAAAGTAGAAATTCATTATCGACATGGAATACCTTATGAGCATGGAGAACCCTATGTCCCTATTTGGGGAGGAGTTTCAAAAGTAATTAGATTGAATGATATTTAATTAAAATGCAGATTTCGTGGAGAATCGGAGGGGAAAGAAATGTTAAAAGAGTACATGTTGAAGAAGTATTTAAAAGATGTAACAAATAAATCAGCAATGCTTTATTATGGATTTGCCTTAAGACAAAACAATGATAAATACTATTTTTCAATGGTTGGTCATCACACATATGATTTTTGGCTAGGCGAAGGTAGAACTATTGAAGATGCAGTCAAAAATGTAAAAGTGGTAACAAATTGTTACAATTATGAAGATTATCAATCATTGGCTAAATCTCTAAAATCATATGATCAAGTTGAATTTGTTTATAAGCCCGAAGAAATCATGGAAATGAAAGCGTATAGTATGTTTTCAGATCATTCTGTTGAAAGTCTTTACACATTTTGTGACAAAGCAGAAGCTCATGATTTCTTTGAAAGAAGTAGTCACTATAAGATACTCCAAAAGATAGAAGAAAGATGGGTTGATGTTACCAATGAATTTAAATGTCGTTAAATTAATATATTAATGAAAAGGAGATATAAAAATGAATACATTTCAAATGGATAATATGATGTTTAAAATGAACGTTGATTTATTTAAAAAAGAAGAACAACTTGAATATATTCGTAAATCAATAGATGCGGAGATTGCAACGAGAAATCATCAGGATATGACTGAAAAAGAAAAAGGTATTTTAGAAGGTTTGCTTATTGCAAGTAAAATTGTAAATAAAGGAGAGGTTTAATGAAGTCAAATATATTTATTCCACAGCAGATAAACGTTGGATTTCGTGAGAGAAAAGATACGTACACTGGTAAATTGGCTTACATCGTCTATTTTGATGAAAAAGGAAAACTAAGAAAAGAAACTTCATGGAATGGTTGGAGAGATAAAAATATTGAGAATCAGATTTACGAAAACACCCCCACATCTGGTTTTGTGTTGAATAAAAAAGCAGGTGGATATAGTACGGGGTGGAATCATAGACAGACATACGTGAGAGTTTATGATCCTAGAGGATTTGAATTTGAAATCAACGTAGCAAACCTTTTATACATATTAGAAAATACAAATTCCATTAAAGGGAAAGGTTTAGAAGGTGAATTTACATACGGATGGGATGGGAAAGATTTAGTCTTAGTACCAACAGAATCACCAGATTACATAGAAATTTCTAAGTTAAATTCCCTTAGATATGCAAAGAATTTTGTGAAAGCAAAAGACTTAAAGATTGGCGGCACATATTTAAATAAAGACGGTATAGAGTATATCTATATGGGTAAGTTTGATGAATACCGATATGGGGAGAAAAAGAAAGGCAAATCATTTTTCTTTTGTGATCGCAATCGTGAATACAGTAGCTTTGAAACAATGAGAACTACTAGTCAACGTCTTGTAGATGTAGTTTCAGAGGACTGTGCAGAAGATTATGCAGAGCTATTTGACAAACTAGAGAACCAAACAATCTACTCTCCTGTAGATGATAGTAAAGATGAGTATGTTCCTTTGACAAAAGAGGAGCTTGAAGAGATATTTAATAAATCAACATATAAGTATGTTTATGTATTAGGAGCATTAAAGGGTAAAGTTGAGAAGAACTATGGCAATAGAGTAGAAATAAGAAATAATAGAGATACAGGTGAATTTTATTATCAATATGAAAATCCTAATTATCGACAACGTATTTACTGGAGTTATCCAAGTAATAATGATAAAGAGCCATATTACTTAAAAGTTACATATCAAAATTTAGATGAGCTGATTACAGAATTGAAACCGTCACGCAAACGAAAATACTTAGCAAACGGAAAACTATATTCGGAGGGATACTAATTATGGCGAATACAAATGATGAGAGAATCTTAGAATTAAAGAAGCAAATTAAAGCAAAAAAAGATAAGCTAGGAAAATCTTCAAGGTTTACCCCAGTCACTAATTGCAGTATTGAAGTCGATGGAATAAGACATAATATTCAAGTATTAGATAAAGATCAATTAATTGCATTAATGGTTAAATTAAATGCTTATGCGTTATCTGCTAAAGATTTAGATGTTCTATATGATTATATGATTAGTGGTTATAACGTACAAGAATGGATTTCTGACATTAAATCTAGAATTGATATTCTTTCTAAGAAGCATGAAGAAAAAACATTAAAAATTATGGAGGATAAACTAGTACAGTTGTTGTCTGAACGCAAAAAGGTTGAGCTAGAAATTGACGAAATCGAATCAATGTTAAACAACTAATACGCTTATGATAAATCTACTTAAAGTAATAATTTTAAACAGTAAATTAATCAATTTATAAAAGGAGGGATAACTTGAAACTTTGGGAAGTAGCAAAAGGATTAGAGGAAGGTAAGTTTAAATATGAGGATCGATTTGAAATTTTCTATCCAGATGGAGAATTCTATTATGCCCATGTAGGTTCGCATGATTGTCTTTGGTGGCTCAAAGATAATGAGGAGTTGCAGCTAGTCCACATTGTTAGTTATAACCAAGACACATGGAGACTGATGGATGAAAAGGAGTGGAAATAGTGAGTAATAGACATGAAATTAGACCTTTCAAAGTCGAATTCAATTCAGAAGAAGAATATCAAGAATTTATCAATTGGGCTGAAGGTAAAAAGAAAACTCCTTCTGAGAGAAAAGAAGAGTTAAAAAGAAAGTTTAGAGCATATAAAGCTAAGAAGATGGTTGATGGTTTAAAGAGCTTAGGCGAACTGGGAGTTAAATGGAAATCTGAAAATTTCAAAGAGTATGAGGACGAAGATGGCAATATTGATTGGAAGCATGTAATACAGGATATTGAATATCAGAATTTGAAAGGAGATGATTAGATGGTTTTTATTTCTCCATTGATTTTACTGCTTATGGCTTTATTCTTCTTTAATTTAGGAGATGTTGTGGGGCTATTGATTGTAATGATTGGATCAATGCCGATCATGTTTTATATGGGTAGAATTTATCAAATAAGAAAATAAATTAAAGTAAAACTAACTACTTATCTAGAAAAGGCGGTGTAAAAATGAGTGAGCAAAAACTTACATATGAAGAGTTAGAAAAGAAAGTATCTGAGCTAGAGGGAGTTGCAAAAGAATATCGTGAAGAAAATAAGAATCTACGATGGTATAAGTCGGAATACGATAAAGTTGAGAAGATGGATTATAAGCTAAACAAGCTAAAGGAGACAGTTAAAACGTTAGTTGATTCCATTTAATAAATTAATAAAAGGGGTATTTAAATGTTGTTCCTAATAGTATGGTTAGTCGCTTTAAAAATTTACTTGGATACAACTGCATTCTTGAAAGACTATGAACGTCACAAGTTGCATATTGTTAAAATGAAAGCACACTATAAAAAAGCGAGTTACAAAGATTTTGCTGGGGAATTTAATAAACATGAGTGGTGTATAGATAGATCGTCTATGTGTAAAGTATTGAGAAATAGCAAAAGAGATTGTCGAGTTTATGATGATATATTCATATTTCAAGGCGAATTCATGTTGATGCCCAACGCATTCGAATTATCAAGATGCAGTCGTCTTTTTAATAAAGAGTATAAAAAATTAAAAGAAGGCATTTAGCTAGAATATAGTTCAGTTTTGACTATATAAATTATAATCAAATTAATAAAAGGAGAGTTATTTATGAAAAATAAAATATTAATCGCATTAAGCTTAATCTCATTCTTACTATTTACATCATGGATGACAGTTAGAATGGTGGAAGGATATCAATTTAATAAAAATGTATCAGGTCATTTAAAACGTGCAGCAAATGCAAATACAGTAGAAATGGCAAGCTCAGAATTAAAATTATCAATAGACTACTTAAAAGAGAATGATTTAACATCAGGAAGTACATATATTATTTTCGATACTCCCAGCAAAGATGTTGGATATTGGTATCAAAATCTTGAGTCTGCATCGAGTGAGCTTAATAAGGTAAACGACAAAACAGCTCAACTTGAAAAGAGCAATTTATTATTGAAGTTAAGAGAAACATTAACAGATCAAAATAGTGATGGAGAAACAGAGGTAATTGCTCCAGATGGAATTAGTATATATCCAAACAACTTACTATTTGCAATTTGGGGCTGGATTTCATTTGCCTTTTGTGCAATATGTGGAGTAATACTTGCGTGGAAATGGTTTGATTATTAATTAAAGGAGTGAAATAAATGAATATAAAATCATACAAACAATATGAAGAAATGACTGTGGAATATGAAAAAGGTGAATCAGAAACTCATCTCAAATCAATGAAAGATAGTGGGTGGACATTTAAAAAAAATTGATACAGAGTCACCATTTACAGGTGATAAGACTACATATACATATCGTAAAGAAATCAAATAGGGGCTGATAAGTTGAATTATAAGTTTAACAATGTTGAACATGAGAAGATGGTTAGGTATCTTGAGAAGAATATTAGTCCTGAAAAGAGAGTGGAATTAATACATAAAATATACAAAGACAAGGAGAGTACAATGGAAAATTCATTAAAGATATACAATGTTAAGTGTTGGGTATATAGTAGACCTTATGTAAAAGTAGTTGCAGCTACTAGTGAGAAGAATGTCAGAGAGCTATTAGAAAAGGAACCGGTTGAAATTGAAGACATTGTAGAATTAGACATTGAAACAGCTCAAGAATTACACAGTTACGAATTAAATTAATAAATAATAATACGGTAAAATGTAGTTTTTATACAGCTTCTTTTGAGGCTGTATTTTTTTTATTGTTAAATTAATTTTTAAAAAATATCAGAAAATTAGCGAAAAACAGTTGAAAATAGTTTAACAATGTTATAACATATATCTCGTAGGGAAGTTATCCCAACACTAAAATAAAATTACAAAGGGGTCGTTAGGAATGTTATTAAAATCAAAAATTGGTGCGTTAGTTTTAGCAGGTACAGTAGGAACAGCAAGTTTAGCAGGATTAGGTCTAGCATGGGATAAGAGTGATGCATTGAAAGCTTCAACAGCAAAAGTAGTAGATTTAAGTGCTCGTGCAGTAGGATTAGAAGATAACGTGGAAGACTTGCTTGCAAAACTAGGTCAAACAAAAGCAAACGCTGCTGAGGTTATTTCAGGCAAAAATCAACAAATTGAAGATCAGTCTAAAAAGATTGCAGAACAACAAAAAGAGATTCAAAGTTTAACAGCTTCTAAAGGTGAACTTGAGAAAGAAGTTGCTTCATTAAAATCAAGTATCGAAGACTTAACTGCCAAACTTGCTACATCAGATGGAAATTTAACTGAAACTAAAAACCAATTGGAAAAAGTAACTGCTCAATATGACAGTAAAGTAGCTGAATTGAATAAAGCGAATGCAACAATTGCTCAATTAAACAAAGCTATTGCTAAAGGGGTAGAGGAACTTAAAAAAGCTGATAGTAAAGTGGCTGAATTAGAAGCACAAATCATTCAAGCTAAGAAAGATACAGATGAGCACACTCAAGCAGTTGATCAGGCTGTAGAGCAAGCTAAGGATGCTCAACCACGAAGCCAAGAAGAAATTGACTCTATTGACACAAATGTAGAAGGGAAATCAGCAACTTCTACTGAGAACCCTGAAAATCCAGCACCTACAACAAATAACGAAGCTCCTACAACAAGCGAGCAAGCTGAAATTGTAACACCATAATAAGAGGCAGCTAAATAGCTACCCCTCATCAGATTTAATCCTATTTTCTTGTAGAATCTTTTCTACGGCATCTCTTACTGCGTTCTGGAACTCTTCAGACTCATACAGGGATGCTTCTTTTTTTGTTATAATAAGTTGTCTTGTTGATGAATTAAACTCTATAGTCAGATCATCACCTGCATTCCAATTAACTTTGTTTGCAATAGACTTTGGAATAATAATACCTAGTGAATTCCCAATTTTCCTGAGTTTTGATTCGGACATGTTGAACACCTCCGTCAACTTATTGTATCCATTGTAACACAATGTTATAACTTTGTTAAATTAAACGTTGACATTGCTTTTAAAAGTGCTATATAAGAATTAAGAATTAAATTAATAAATATTGTTAAATTACAAATAGTTGTGGTATACTTATTACATAATAAAACATATAAATAATAAAAAACTGATTGGAGACTAAAGGAAATGTTGGTATCTTTGAATGAACTAAGATATAAGAAACATGCACAAGTGGTCGGCTCAGTTAATCTCAGCCTAGATAATACATACATACATAATAACAATCAAAAACATACACTCACTAAGAAAGAACTAGCAAAAGAATATCGAAAAGGTCTAATGAAAATGGTATCTGCATATTATGAAAGTAAATAATTAAATTAATGAGGAGTGAATGAAAATGGGAGAATTGGTTAGAATCGATAATAAGTTAGTTGAAATGAACAATGAAATGAAGGAAGTTAACGGATACATTCAAAGATTTTTCGATCAATTAAACACTGACAACACAAGAAAAGATTATCTTTCTTCTATAAAGGACTTTTTCGGATATGTAAAGAATAAAGATATTGAAGAGTTACTATTTGCTGACTTACAACTAACATTAGATGATTTTGACAAATACATCTCTCACCTCATTAATGATAAGGGTGCTGTAGCTTCTACAATCAATAAAAAGTTGAGCGGAGTAAAAAGTTTGCTAAGATTCCTTAAGCCAAGGGGAATAGTTAATGATATTGAATTCATATCAGCAATCAAGAACCTACAGGGAAATACAGAGAGCTATAACGCTCTAACTGATGGAGAAATTGAGAGTCTTAAAAAATTCGCTCTAACAGAAAAGAAGTTAGGATTAGAAAAACAACTTTTAGTTAGATTAGCTTACGATACATGCTTAAGAAGAAATGAATTACTTACTCTTAAATGGAGTCAATTAATTGATAATGGTGACGGAGAAGTTGTTTTCAAAGGTGTTGGAAAAGGTCAGAAAGGATTCAAAAGAAAAATATCTAAAGAATTCTATGATGAACTTTCTCAAATTAGAAAAGAAGGTGATGAATTAATCTTCAATATTTCCGATCATGAGTTTAAGGGATTCGTAAAAAGGGGGATAGACAGTTTGGAGATTGATTCGGAAAGAAAGATTGTTTTCCACTCTATTCGAAAAGCAGGAGCAATGTACCATTATAAGAAAACAAAAGATATTCTTTATGTACAGAAGATTTTAGGACATAAAGACCCTAAGACAACAGTAATTTACTTAGAGGTTGAAGACTACGGAGCACTGGGAGCAGAAAGCACAAAAGGGCAATTTGACCTAGATATTATCAATCAAGTTTCTCATGAGGATTTGCTGAAAGCTATTGATAAAATGGATGCTCCAACGAAGATATTATTAGCGCAAAAATTAAAAAACATGTAGGAATAATATACCTTTTAGACTATACGATAAGTGTTGACCGTGTACAACTTTAATAATAAAATAAATATAGGTGGTGTTTATATTGGATAATAAAAATAATTTAATCGAAGCAATTGTATCCAACTTAGAAAAACTACAAATGGATAAGAGGGGTCAAAAAGAACTAAAAGAGAGTATTGTTAACTATGTAATGATGGGAGATATGCAAGACTACATTATCAATCCTCAAGAAACAATACCCAACTTAGATATATCAACTTTATACTATATTGCATTACACTTGAATAAGGTAAAAGCACATTCTGAACTTCAGGTTGATAAATACTTTACTAAGAGAGAAATAAAAGAAATAGAAACTAACTTTGAGCAAGACATAGAAGAGGTTATAGAATTTCCCTATACATTTAAACCAGCTATAAGAGTTGGAGATGGGAGTTATCTATTAGCTATAAATGGTAAATTGGCGTATCAATTCATGAACAGCCACCTACTACAATATAATCCAGACACTCAACGTGAAGGAAGAAAGATTAAGAAAGCGAATACGGACACTATCATTACTGTTCCAAAAGTGAACATGAAAAGTGTACACACAATGGCTGACTTAGCTGAAAAAGGTGAATTAATCGAGTCTCTTATCACATGGAATGCAAGATTAGGCAGTAGTGATGATGAAAGTGGAGAAGAATTAATTTATGATGAAGAGAACTTATCATTAACAGTTACCAAAGGGACATTGTTAGATGTATTAGATGGATTCCATCGTCTACAGGCAACGGCATTAGCTTTAACTAGAAATCCTGATTTAGTAATACCTTTTAAATTAAACATACTTAACTTTAGTAAGACACAGGCACAAAAATACTTTGCACAGTTAAATACCTATAATCCAGTTTCTAAAGCACGAGTAAGGGAATTAGGGGAATCTAACTATAGTGACTTTGTAGTTAAATTCATCATGGGAGAGTTTAATGATTTTAAGGAAAAGATTACACATGGATCAATTGCTCCTCGTCAAGAAGCTTTAACTACATTCAATATTTTGTCTGATGCAATTGATAAAGAGTTTGAAATGAAGAATAAAAAAGATGCTATTCAAACAGCTAGATACCTACTTAAATTTTTCAAGGAACTTTTCTATTCATTCCCTGATGAATTTTTAGGTAACATCTTAGATATAAAAAAAGAAAGCATCATAAATATTCCTTCTATCTTCGCAGGATATGTTACTTTAGCAAAAAGAATGCAACAAGAAGACATTTCAATAGATGAAATAAACAACATAATCTCGAACATTGATTTCTCAAGAGACAATAAACAATGGCAGAAACTAAAAGTTTTAGATAAAAAAGACATTAATATAAAAGCTAAAGATAATTTGATATCGTTTTTTGATAAATTAGACTTAACACCCTATAGAGAAAAAGAAGGAGCTAAATAATAATGAAGATATCACCACATGTACGTTTGTATAATGAAGATGACCTTAAAAAACAGTTCTTGGAGCAATACCCTGAAAGCACACAATACTCTTACGCTTTCGTGTTTGATAAGAGTTTTCCGATGGAAGAGAGACTAGAGAAGGATTTATATAATTTCACAACACAAGAAGTTATCCAAGTGTTAAAGGGAGCTGCTTATTCAACTAAGAACAGTGTGGAATTGGCTTACCGTGTTATAGATTACTACTTAGACTTTGCAACTGGAAAAGGGAAAGTAAACAGTCAATTGAAGGTAACTAATAATATTACTAATGATATGTTGGATGAGTTTATTAATACTTCTACTAAAACACTGTGGAGTCATAAAGAAGTAGAAGAAATTGTTCATGACTTAGTTAATGCTCAAGATGCTGCTATGGTATTAGGTTTTTATGAAGGGATTTCTGGAACTGATTTAGGATACAGCGAGCTTCTAAATTTGAGAAAACAGGATATTGATTACGACAATAATGAATTAACCCTTCATAATGATAAAACAGAGGAGATACGAACACTTAAAGTTAGTGACGAACTAATAAGATTGCTGAGATCAGCTTCAATAGAGACGGAATATAGAGGCAAAAATGGTACTGGCAAAGGAGTTAGAGCTGAATCAGAATTAATTGAGTCTGATTACGTATTTAGAAATGTATTCGCTGGCAGCATAGGCAGCAAACATTCTAGTGAGCCATCTAAGCAAGCTCTAGTTACAAGACGATTCGCTTCAATAATGAGTGTTTTTAATTTAGATAATTTCAATGCTAAGAATGTTCGTAATAGTGGAATGTTGAAAATGGCTAAGGATTTATATAAGCGTGATGGAGAATTAACAACAGCGCAATTCGAAGAAATAGCACAGCGATACGGAATACAAAAAGTGAAAATGGGAAATAGCATGGTCTATGCATTTACTCTTTTGAAGAAGTTTATAACTGTTGACAATATCATGAAATATTATCCAGAAGAATTTTAATTTATAGCATAATATACACTTAACATATACAAAAATATACACTAAAATAGATACAATACAAACATTGATCTGTAATGCAAATACAGGTTAATGTATACATAATACTTAAATTAATAAAAAACATAATCTATATAAGAGTTTCTAAAAATAGCGATATTGTTATATTTGTGTAAAGAAGCCTATATACAAAATACATATTCTTTTCACAACTATGATAATATTCGACAAAAATAGACAATGACATGTCGTATATTATGGGGTACAATTAGAATTATCAATAGGAAGATTGTACCTAAAAATCCACTTTAAGTGGGACTGGAAATTACACATAGGCTTAAACTCCCTATGTGCGGCATATTAGCGCTCAATCCATTCAAACAATTCGTCAGCATGACATTTTAATACTTTAGCTAATTTGACTGCGGTGATAAGTTGGATGCCTTTTCTGCCGTTTATGTAGTCACTAATAGCTTTATGACTGACTCCCGAAAGATCAGATAAGCGCCTTTGAGTCATGCTTGTTTTGTCTAAATGCTCTTGGATGAGACATCTACCATAATAAATTTCCTTCATCTAGGTGCTTCCTTCCACTTGAATTGCTAAAAGACGCATTCCTATTTTAGCAAATATGCCCAGCAAAGGAAAGAATTTTTAAGATTTTCACAATATCGTTGGCTTTTATCTCAATTTAAGGGTATAATGGAAATACAGAAAAAGAACACTTGTTCGTAAAGTGGTTCTCTAATACGAACAACATAGGTAGGATTAAATTTAAAAATAATGAGGGGTAATTAATTTGAAAAAACTTGCGACAGGCACAGTAACACTATCAGTAGAAAAAGTTGTAGAAGTAAAAAATGAACGCTCTGCATTTGAAGCTGTATACAATATTTTGAATTCATACACTTCAAGAATTGAGAGTTTCAATGTAGTAGATGACGAGGGCAAGGTACATACAATCAAAGTGACAGACTTCGGGGTAGAGTGGGATGAAGTGGAAGACGCAGAAGAAGATGAGGAGTAAGATCACTGCCCCAACAGTGAACTCCCCCATCCGCATGTTAAACCCAAACTAGTTCTTTTCTAGCTATGTAGTGATACTTTTTAAGCCGAATATTGCACATTTGGCTTAATTCAATGATAACATTATCGACTAGAAATTTCTACAACTATGTTTCTTCTTAACACTAATGCAACAAAAACCACTTCAAAAGTAGTGGTTTTTTTAAACTTAAATTATGTATCTTTTTACCTATTAATATTGTATAATGTTGGAGTGTTATAAAAATTATGGAAAAAGGTGAATTGGATGAGGATATATGGGCTTTATGCCGAACAATTAGAGCAAGAGATAGTTGAGTATGCTTTAGTTAAGATGGAGATATCCAATGGGGAAGATAAGAGTGCTAGAAAGGCGTTGAAAATAATAGAGAATTATCACAAGTTACTCAGAGATGCGGATAAAGTAAAAGAAAAACATGGGCGTGTAAGGTGGTAATTAATAATAACAAGCTGCTACGGCAAGGAGTTAAAGCTCTTTGCTAGTACATATTTTAACTTTTTGAAAATTTTATAAAAATAAATTAATAAATGTGTTGACTCTTATAAAATAGGATGCTATTATGATAATAAGAAATACGAAATAAACAAAAGCAAGATGGTGATAAGAATATGGATCAAATTTTAGCAACAGAGAGAATACATAGAGCAAAAGCAGAACTAGATAAAGCATTACGATTAATTGAAGAAGGACAGCTTAGGGATTCAATTAAACATCTAGACTTCTCGAAAGACAGTACGATTGCAGCGATTCATTTGACACAAGCTGAGATCAGCGAACTTGAAGGAGGTGAATAATATGTATACATTCCCAATGGCAGAACTAGCTATTTATTTTGAAGAGCTAGAAGAAAAAGGTTCTAAATAATTAAATTAATAAATATAATAACTACATAGAATGAACTTGAAGCTAACAAACTTCCTATCTACTTGTTACTTAGTGACGAAGCCTTTGTAGCAAGTAGATGCACTAAAAATGATAATGAGGGAGATGAGAAAGGATGAGTAATCAAAGCTATCTTAATCAAGTAGAAGTTAACTGGACTGTAAATGAAAAGAATGGATATAACGTTCCTCACTTTGTTGAGTGGATGGAAGATGAGAAATTGATACTGTACACAGTCTTACCAGTTGTAAAGGTGACAAATGAACTTTTCAATCACATTGAAAACACATTAGAACACATTCCAGAAGAATTGTTAAAGGATATCGAAGATAAGGCTAAAGTGAAAACCGGATACTTTTCTTCTACTGAAAAATATGCATTCGTCATTACGAACGGAAATGTAGCACTAGCAGTTAGTACAAACGGCTTAAAAATTCCAATGAAAAAGAGTCGTTTGAGTCTACAGGATGAAAATTTAGTCCAGTTTAAAACAAGATCACTGGAAGCTAAAGAATATGAATTTAAAAAGAAGCAGCACATTTACAACTATTTATCATTAGAACCTTCTGTCATGGCAGGATTAACAAGAAAAGAAAGACATAAGAAACAGGTTCTATTCCAAGCATTAGATGATTTGAAGTATGTAGCTGTAAAGAATGTAGATAAATTAAAATACTTATATGGTGAATGGAGTAACACTCCTTTAAATCAAAAGAAGCAATATACATATGACGGTTTACTTAATAAGATAGGTGAAGAAATGAAAGCCGGTTGGACTAAAAATCATGAAAATGTAGCTGAATTTTTAGTTAAACACGATGAATATTTAAGCGAATTGTATCATGCATACGATAAAAGAATTAAATAAATTTGCTCTTTTACAGAGAGTTGAAGGAGAGGGAAATTTGGAAAAAATAATCATCTACACAGACGGAGGATGTCGAAATAATCAAAATGATAACAATATTGGAGGCTATGGTGCTGTCTTTCAATACAAAGGTAAAACTAAAGAGATTTACGGTGGGGAAAGAAACACAACAAATAACAAAATGGAACTAACAGCAGCTATCAAAGCTCTGGAAATTATAAAAACAACTAATGTTCCAATTGAAGTTCATGCTGATAGTGCTTATGTAGTAAACGGTATGAATCAATGGATTCACAATTGGATTAAAAAAGGATGGCGCACAGCAAGTAAGAAACCTGTTGAAAACAAAGACTTATGGATGACATTGAATGATTTGGCAAGTAAACAACAAGAAATTAATTTTATTAAAACTAAGGCTCATGTGGGCATTGAATTAAATGAAATTGCTGATCAGTTGGCTAATAAAGGAATGGACGAATTAGATTAAAAGGAGCGTATAGAATGAAAAAGAAGAAAACAATTGAAGATTTATATGATATTGTTCAAAATGAAGGACTAGGATATGCGGTATCGGATTACGTAAATGCAGATACAATTGAAGACGATGAGATGAGAAAGCTGTGGGAAAATGCATCTGAAGCTTTAAAGAAAGTCGAAGATGCACTTGATAAATGGGAAGAGGAGAATGAACAATGATTAAAGTTATTGAGACGAATATAAGTATGGATGATGGAGGAATCTTAAGAGATCATCAGTCAAGAGTTATAGAGTTTGAAGATTGGGAAGATGTGATTGATGAGTTTAAAAGTGAAGTCTCAGTTGAAAGAAAAGATGCTCTAGGAAACTTACATGGGCGCACAATACCTCTTAATTCAATGGTTGCTGATTTGAAATATGATGATTTTCATCTGAGCTGTAACATTATTAAAGATACCGGAGAAGGATTTTTAATTAAAAGTAAGAAGTTCATGTATCTGATTAAATAAAATATAGGTTTCGTAGAATTTTGGAGGTGAGTTAATGGAAGAACTAAAAGTATTCAAGGAATATAGAGAGTGCTGTGGAGAAGAGATGTCTCATGAAGATAAAATGAAATTACAGAACTACGCTGAAATTTATGAGCACTATCCAAAAGTAGCGTTAAAAGCAGATGTACTTGGCTTTAATCTAAAAGAAATAGATGCCTTAATTAAAAAAGCATATCAGAATCTTCAAGCGATTATTAATTATAAATATCTACATCAAGAAGTTAGCAGCGTAGAAATTTGTTTGAAAATGATTATGACTCGATTAGGTGACAATAAAGAGAGGTTTTATAAGTATTTAAATGAGACAAAGTTCAACTTGAATCATGAGAACTTTGAAAAGTACAGCAAAGTAGTGGGAAAACAGAATGTCTTTACTTTGTGGGCATTAACAGTATAGAAAGAGGATGATTTAACATGACAAGTCCAGAACAAACACTTATTAACGTAAATAGATATGTATTAGCATTAACAGGATATGTGAAAGATGAGAAAATTATCAATAAGCTTTATGATGTGTCAGGTGAAATCATGGATCATTTGAATAAAAATAAAGCAAATAAATGAGGTGATACAGTGAGTGTCTCAAAAGATGAGCTATCTAATAGGGTAAAGGAAGCTTATTTTGAAATGGTTCATCACAGTGGTTTTCCTGAGAAAGATGTGATTAATATCATTAAAGGTCAGCTAATGATGGATGGAGTAGGTATTGAGATAATTAAAGAATTAGTTAAAGACTTAGGTAAGTGAGGTAAGGAATGCATAAGATTACATGTGGTAGATGTGCAAGGGTAAAGTATAAGTTTGGATTAGAGAAGAGGAAAGAGTTAGCTTTAGGATTAAAAGAAGGAATTAATGAATGTGGGTGTGGTAGAGTGTTAGTTATTGAGGGTGGAAGATATAGCTTAGATAAGAGTAGTAAGTGGTTAGAAGATAAGCAAATTAATAAAGTGCGAGGGAGAGGGTAAAGTGAGTTTTATATTTGAAAAGAATAAATTGTATGCTTATTTGGGAAAAGATTTAGTTGATACAATGAAAGCCTACAAAGCATTTATCGCAGGAGGAACAATAACAAGTTTATTTACTAATAAAGAAATTAATGATATTGATATATACTTCAGATGTGAAGAAGACGCTATTGGATTTTTAGCAGATATTTGGGATGACAGTGGCTATGTAGTATCTCATACTAAAAAAGCTACACAGCTAATGTATGGTAAAAAGATAGAGAGTATTAACATTCAATTAATCCATTTTAATTACTTTAAGAGTGCAGAAGATATCTTTGAACAGTTTGATTTTACATCATGTATGGGATGCTTTGATTTTGAAAAAGAGGAATTTGTTTTACATGAGGATTTCTTAAAACACAACTCACAACGAATTTTAAAGTTCAATAGTGCAACAGCATATCCAATTGTGTCCTTATTACGAGTTAAAAAATATGAAGATAAAGGATTTAGAATTTCTAAGCCTGAGTTCATCCGAATTGCATTAACTTGTATGAACCTCAACATAAATACATACGAAGAGCTGAAAGATCATCTTGGAGGAATGTATGGAATTAACTACGACAAACTATTTGAAGATGTGGAAGATGAAGAGTTTGACTTACAAGAAGCTGTAGATAAAATTGCAGATATTTCATTGAGTGAAGAATACTTTATCAAGCCTGCTCCAGTAGAATTCAATAGCTTAGATGAGTTAGCAGAAAACATTTCAACGAAGCCTAAGAAATATATGAACATCAATGACACGCATGTAATTATTGATTATCGAGGGTTGTTGAAAACTGTAACGAATGTTCCAGAAAATAAAATAGATATTGATCCAAATACATACTTTGAAGCAGCAAGGTTCTACAAGTACGTAAGAAATAAAGACGGAAAATATAAGAGTTTTTACGAAAGCTCATTTGAATACATAGTTGGTAAAATAGTGGTGGCAGCAGAACCTAAAGATCGCTGGTCAGGCAATCATGCTGGAAAGTTGCATTTCAGTGAAAAGAAAGAAATTCGAAATGCTGAGTATGGAGATAGAACCGGAGCTGCTTTAATTGAAGTCAAACTTAACAAAGACGATTTTATAGAGGCAGAAGACGGTCACATCCTTGCTAAGAAATGTTTTGTGATAAGAGAAGTACCTAAAGAGGAATATGCGAAATATAAAGATAGTAAAGTATTAACTCAAAATGAAATTAATTTTAATGAGTTGATTGGTAAGTTTAGAGGTATATAAGAGTCATTAAAACAGGCATTTTAAGGTGATTTAGAGGTTTGAAAACTTTGATTTGATGGGGTTCATAGGAGGGTCACTAGTGGAAAATATCACAGTCTTAGAAATTGAAAATAAAATCACAGATAAGATTGAACAGTATGAGCAAGAAGGTAAAACAATTAGAGTAGATGAATTGAAGAACTTACTAGGTTGGATTCTATGTGATGATGAATATTGAGGAGGAATTAAGGTGAAAAATTGGCACATCGAGTTAATGCTGGAAGATGAGCTTTCTAATCAAATTAAAAGCTATAAAAAACTAACAGGAGAAGAGGGAGAGGATTTATTAATTAGACTACTTAAAGAATACTTTTATATTTCAAAAGAAGCAGTCAGTATTTACGGAGAAAAATACAGAGAAATCGGAAGAGTGAAAGATTTTGAAAATGGAGATTCCAAATGCATTATTTGTGAAAAGCCCTTTCATTTATATTGGAATGGGGGAGAATTGGATGATCATAGATGTTGCGGTTTATATTATTCGACTCAACATCAAAATACAGATTTGATAATTTATAAAAAGGAGAATGAAAAATGATTGTACGTGTAACTTTTGCAGAAGATTGTGTAATGTTGTTCGGAGACTCATATAAACCTTGGCATATGCAACTTGATGAATACATGTGGTCATTTAAACCTAAAGAAGTATTAAATGTAGAATCGTCATATAGTAAATGGGTTGGCTGGGGAGGATTGAAATGGTGTCCTGAAGATAAATTCCAGCAACAGCTAAATCGAGAAGGATGTCAAAGTGATGAACCTGATAACCCAAGACCTAGACAGTATGATAAAATGAATTTTAAGTTTGATAGAGCAAAATATAATAAAGCTTTGAGCTACATTACATATTAAAAATAAATACATATGGTTAAATGTTGGTGGCACAACAACTAACTAATTGTTACTTTGAGTTGGTATACTCGTTTAAGAATTTTAAAGCGTTCTTCTTTGTAAGATTTACATTCAGTTTTGGCGGACTGAATGATTGATAAAGCGGTTAATTAGAATAAATTGATAAAGGGGATAAAACAATGAGTCAACATGAAATCTTATTTAGCATTACCGAGGATAGTCGAGACGGATTAAATTTTCAAGTTAAAGGCAGTGAGGTAAAACACATCCTAAATAAAAAAGAAGATGTGTTAGCAGTTATGGATCGATTAAGAAATGCTTTGGTTAATGAAACATACCCATTTACTAAAATTAAGTGAAAGAGAGGCTGAATGATGCATTTATCGAAGTATCCGGTGATCAGTGAAAAAGGTATTGAATATAGAGTAGATGTTTATGACGATGAATTTGGCATCACGAGGGTAGCTATTTATACATACGTAGGTAAGACGAAGCTGTTTAAAAAGGATAAGTTTAAGCATCTATACGGAAATAGTAATTACATTGATCTGCATGGAAGCATGACTATGTGGCAATGGCAAAACAACAAATAAAGAAATATGAGAAATTAGAAGAAGGGGAAAGATTGGATAAAGAGCTGAAAAACAAAGGTATTTCTAAATTTGAAGAATGGAACGGCAAGTTTTAATTCTGTAGAAAATCAATATTTGAAGCAGAAACGAGGAGGGTACATGATGAATAACTTAAGAGATAAGTTTATTGAAAAGGGAATTCCATATGATGATATTGATGTAGAAATGATTGAACTATTAGATGTATTAAACTTTGATTTAGGACTAAAAACTCAATTCTGTTGTTACGGTCACACTGAAAGATATAGTAAACCTTATGTTGTTTTTGACAAAAGCGTTGAGGATAAAGACATATATAAATTAATCGATCAATTTAATGATGAAAATGTATGTTTTAGTATTGTATTCAATAAGTGGTTGCGGATGGCTCATGTCGGTGAAAGTTTATTGGAAAATTGGAAGTTGAATTTCAGTGTTGGATTTAAAGACCCAAACAGTAAAGAAAAATCAGATCATTTGTCTGAAGTTGTTTCTTTTTTTAGAAATTGTAAACCAGTAAAATAGACTTTTCACATAGAAAAGGAGATGAATAAATGAAAATATTACTAAATCAATTTGACAACCCAAGAATTTCTGATCAAGTCTTTGTTGGAAAAGGAGATAAGGTATTCGCAAGTAGAAGCGCAGAAGAGTTTGGATTTAAAGCTGGAAATGAGTATGAGATACAAGATGTTAATGTATTAGGATATCTAAAGATGGAGAATGACGAAGGTGTAGTTGACGAATATACAGTGGAATATTTTCAAAAATACAATCCTTTAATTTCGCTATAAATCTACCCTTTTACATAATAAAATTAATAAAGGAGACATAGTTAATGACTTGTATAGTAGGATTAATGCATGACGGTATTGTATATATGGGAGCCGATTCAATGGCTTCTAACGGTTATACAAGAGCTATTAGGAAAGATAAAAAGGTGTTTAAGTTAAAATCTACAAAAGGAGCACTTGCAGGGTTCACTACTTCATTCAGAATGGGACAGTTGTTAATGTATGCTGACAATCTTATTGATGATACAGTGTTTGTAGATCACGAATATCTAGTAACTCATTTCATTCCCAGTATTCAAAAACTATTCGAAGAAGGTGGGTTTAGTAAAAACACAAGTGGAGAATTATCAGCAGGAGATTTCTTATTAGCTTATAACAATAAACTATATACAATTTTCTCTGATTATCAAGTAGCAGAAGACATAGAGAATTATGCATCATGTGGAAGTGGTGAGCCATTTGCTTTAGGTTCACTATACTCAACTGAAGGAAGTGTTTTGTCACCAGAAGAAAGGATACATAAAGCTTTACAAGCTGCTAGTGCCCACTGTCCGACTGTTTCCGCACCATATTACATAATGAACACGAAAAATAATGAAGTGAAAGAGTATAACTATTAAGGAGGTGATTAAATGAATCAATATGATGAAGATAAATACTTTAACGTCATGATTTATGCTTATAGAGCTGAAAAGGTTGCAGATGGAACGGAAGAACCAAAACTAATAGGTAGGTATATTAAAGAAAATACTGTACCAAGTCTTGATATTATTAATGCAAAGGTGAAGGAATTAGGATTTGATACATACGAAATCTCAGAAAGAGTGGATACAGTTAAAAGATATACTATTGAATAATAGGAGGATGAGAAATGGTTAAAGTAGGGGACAAACTAATCATGAAATCAGAAGTTGCATTGGAAAATAATATTACAGGATCAGACAGAGAGTTTACAATTACGGAGTTACGAGGATACCTACAAAGAGAGCATGGTTTTGAAGTGATATTAGAAAATAAGTCCGGCGAAGTTCTACAATGTGACTTTAACTTAAAATATTTTGATTATGTAAAAGCTTAAATAGGAGATGGATAATGCTTAAAGTAGGAGATAAGTTAATAGCGAAAGAAAAGTTCATGATTAAACATGGAAGTTTGTTCGGCAATAGAAACTACATAATTAAAGAAATATGGAGCTTTGGAGCCAACAAGTATGGATTCCAAGGTGTAGTTGAAAGTGAAGACGGTAATAAATTATCTGGATTCATCGACATCAATTTATTTTATGTGGCTGAAAATTTAAACCATTTGATTGAATGTCTACTTGAGAAAGAAGAAATTAAGTCATTCAGCGCAGTAACAGTAGATGGAAAGATAATCAATATGGAATTAACATAAGGAGGAAATGGGCGATGAGATGGAAGTGGAAGAAGCTTCTCATTAAAATCGCAATAGGAATCTTAGCAGCAATGATCCTCGCTGGAGGAACATGGAATATAGCAACTAAACACAGTAATAATGAGCAGAGTAAAATTGTACAGAAATATAAAATTGGTAAGTATGAGTCTCAAATGATTAATGAAAAAACACTATATGGAGCAATAGATTCAGCACCAAAAGTATTACCTTATACACAACCATTTAAGGACATTTCAAAAGATAAGAATGATAATTGGTTAGGCGAAAGACAGACTAGGTTTATAGTTAACGGAACATATAGCTCACCTTTTAAACTTAAAGATGTGAAGATAAAATACATAGATCAAGAACATGGGATAGTTTATGCTACTTACCCTAAAACAAAAATAGACGTAACTATACAACATAAAGGCGTGTCATCTGAAAAAATTCATGGTAACTTACGTAGAGAAATGAATGAGGATGAGAAAAAGATATACATAATACATAAAGAAAAAGAATTAGAGGCTAGATACAACAAGGATGAAAATGTACTTAAAGAAGCAGATTTATATAAACAAAATGCAATAAAAATAATGTGGATGAATATACCGAATGTGAAATCAATAGTATTTGAATAGAGAAGAAGATTAATATGGAGAAATGGAGGAGTGTAAATGATTTACGATGTTCAAAATTTATCTAATAGTAAGTTTGAGATTCTAAAGAAATTTGGGCATTTACTGTATAATCGTGAGGATCAAGATGGAGGATTAAGCAAGGAAGAAGTTTATAAACTATTAAAAATCTTTGACGAAATAAATTTACGAAGCGTATACAAAGAAGGTTTTGAAGCCGGATTAGAAGAGTGTTGATGGAGATGAAGATAAGAATTGATTACATAATATACGTGTGGGAAACTTTAAGATTCAACGCATTCTATAAAAGCCTCTATAAAGCAGATATTAGCTTATTCGATTGCTGTGACTTTGAATCTTTCAAGGTGTATTGGAGGGAAAAGAATGAACACAAATGATTTCATTAACATGCTTACAGCGTTTTTACTAGGGCTTCAAGCAACAATCGTTATTTATTTTATAAACAAGAAGGAAAAAGGTTTTGCAATACTATGGTTGCTATTTGCAATACTTACAATATGGATCATATCAATTAATCAAATTAATACATAAAAGGGAGAAGATTAAAATGACAATTAAGAAAGACATTACAGAAATTTTAGGATTAGGGCAGCAAGTATCATTTAAAGATGGAAGCGTAGGCTATATTGAAACGGAAAGTATGCCTTTTACACATTCAGTTGAAGTAGTACATGATTCATATGTTAAGCTAAAGGATTTAAAAACAGGAGAATTAACAGCTACATTTAACTTTGATGTACACTATTTATCTCCAAGTTTTACTGGTGAACAGCATTATAGCACACACAGAGTACGTTTACAGCTTGTAGAAATGTCCGGCAGAGCATTTGAAGACTATCGTAAAAATGTGCGCAATAACACTGATATTACTAAAGATATGGCACAACGCAAGCTTACACGTAATATTATTTGTGCTAAGAAGGTAGAGGCTAAAGAGGAACACATTGAGAAAGGTAACACTGCATACCAGTATGGGAATATGTTTATTGTTGTAGGGAAGAAAGGTAAGAATAAGGATAGAGATGTGGTTACATATATTAAGAATGGAAAGAAAGAGAAAATGAGCGCACTAGAAAAGTATATGAGCTATTGGGAAGTAGATCAGGAATTATACGCACAATTAAGTGATTTATTAGGCATTGAGAAGGAACATCGCAACGATGGAGTTGAGGATGTACATACAGTAAGAGAAGACGTAAATGGTGCATCTGATACGCTTAAACACCGTGTATTTACATTCTTTCAAGGTATGAAAAATCCGTTGAATAAAATTAATAAATAATTAAAATAAATGTTGACTTACATAGAAAGCTAGTGTAATATGTAAATATAGCCGACAAGGAACGTGATCGGTTGAGAAATGAATTAAAGAATAAAATTAATAAATGAAAAGAGTTGACAGATTAGAAGAGTTGAGTTAAACTAAGAGAGTAGCTAAGACGAGTTGAGATTGAGCTTACTAAGTAGTTAAATTAATGAATGTTAAAGGTGGTGTCTGGTGATGAACACTGATAAAACATAAGGTTAATGTAGCTGAGACGAGATAAGGTGAGTAATGAAGGAGTTGAGTTAGTGGAAGAAGAATTAAAAGAACTTGAAGAAGTAAGAGAACTAGATGATCCATATTTAAAGCTTCATAAAATGGAAGCTATATATGAGGAGTTAAAGTTAAAAATGATTAACGATAAAGGTAAACTTCTCAAAGAGGGTAAGGATACGACAGCTATTGATAAATACATAAGCGAGGTAAATGAGCAAATAAACTATATCAAGAATATTTACCATGTCGAGGAGGAATAAGGTTGAAAACATTTGAAGATTATTTATTAGAAGAACAGTTTAAGGGGAAGGTTGAGAAGATTCGCAAGGCATTACTAGAAGAAAACGCTAAGACGCTAGATGAAATTACAAGTAGCCTCAAAGATGATCCTGCTCGTGACGATGAACGAGAAGAAGCTTTCCAAAGTATTTTGGAAGTTCGAGACTTCATTAAGAATGCATCTTATAGAGAGTTTGCTGGCTCAGATGTGGAAATTCTCATTAAAGAAGTCGGAAAGCATCCGGCAACAGTTGAGACACTAAAGAAGAAAATTGAGAATATTGTTAAAGGTGAAGAGGTTAAGCATTTAACTGGTGGAGCATTCAATCTACATATTCCAGTTCAGCAAAGTGGATTCGATATCAAAAAGGTTATGGATCAGATTAAACTTCAGCCTCTTAAATAAAGCTTAAAGTAAAATATAACTTTTATAGAAACATATAATTAAAGAAAATACTTAATAGTTAAATTAATAAATATAAATTATACATATAACTGGAGGAATTTTATAATGGCAAATCAAACAACTATTCGACAAGGTGAAAACACAGTAGAAATCACAGGAGTTTTAGCAGAAAATCGCTTAGAGTATTACACTTCTCAAGATAAACGTCAATTTATCCGTGGTCAATTTGATGTTAAAACGGCAACTGATGAGATTCAAACAATTCACGTATTCTCTTCTAAACTTAAAAAAGATGGATCAGAAAGCGGAGGCTTCAAAGGCTTTGAAACAGTAATGAATGAGTATAAATCAATTCAAGATGTTGGAGAAGAAGCTGCTGATAAAGTTGAAGTTCGAAACGGTACACTTGAAATGAATGACTATGTTGGTGGTGATGGTCAGGTTAAATCTTATCCTCAGTTTTCTACATTCTTTGTGAATCGCTTAAAAGCAGGAGAAGAGTTTACTCCAAAGGCTGAATTAACTGTTGAAGGATATATTCAATCTATCTCAGCAGAAATGAAAAATGGAGAAGAAACTGGTCGATTAAAGCTAAAACTTGTTGTAGCCCTTTTTGGAGGAGCAGTTGCACCATTTGAGTTTATTGCACCAGAAGGGGAAATTGCGGAGTATATTGATGAAAACTGGGAAGTTGGTCAAACAGTTACTTTATACGCAGACATTGTTAATCGAGTAGAGAAGAAAGAAATTACTCAAGCAGTTTCATTCGGTAAGCCTAAAGTTAAAACTGTAACTAACAGCGTTCGTGAGTATGTAATCACAGGAGGCAGTGAGCCATACGATGAAGAAAGCCCGAAAGCTTACACTAAAGAAGTTATTAAAGCGGCTTTAGCAGAGCGTGAAGTTAAACTAGAGGAGCTAAAAAATAAAAAGAAAGATGGTAAGAAAGAAGCTCCGAAAAAAGGTGGATTTGGCAAAGCAGCTAAAACAGAACCTAAGAAAACAGAATCAATCGACATTGACGAATCGGACTTACCTTTCTGATACATAAATAATTAAAATTAGAATAAGGAGTGATGATTTATAGAGAGTGTAACTGTAGAAAGTAAGATTGTGGCTGGTGTAAAAGAAGCAATGAGCATATTAACAATTGATCGAATGCCAACATCTGCTGAACTGAGAAGCAACAATATGACATGGTTGGATTCACTAATAGGTCAAAACGGGGGCTTAGTTAAATGGGCAGATAAACTAAACCTCCCCCTGAAAAGGGCAAGAGTTTCAATGTCTGAAAAAGAAATAAAAGAAGGCATACTTACTATCAAAAAAGAACTAGGACTAGATAGAATGCCAAGTAGAAGTGAGATAATAGCTTACACAAAAAATAATTCTTTACATAATCACATAGTTCGAAGTAAGGGCTATAGAGGATGGGCAAAAGCCTTAAGCTTAAGCATCAAAGAGAGTGAAACAAAAACAGGGCAAGATTTTGAAGAAGAAGCAATGAACATCTTGATAGAAAAAGGATTTTCAGTAGAAAAGATGCCAACAAAACATCCTTTTGACTTGCTGATAAATGGAACTGTTAAGGTAGACGTTAAATCTGGAAGAGCATATATGCTTAGAGGGAGTAGATGTCATTCCTTTGGAATAAACAAAAACAATGGTTCGTGTGATCTATATATGATTCTTGCTTTAGATGAAAAAGATAAGATAGAGCGAACTTTCATTGTGCCAAGCCATCATCTAAAAGTCACAACATTGTCAATTGGTGAAAACAGTAAATACAATAGGTACATAGGTAAATTTAGCTTAATGAGTCAATATAGCGATTTTCATCAAAAGTTGGAAATTGTTTAGTTAAATAAATTAATAAATACATATAAAACGAATAACGAGGGTGAGTTAATCCTTGCCCTCTAATAAAAACAAAATTATAAATTTATTGGAGGAATTATACATATGGCAAATTTAGATATCTTCGCACCTCAAATCTCAGTAGTAGCAAAAGGCTTAGATGGTAAAGTAATTACAATTTACGGATCAAACAACTTAGGAAAAACAAAACAAAGCACGCGTATGGCAAAACCATTGTACCTACCTTTTGAAAGAGGATTAAATGCAATTGCAGGTGTTCCCTTTATGCCTATTAATAGTTGGTCAGATTTTAAAAAGGTTAACAAGCAGTTAACTAAAAACCCTGACAAAGCTAAAGAAGTTTATCAAACTATTATTGTTGATGAAGTTGATGCATTTGCTAAGTATGCTTCTCGCTATGTGTGCTCTCAGTATGACGTTGAGCGAATTAAAGACGGTAATGATGGGTTCGGTCTATGGAAAGAGTATGAAACAGAAATCTTTGAGGAACTTAATAAGCTATTAGGAGTTGGGTTTACAGTTATCTTTATCGCTCATGCTGAGACAGATAAAGAAGGAAAAGTTCGACCTAAAGGAGAGAAACGTGTGCTGTCACCAGTAATCGATAACAGTGATATCGTAGTGTATCTACAGTCAAACGGTATCGATGAAGATCGCCAAGTAGTTAAATCAAGCGCATGGTTAGCTGAAACAGATGAATTCTTTGCTCGTAGTCGCTTTGATTATATTGATACATACATTGAAGAGTTTACGGCTGAAAACCTTGAAAAAACAGTTATAGAGGCAATTAAACGTCAAGAAGAAGAAGAAGGTATTACAGCAGTTACATATGATCAACAAAAAGAAGTGTATAAATCTGAGGAGCTTACATACGAAGACTTAATGGCACAAATCAAAGAGCTTGGAAGCAAACTTACTAATCAAGATCGACTAGAAGATGTAACTGACGTGGCTGAAAGAAATCTAGGAAAAGGCAAGAGAATTACTGAATGCACTAAAAATCAAGTCGAAGTCATGTCAGTAATTTTAGATGAGTTGAAAGATTTATTAGCTGAATAATTGAATGAAGGGAGTGAAGAGTTGCTTTGCTCCCTTTTGTTTTAAGTAAAGGATGGTGTAAATGGCGAAAAAGGTTAAGTGTCCTCATTGTGAAAAAATGATGGATAAGGAATCAGCAGTTCCACATCAGAAAAGGTATTATCATGAAGCTTGTTTAAAAGATAAGCAAAAGTCAATTGATGATCGTAAAGACTTGATTGCATACATATGTGAATTATACAGAATTGATGCTCCAACAGGAATGATGCTTAAACAAATAAAAGAATATGAAACAGACTTCAAATACAAACTTAAAGGTATAGAGCTGGCTTTAAGATACTTCTATGAGACTAGCGAAAATCGTCCTCGTGAGGGAGATGGAATAGGGATTGTTCCATTTGTGTATGAGAAAGCTAAAAAACATTACATGCTAAAGAAAAATGTAGAAAAAAGTGTGAGAGAGGCAGCAGGGAAAGAGATTGAACAAAAAGTGGTAACTGTTAAGTCTCCAGAAATGAAAGTGAAGAAGAAGATAGAACAAATAGATATGAGCACATTATAAGTGAGGTGTACAGTTTGGCAGTATTTGATAAACGGGCAGCATTTCAAGTGATTGGTTGTTTACTACAGAAGCCATCTTTACTTGAAGAAGAAAAATACCCAATTAACGTAGAGGATTTTAAAGTAAACAGTGAACCATTTTATAAAATTTTATTCGCAGCAATCAACAATTTGTACAGTCAAGGCATTGAAGATATTGATTTTGTTATGATTGACAGTTTTCTTTCAAGCTACGATATTCAATATAAGATTTTCTTAGACAATGATGGAATTGAATATTTACAGACTGCTGAAGAAAACAGCAAATTAAAGAACTATGAATATAATTATAATCGAATTAAGAAGTTTAGCTTATTAAGAGCTTATAGTGAAGCAGGGTTCGATATTAAAGAAATATATGATGATTCTATTGTTTCTCCTAGAGAAAGTGAAGAAATGATGGAAGAGTTTGATAAGATGAAGATTGATGACATTGTTAATCATTTTGAAGAGAAGCAGTTAAAGATTAGAAATGTATTCCTTACTGACGAGAACAAGATTACTCAACATGCTAGTAAAGGTGCAAAGGATTTAATTAAGAAATATCAAGAAGAACCTGATTTCGGCATTTCTTTGATTGGTAACTTACAAAACACAATCTTTCGTGGCGCTAAAACTAAGACTGTGTTACTTAGATCAGCTCCACAAAACACAGGTAAAACAAGGATTGCATTAGCTGAAGCTACAGACATGGCTATTGATGAATTCTATGACTTGAAAACTGAGAAATGGATTAAACGAAATAGATGTGAAAATGTATTATACATAAGTACAGAAATGGAAGCTGAATTATTACAACCTACAATCTTAGCTTATATTAGTGGGGTTAAAGAAGATAAGATCAAAGATGGTTTATGTGATGAAGATGAATTTAAACGTGTTGAAAAAGCAACTGAAATTTTAGATAGAACAAACTTTTGGATTGAATACATACCAAACTTTAACACTCAATTAATCGAGACAGTTATTAAGACACATATTATCGAGAATAAGGCACAATATATCTATTTTGACTACATTCACCTTTCTGTACAAATTCTACAGGAAATGGCTGAGATGTCACGAGGAATGTCTCTACGTGAAGATATGGTGCTATATATGTTTATGTTCCGGTTGGTTCAGATTGCAGAGAAATTTAATGTACATATTACTACTGCTTCTCAATTAAACGGAGAGTGGAAAGACACTAAAGATGCTGACCAAAACTTACTTCGTGGATCAAAAGCAATGGCAGATAAAATACAGAAAGGAATGATTGCGCTAGTGCCAACAAAGGCTGATATGGAAGCGTTAGAGCCTATTCTACGAGAAGGATTCTATCCAGCTCCAAATATCGTTTATCACATCTATAAGAACCGTATGACAAAACATAAAAATGTGAAGCTATGGTTACACATTGACTATGATACAATGCGAATTCAAGAATTATTCTTAACGACAAATGACTATGAGCTTATTGATATTCAGCCTACTGAAATTAAAACAGAAGAACCTGTATTTTAAGGGGTGAGCATCCCTTATGGCATTAGATAAAGATAAAATTAAAGAAAGCTTAACAGAAGAAGATATAAAGCTCATTCTCACTGATTTAGGTAGTGATTTAAAATTAGCAGACAAAATGATATTCCAAACAGTTTGTCATAGTGGGAGTAAGCATAAATTACACTACTATGAAGACACTAAGCAATTTCATTGTTACACAGACTGTGGAGATAATTTAGATGTATATGAGCTAACAATTAGAGCTAAAAAACACCAAGGGATAGAATTAACATTTCCAGATGCAGTTAAATACATAGCTAGTTTGACAGGTAAGTATTATAGTGCTGATACAGCATTGGATAAGGTAAATAGTCACTTAATTAGTGACTGGGAATTTATCAATAGGTACAAAAAGAAGAAGGAAATAAATAAAGAGTTAAAAGTTATACATAATCATAATGTGTTTCAACTATTCTCTCCTTATGGACATATCTCATGGCTAAATGAAGGCATTAGTCATGAGACAATGGAGAGATTTAACATAAGTTATTACTTAAGAGATGATAGAATCGTCATTCCTCACTATGATATGAATAATAATCTTGTAGGTATACGTGGAAGGGCGATGAGAAAAGAAGACGAGGATTCAGGTAGAAAATATATGCCTTTATTGGTGGGTAAAACACAGTATAATCATCAGACCATGCTAAATCTATATGGACTACATAAGACGAAAGATGCAATAAAAAGGTTAAAAAAAATAGCTTTGTTCGAAAGTGAGAAGTCCGTTTTGATGTGTGAAGACTTCTATGGAGAAGATAACTTTTCAACGGCAATATGTGGCAGCACATTGTCAAGATTCCATGTGCAAATCATCTTGTCTTTAGAGGTGGAAGAAGTGTTCCTGTGCATGGATAAGATGTACCACGATCCAGACAGCAAAGAAGCTGAGATTTACGCTAAAAAAATTATGAAATTTGCAAACATGCTCTCACCATATTGCACAGTTTATGTACTATGGGATGATTTTGGATGGATAGATTATCGTGAAGCTCCTTGTGATAGAGGGAAGAAAGTTTTAGAAGATTTAATGAAAGCAAAGTATGAAGTGAAAACTATAAATGAAGGGGCGATTGTGTGAGATATAAGTTGATCGGAGAGAACGATTTTTTTGTTAACCCTGTTCAGACAATATTGAAAAATAGAGGGATTGAAGACATGGAATCCTTCTTAAACTTAGATGCAAGTGTTACAGACCATTGGAGTAAATTAAAAAATATTAAGGGAGCTGCTGAATGTCTAATTGAGCATGTAAAACGTAAGTCTCAAGTTTTCATTCAGGTTGATCCTGACTGTGATGGCTATTGCTCTAGTGCCATCCTAATTAACTATCTAAAGAAAGTTTTCCCTGATGTAAATATTACATGGAGGCTGCAAGAAGGTAAGGAGCACGGTGTATTTGTTGACAAAGTTCCTGAAGATACAGATTTAGTAATCATTCCTGACGCTGGCTCAAATCAGTATGATGAACATAAGGCACTAAAGGAAAAAGGAATAGATGTGCTTGTATTAGATCACCATGAGACTGATAAGGAATCTGAATATGCAATAGTAGTAAATAATCAACTGTCACCTGAATATGGCAGTAAGGCTATGACTGGAGCAGGTATCATACTTGAGTTTTGTAGAGCGCTAGATGATAAGTTAGGCGTTAAGTATGCAGAAGATTATTCAGATTTAGCTGCTATTGGAATTATTGGTGATATGGCTGATATGCAAGAACTAGGAACAAGATATAATGCTTTGCAGGGGATCAAAGAAGCTAAGAATCCCCTGTATAAAGCCTTATTAGAAAAGCAGAATCACTCTATGGGGGAGAAGTAAATATTATCAACTTAA
>Ga0207713_1000726_pt1 | contig 30857 bp, 25 predicted proteins | sample KBSS64metaG_FD_184404 | JGI IMG/M metagenome (GOLD analysis project Ga0207713, IMG submission 184404) | Switchgrass rhizosphere microbial communities from Kellogg Biological Station, Michigan, USA - KBS S6-4 metaG (SPAdes) (version 2) | ecosystem: Host-associated > Plants > Roots > Rhizosphere >... | reverse complement strand
TCGCAACAACGGCGTAGCCGTCGAGCAAGGCCGAGTGGCCAGGCAGGATACCGCGATATTCACCATCGCTATTGGGGATGCCGCCGTCTACGCCGCCACCGCCCTGGTAGAAGAGACGTTGGTTCCATTTTAAGGGAAGCCGCATCTCAAAACGAATTTCGTAGGGTTTGCCGTCAAGGCCGACGCGTTTGTTCAGCGCGCCTGTCACGAAGCAGTGATCGGGCTGCGGGGGAACGGGTCGGCCGTTTTGTGGCGGCAGCGTTCGGGCCGGAACAAATTGTGCAGATACAACGCTGCCGCCACGAACGGCTGCGCCGGAGAGCGATCGGCATGGAGCCTGGAAATCGCTCCTGCTGGTTGTCGTCGCCCGCACCATCTCCGGTGACAGGCAAGAAACCACTGCCGCCGACAAAGCGACCAACGCCCGCTGGGTTGCAGAAATCCTTGTCATAGTTTTCCTCCTGCGCACCAGCGGTCGCGTCGTGGCTGGCGCGGGCCCGTGAAGGCGAGCGCAAGCCCGCCTTCACCGATTTCAGAATCGGTAGCGTACTTCGAAATTGATCATGCGCGGCTCGTTGTATGTTCCGCGCGTATAGCCTTGCGTGTCGTAGGCGTCGCTCAAGAAGATGATATAGGTCTTGTTCAGCAGATTGGATGCCGCAACGCTAGCATCGAGTTTGCTCCCCAAAACGCTGTTCCAATTGAGCCTGAGATTGAGCTGATCATAGGCCGGAGTTAGCGATCCCAGCGGGTTTGTCGTGAACAGTGTGCTGGTGTTGAGCGTTCCGCTGAACTTGCTTTGCCAAGAATAGGACGCCACTGCCGAAACTTGACCGACTTGATCTTTGTCAAGGATCTTGAGGGTTCCATTGACAGAGTACTTGTACTTGGAAACACCGGCGATTGGCTGATTGCTGTAATCGATGCCGCCGCTGATCAGCGATTTGTACTTTCCATCGGTATAGGCAAAGCTGCCCGACAATTCGAACTGCGGTATAGGAGAAAATGCGCCGTCAAGCTCGATGCCTTGAACATGTCCGTGGCCCGAGTTCAAGGCAACGTTATAGACCGCGCCATCGTCACCATAGACCCGCCCAGAAATCTGCTTGTCCTTGAAGTTGGTGCGATAGACGGCCGCATTCAGGCGGACCGGAACCGAAGCGATCGAACCTGCGCCTTTCACACCGGCTTCATAGTCGGTGACGTATTCGGGGCGGTAGCTGGAATAGGCCATGCTAGGGAAGGCCGTGTTAAAGCCGCCAGATTTGTATCCGCGACGGTTCGTGGCATAGAGCATCACGTCACGGTTCACCTTGTACTGAAGGTTTAGCGTGTACGTCGGCGCATGAAACTTAGCCGATTGGTCAAGGCGGCAATAGTATCCTGACAGCGCGGCGGAAGCTTCGCATCCGCGCGCCTCGATATAGCGCGATGCGATCTGGTGCCGTGAATCCCAAGTATAACGTCCACCGGCCGTGAAGGTGAGGCGCGGAAGTACTTCATAAGCAAGCTGGGCATAGATCCCGAAACTACGGTCATAGCGCAATGCCTGGCCAACGACAGGGGCGCCCCCGAACGAGGACGACAAGTCATAACCATCTTCGGTAGCAGGGTTGCGTCGTTCGTAATAGAGGCCGGTGGTGAAGTCGAGTTTGCTGGAAAACGCCTTTCCGCTCAATTGTAGTTCTTCGGACAGGCCCTTGAGCGGCGGATCGGGATAGGCGTAGGTTTGCCAGCCCGGATGAGCGAAAAACGTCGTAGCGGGATAGATGGTACCATCGGTATCGTCGAAATTCAGCACGCGTGTATCACGATAGCCGATGATGTTCTTCAACTGGACGGTGTCGGACAAGTGCACCGTTGTCGTATTGTCCATTGCCAGTGCCCGGAAAACCGAGCGGCCGTCCTGGTAGCCATAGCGAACCAGACGAGGACCGCGCTTTTGCTGCGCCTCGACTTCCGCGATGATGCCGGGATAGCGAGTGGCATAGGTCGAACCCGGCTTGATGTTGATGAGACTGGTGCCTGCCTGGTTGCCGTCGGCAAAGCTGTAGTGGAACGAGGTCATGTTCTCGATCACGTCACTGGGCTTGGCGAGCAGGATCGCGCGCACGGCCTTGTAGTTGCGATCGTCATAGTCCTGGCCGGTGTCCACGTCCCGGGTGAATCCCTTGCGCCAATAGAGGTCCGTCGCAACGCGCAGCAGCAACTTGTCATCGATCAGTGGCACGTTGACCGCAGCCTGCACGCGGCGATGGCTATAGCTGCCCACCGTCAGGTCCAGATAGCCCTCGGTGTCGTTGGTCGGCATCTGGGGCGTCAGCAGTACCGCGCCGCCGGTTGTGTTGCGCCCGAAAAGCGTGCCCTGCGGTCCTTTGAGGACCTGGACGTTCGCCAGGTCGAAGATAAACCCCGGCCCTGGCGTCGAGGTGGCCACATCGTTGAAATAGGTGACGACCGCGATGTCGCCGCCGCTGGTTTGACCTTGCCCGCGAATGGTGTAGCTCGAACCGTTGCGCACGGTGCCGCTGGTCGTGGCGGCGATGCCGGGTGTTAACCGGGCGATGTCCTCAGGTCCGACGATCGCTTGGTTGCGGATCGCCTCGGTGCCGAGGACGTTGACCGAGAGCGGAACGTCCTGAAGCCGTTCGTTCTTGCGCCGGGCCGAAACGATGATGGCGCCGCTGTCGGCTGGCGCTTCGACAGCGTCTGCGGCGATGTCTGCGGTGGGATCCTCCGCCAGAGCCGGCGAAGACATTGAAAGTGCGACCAATGCGCTTGCCGCGCCGGTAAGGTTCAAGATGGTTCGCCGTTGAAAGCAGTACATGATTTCCCCCGAATGCGTTAGATCCAAAACATGGCGAGGCAGGAAGACGTCCGTGCGCCTTTCCTATCGTTTGCTCACCAATGGCATTCCATCCTGCATGCCATTTCGGAATCCTCTCCGCCCGCGCACTATTTGTGCTTTTTCGGGTCGAATCGCGCTGCATTCAGCGTCCCATGTCAGAAGTGTGTCGTAAAACTCATACGTACGCAAACTAATAATGGCGTCTCAGCGATTCACGGTTTTGGCCGGCAACGACCAGACGATCGCGATGGCAACGAGCATGAAGCCAGCGAACGGAAGCAAGGCGAGGGAAGCATCGCCGGTGAGGCTGAGCGACAGGCCGACCAGGGCATTGCTAAGCAGCCCGGCGATGTTGGCGACCGAGCAGGCGATGGCAAACCCTGCCGCTGCCGCCGACCCGCTCAGGAATGTGGCTGGCAGGCTGAAGAACACCGGAACTGCGCCGGTAATGGCACCCGAAGCCACTGTTGCCACAAGCAGAAGCATCGCCACACTGTGTTGCGCCAGCGGGAAAAGCGCGATGGCGAGGGTCCCCAGGGCAAACGGTATCATCAGGTGCCAGCGCCGCTCGCGCATGCGATCCGAACTATAGCCAAGGCCCAGCATCACAACCAGGGTTGCCGCGCTGGGGATTGCGGCAAAGAGACCGATGCGCTGCGGATCGCTGACGCCTGCTGTCTTGAGAAAAGTGGGCAGCCAGAACGACAGGCTATAGGTCGTCAAAAGAATGCCAAAGTCGATCAGCCCCAGAAGCCACACCCGGATGTCGGTCACGCCTTCCCAAAAGGAATGGCCCTGGGCCTGTGTACCTTCGGATTCCACGATCTGCTCTAGATAAACCTTTTCCTGGTCAGTCAGCCATTTGGCATCGCGCGGGGCGTTGGGCAGGGTCAAAAGGACGGCCAAGCCCAGTATAACGGCAGGCGCACCTTCAGCCAGGAACAACCATTGCCAGCCGGCAAGGCCAAGGACTGCGTCCAGATTATGGACAATCCAGCCCGACAGCGGTGCGCCGAACAGTCCGGCCAGCGGCAATCCCAGCAAGAACAGGCTGTAGATGCCGCCGCGCCGTGCGCTGGGATACCACCGCGACAGGAAGTAGAGCACGCCTGGCAGAAAGCCTGCCTCGGCCACGCCAACCAGAAAGCGAAGCAGATAGAATTGCCATTCGGTGTTTACGAACATGCACGCGGCCGAGAGCAAGCCCCACGTAATCATGATGCGCGCAATCCAGACCCGGGCGCCGAATTTTTCCAGGAGGAGATTGCTGGGCGTTTCGAACAGCACGTAGCCAACGAAAAAGATACCGGCACCAAACCCGAACGCAACTTCGCTGAAGCCGAGATGGGCCGCCATTGTCAGCTTGGCGAACCCAACATTCACACGGTCGACATAGGCTATGAAATAGCTGAGCCCGAGAATGGGCAGCAGGCGAAGCGTGACTTTTCGGAAGAGTGCTTTTTGACCATGCGTATAATCGGCATCGGCGCCGCGCAGTGCAACGTTCATGATGACCCCCCTTCGGATCGCTGGCGCTGGTAAGGCGGTCGTCCGAATTACATTTGTGTACAAACGATATCACGGCGATGGGGGGTGTCTAGTGGTTTTTCTGCGGCCGCGAATAAATTGTTGCACATGCAATATGGGCAAGGCTGCTCGATGCGGGCGCGCGCGGCCGATGCCGCTTCCGATTGGCAAAGGCCGAGGCAGGGCGGCATTGTCGCCACTGCCAAGGGAATGAATTCAGATGATTTTAGCGAGCAGCCGATACAGTTCCGCCTGCTCTGCAGTGTCGAGCGGGGAGAGGGTTTCGCGCGTGACCGTGTGCCCGGCTGCTTCCATTTCCTCGGTCAGACGCAAGCCTTCGGAAGTGATGGCCAGGAGCGTGCGGCGACGGTCGCCGGCATCGGCCAGTCGGCGCACCAGGTTGCGATCGGAAAGCCGCTTTATCACGCCCATGATAGTGGCTGGATCGGCATGGACCAAGCGACCAAGATAGTTTTGCGAAATGCGCCCTTCTTCGCGCAGCTTCATCAGCGCCGTGAACTGCAGCGGGCTCAATCCGGAATCTGCGAAATGGCTCGCGAAAATGGCGCTGGCCCGTTGGTGCGCACGCCGGATGTATAAGCCGATCTGCTCGTCGATGCGATAATCGCCGGCAAGGGGAGACGGATCGGCCGACGTCGCGGTGGCTTTGGCGGCAGTGGTCTTGGCGTTCATCAATACGTCCTCAAACGGATTCCTGACGCTTAGACCTTTGCACGCCAAAAGGCCACGTGCCTTAAGGCGCGATCAGGCCGCCAATTCCACCAAGGGCACCGAGAACACATCGTATCCGTAAACCCAGGCGGGTTCTTCCTGGGTACGCAACCAAGTATTCGCATTGGATGTGGCCTGAACTTGCGAGGCACGACCGCGGCGGTTCGCTTCGTAAAGCCTGAAGCCGCTGTCAAATGCAGCAATGCCGCCAACTTCGGCCAGGCACCGGTCCAGCATCGCCGCGTCCTCGATGGCCATGGCTGCGCCTTGCGCCATGTGCGGCTTCATCGGATGGCATGCATCACCCAGGAGAACGACCCTGCCTTCGCTCCACAAATCGAGCGGCGGTCTGGTTAGGAGGGGCCACTTGGTAATGGTATCGGCGGCATCGATCATGGCCTGCACTTTGGGATGATAATCGGCAAAGGCGGCCTGCAATTCTTCCTTGCTGCAATCGACGAACGAGGCATCGTGCTCCCACGTCGCTTCTGGAGCGCCCGTCACGAAATACATTTCCTCGCCAGCGTCATCGAGGAAATAGACCACGAAGTGGCGATCCTGGGTCCACCACTTCTCGTTGCCGAGAAACTCGAAGCCGCTTTCCCGGAACTTGGCGGCAGGGAAGATCGCGCGATGCCCGACATAGCCGGTGTACAGCGGCTTTTCCGGGCCCAGGATCGCTTCGCGTACGGCCGAGTTGACGCCGTCGGCGCCGATCAGCAAGCCAGCCTGGATCGGGCCGCCTTGTGCGAACGATACAGTCACGCCGGTGCTGTCTTGCGAGAGCCCGGCAACGCGGCGGCCAAAATGCAGCCGGTCGGCCGGAAAGGCATCGACCAGCAGGCGATGAAAATCGCCGCGATGGATGGTGACATAGGCCGCGCCGTATTCCTCGCGGCGGCGGTTGAGCGGAATATCGGCAAGCAAGGCCGCGTCCGGGCCGTTGTAGCTGATCCAGGCATCCGGCTTGAAGCCCATCGCTTCGACCTGCTCTTCAAGGCCAAGATGGCGCATGACCTTGAGCACGTTGGCGCCCAGCTGGATGCCCGCACCCTGGCGCGAAAATCCCGATGCCTGTTCGAACACATGCACGTCATAACCGCGCTTGAGCAGGGCAAGCCCCGCAACCAGGCCACCAATTCCGGCGCCGGCAACAGCAATTTCAATCTTGTCCAACTTTGATCTCCGGATGAAGGAAGGCGCGCCTTACTGCGCGGAAAGGAACGGGCGGATCGCGCCCAGAAAGCCAGGCAAATTGTCCCAGGGGATCATGTGGCCAGCATCGGCGACGCGCAGGTGCTGTAGCGATGGTGCCAGCGCTTGCATCTCTGCCGCCTCCTCTTCGCGCACCACGTCACCCCGCTCGGCCGTGATCAGCAGCGAGGGCTGCGTCATCGCGGGAAGGTCGGCGTGGATGTCGTCATGGTGGAAGCCGACGAACGAGGACAGGACGGCTGCCTGATCGCACGTGTGCAGCCATTGCGCACGCAGCGCGATCTGTTCATCGGTCCAGGTCGGCGTGTAGGGCCGCAGCGTTTCGACGCTGGCACCTTCACGCGCTGCCGCCATTGCATCGATGTACCACGGCAGCTGCGCAGGGTAGGGTCGGCGCCCCGGACCGGACACCGGCGGATCGACCAGCACGATCCTGGCAAAGCGCGAACCATCGATCCGGCAGGCGCGCATGACGTGGCGCGCACCCATGGAATGCCCGACCAGGGCGATGTCGTGCCAGTCCATGGCTTGGGCCAGTGCGACAAGGTCCAAGGCACAGGCATCAAGGCCGTAATCGAGCCCGGATCCACTTTCGGACATGCCCCGGCCGCGCACATCGAGCACATGGACGTCGTGGCTCTGCGCCAGTTCCTCGGCCACGAAACCCCAGGTTATCGCCGGACTGGTAATGCCGGGGACCAGCAAGAGCGGGCGACCCTGCCCGCCATAGCGCAGGACATGCTGTCGGATCTCGTTGGCACGCACATGAAATCCGCCAAGATATCTGCTCGTCATGATCGCATCTCCTCAATATGCGCCGGAAAGGAGCGCGCCGGCACCTGGGACGACCGTTTCCAGTTCCAGGGCACGGAGCATCTGGAACGTGGTGGCCACTGCGGCTGTCACCACCGGCTTGCGGAACCGGGCTTCGACTTGCGCGATTGCCGGCAACGAGGGCATCTGGACGCAGGCTGACAGCACGATGGCGTCCGCACCGGCCATGCTCAGTCCGGCAACGATATCGGGCAGGCGTGCCGGATCATGGCGGGCAACATCAAGGTTGTCCGGTATTTCCAGGGCGATATGATCGACCACCGTGATCCCTTCGGCTTCGATGTAATCCACGACGGTTTGCGTCAGCGGCTTCATGTATGGCGCCACCAGGGCAATGCTGCCGATGCCCATATGGTGCAGGCTATCGACGAGGGCGCCGGCGCTGGTGATTACGCGGATATCGGCGCCGGCGTCCTGTGTTCGCTTTTGCAGGCGCGCCTGGGATTGGCGGTGATAGCCGGGACCCATCGCCATGATGGCGACGAGGCAGGCATAGCCGAGCACGTCGACGCGCGCATCGCTGAGCTCCACGGCGCAACGATCTGATTCGCCATCCATCGCGGCCAATTCTTCCTTGACCACTTTTTTCATACGCATACGGCTGGAATGAAAGGTGAATCGTTCGGCCCTGATCTGCTCTCTCGCCCGCAGCATGGCGGGAATCTCGGTCTCCATCGTGGTGTTTGAACTGGGCACAATCTGCCCAATTTTGAAGGCTTTCATCACCATCTGTCTCCATCGGGACGCTCGTGAAGGATTGGGATTGACAAGCCACAGCGCTTCACGTTTATTCGTTTGTAGACATATGATATTCAGTCTGTCCAGACGTTTTGTGGACGATCGCCTTTGGAGCTCCGGAATGCCGATCAGCGACTTTGAACTTACCCAAGCGTGGACCAAAGTGCTGGCGCTCAGCCGTGTCGAAGCGGGCCAGAGTGTCGCGATCCTCACCGGTCCGCAAACTGACCAGCAAACGCTGCGCTGCGCTACGCACGCGGCCATGGTGGCCGGCGCATGCGTCAATCGGCTGGATCTCCAGCCCGTCAATGGCGCTCTGGCACACAGCCGCGATCCACTGGCCTATGTCGGCACGACGCCGCTGACCGGTAATCCTGCAGCGATGGCCTTGTGCAAGGCGAGTGATATCGTGCTCGACCTCATGCTACTGCTGTTTTCGCCCGAACAGGCCGAAATCCTGGAATCAGGCACCAGGATCCTGCTCGCGGTAGAGCCGCCCGAAGTCCTGGTGCGCATGGTGCCAACCCCGCAGGACCGGGAGCGGGTGAGGGAAGGGGCCGCGTTGATCCAGCGGTCCCGGACGATGCGGGTCACATCTCCTGCAGGAACCGAACTGGTCTGCCCGCTGGGGCAATACCCCGCCGTGCTTGAATATGGCTACGTCGACGAGCCAGGTCGATGGGACCATTGGCCATCGGGTTTTGTGCTGACCTGGCCGAACGAGGGTGAAGCGTCGGGCACGATCGTCATCGACCGTGGCGATATCCTCTTGCCGCAAAAGGCCTATGCAACGGCGCCGATCACGCTGACCGTAGAGAAGGGTTACGTCACCGCGATCGAGGGTGATCTCGATGCCGAACTTTTGCGTGACTACATGGACGGTTTTGGCGATCCTGAAGGCTATGCAATATCCCATATCGGCTGGGGCATGCAGCATCGCGCCCGCTGGTCGACCTTGGGGCTTTACGACAAGGAGCAGACGATCGCGATGGATGCGCGTGCCTTTGCCGGGAACTTCCTGTTTTCCCTTGGACCCAACACCGAAGTTGGTGGGGAGCGCAACACTGCCTGCCACATCGACATTCCCTTGCGCCATTGCACCGTGGCGCTCGATGATCGCGTCGTGGTACGTGACGGCGTGCTGGTCGGGGAAATCGCGGCATGAGCGAAAGCGCCGTCTATGTCCGGCAGGGTTTTGGCAACAGCTTGTGCATTGCTCCACCGTTCGGCTTGCTCCTGATCGATTTCGTCAACGGGTTTGCTGATCCCGGTGCGTTTGGCGGGGGTAACATCGGGCTGGCCATCCGGCGCAGCGTGGATTTGCTGGCTCATGCCCGCAATGCAGGCTGGCCCATTGCACACACCCGCATCGTCTTTGCCGACGATGGCGCCAACGCCAATATCTTCTCGGAGAAAGTTCCCAGTCTGCTTGGACTCACCGAAGACAGCGCCGGCAGCCAGATCGTCGATGAACTGGCCCCGCTCGCCGGTGAATACGTGGTGCGCAAGACGGTTCCCTCCGCCTTTTTCGGCACCGACCTGGCGGCTTGGTTCACGGCACGGCAAGTGCGCACTCTGGTCGTGGGAGGATGCGTGACATCGGGGTGCGTCAGGGCCAGCGTGGTCGATGCCATGTGCCATGGCCTGCGCCCGGTGGTGGTGGAGGATTGCGTGGGTGACCGAGCGATCGCCCCGCATGAGGCAAACCTGTTCGACATGCGCCAGAAGAATGCTGAAGTCATGACCCTGGATCAGCTGATCGGCATGGCGGCAATGGCATGAGCGGCGACGGGGATTTTCTGTTCTACACGCCTGGCGATGGTTCGGGACTTGCGCGCGATCCACTAAAGGCCATCGTAGCGCCGCGCCCGATCGGGTGGATTTCCACCCTGTCGGCAAAGGGTATTCCCAACCTGGCGCCCTACAGCTTTTTCAACATGGTCTGCGATGCGCCTCCGCTGGTGGCTTTCTCCAGCATGGGGCGAAAGGACACGCTCGACAACGTTTCGGCGACCGGGGAATTTACCTGCAACCTGGCCACCCGCGCCTTGGCCGATGCGCTGAATATGTCTTCGGCGCCCTTTCCGGCAGACGTGGACGAATTCGCCGCAGCCGGCCTCGCGACCGCGCCGGGGCGCGCCGTGGCATGTCCGCGCGTGGCGCAGAGCCCCGCAGCCTTGGAGTGCAAGCTTGCCGACATTCATCGCCTGCGCGGTGCCGATGGGGCAGCAGCGGAAGGGTGGCTGGTGATTGGTGAGGTTGTAGGTGTTCATATATGTTGTGATCACGTGAGCGACGGGCGGTTCGACACGGCGCATGCCGGCATTATCCAGCGCGCCGGCTACTCTGCCGATTATGCCGAAATCACGCCCGACATATTCTTCGCCATGCCACGACCCCGCGCTCCCAAAGGTTGAACGCGCCATGCAGCGATCCATGACTCCCGTGCCGCGCGACATTGCGTTCACTTTGAACGACGCTCCTTTTTCCGCCAACATCGCGCCGGCAACCCGCCTGCTCGAAGTGTTGCGCAATGATGCACAGTTGAACGGGCCGAAATATGGCTGCGGTTACGGGCAGTGCGGGGCTTGCGGCGTGCTGGTCGATGGCCTGGCCGCGCGGGCTTGCGTGCTCACGGTCGCTGCGGTGGAAGGGCGGCGCGTCGTGACGCTGGAAGGCCTGAAGGATGGCGAGGGACCTGGGCTGATCCAGCGCGCGTTCATTCGCGGGCAGGGTGCTCAATGCGGCTATTGCCTCAATGGCATGATCGTGACTGCCCATGCCTTGCTCAGCCATGATCCGGCACCGAGCCGCTCTACCATCGAGCAGGCCTTGCGGCACAACCTGTGCCGTTGCGGCACCCATGTGGAAATCATCGCTTCGGTGGAACTGGCCGTAGCCGCCATTGCCGCAGGGGAGACGCTGTGAGCGACATTCAATCCGGCGGTCGGGGTGCCTTGCCGCCTTCCGATATTGAAGAACTGCTCGCGCTGCCCGATAGCCTTGTCGTCCTGGCGCGAGAAAGCGACGGGCGCGACCTGCCTTATGTCCTGATCGATGGCAGGGGCTGGACTTATGGATTCAATGGTCACGTCGATCTGGGTACGGGCGTTCGCACCGCGCTGGCGCAGATCGTTGCCGAGGAACTCGACGCCGACCTGTCGCGCGTGCGCATGGTGCTGGGCGATACGGCCCGAACGCCCAACCAGGGGGCTACCATTGCCAGCGATACGATCCAGAATAGTGCCGTGCCGCTGCGCGCTGCGGCGGCACAGGCACACGCTGCGCTGCTTGCGCGCGCTGCGGCGCATTTCGGTGTGCCGGCCGAAGCACTGCGGACCGAGGCCAGCGCGGTCTGGCACGGCAATCGCGCGATCGGCTTTGGCGATCTGCTGCGCGGCGAGTGTATCCGCCTTGCCCTAGACCGCGGCCATCGCGTCAAACCGCCAGCCACATACACGCAAGTCGGAAAATCCTCGCCGCGGGTGGACCTCCCTGCCAAGGCGACCGGATCACTGACGTTCGTGCACGACATGCGTATGGACGGCATGCTCCATGGCCGCGTCGTCAGGCCGCCCTATGCCGGCGTGGATGCGGGTGCGTTCGTCGGCAACAGCCTGATCGGCGTCGATCGCGCCTCGATCGCGCATCTTCCCGGCATCGTGGCGGTTGTGACGCAGGGAGATTTCGTGGGCATCGTGGCCGAGCGGGAGGAAATTGCCGAACTGGGGATGCACCTCCTCAAGGTGGAATGGCAAGACCCGCCGCCGCTGCCCGACATGGACGATCTGGTCTCGGCAATCGGCGCCGGTGCATCGCGGGCGCGCCATCTGCACGAAAAGGGCGATGTAGACGCTGCCATCGCGGCGGCGGCGACGCCGATGGACCGCGACTATGTCTGGCCATATCAGATGCACGCGTCGATCGGCCCGTCGTGCGCAGTGGCCGATTGGCGGGACGGTTCTTTGCGGGTGTGGAGCGGCACGCAAAATCCCCATCCCATGCGCCAGGATCTCGCGCGGCTGCTGGATCTCGCACCCGAGCGGATCGATGTGGTGCGGATGGAGGCCGCAGGCTGTTATGGCCGCAACTGTGCTGACGATGTGACGGCGGACGCCGCGCTACTGGCGCGTGCCGTCGCTGCTCCGGTGCGTGTGCAACTCACGCGCGAGCAGGAACACCAGTGGGAGCCTAAAGGCGCCGGCCAGCTCATGCAGGTGCGCGGCGGGCTGGATGAGCGCGGCGACGCCCTGGCCTATGACTTCACCTCGCGCTATCCTTCCAATGGCGCGCCGACACTGGCGCTGCTGCTGACCGGCAAGGTGCCCAACCAGGCCGAGATATGGGAAATGGGGGATCGCACTTCGGTGGCGCCCTACGCCTTTCCCAACAAGCGCGTCGTCATCCATGACACGCCGCCCATCGTGCGCGCGTCGTGGCTGCGCGGGGTGTCCGCCTTGCCCAACAGCTTTGCGCATGAAAGCTGGATCGACGAGGCCGCGACGATGGCCGGCGTGGACCCGGTCGAATACCGTCTGCGCTACATGACAGACAGGCGCGGCGTGGCCGTGATCGAGGCCACCGCCGAGCGTGCCGGATGGACGCCGCACACGCGGCCGCAGACCCTGGCGCGCGAAGGTGATTGGCTGCGCGGGCGCGGCTTTGCCTATGCGCTTTACGTCCACTCCAAATTTCCCGGCTATGGGGCGGCTTGGGCAGCCTGGGTTGCCGACGTGGCAGTCAATGCCCGAACCGGCGAAGTGAAAGTCGAAAAGGTCACGGTGGGCCATGACGCCGGGCTGATGATCAACCCTGATGGGGTGCGCCATCAGATCCATGGCAATGTCGTGCAATCCACCTCCCGCGCATTGGTGGAGCAGGTTCCCTTCGACGCAGACGGCGTGGCCGCACTGGAGTGGAGCAACTATCCGCTCATCACGTTTCCCGACGTTCCCGAAATCGACGTGCTCATGCTGCCGCGACCGGATGATCCACCGCTGGGCGCGGGCGAAAGCGCTTCGGTCCCAAGTGCTGCAGCCATCGCCAATGCCCTGTTCGACGCGACCGGCATCCGGTTCCGTGAGCCGCCTTTCACGGCAGAGAAGGTGCGACAAGCGCTGGCCGAGCACGGCCTGTTGATCGCGCCCGAGCTGTCTGCACTGCCAAGCCCCGAAACTGAACGGACGCGTTTCAATACCGTCAGGAGTCCGTGGCGCTGGAGCTTTGCCGGCGTCGGCGCGGGCCTTGCAGCCGGGATTGCCATCGCTGCTCCCTGGCGCCCGGCGATCGCACCGGCTTCGCCCCCATCGGCGGGGTTCTACAGCGCGGAGACACTGGAGCGCGGCCGCCTTATTGCCGCAGTGGGCGACTGTGCGGTGTGCCACACGGCGGAAGGCGGCGCGGTCAACGCCGGCGGCCGTCCCATGGAGACCCCGTTTGGCATCGTCTATTCCACGAACATCACGGCCGATCCGCGCCACGGCATCGGCAACTGGTCCCTGGCTGCCTTCACCCGTGCCATGCGCGAAGGCATTTCGCGCGATGGGCGGCACCTCTATCCGGCTTTCCCTTATACGGCCTTCGCCAAGCTCACCGACGCAGACATCGAGGCACTCTATGCCTATCTGACCAGCCAGCCTGGGGTCGATAGCAAGCCGCCTGAAACACGCCTTGCCTTTCCTTTCAACATGCGCGCCGGGATGGCGGCGTGGAACGCGGCATTCCACGATCCTCGCCCTTTCACGCCAGATCCGGCGCGCTCGGCGCAATGGAACCGTGGGGCCTATCTGGTGGAAGGCGCGGGCCATTGCAGTGCCTGCCATAGCCCGCGCAATGCCGCTGGCGCCGAAGTGCAGGGCACAGGGCGCTATATGGGAGCGCATGTCGATGGCTGGTGGGCGCCGGCGCTGGCTGCCGCTGGAAATGAAGGCCCTGCCTGGTCAGAACAGGATTTTTACGACTATCTCCGCCAAGGGCAATCGCCTCGCCACGGTGTTGCAGGTGGCCCGATGGCGCCGGTGATTGCACAGATGCAGATCCTGCCCGACGACGACTTGCAGGCGATGGCTCACTACCTTGCCTCACTGGGACATGTGACACAAACGCCCGCTGTGGCGGACGCGCAAGTCGCGCGTCTTGAAGCCCGAGCGGATGCAGCTTCGGTCGTGACAAGCAGCAGTGCAAGGGCGTTCGAGACGGCCTGCGCGGTCTGCCATACCCAGGCATCCGTTCCGACGTTCGGGCTACGGCCCTCGCTGGCGGTGAACAGTGCGGTTAGGGCGCCGGTACCCGACAACGTGATCCGGGTTATCCTCCATGGCGCCAACAATCCAGATTTTCCCGCGCGGGGGATTATGCCCGGCTTTGCCAAGTCTATGTCCGATCGGAAAATTGCCGATATCGTCCGATATGTGAGGGCGCGCTTCGCTTCGGACAAACCGGCTTGGACTGATGTCGAAGCCAGGGTGAAAGCCTTGCGCGGGCACTGATGGTTTCGACAGCGTGGTCATGCTCCATGCGCAGTGCCTCCGAAATGGCGTGCACCTTCATATTCAGGAGGTTTCTCGCATGCCGCTTCCAACAGGTTGCGGAGGAGTGGAGAGACTGGGATGACCTTGTTGGCATTCCCCAGGGAGCCAGGGGCTTCCGGTTCGATCAAAACGCTGCGCGTGCTGATTGCACCCATCATCCGCACAGCATGGCTGACATCGCCAGGCGTCCAGATGGTCCGTTCGGGCGGGGCGACCCAGGCGCCATGTTGCGTGCTGACGACCACGACACCTCGCGCTGCATAAAGCAACTGGCCGCGGCGATGCTGATGCCAATCGAGCTCGAATGCAGGGGGACTGGAACGCCTCGCCCGGCATGAACGCCAACAACACGAAGGTGCCACGGCCGCTGGTATGGGCATAGCGCTGACGTTCAGTCTTCCAGTCGCGCACAAAAGCAGCGACGCGGTTGTAGGAGCCGTCATAGCCCAGCACCACCAGATCGGCGTGCATTTGCCTGGCCGTGCGCCGCTGCTTGCGCGACCGGCTCGCCTCAATCCGCAGCCATGCCGATAGCTGCTCGGCAAACGGGTCCAGTTTGCTCAGTCGCTCGGGAACCTTGAACTTCGCTTCCACCGTCCCGGCGCGCAGGTATTTGCGGATCGTGTTGCGCGACAGCCCTGTGCGCCGCTCGATCTCCTGGATCGGCATTTCCTCACGATAATGCCCGCGCCGAATTACGCTCAATAACGCCATGCCGATCACTCCATGGTCTCCGGGCTTGCAAGCCTGGGTAACGATCAGAACATGGGTCAAATCTCAGTGGAAATTACCGCCCTCCCCGGGTCATCTCTCAGTGGCAATCAACAGCCGGCTCATTGACCGTTTGATTCGACGGTTCCGCCCGGCAAGGCCGGTTGCGCTTGGTCAGGCTCGCTAGTGCTGCGCAAGCTGGGAGGCGTTCGCCATTGGCGTTAACGAACTGAAGTCACCTGCGTGAAGCAGTCATGGCCAAGGGCTTGCCACAGAAAACGGCGATCACGCCTGGACTTGCCACATGAAAACCGATGGCTGAGAAAAATACGCAAGTCTTTGTTTTTGATTGATTATAGGCGATCGCGGGGAAGCGATGTGGGCAAAAGCAAAGAAAAATTTTTCTTTTCTTATTTAACAATAGCTTAGAATTTTTTTCCGATTCCTCCCGCTCCGCCATATGCCCCCTTGGGTAGCGCGCTATTCCAAAATATTGCCGGATCACCGAAGAAAGCTGGCTTGGCTGGGTGAGCTGGTCGTGGAACTGGGCCGTGTCGTTCATGCCATCTGTTCGGAGCGCATCGCACAGTTGGAGGCAAAGGTGTGGCAATGGCTAGCTCTCCATCATGACTTTCCTGCCGGTTGTCGCGGCGACTGGGAACGTCCCGTCACGCCGATGCCAGCTATTCGTGGATATGCTTAACCCCTTTCTCCCAAGCCGGAACTTGCGGATGAACCGGAACGAAAACTTTGAGGCCATGATCTGGCGATGAGGCAGCCGGTTCAGTGGAGATCGGCTGACTTCGCCAAGGCAAAACAGCGATAGAGTTGCTTTATCGAGCCGCGGCCGCACTGACGAGTTCGCCGATGACGTGCCCGATCATCGGGTGCGGCCAGCGGGGCGGCGGGATTCGTGCCGGTGGAGCAAACTGATGTTGGCCATGTCTGGACTGACTCGTTAGAAACAATCATGCATCGGACCTCTCTTCGTCGCCTGGAGGTTTTCGTCGCGGCTGTGGAGGCAGGTAGCTTTCAGGCTGCAGCGGAGCGGCTTGGCATCTCTCAAGCATCGGTCAGCAAGCAAATCCGCGCCCTTGAGGAGCAGATGGGCAAGCAATTGTTTGCCCGCAAGCGCGGCTCCACGAGCAATCTGACCAGCGACGGCGGCATTACGTTCGAACTCGCCAAGGAATTGATCGAGAAGGCCGAGCGGCTCGCGGGCGGCGCACTAGGCGACCGTCTGATCAAGGGGCGCCAGAGGATCGTGCTGGCTAGCCACCCTTTCCTCGCGTGGGCCATCGCCCGACCACTGGCCAGTTACGCCGCAGACAACCCCGATACGTATCTAAGCGTTCGAGCGATGAACTATGAGCAGCTTGTAACCGCTTATGCGCAGCAGCGAGTGGACGTGGGCATCTTTCTAGCGCCCTCGCATACGCCTGAATTGCCGTCATCCCATCTTTGGACCGAGCCTGTGGGCCTCTATGCCTCGGCGTCTCACCCGCTGTCGGCATTGGACAAAGTGCGGTCTACCGACTTGTTGAAATTCGGGTTCATTCCTGCCCATTCCGACAGGCTTTTCCAGGAATCGGTGGATCGATCTCTCGCGCAGATTGGCATCCAGGATTACCCGGTGGCGCTGGAGTCGGAACATCCCGCACTTACCATCGAAGCCTTGCGCCTGGGGTTGGGTTACACCGGCAGTTTTCCGCGCGTCGTGGCGGGTGAGGGCATTCTCGAGAATGACGTGAAACGTTTGCCGGTTCAAATGCGCGGCTTTGAAGTGCGTCTCTGTGTTCAGGATTCTTTACGCCATGATCCCAAAATCCGGCGACTTATAGATTTCATCACGCATCATTGTGCTCCAGCGGACGATTTCGAGGCGACATGACCCCTCGCATCGATGATGGCTATTTAACCAAAAGGTTATAGCCTCAAGGCCGGCTGGGGCCTTGCTTGCGCGACCAGATTTGCGGTTGATGGCGGCATGTGTCGCGTTCAAGCGAACTGGTCAAACAAGTCGAGAGGATGAGCGATGTTCTTGAAGAGCGCCTGGTATGTAGCCGGCTGGACATCGGAATTTGAAACGGGACAATTATACACCCGCCGGATCATCGACGAGCCGCTGGTGATGATGCGGCGGGAGGATGGCACGCTGGTCGCGCTCGAGGATCGCTGCCCGCATCGCTGGGCGCCCTTGTCGCTTGGACGGATCGAAGAGGACACGATCCGCTGCATGTATCACGGCGTGCGCTTTGCGACGAATGGACATTGCGTCGAGGTGCCCGGTCAGGCGAATGCGCCGGGGGCATTGAAGGCTCGCACCTACCCGGTGGTCGAGCGTCATCAATGGGTCTGGATATGGATGGGCGATGCTGAACAGGCGGATACGTCGCTGATCCCCGATGTCAGCCTGCTCGATCGCGAAGACGTCTACATGCATCGTGGCGAGTTGAACTATGCCGCGAACTACAATCTCATCAACGACAACCTGCTCGATCTCTCGCATGTTGCCTTCGTGCATGAGAAGACGATCGGCCGTAAGGTTCAAGGCGACGAAGAACCCAACGTGGTGACCGGCGCCGGCGCCCAGCCATTGCCGCGCGGGGTGAGCAACAACAACTGGTCGATCGGACGCACCGCGATGCAGGCGCCGGACGCGCCCATCACCGACCAGTGGATGTGGTTTTCGTACCTGGTGCCCGGCATCTTCATCAATCATTTCAGGACCTATCCCGCAGGCACTGCCCAACGGCTGAATTTCGCCGAGCCGTCCAGGGATCTGGAATGCATCAGCGACACGTTCAGTATCCAGGCGGTCACACCGCTGACGGAGCGGTCGACACGGTACATCTATTCGGGCGCGCACCGCAAAACCGACATGAGTCTGGAGGCGGCCACCGCCATATTCGGGATGGTCGACGAGGCGTTCCGGGAGGACACCGCCATGATTGAGGCGCAACAGCGCATGATCGACGCCGGGCCGCCGGGTACGATGGGCTGGATCCAGGCGGATCGCGGCCTTTCGCTGTTCCGCAAGGTCCTGGATCGGCTGTGCACAGAGGAACGAGAGGCCTTTGCCCCCAAGCAGACCGAGCCCGCCTGACCGCAGCTTCCAGACAAGGCGATACCATCATGTTCAAGGTCACATTTCTGTATCCTCGGCCAGAGGACCCTGAGGCGTTCAGGAAACACTATATCGAGCGGCATGTGCCGTTGTGCCGGGCTATCCCCGACGGTGGGCGTACCTCTTACGCGTTCGAGCCTCAGACACCCGCCGGTCCGAGCGAGTGGTTCTGCATCTTCGAGGTCGAATGTGATTCTCGTGCGCAGTGGGAGGCTGCGATGAAGTCGCCCGAGGCACAGGCAGCCCAGGCGGATGCAAGCACTCTGCCCGTGCAGCCCACCATCATGTTTTACGAAGCCGAGGTGCTGTAGGACAATCGCTGTCGGTCTTGGGCGCGGGCCATGCAACGGCCTGCGCAAGGTCGGATGGAGCAGGGCAGGGCAAATGGCGCGACGATCAGTACCGTCGCCTCATCACGCAGAATCTCTCCAAGAAAGTCGGCCTCATGGCCGAGGCATCCGCCATACCGATAAAGTCATGGCCGCGCGAAGGTTTGCTCCGCCAACCGGAGAGCATCGCGCACGTCTTGAAAGCGGAGCGCGGTTCGACGGGTGATGCGACGAATTTCCAGTGGCGGCATCGGAGTTTCGCAGCGAACGATCGACAAGCCCGTCGCTTGCTTTTCCTCCCCCTGGATGCTTTCGAACATACAGGTAAAGCCCAGGTTGCGATGCAGGCTGCTGAGGATCAGCCCGAACTCCGATGTCGCGACAATAGGATTTGAATGGGTGACGCCGTACCGACGGAGCGCTTCGTCGACCATGTGCCGCAGTGGCTTTTCGGGTGCCAAGCCAATGATTGGCGTCGCGTTCAACTGGGCTGCCGTGACGTTACTCTCAGCCGCCAGAGGATGACCCTCGCCCACATAGATCGCCAGTTGCTCATGGCCGACAGTCTGGCCAAGGCCATATGCGCCTTCGACCGCGTAAAAATAGGCCGCGTCCAACTGGCCCGCAATCACGCGGCGGTGCAAATCCTCCGGCGCGCCATCGTCGCTGATGAAACTCAACTGACGCTCGTGCACCGCATCGAACGCAGTCACCGCGCTGGCCAGGTTGCGCATCATGAAGCCGTGCATTGCAATGCGGATCGGCCCTTGGCGTGCGCTGTCGCCTACCACGAAGCTGACAAAGTCCTGAACGTCGGCCAAAAGCTCGTGCACTGAATCGAACGCCCGCGCACCCGCCGCAGTGGGCGTGACCGCGCCGCCGGGGGACCGGACGAACAACTCGACGCCCAATTGGGTTTCCAGCGCCCGCATATGCTCGCTTACCGATACGGGTGAGATGTTCAGCTTCTGCCCACATCGCCGAAAGCTGCCATGCTCGATCACGGCGGCGAGAATCTCGAGCTGGCGTACGGTGATCATTTTTCTTTATGCCCGGTATTCGGAATTTCCGTACACCCAATAGCCCACAGCCGTATTCCCGACAAGGGCCGCCCACGCCTATGTCTGTCGTGCTGACGAGACGAGCCATACGTCCGCAGCCGTTTGGAGAGGTCATCGTGCGTTTTCTGCCCGTCTTTTATCGTGCCAAAGGTCGCTGAAGCGATGCGTCATCCCGACGTCATCGTCATTGGTGCCGGCAGTGCCGGCTGCGCCTTGGCGGGGCGGCTTGCGGCATCGGGCGAGCGGCGGGTGCTGCTGCTCGAAGCGGGCGGCGGCAACCGGCATCCGCTGGTTACGGCACCTGTTGCCTGGCCGATGGCATCGATCGATCCGCGGTTCGGCTGGGGCTATCAGGGGGAAGCCGAGGAGCAGTTGAGCGGACGCGGGCTGGACATGCCGCGTGGGCGGTTGATCGGCGGCACGGCTTCCATCAACGGCATGATGTATTCGCGCGGCCAGCGCGAAGACTATGACGGCTGGCGCGCGCAGGGTCTCGATGGCTGGGGCTATGCCGATGTCCTGCCCTATTTCCGGCGCAGCGAGGCAAATTGGCGCGGCGCATCGACGTGGCATGGCGGCGACGGGCCGGTCTCGGTCGCCACCAACACGCGCGTCCCTCGGTTGTACGATGCCCTGCTTGCTGCCGCGCGCGAAATCGGCTTTGACGAGAACGCGGATTTCAACGGTGCCAGCCAGGCCGGGTTTGGCATTCCGGACTTCACCGTGCGCCGCGCGCGCCGCGAAAGTTCGGCCACAGGCTATCTTACCCTGCCCGAAGTGGCCCACCATCTCGTGATCCGCCGCCAGGTCCAGGTTTCCCGCATCATCGTGGAGCAGGGCAGGGCAACCGGCGTCGAACTCCTGCAGCCCCAGGGGCGCGAGGTCCTGCATGCGGGCGAGATCGTGCTGGCGGCCGGCACGTTCAATTCGCCCCATCTCTTGTTGCTGTCAGGGATCGGGGCCGCGCAGGCGCTGCGCAGCCATGGTCTCGATGTCGTGGCCGACCTGCCGGCGGTTGGATGCAACCTGCAGGATCACCCCATGCTGCTGATGGCCTACGCCGCAACCGTGCCGCTGGGGTTCGAGGAACGGCTGCGGCTCGATCGGCTTGCCGGATCGGCGCTGGCCTGGTTGCTGCGCCGTGGCGGCCTATTGGACCAGGCCCCCCTTGGCATTCAGGGTTTCGTCAATCGCACCGACCCCCATGCCCGGCCCGACGCGCAGTTTCAGGTGGCCTATGGATCGCCGATGAGCCGCCCCTGGCTGCCGGGCTGGCGCAAGCCTTCACCCGACACGATCGGCGTAGGCATCCTGCAGCTTGATCCGCGCAGCCGCGGTACGGTCGCGCTCAAATCCGGCGATCCGCTGCAGTTGCCCGCCGTGCGGTCCAATTTTCTCGTGGACGCTCATGACCGCCAGGCGGCGCGCGAGATGTTCGCGTTCGTCCGGCGCTTTTTTGCCACCGACGCGGTGAAAAAGCTGGTCGGTCCCGAGTTGATGCCGGGCCAGGCGACCGAAGACGCAGCGGCGGTCGACCATTACATCGCGAATTCGCTGGTCTCGGGAGCGCATCCGGTGGGCACTTGCGCGATGGGCACCGATCCGGCGACCAGCGTGGTCGACAGCGCGCTGCGGGTGCATGGCATCGAAGGCCTGCGCATTGCTGATGCCTCGATCATGCCGACCATCATCCGGGGCAACACCAGCGCCCCGGCGATGATGATCGGCGAAAAGGCGGCGGACATGATGCTCGGGCGCAGCCTGCCCCGCGCCGAGGTGCCGCCGGCAGAGCATACCACAGACCACCAATCGAACCTGGAGATGTCCTCGTGACCACCCGCATCGACATTGCCCATCCCGACAAGCTGTATATCGGCGGCGAATGGGTACCTGCCACTGGCGGGACGATCGACGTCGTCTCCGCGCACAGCGAAGCGGTGATCGCGCGCGTCGCGCAAGCCAGCGAAGCCGACGTGGAGCGGGCGGCGCTTGCTGCGCGCAAGGCATTCGACGAAGGCCCTTGGCCGCGCCTGAGCCCGCAGGAGCGCGCCGCATATCTCAGGCGGCTGTCGCAGGCGCTTGAGCCGCGCATGCCGGAGGTTGCGCGCGCCTGGGTCGAACAGATCGGCGCCCTGGCGTCGGCCGCGCCATTCGTCACCGGCGGCGGCAAGTTCTGGTTCGACTATTTTGCCGGCCTGGGCGAGCAGTTCGACTGGGTGCGCGAAACCACCCGGATCGATGGCACCGGCAAAGCCATGGTGGTGCGCGAGCCGGCCGGGGTGGTTGCCGCGATCGCGCCCTGGAACAATCCGTTCGGCATTCTTGCCGGCAAGGTGGCACCGGCCCTGATGGCGGGCTGCACGGTCGTGATGAAGCCGGCGCCCGAAACGCCGCTCGAAGCCTATATCCTGGCCGAGGCGGCTGAAGCGGCGGGGCTGCCGGCCGGTGTTGTCAACCTGGTCTGCGCCGATCGCGCGGCATCCGATCGGCTGGTGCGGCATCGCGCCATCGACAAGGTCAGCTTCACCGGAAGCGTTGCGGCGGGCCGGACCATTGGCATGGCCTGTGCCGAGCGCTTTGCGCGCTGCACGCTGGAACTGGGCGGCAAGTCGGCCGCCATCGTGCTGGAAGATGCCGACATCGATCTTGCGGCGGCCACGCTGGCGCAGGTCATCACGCTTTCGGCCGGGCAGGTCTGCGCCACGCTGAGCCGCGTCGTGGCCGTGCGCAGCGTGCATGAACGGCTGGTAGAGGCGCTGGCCGCCGAGCTTGCCAAAGTGACGGTTGGCCACCCCGACGATCCGGCGGCGCGCATGGGGCCGCTGGCGATGCAGCGCCAGCGCGATCGCGTCGAAGAGTTCGTCAGCAATGCCCAGGCAGAAGGCGCCACCCTGGCGCTGGGCGGCGGTCGCACCAAGGGCATGAATGCCGGCTGGTACTTCGATCCCACGCTCTTCGTGCGGGTCGATCCGTCGATGCGGATCGCGCGCGAGGAAGTGTTCGGCCCGGTTTTGACGGTGCTTGAAGCAGCCGACGAAGCGGCGGCCATCGCCATCGCCAATGACAGCGACTTCGGTCTCTATGGCGCGGTGTTCTGTGCCGATCCCGATCGCGCCTATCGCGTCGCCCGCGCCGTGCGCACGGGCACCGTTGCCCACAACGCGTTCCTGTTCGATCCGTCCCTGCCGTTTGGCGGCTTCAAGATGTCTGGGATTGGGCGCGAAGGGGGGCGCGAAGGCCTTGCAAGTTTCACGGAAGTAAAGTCACTGATCTTCTAAATTAAGACGAAACAATAAAAAAGAGGGAGAAAGCGATGTTAGGCAAGACAATGAAAGCTGTGCTGGCGGCTGGAACTATCCTGGCCCCCGTTGCTGCATTTGCGCAAGACGCACCGGCCGGTGCCGCTTCGGCGCCGCCGACTGGTGAACAATTGAGCGAAATTATCGTTACAGCCCAACGGCGCCAGCAGACCTTGCAGGACGTGCCGGTGGCCGTAGCGGTGCTTGGCAGCAAAGAGCTTGCAGAGCAAAAAATCAGCAGCGTGGAGACACTGGGCACCGCAGTGCCCAACCTTGTCGTGCAGCGCTCGCCGTTCCAGCCGTTCGTCGCGATCCGCGGCCTGGGCTCGGGTGCCGGGGGCCGCGCGTTCGAGCAGTCCGTCGCAACATATGTCGACGGCATCTATGCCGGCCGCGCCAACCAGTTCCTCAATCCCTTCTTCGACGTTGAGCGGGTGGAAGTGGTTCGCGGCCCGCAGTCGGTGCTGTTTGGCGTCAACGCCAATGCCGGCGCCATCAACGTCGTCAACAAGCGGCCTGGGCGCGAGTTCGAGGGCTATGCGACGGCCGGGTACGAAGCGGCATATGAAGGCTACAATTTCGAAGGCGGGGTCAGCGTTCCGCTCTCCGAGACCTTCGGCATGCGCTTCTCCGGAAAGCTGAGCCGCGACGGTGGGTACGTCTACAACACGGTGACGAAAAAGGACGACGGGCAGGCCGATAGCGACGTGGGCCGCGTCATCGCCAGCTGGCGGCCGACGAGCGACCTGCGGTTCGACCTGTCCTACGAGCACGCCAACCGGCGGGTTCACGGAACCACGTTCCAGCTCACGTCGCTTGGCCTCGCGCAGTTCCCGCCCGCAATCGAGGACGGCGTGTTCGATTTCCGCAAGTCGACGCCCGACGATCGCGGCTTCACCCGCATCAATTCGAACAATGCTGCCCTCAACATCAACTACGATATGGGCGGCGTGACGCTGGCATCGTCGACGGGGTACTCCTCGTTCGATTTCTCCCAGTACGTGCAGGGTTCGAACCATCCGGCGCAAATTGGTGGCGCACTTGCCGATGAGGACTTCAACCAGTTCTACCAGGAATTGCGGTTGGTTTCGAACGGAAGCCACTTCCTGGATTACATCCTGGGCGTCACTTATTACCACCAGAAGGACAAGATTCACCAGGGCACCGACATCGACTTTGGCGGATTCGGCGTCCCCGGCCTGACAGCGGGGGTGCGCAACGCGCTCAACCAGACCACCGACGGGTATTCCGCTTTCGCGCAAGGCACGATCAACTTTACCCGCAGCCTCAACGTCGTGCTCGGGGGCCGCTATTCCTCGATCCGCAAGCAGGGTGACTATGTCATCGCGCCGACCACGTTCGGGCAACCGCTGTCGGGGTATGTCTTCGATCCGGCCAGCCTGTTCGTTCTTGCCGGCCCGCCTTTCGGCTTTTTCCAGTGGTTCAACCCGGCCGACCCCACGACCTATCGCGCCACCAGCATCTCGCGGTCGCGCACGTTCAACTCGTTCAATCCTTCGGCCAGCGTGAACTACAAGTTCGGCGGCGGGCTCTCCGTCTACGGGTCTTACACGACAGGGACCAAGGCAGGCGGCTTCAACGACCAGGACAAGTCGGGCGTGGTTCGCGAGAATGGCTTTGCGAGCGATATCTTCGAATATGCCGCCGAGCGCGCATACAATTTCGAAGCCGGATTGAAGTATTCCAGCCCGACGCTGCGGTTCAATATCGCCGCGTTCCGCACCAAGTACAAGAACCTCCAGGTCACGATCTCGCAGCCGAGCGGGGCCCTGCAAACGACCAACGCGGCGCAGGCCACGTCGACCGGCGTGGAAGGGGACATGACCTGGATCGTCACCCGCGGGCTGACGCTGAGCGCGAATGCGGCCTACTTGCACGCGCGCTACGACGACTACCCAGGCGCGTGCCCGATCGGCAGCACCTTCTGTGCCGATCCGGCGACCGGCAATGCCCGCGGCGGGCGCCTCGACGGGACGCCTGATTTCTCGGGCAGCGCGACACTCGCCTACAGCGTCGCGGTGGGCGCGGATTGGGACCTGCGCCTGAGCGGCCGGGTCTATCACCAGGCCAGCGCCCAGTACCAGTCGGCCCAGAACCCGCTGGACCGCACACCGGCCTACGAACTGTTCGATGCGTCGGTCGCCCTGGCTCAAAAGAACGGTCTGACCTTGTCGGTATCGGGCAAGAACCTTGCGAACCGGGCGGTGCGCGGCTTCAGCGCGCCCTCCGTGGGTGACGCCTTCTACGGCCATTACTCTGCCACTCTGCCCGGCCGTCAGGTCTTCCTCGACGTCCGCTACGACTTCTGAAATCTCGACGAAAGGAACGGTTTGTGAGTGATCTCTTCGAAAAGGGCATGCAGGTGCGGCGCGAGATGTTCGGCCCGGAACTGGCCGAGCTTGCAGTGGCCAATGCAAGCGATTTCGCCAAACCGTTCCACGACATCATGACCCGGTATTGCTTTGGTGAAACCTGGAACCGCGAGGGAATGGGCAGGCGCGACCGGAGCCTGGCGACGCTGTCCATGCTGATCGCAATGGGCAAGGAAGTCGAAATCAAGATGCATGTGAAGGGCGGGATCGCCAACGGCCTGTCCGTTGACGAAATACGCGAGCTTGTCCTTCACGCGATGATCTACTGCGGCGTCCCCGCTTCGTTTACCGCCTTGCGGGCGGCCGAAGCCGCCCTGGCCGAACTCGAAGCGGAAAAAGGCGCATGACGATCGCCTTCATCGGGCTCGGTGCCATGGGCCGGCCCATGGCCACCCATCTGCTTGCGCAAGGGTTCGATCTCCGGGTCAATGACGCCAATCCAGGCCTTGCCGATCAGTTCGGCAAGGCCTGGGCTCCCACTCCCGCCGATGCGGCCCGTGGTGCCAGGATCGTGGTCACCATGCTGCCGAACGGAGACATCGTCCGGGATGTGATCTTGGGTTCGGGCGGCGTGGCAGAGGCGCTCGGCGCAGGTGGCGTGATCGTCGATACCAGCTCGTGCGATGCGCGGGGGACCGTTGCGCTGGGCGAGGATCTGAAGGCGCACGGCATCGCGCTGATCGATGCGCCGGTATCGGGCGGCGTGCCGCTCGCGGCAGAGGGCCGGTTGACCCTGATGGTCGGCGGGACGGACGAAGCGGCCTTCGAAGCCGCGCGACCGCTGCTTGAAGCTCTCAGTGCAAAGTTGATGCGCGTTGGCGGCCTGGGCGCAGGCCACGCCGCCAAGGCGATCAACAATGCCATCGCGGCGGCCATCTTTGCCGTCACTTCCGAAGGCGTCGAAGCAGGCACGCGCTTCGGGCTCGATCCGGCGGCCTTGCTGGAAGTGATCAATGCATCGAGCGGTCGCAGCGGCATTTCCGAGGGATTGTTCCCCGGCCAGGTGCTGCCGCGCACGTTCGCGCTCGGTTTCGGCTTGCCGCTCATGGCCAAGGACGTTGCCCTGGCAGACAAGCTTCGGGCCGAACTGGGCCTCAAGCTGCCGATGATGGAGGCCACGCATCGGCAGATGCAGGCCGCTCTCCAGGCCATGGGGCCCACCGCCGACTTCACCGACTATTTCCGCTTCAACGAGCAGGCCGCCAGCGCGGACTGATGGAGAGCTTCGTGAACGTCCAGCCCAAATATCCCGACACGGTCCATTATACCGGGTTGAACCGCCCGACGCACATCGAGGCCACCGCGCACGACCTGTACGTGGAAGGGGAAATCCCGGCCGAGATCGACGGCGCGTTCTTTCGCGCATTGCACGATCCAGCCCATGTGCCCTTGCGCGAAGACGATGTCGTGCTCTCGCGCGATGGCGTGATCGGCAAGATCGAGTTCAGGAACGGTCGCGTGAGTTGCGGGGTCCGTTACGTCCAGACCGAACGCTTTCTGGCCGAACGCAAGGCCGGACGCAGCCTGTTCGGCTCCTATCGCAATCCGTTCACCGATGACCCGAGCGTTGCGGGCGTCGACCGCACGGTGGCGAACACGACGCCCTATTACCATGCCGGGCGCCTGTTCATGTCGAAGGAAGACGGCCTTCCCTACCGCATCGATCCCGCCACGCTGGAAACGATCGGTCGCTGGGACTATCGCGGCCGCCTGCGCTCGCAGACGCTTACCGCGCATCCCAAGATCGATCCCGTGACGGGGGAGTTGTTCCTGTTCGGCTATGAAGCGGCAGGGCTGGCCACGCCGACGATCGCCTATTGCATCGTTTCGCCCGAGGGCGAACTCGTGTCGGAGCAATGGTTCGACGCGCCCTACTGTTCGATGATGCACGATTTCGCGATCACGCAGGATCACGCGATCTTCATGGTCTATCCGACCAAGGCCGATCTCGATCGGCTGCGCGCGGGCGGACCGCACTGGGTGCACGACCAGGAAGGCGAAAGCTTCATCGGCGTGATGCCACGCTATGGGCGCGCCGAAGACATCCAGTGGTTCAGCGGCCCTCCGGGGGTACACAGCTACCACGTGATGAACGCCTATTCTGAAGGAACCAGGATCCATCTCGACCAGGCCATGGCCGTCACCAACCTGATCCCCTTCATCGCCAAGGATTCCGGCATCGACATGCCCGTCGATGGGGGGCTGACGCGGTGGACTATCGATCTTGCCGATCCGGCGGCCGGCATCGTCGAAACAAAGGTCGGGCCGTTCGGCGAAATGCCGATCGTTGCACCAGGCGATCTTGGCCGCGCCTATTCGCGTGGCTGGTATCTGTCGGTCGATCCCACCAAGCTCACCCTAGTTGCCAACGGTCCGGTCGGCGTCCTGTTCAATTCGCTGATCCGGGTCGACTGGCGCGACAATTCCCTCACGCGCTTTTCGGACGGACCGGGGATCGGCTTCAACGAGCCGGTGCACGTGGCCGCGAACGATCCGGCACACGGCGGCTGGCTGCTGATGATGGTCGATCGGGTCATCGCGGAAGGCCATTTCGCGCAGGAGCTATGGGTGATCGAGGCCGACCGCGTGGAAGCCGGGCCGATCGCCAAGGTGTTCATGCCGTTCGTCACCTGCGAGCAGGTGCACGGCAATTGGGTCCCCCGCGCGCTGCTCGACGCGGCAAAAATGGATGCATGACATGAAAATCGCGATTACAGGCGCATCGGGTCAATTCGGGCGTGAGGCGACCCGCCTGCTGCTGGAAGGAGGGGTTTCCCCCGATCAGCTCATCCTCGTCACCCGCAGCCCGCAGAAGCTGGCTGCACGTGCCGCGCAAGGTGCCGATGTGCGGCAGGGTGACTTCGATGACGAAAACGGGCTGGTCGAAGCGCTGGCCGGCGCCGAACGCATGCTGATGATCAGCGGCACGCGCGTCGGCTTTCGCGAACCGCAGCATCGCGCCGCGATCGATGCAGCAAAACGTGCCAGCGTGCGGCACATCGTCTATACCTCGTTCGTGGGCGCCGTGGATGGCAATCCCTCTGTGGCGGTAAGGGATCATATCGCGACCGAGCGGATGCTGCAGGAATCCGGGCTTACCTGGACGGTGCTGCGTGACGCGCAATATGCCGATGCCGTGGTCGAGGCCATGGCCCCGCTGATCCTCGCCAGTGGCGAGATGACGAGCGTTGCCGGCGATGGCCGCATGGCCTTTGTCTGCCGGGACGATTGCGTGGCCGGCGCCGTTGCCGTGCTGCAGGGCGAGGGCCACGAAAACAAGGTCTACAACCTGACCGGGCCGGAACTCATCAGCTATCGCGAACTGGCGGATCTGGTTGCAGACGTGACCGGCACGCCCGTCAGGTTCGCGCTGACCGACGAGGCCGGGCTCTATGCGATGTTCGATGCGCTAGGCGTGCCAAGGCAGCCGGTGGACAACCTCCTGGTCAACAATTTCCCTTGGAACTCCGACGATATGGTCAGTTTCGAAGTCGCCGTTCGAGACGGGCATTTCGCCATCATCAGCGACGATTTCGAGCGGCTGACCGGCCGTCGACCCACGTCGCTTCGCACGCTGCTCGAGCAGCATTTGGACACCATTTGCACGGCGGCGGCGCGGATCAGTCCGCCGCCGGCCCAAGCCACGAAGGACCTGCGCAATGCTTGAGAATGTGAACCGCGGCGTGTCGACCTTCCTCAATGCGGGTGGCCTCTATGTCGCTCCGCTGGAGTACCAGGGATACCGGGACGAAATCCTCGCTTCGAAGACGAGCGCATGGATCGGGACCGCGCTCAACGAATCGCCCGTCTATGACGTGAAAGGCCCCGATGCCGCGCGCTTCCTGACGTCGTTGTGCGTCAACAACTTCATGAAGATGAAGGTCGGCTCGATCCGTCATGCCATCATGTGCAACGACAAGGGCCAGATGCTGACCGATGGCGTCGTGATGAAGATCGGCGACGACCACTTCCGAACCTATTGGCTCATGCCGATCATCGACTTTCATGTGTCGCGGACGGACATGGATGTGACGGGAGCCGATCTTTCCGGCACCGAGTTCTTCATCCAGATCGCCGGTCCCCGCTCGCTTGAAATCATGGAGCGCGCCTCTGGGAAGGACATGCACGACATCAAGTTCGCCGCGCATCGCGTGGTGGATTTCTCGGGCGTGGACGTGCGGGTCCTGCGTTTGGGCATGGCCGGATCGCTGGCCTACGAACTGCATGGGCCGATGGACCAGTACGATGCGGTGTACAAGTTGCTCTGGGACGTGGCCGAGCCGCTCGGCGCGAGCAAGCTGGGGCGGATGGCCTATGTCATGAACCACACCGAGGCCGGTTTTGCCAACATCTTCATCCATTTCCCGATGCCCTGGTTCGCGGAACCAGAGCTTGCGGAATATTGCATGACGCAGCCCATGGCGCTGTTCTTCAACTATAAGCCCGATCTGGTCGGCAGCGTGGGCGATGACCTGGAGATGCGCTTCAAGACGCCCTATGACGTCGACTGGGGTTCGCTCGTGCGGTTCGACCACGACTTCCCCGGCCGCGCGGCGCTCGAGGAGATCGCAAAGAACCCGCCCAACACGATGGTGACGCTGGAATGGAACGCCGACGACGTCGGCGAGATCGTCGCCTCGCAATATCGCGGCCGCGACGCGATCGCCTATGATCCGATCGACGACCGTCCCTCCGACAACTATTTCGCGAGCCCCAACGGCTTCCACTATCACGCGGACAAAGTGTTGTGCGACGGCGCCCTGATCGGCTCGTCCACGGGGCGTATCCGCAGCGTCTATTACAAGCGGATGATCTCGCTCGGTTTCATCGCGCGCGAGCATGCCGTCGAAGGCAAGCAACTGACCTTGCTGTGGGGCACGCCGGGCAGTCCGCAAAAGGAAGTCCGCGTCACCGTCGCGCGGACCCCGTACATGGACCTCGCCAACAACAAGGACATCGATGTCAACGCGATCCCGCGTCTGTCCGTCGATGCCTGAGGAGGCACCATTTGCCCGCTCGCGCGCCAGCGAGCGGGAATGCCGCCCCAGCACCACGTCGGATGGCAGACGCGCGCCCGTGGAGCGAACGGCATGAAAGACTATACGTCGATCGAACAGGCCAACCTGGCACTCGTCCGAACCGTCTATGACGAGGTTCTGGAACCGCTCGACCCTGCCCATGTCGATCGCTATTTCCGCCCCGATTATATCCAGCACAGCCCGATGGCGGAAACAGGGGCTGCGGGGCTGAAGGCATTTCTGGTCTGGGCCAAGTCGGTGTCGCCAGACGCGCACCATAACGTGAAGCGAATGTTTGCCGACGGCGATTACGTGATCGCGCACGTCCATGTCGTCATAACGCCCGGCACGCCCGGCGTTGCCGTCATCGACATATTCCGGGTGCAGGACGGCCTCATCGCCGAACATTGGGATGCGTCGCAGGAACTGACCGGCCGCTCCGCCAACGACAACGGAGTGTTCTGACATGAAACCCGTCATGACCGGTTGTAAACG
>Ga0207713_1000724_pt1 | contig 30902 bp, 30 predicted proteins | sample KBSS64metaG_FD_184404 | JGI IMG/M metagenome (GOLD analysis project Ga0207713, IMG submission 184404) | Switchgrass rhizosphere microbial communities from Kellogg Biological Station, Michigan, USA - KBS S6-4 metaG (SPAdes) (version 2) | ecosystem: Host-associated > Plants > Roots > Rhizosphere >... | reverse complement strand
TCAGGCGTACGGCTTCTTCCACTGCGATTTCGCAGAACGGGTTCATCGACATCTTGACGTTGGCGAGGTCGACGCCGGAATTGTCCGCCTTGACGCGAACCTTGACGTTGTAATCCACAACGCGTTTCACAGCTACCAGGATCTTCATGGGGCAGTGTTCACTCGAAAATAGTTGTTCGTTGCAGTCAGATGGCCCCGGCGGCACGCATTTCTTCAATGCGCTCCGTCCCCAGCCCCAATTCCTTGAGCACCTGTTCGGTGTGTTGGCCCAGGCCCGGCACGGCATCCATACGCGGCTCGAACGCGCTATTGCTGCCTGGTGGTATCAGGCTCGGAACGATGCCGGCAGAGGTCTCGACTTCCCGCCAGCGATCACGGGCCTGAAGTTGTGGATGGTCCCAAACCCCTTGCATGTCGTTGACCTTCGCGTTGGCTATCTGCGCATGTTCCAGCCGATCAAACACAGCATCGAAGTTGAGTGTGGAGAACGAATCAACGATGAGTTGTCGCAGCGCTTGACGGTTTTCCACCCGCTTGAAGTTGGCAGAAAAACGCTCGTCTTTGGCCAGTTCCGGCATAAGGAGCACCTTGTCGCAAAACAGCTGCCATTCACGTTCGTTCTGCAAACCCAGCATTACGGTGGTGCCGTCCCCAATGGGGAAAGGACCGTAGGGGTAAATGGTGGCGTGTGCGGCGCCGGCACGAGGTGGCGGGGGCGCGCCGTCGTAGGCGTAGTACATCGGGTAGTTCATCCACTCAACCAGGCTTTCCAGCATCGACACATCGAGGTGGCTGCCTTCGCCGGTGCGTCCACGCAACAGCAGTGCAGACAGAATCCCGGTGTAGGCATACATGCCGGCCGCGATGTCGGCGATCGAACATCCGGCCTTGGCCATCTCGTCCTCACCCGGGCCGCCGGTGACGGACAGGAATCCGCCCTCACTCTGGATCAACAGGTCGTAAGCCTTCTTCTTTTCATAGGGACCACCGATGCCATAGCCTGAAATGTCACAGACAATCAGGCGCGGAAAGCGCTGATGCAACGCCTCAAATGACAGTCCCATTCGCGCGGCCGCACCGGGCGCCAGGTTCTGCACGAGTACATCGGCAGTGGCCAGCAAACTGTCCAGCACCTCGGTGGCCGAATCCTGCTTCAAGTCGAGGGTCAGGCTTTCCTTCGAACGATTGGTCCAGACGAAGTGCGAGGCCAAGCCGTTGACGCGTTGGTCGTAGCCTCTGGCGAAGTCGCCTGTGCCGGGACGCTCGACCTTGATCACGCGGGCGCCAAGGTCGGCCAGTTGTCGGGTGCAGAAGGGTGCTGCAATGGCATGCTCCAGGCTGACGACGGTAATGCCATCGAGCGGACGGAGGCCGTTGGGCTGGCTCATGATTGTTTCTCTCTTGTTTTTAGAAAGAGCGCGGCAGCTCGAGCAAGTGTTCGGCGACGTACGACAGGATCAGGTTGGTGGAGATGGGCGCTACCTGATACAGACGGGTTTCACGGAATTTGCGCTCGACGTCGTATTCGCAGGCAAAGCCAAATCCGCCGTGGGTTTGCAGGCAAGCATTGGCGGCCTCCCAGGACGCCTTGGCCGCCAGGTACTTGGCCATGTTGGCGCTGGCCCCGGCGTTGAGGCCGCTGTCGTATTCCTCGCAAGCACGCCAGCGCATCAGGTCGGCGGCTTCGATTTCGATGTGCGCTTCAGCGATCGGGAATTGCACACCCTGGTTTTGCCCGATCGGGCGCCCAAACACCACGCGGTCGCGAGCATAGGCGCTGGCCTTTTCGATAAACCAGCGACCGTCACCGATGCATTCGGCGGCGATCAGGGTGCGTTCCGCATTCAGTCCATCGAGGATGTAACGGAAGCCTTTGCCTTCCTCACCGATCAAACTGTCAGCGGGGATTTCCAGGTTGTCGAAGAACAACTCGTTGGTTTCGTGATTGACCATGTTGGCGATCGGCTGCACGGTCATACCGTTGCCGATGGCCTCGCGCAGATCGACGAGGAAGATCGACATGCCTTCGGATTTTTTCTTCACGTCCGCCAACGGAGTGGTCCGCGCCAGCAGGATCATCAGGTCGGAATGCTGAACGCGCGAGATCCACACCTTCTGCCCGTTGATCACGTACTTGTCACCTTTGCGCACGGCGGTGGTCTTTATCTTTGTAGTGTCGGTGCCGGTGGTGGGCTCGGTGACGCCCATCGATTGCAGGCGTAGTTCGCCAGCGGCGATCTTCGGCAGGTAATAGCTTTTTTGCGCCTCGCTGCCGTGACGCAACAGGGTGAACATGTTGTACATCTGCCCGTGAACGGTGCCGGAGTTACCGCCGCAGCGGTTCACTTCTTCCAGGATTACCGAGGCCTCAGCCAGCCCAAGGCCGGAGCCGCCATATTCGACAGGAATCATCGCGGCCAGCCAACCAGCGTCGGTCAGGGCCTTGACGAAGGTTTCCGGAAAGCCTTTTTCTTCGTCGACTTTGCGCCAGTAAGCGGCATCGAATTCAGCGCACAGAGCGCGTACGCCCTCGCGGATGGCATTGAGTTCTTCAGAGTTGCGGTCGGTCATTATTATTCTCCTCAACGTGTCACGCACGGCATCTGCCCTGCGTGACCGGGTCCGGGCAAAGAGCAATCAGATCGGGTTGAAACCCAAGGCGGCACGAAAGCGATTCTTGACGTAGTGACCATCGCGCGGTGGCAGCACCCGTGGCGGGTTTTCTGCTTTGATCTTGATCGTCGCGAGCTTGACGCCATCGCGGGTCGCAAAGCGCTCGCGCAGGTCATGTACGCCTTCCATGTCGCGGATTTCATCGGTCCAGCTGAAGCCGCAAGTCTTCGCCACCTGGTCCAGGGAAATACCAAAACCGGCGTGGCTGACTTGCATGCCGGTTTCACCAAAGTGACCGTTATCCAGCACAGCGATGGTCAGGTTGGCGGGCTTTTGCAGTGCCACCGTGGCCAGCGCGCCGAAGCCCATGAGCAGCTCGCCGTCACCGGTGACCACCACGACCGACTTGTCCGGCTGCGCATTGGCCAGGCCCAGGCCCACAGTGATTGCGCTGCCCATGGCGGCCCAGAGGTAATAATTCAGATCGTTGTCACCGGCGGCCATGACGTCGTAGGACGCCGAGCCCAGACCGGTCACGACCAGCACGTCTTTGCGGTCGGCCAGCAAGGCCTTGACCACTTCGCGGCGGCACAGGGTGTGGTTTGCGCTTACTTGACCCATTTCTTTTCTCCAATCAGGCGCTGGCCGAGCAGCAGGGCAGTGGCGGAATCACCGTTGAAAGCCATGGTCGCAGCGCCGTGCAGCAGCGGGGCGACGTCTTCAGGAACGTCCGCGCGCCAGGTCATGACCTTCATCAGGTTCAGGGAGGCTTCGGTGGCCTGACCCATGGGGTTTTGCCAGGCGTTGAACTCGGCCCAGTCACCGCGCATGGTGACCACCATCAGCAGTGGGAAGCCGGCACAGTTTTGAAGTGCCAGGGTGTTGATGCAGTTACCGACGCCGCTGGACTGCATCAAGAGGGCGCCGCGCTCACCGCCCAGCCAGGCGCCGGCGAGGTAGCCGATGCCTTCTTCTTCGGTGGTGAGGACAACGGCCTTGATGTCCGGGTCTGCATACGACATACGGATCGCCGCGGAATGGCCTGCATCCGGTACGAAGACCACGTGTTTGACGTCGTGGGCCTTGAGCACGCGAAACACGTCCTCCTGCCAATCCTGTCCCACGGTGCGTTCAGCTTCTGTTGACATGCCAATCTCCCAAGCAGTGCTGCTTTTGTGTTTTCACACATTTTGGGAGGGATGGAGGAGAAGGACGACTACCGTTTTTGTCTTTGAGATATGCCCATTTTGTATAGCAGGAAGGTGAATGCGTGGCATGCCGGGCAACTGCGATAGCCACGCATTATGGGAAGGGAAAATGATTAACGCAGGGAGGTGCAGAACGTACGAATCGCCTCGCAAGCCCGGCGCAATGAAACATCATCCAGGGCATAGGCAATGCGAATGTAAGGACCAAGTCCAAAAGCGCTGCCATGCACCACGGCCACATTCGCTTCGTCGAGCAGCGCGTGGGCGACATCTTCGTCGGTGTGCAGTACGCGGCCACCCGGTGAGGTACGACCGATCAATCCGGCACAGGAAGCGAACGCATAGAACGCTCCGGCTGGGCTGACGCATTCAAGGCCTGGGGTGTCGTTCAGCAACGCCACCATCAAATCGCGACGACTCTGGAACGCGACACGGCTTTCGCGGATAAAGTCCTTGGGACCTTCCAGTGCCGCGAGCGCAGCCTGTTGTGACACTGAGCTGGCGCCAGAGGTTTGCTGACCTTGCAGTTTTTCCATGGCCTCCAGCAGCCAGCGTGGGCCTGTGGCAAAACCGATGCGCCAGCCGGTCATCGCATACGCCTTGGAAACACCGTTCATGGTCAGGGTTCGCGCTGCCAGCCGTGGTTCAACCTGGGCCAAGGTATGGAACACTTGATCATCGAAGATCAGGTGTTCGTAGATGTCATCGGCCAGAATCAGCACATGAGGATGAGCCAACAACACCTGCGCCAAGGCTTGAAGCTCATCCCGGCTGTACACCGCGCCCGTCGGGTTGGACGGCGAATTGAGGATCAACCAGCGGGTCTGCGGTGTGATCGCTGCGGCCAGCGCCGAGGGCGTCAGCTTGAAACCGGTGTCGGCATCGCAGGTAACGATTCGGGCTTCACCACCGCACAGTTGAACCATCTCCGGGTAACTGACCCAGTACGGCGCCGGCACAATGACTTCGTCACCTTCATTGAGGGTCGCGGCCAGGGCGTTGTAGATCACCTGCTTGCCACCGTTGCAGACGAGGGTGTCTTGCCAGGTGACGTCCAGGCCATTTTCGCGGCGGAACTTGGCGGCCACCGCTTCTCGCAGTGAACGCACACCAGCGACCTGGGTGTAGCGGGTGTGACCGTGTTCAATGGCCTGAATGGCCGCTGCGCGCACATGCTTGGGTGTATCGAAATCTGGCTCGCCGGCGCACAGCGAAATAATCTTCGCACCTTGCGTCCGGCGCTCTGCAACCCGATCCATGATTCGGTAAGTCGCGGAAGGCTGCGCGCTGGCCAGGCGCTGGTTCAGCCGCTGGATATCGGCGCTCATGCGCGGGTTCTCCACTCAGTCAGGTTCATCAGTTCCAGGGTCGAGCGGCCTTCGGTCAGCGCCTGCATCATCTGAGCTTCCTTGCTCGCGCGCGCCTCGCCTTCGGCCAGGGTGCGTGCGGCATCCGCCTTGGGAATGATGATCACACCGTCATCGTCGGCCACCACCCAGTCACCCTGAGCCACCAAAGCACCGTTGAAATTGAATGGTTGTCCCACCGAAGGCGCACTGGCCTTGGCCGTACCTTTCACCGAGATGCCGCGGGCAAACACCGGGAACTGGCGTTTTTTCAGCGCAGCGATGTCGCGTACGCCACCATCGATCACCAGTCCGACCACGCCAGCTGCTTCGGCCGCCACGGTCAACACTTCGCCCCAATAACCGGCGATGAAACCACCCGTACCCACAACCAGCACGCTGCCACGCGGCACACGTTCCATCGCCAGGTGCAGGGCGAGGTTGTCGCCGGGGGAGCATTCCAGCGGATAGGCGGGGGCAGAGATGAAGGCACCGTCCCAGATCGGGCGGATCGCACTGTCGACCGCGCAAGACAGGTGGGACGCTTCATACAGCGTCGAGCTGCCCAGCACTTTTGCCCGTGCGTGGAAATCCAGGGGGAGCGGAAGCGTGGTCATCAGACTTTCCTCTGCAGGCTGTGGTAACCCAGTGCGGCCCGGGCTTCTTTAAGGGTTTTGCCTTGAGTGATCAGGGCGCGAATGTCGGCTTCGATCGATTCGATCTGACGGGCACACGCCGCCACTTCAGCCGCACGAGCGCGGGGGACGATCACCACGCCATTGGCGTCAGCGACCACAATGTCGCGGGCACTCACTCGGGCGGTGCCGATGGACACCGGCTGGTTGACCGACTGAACTTGCACGCGGTCTTTGCCGGTGCGCATGAAGCGGCCCTTGCTGAAGATCGGGTAGCCATCACCCAGTGCTTTGTTCACGTCACGGCAAACACCGTCGATGACCGTGGCAGCGATCTGCCGAGTGCCAGCGTACTGGGTCATGATGTCGCCCCAAACCGTGCAGTCGGTGCGGCCGCCGTTGTCGATCACCACCACATCGCCAGGCGCAACGTCTTCGATGAAATCGCCCACGGTGCCCGGCGGTACGCTGGCCGAGACGTACTGCACGGTGAACGCCGGACCGACGATGACCTTGCTGTAATTGTCCAGCGGTGCCACGCCGAGGCATTGACCGGGCAGGCCGAGTTTGTCCAGCGCATCGGAGACGCCCGGGGTGTCCAGGCCTTGAAACAAGGCGACCAGTTCTTTATCTTCAAGATTCATCAGGCGTGCTCCACGTGGATCGCTTCGAATTGGGTGTCATGCATCACTTCGGCGACCGAACGGCCGCTGCGGACAGCCTCGACCATGCCGTCCTGACGGCGGGCAATTCGCTCGCCAAGATCGATCACTTTCTCGATATAGGCTGAGCGCACGAACACGGTGCCGCAGGTATCGGCGATGACGTAGTCGTTCTCGCTGACATCGACGCCAGCCACGTTGATGGTCACGGCGGCATCGATCTGCACCACCCGATTGCGGGCACTGATCATGGTCACGCCCCGACCGTAAACCGGGTAGCCAATCGACTCGCTGCCGTCGATGTCGCGGCTGAAACCGTCGATTACCGTGCCTCGCACCTTCTTGCTGGCTGCTGCATTGGCGAGGATATCGCCCCAGCAGGAGATGCCTTCGATGCCGCCGGCGATCACCAGCACTCGATCATCGCTGTCGATCTGTTCCACCACGGGAGTAATCAGGTGCACCGTGGGGACGTTGTCGGTTTTAGGAGCCAGCAGCACGGTGCTGGCGCGGCCGACAATCTTCGGGCAATTCCACAACGGGCGTAGCCCAACGGTGGCACCCGGCAGGCCGAGGAAGTCGAGCGCATCGGAAACCGTGTTGGTATCCAGCGCCGCCAAGCGATCCAGCAAACTCTTATGGGTCATGGGGAAGCCCCTGTGGTGACGGAGGCGCCCAGTGTCGGCGAGGCAGTTTGATAGGTATATTACGAATAACAGATACGTTAGATACGTTAAACCTATGGATTAATCATGATCAATTTTCGACTGATTCGTCATCTCTGGTTGTTCCTGGCCGTTGCCGAAGAACAGAATTTCGGCCGCGCGGCCAAGCGTTTGGGCATGTCCCAGCCACCGCTGAGCGAGCAGATCCAGGTGCTGGAGCAGGCGCTCAAGGTGAAGCTGTTTGACCGTTCGCGACGCGGTGCGAAGCTGACTCCGGTGGGGGCGGCGATTCTGCCGGCGGTGCGCAAGTTCGCCGACCAACTGGAACGTCTGGAACTCGCCGTGGAGGAGGCGGTGGCGGGGCAGTCGGGGATGTTGACCATTGGCGCGATTTCCACGGCCATGTTCGATGTCTTGCCCGGTTTGATCGAGCAACTGAAAAGTGATTACCCGCACCTCTCGGTGTCCGTGCGGGAGATCGACAGCGTCGAAGCCGTCCCGGCGCTGGAGGCCGGCGACATCGACCTGGCCTTCGCCCGGCTGGACGGTGATCTGGGGGCCTCGATCAAATCACTGCCGCTGACTCAGGACCGTCTGGTGGTGGCCTTGCCCAGCGACCACCCCTTGGCTGCGCGCACGCGAATCAGCCTGTCCAGCCTGGCCACTGAACCCTTGGTGATGTTTTCCAGAAAGGTCAGCCCGGTCTACTTTGACAATCTGATCGCGACCTGCCGCGCCAGCGGTTTTTCCCCGCGCGTGCTGCATGAAGTGCGCTCGGTCGCCTCGCAAATTGCCTTTGTCAGCTGCGGCCAGGGCATCGCACTGGTACCGGCGGCGCTGAAAAAACTGGCGCCGGACAATGTGGTGTTTCGAGCGCTGAGCCAGAAGCTCAATGTCGTGACCACAGCGGTGGCCTGGAATGCAGATCGGCCCAACCCGCTGGTGGAGGAACTGGTCACCCGGCTCCAATCCCGGGCGTGAGTCGACCAAGGCCCTGCGTGAATACGAGTGATAGGTTTGGCGTATGTAAGCCTTACCGAATCAGGAATTTACAGAAGGCCCGATTCCCTTGAAATTGCGAGCCTGGCTGCCGGCGACCCAGGCTCGGCCCAACCTTTTCGCTCAAGGAGTCAACAACGTGCCCTCACCAGAAACGTTCACTCACGTGCAACTCCCCATGACGGTGGAGGGTGTCCAACTGAACGTGGCCGCCCTCCATCGCGACGGCGTCCTGGCGCCGATTGTGTTCCTGCATGGTTTTGGTTCGACCAAAGAAGACTATGCCGACATCGTGCAGCAGCCGGCATTCGCCGGTCACCCTTTCGTGGCTTACGACGCACCCGGTTGCGGTGAAAGCCAGTGCAGTGACCTGTCCAGGCTATCGATTCCCTTTCTGCTGCAGACGGCGCTGCAAGTGCTCGAGCATTTTGGCATCGAACGCTTCCATTTGGTCGGCCATTCCATGGGCGGTCTGACCGCATTGATACTGGCGCATCAGTTCCCGGGCCGGGTGCTCAGCTTCGTCGATATCGAGGGCAATATCGCCCCGGAAGACTGCTTCCTCAGCCGGCAGATCGTCGACTATCCGAGCAACGATCCCGAGGCGTTTTTCGCGGCTTTCATCGAGCGTGCCCGGCACGCCCCGGCCTACGCCAGTGCGCTTTATTCCGCGAGCTTGCGGCACAAGGTGCGTGCCGGTGCGGTGCGAGGGATTTTCCAGTCGATGGTCCACCTCTCCGATAACGCCAATCTGATGGGCAAATTCCTCGGGTTGAAATGCCCAAGGATGTTCATGTACGGCGAACAGAACGCTTCATTGTCCTATCTCTCGCATATCCAGGCCGAAGGTGTCCGCCTGGCGCCCATTCCTGATTGCGGGCATTTCCCGATGTATTCCAACCCGATCGCGATGTGGCAACAGATCGCCGATTTCCATGCGAGCAGCCTTACCGGGTGAGTCCAGTCGTCCTGAGGGTTTCCTGCGGTTGCTGCACCGCACAGCCAGCATCAAAACCCCTATCTTCGATTCAAGTCAGTTCAAGGATCTTGATCTTGATTTGCAGGCATGGCCGAACCGGGAACAAGCGGTCAACGTCCCCGCCGAACGTGCAGTGCAAGTAGCTTCCGCATCTGCTACACCATGATGCAAAAAAGGGCCCATGGATCTCATGGGCCCTTTTCAAATACCTGCTGTAATCGTCAGTGCTTCAAACGCTCGCAGCGTGCGACTTTGCGCACCCCTTCAACCCTGTGCGTTCTTCAACTTCACCGGAGCCGCTGATGTACCCATAGCGAGACAGGTTCGGCATCAGCATCGCGGCGATGAAGGTGATGGTCACGACGGCAGCGACATAGAAGAAGAAATACTCCTCGATACCTTGTGATCGCAACGACAAGGCGACGTATTCGGCGGTGCCGCCGAATGCCGCGTTGCCGACGGCATACGGAAAGCCCACGCCCAGAGCACGCACTGCCGGCGGGAACAGTTCGGCTTTGACGATCCCGGCAATCGGGGTGTAAAGCGACGCAATTGCCAGGCCGCCAAACACCAGCAGGAACGCCATAAACGGGCTGCTGACCGATTGCAGTGAATAGAGCAGGGGAATCACCAGCACCATGGCCAACCCGGAAAACATCAGCATGTGTGCCTTGATCCCGATACGGTCGGCGAGCAAACCAAAGAGCGGCTGGCAGAACATGAAACCGACCAGCGCCGCCGTCATGATGAAGCTCACCGTTTCCGGACTGAAGCCTGCGGAGATCACCAGGAACTTCTGCATATAGGTGGTGAAGGTGTAGAAGTACAAAGAACCACCGATGGTGAACGCCACCACCAGCGCGACCGCCCGTTTGTGCTTGAACATGCCGCGCAGCGAGCCGGCGTCTTTGCGGTTCATGTCTTTCTTGGTGGCGGTTTCATGCATGGCGCGCCGCAGATACACCACGACGATTGAGCTCAGCGCGCCAATGAAGAACGGAATCCTCCAGCCCCATTCGCGCAATTCTTCGCCGGTCAGGGTTTGCTGGAGAATGACCACGGTCATCAATGCCATGAGCTGCCCGGCAATGATGGTGAAGTACTGAAAGGATCCATAGAAACAGCGACGCCCAGGTGTCGCGATTTCACTGATGTAGGTGGCGCCGGTGCCGTACTCCGCGCCGACTGACAGACCCTGAATCAACCTGGCGACGACGAGCAAAACCGGGGCTGCCATACCGATGGTGTCGTAGGTCGGCATGACGGCGATCATCAGGGAGCCGGCGCACATCATGAACACCGAGATAATCATCGAAACCTTGCGGCCGCGAGTGTCGGCAATCCAGCCGAAAATCCAACCGCCAAGAGGGCGCATGAAAAAGCCGACGGCGAAGACGCCGGCGGTTGCGAGCAGTTGGGTGGTGGTGTCGCCTTTGGGGAAAAACGAAGCCGCAAAGTAGATGGCGGTATAGGCGTAGATGAAAAAGTCGTACCACTCCACCAGATTGCCTGAGCAGGCACCCATGATGGCTTTGACGCGATTCGGACTTTTCTCCGGATCGGTCTTGGCAGCGTGGTTGGTTGAGTCTGTGGTTGATGCGGACATGATGTTCACCCTTTCTTCAAGGCGAGACGATACGAGGAGCACACTGAGGCGTCTCCGACGTTGTTAGCTCGACGGGTTGATGTGCTTAACGCAGCGGCTTTGACCTGTTGACGATCAAGGCAAATGAAGAGGGGGGATGTACGCGAGAGGTCAGTTGCTCGCTGACTGGATGAGCCGGGTAGCTCAGGCAAAGATGAACGATGTAGATCATGGCGCAAGCCCTCGAATCTTATTCTTGTAGTAAGTCCAGCGCTCTGGCGCCGACGTTGATTGCACGCTACCGCAGAGTGAGGAGGGTAATAAGCCGTCAGGCAGGCCTAACTGATATACCGAAATTCTATAGCTTGCCTTGCAACCCCTGCGGGCTGGGGGATACAGCCGGCTGGAAAGCCTCCAGGCCCCATGCGACGCGGCCCCTGTGGCATTCCAAGAAACGTTAATGCGTTTACACTCACACTACTTTCGACGCATTTCGCGCCGAGCCCGACTTTGACTGGCCTGGTAATGGATGTCGTTCAACTCAAAACCCTGATTCATGTGGCCGAACTCGGCAGTCTCAGCAAGGCCTCCGACCGGCTTCACATCGCACAACCGGCACTTAGCCGTCAAATTCGATTGTTGGAAAAAGAGCTCGGCACCTACCTGTTTGATCGACATGGGCGAGGCATGGAGATTACCGATGCCGGCCGCGAAGTGCTGGCGCATGCCACCCGCATCATGGAAGAAATGGAGTCCATTCGAAGTTCTGTGGTGGGCGGAAAGACCTCTTTTCGGGGAACGGTCGTCATCGGCACGACGCCGACGGTAGCGGAAATTGTCACTGTACCGTTGGTACGCAAGATCAAAGAAGCGCATCCGAATCTCGCCGTCAGGTTTTCCTCAGCCTTCAGCGGCTATCTGCTGGATTGGGTCCAGCGTGGCGAATTGGAACTGGCGATTTCTTACGATCCGCAACCCCTGCATACGCTGCGTATCGTGCCGGTGATGATGGAAAACCTGCTGCTGGTCGGTCCTGCCAGTGCCAACCTGCGTCTTGATACGCCGGTGTCATTCGAGTCTTTGGCTGAGCAGCCATTGGTGTTGCCGAGCGCTCGACATAGTCTTCGCGTGATTCTGGATGATTGCGCGCGAGAAGTCGGGATCAAGCTCAAGACCAGCGTTGAAGCCGACTCCTTCGGCGCGATGATCGCCTTGGTCTGCAATGGGTTCGGCTTGACCGCTTTGCCTTTGGCATCGATTTACACGCAAATCGAAGCTGGTGTGCTCAGTGCAGCCCCGTTGGTTGACCCCATTCCCATGCGCAAACTGGTTCAGGTCTTTCCTGCCGACAGACGTGTCAGTCCGGCCGCCAAATTTGTCGGGGATGCCTTCATCGAGATTGCTGCCGACTTGGTCAGTCGCAAGATTTGGGCCGGGCACATGCTTTGAATTCTCGGCCAACTTGTTAGCCCCTCCGTGTAATAGCTTCTCACCACTGATGACACTGCCTTGAACCATCAAACGCGACTGCCTGGCGTATTCGGCATTTTTATATTGGGAATGCTGCAAGTTCTGGTCTGGGGAGGTTCGTTCTTCCTGATGGCCGTCATGGCCGATCCGATCATGAGAGAGACCGGTTGGGCCAGCCAATGGGTGTATGGCGCGCTGTCGCTGAGCATTCTGGTTTCCGCGATGCTGGCGCCATTGACCAGCCGGCTTATCGCCCGCTACGGCGGCCGCCCCATCCTGGCCAGTAGCGGCCTGGGCGTCGCCATCGGGTTGTTTCTGATGGCGAGTTCGACCTCGTTGCCGATGTTTCTTTTGTCTTGGGCAGTGATTGGCGTCGGTATGGCGCTGGGGCTGTATGAAGCACTATTTGCCGCTTTAGGTTCTCTGTACGGGGAGCGGGCGGGCAGTGCGATTACCGGGATCACGCTTATTTCAGGGTTTGCGACAACGCTGTCATGGCCTGCGGTTGCGCTGGTCATCGAACACATTGGCTGGCGCACGACGTGCGTGGCTTATGGGGTGTTATTGGTCATTGCCGTGGCCCCGCTTTATCTCTGGGTGCTGGCGCGGGGCGCGGTGCCACTCGCAACAAGCCATGCCATGGGTGATGAAAACCTCTCGATCGACCGGCGGATCTACCTGTTGCTCACGCTGATTTTTGCATTGGGTGCAGTGATCATGACGGCGATGTCGGTCCAGCTGATTTCATTGCTGCAGGGGCAGGGCTACTCGCTTGCAGCCGCCATCGGACTGAGCGCCTTGCTGGGGCCGAGCCAGGTAGGTTCGCGCGTTCTGCAAGTGTTTTCGCGAAAGCGACATCCGATCTGGACGACGTTGATCTCCGTGGTATTTGTGGCTATCGGTCTGTTGCTGGTGACCATCGCGCCGGCAATGACTGCGCTGGGTCTGGTGATCTACGGCGCGGGTAATGGTTTACGAGCGATTGTTCGAGGTCTGCTGCCACTGGCCCTGATGTCGCCCTCCCATTATGTTTTGCTGATGGGGCGCATGGCTCGGCCTTCGCTCATTGGCCAGGCCTTGACCCCCCTCGCAGGTGGTTACCTGTTGCAGACCTGGGGCGCTGGCGGTGTGCTGGCGGGCCTGACGTCGCTGGCCGTATTGAATGTATTGTTGGTGTTTTTGCTCATTCGGCTGGTGTGAAAAGAACAGCGCTGAACCAGCGACAGGGTCAGCCATGCACGCTGCTCAGATAATCAAACAACTTGGCCGCTTCCGGCGCCAGTTGCGTCTGGCTGCTGACCCCCACGAACAAGGTGCGATGAGCCCAGTCATCGCTCAAGGCGACCGCCATCAGGCGGGTACCGAGCAGTTCGGCACGTACTGATGACAACGGCAAAATTCCGATACCCAAGCCTGCTTCGATCATGCGACAGATGCCGTCGAAGCTGCTGACCTGAATCCGCACCTTGAGGATCTTGCCCGCACTAACGGCTGCATCGCTGATTCTGCGCAGCAATGAGCTGCCTTGGTTGAGCCCCACATAATCGAAGCCAAGCGTATCCGTGAAGGACACGCTGCGCTCATTGGCCAGTTCATGGCCGACCGGCACAAGTAGCACGAGTCGGTCATCACGGTAGGGCAGTTTGTACAGACCCTCGGCCGGTACGTTATCGGCAAAAATGCCGATGTCGGCACGCCCGTTTTCCACGGCTTGAATAATCGGTTCGCTGAGCGCTTCTTCCAGTCCGATACGCACATTCGGGTTTGCCCGCAGGAACGACGCCAGGTCATCCGGCAAGAACTGGACGACGGCGGACGTGTTGGCGAACAACCGCACATGCCCGCGCACACCGACCGCGTAATCACTGGCGTCGCACGCCATCCGGTTCACACCTTCGAGAATCGTTCTGGCATGTTCAACGATGCCTTGTCCCGCCGCGGTTAACTCGAGCCCCCTTGGCAGACGCACGAACAGCGGGCACTGGGTCGTTCGCTCCAGCTCGGCTAGTCGTTTGCTGGCTGCCGAGACCGTCATGTTGGCCTTTTCGGCGGCACGGGTCAGGTTGCCGGATTCGGCAGCGAAGATCAGCAAGCGCAATGACAGCAGATCGAAATGCAGGGGGTTAATCATCAAAGGGATCCAAGGTTTTCCATTCTGGAAAGAGTAGTGGCGAAATATGAAATTTTCATCTGCCCGGTTTGTGTCGATTATCCATGCCACAAGTACTCAACAAGAACGGGAAACGTCATGAGGTTACCTCTGCAAGGTGTCAAGGTCGTGGAGCTCGGTCAACTGATTGCCGGGCCATTTGCGGCGAAAATGCTCGGTGAGTTTGGCGCCGACGTGATCAAGATCGAGCCTCCGATCACCGGTGACCCATTGCGCAAATGGCGCCTGCTGCATGACGGTACTTCCGTCTGGTGGGCTGCGCAATCTCGCAACAAACGCTCGCTGACCCTCGATCTGCGCCAGCGTGAAGCCCAACAGGTCGTGCGCCAGTTGCTGGCCGATGCGGATGTGCTGATCGAGAACTTTCGCCCAGGCACCCTTGAAAGCTGGGGGCTGGGCTGGGACACACTGCACGCCCTGAATCCGAAACTGATCATGCTGCGGGTCTCCGGTTACGGGCAGACCGGGCCTTACCGTGATCGCCCCGGATTTGGCGTGATCGGTGAAGCAATGGGCGGGCTGCGGCATCTTTCCGGCGAGCCCGGGCGCACGCCGGTCAGGGTTGGCGTTTCCATTGGCGACTCGCTGTCTGCCTTGCACGGTGTGATCGGCATTTTGCTTGCCCTGCGTCATCGCGAGCAAAACGGCGGTGACGGCCAGCAGATCGACGTGGCGCTGTACGAGTCGGTGTTCAACATGATGGAAAGCCTGTTGCCCGAATACTCGGTGTTCAACGCCGTTCGTGAGCCCGCCGGCAGCAGTTTGCCGGGTATCGCCCCGACCAATGCCTATCGCTGCCGTGACGGTGGTTTTGCCTTGATTGCCGGCAATGGCGACAGCATCTATCAGCGCCTGATGGAAGTGATTGGTCGCCGTGATCTGGGAGTCGATCCCGATCTTGCGCAGAACCACGGCCGAGTGCTGCAGGTCGAGCGAATCGATGCTGCGATCTCCGAATGGACCGCACAACTGAGCCTCGACGAAGTCTTGTCGATCCTGACCGAGGCGCGCATTCCGGCCGGCAGGATTTACAACGCCGCCGACATTGCCCAGGACCCGCATTACCGGGCGCGCGACATGTTGCTCGACAGCCAGCTGGATGACGGCACACCGGTGACCTTGCCCGGCATCGTCCCCAAGCTTGGCACCACGCCTGGCAGCGTGACGCGCTCGGCGCCGTCCCTGGGCCAGCACACCGCCGAGATTCTTGGCGAACTCGGTATCGACGCTGCACAGCAAGCCGACTGGCGCCAACGCGGCATCATTTGAACCGGAGAATGAATATGCAACGTCTTTTCTTGCAGGAAGTCGCGACCCGTGACGGCTTCCAGAATGAAGCGCGGTTTATCGAAACTGTCGACAAAATCGCCATGATCGATGCCCTCAGTCAGTGTGGTTTCGCCAAGATCGAGGTCACCTCGTTCACCTCGCCCAAAGCCATTACCGCGCTGCGCGACGCTGAAGCGGTGATGCAAGGCATCCGCCGCAACCCGGCGGTGGAATACACCGTGCTGGTGCCCAATGTGCGCGGTGCCGAACGGGCCCTGGCGTGCAACATCGACGAAGCCAACCTGGTGATGTCGGTCAGCGAACCACATAACCGTTCCAATCTGCGCATGAGCCGCGAGCAGTCGTTTGCCCAGCTCAGCGAAGTGGTCAGTGTCATCGGTCAGGGCCCGGTGGCGATCAATGTGTCGTTGTCGACAGTGTTCGGCTGCCCGATGCAGGGCGATGTGCCGGTGGGGGAGGTGTTGCACTGGGTAGAGCGCTTCGCCGACCTGGGTGCTCGCGGCGTGACCTTGTGCGACACCACGGGCATGGCGTACCCGAGTCAGGTCGAGGCGCTGTCCCGGGCCGTCCGTGAGCGTTTTCCGGCGCTGCAACTGACCCTGCATTTCCACAATACCCGCGGCATGGCCCTGGTCAATGCGCTGGCGGCCATCGAGGCCGGGGTCGATCGTTTCGATTCGTCCCTCGGCGGCCTGGGCGGTTGCCCTTATGCGCCGGGGGCCAGCGGCAATGTGTGCACCGAAGACCTGTTGCACATGCTGCAGCTGATGGGTTTCAACACCGGGGTTGATCTGGATCGAGTGCTGGCAGTCGCCGCGCAGTTGCCGGGTTTGGTCGGCCACGAGATTCCCAGCCAGATCCTCAAGGCTGGTAAACGCCTGGACCTGCACCCGATACCCGCCCATGTCGCCAGCCTGGAAAAACAGGTGCCGTCGGCCCGCACCCCGGAGCTGCACCCATGATCGATCATCTCGACCACCTGGTGCTGACCACCATAGACCCTGTGGCTGCCGAGGATTTTTACGTGCGGGTCATGGGCATGCAGGTACAAACCTTCGCCGGTGGGCGCAAGGCATTCGCTTTCGGTCAGCAGAAAATCAACTTGCACGAGCGTGGCCACGAGTTCGAGCCCAAGGCGCACCTGCCGGTGCCGGGAGCGCTGGACCTGTGCTTTATCGCCTCGATCCCTCTGGATCAAGTGATTGCGCACCTGGCCCATGTCGACTGGCCAATCATCGAAGGCCCGGTGTTGCGCACCGGTGCCACCGGGCCGATCCGTTCGGTGTATGTGCGTGATCCGGACCTGAACCTGATCGAGATTTCCGAACCCGTCCAGCCGGAGCGTGCAGCATGAAAGTAGTGTTTCTCGACAGCGACAGCCTGCCCGTGAGCATTGCTCGCCCGGCCTGGGTTACGTCCTGGCAGGACCGCCCCGACACAACGCCGGACCAGGTGGTGGACGCCGCCCGGGATGCCGATGCCGTGATCACCAACAAGGTGCGCATCGGCCGGGCTGAACTTGAGCAATTGCCGAACCTGCGATTCATCTGCGTCGCGGCCACCGGTTATGACTGCATCGACCTGGCGGCCTGCCGCGATTTTGCCGTGACGGTGTGTAACGTCCCGGCGTACTCGGCGCAAAGCGTCGCCGAGTCGGTGATCGCGTCGATCTTCGCCCTGCGTCGACAGTTGTTTGTCTATCAGGCCGCCGCGCTGCGGGACTGGCCGGACTCGCGACATTTTTGCGTGCATCGCACGCCGATTCAGGATGTTCAAGGCAGCGTACTGGGCATCGTCGGCCGAGGCGGCATCGGCCTGGCCACTGCGCGTCTGGCGAGCGCCCTCGGCATGCAATTGCTGTTTGCCGAACACCGCGGTGTGGTCCCGGTGCGCAAGGGTTACCAGGCTTTTGAAACGGTGCTGGCGCAAAGCGATGTGATTTCTCTGCACTGTCCGCTGACCGAGCACACCCGACACCTGATCGGAGCGCCGGAACTGGCACAGATGAAACCCGGCACCTTGCTTATCAATACGGCTCGCGGACCGTTGGTAGATGAGGCCGCAGTGCTCGATGCACTGGACAGCGGCCGCCTCGGTGGCGCGGCCCTCGATGTGCTGTGCCAGGAACCACCTCCGGCCGACCACCCCTTGCTCAACAGCCGCCATGCCAACCTGATCGTCACTCCCCATGTGGCCTGGGCCAGCCAGAGCAGCCTGCAACGGCTGGCCGACGGCATCCTTGGCAACCTGCAGGGCTACCACTCGGGGAACCTGATCAACCTCGTGTCGTAAAGGCTTCACCACCTAACAAGAAGGTCCACTTATGAAAACAATAACAATCACACCGGTCCGTCAGCTTGTCTCGTTGTTCATTGCCGCACTGTCCCTGGGCGCATTGTTGCAGTTAACGCCTGCCGTGGCCGCGGCCATCGCACCGCCAGGCGCGCCGGTGGCGGGGATGATTGATCACGTCGACCACATCGTCGTGACCGCTTCTGACCCGCAAGCGACCATTCATTTCTACACCGAAGTGATGGGCATGCACCTGGAGCAGTTTGGCGAAGGCCGGGTGGCCTTCACGTTCGGCAACCAGAAAATCAACATGCATGTGCGCGGTCATGAAATCGAACCCAAGGCCCACCTGCCGGTGCCGGGTTCCCTGGACCTGTGCGTTATTGCCAGCGTGCCACTGGATCAGGTCATCGCCCACCTCAAAGCGGTGAACTGGCCTCTGGTCGACGGCCCGGTAGCTCGGACCGGGGCCAGGGGACCGATTCGCTCGGTGTACCTGCGTGATCCCGATCTCAACCTGATCGAGATTTCCGAGTACGTCCAGAAGTAACCATCCCCCCGAAACACTCTTTCCCAGGCGATCGGTCATGCACCGTCAGCTGCCCGGGGAAATGCATCACGCCTGCGAGGAAGCCATCATGACAACAACAATTACACCCTCGATTGCCGAAAAACCACCGAGCCATTCACGACTGCGCCGCGTGTTCCGCCACCTGTATGTGCAGGTGCTGCTGGCGATTGTGCTGGGCATCATCTTCGGTCATTTCTACCCCAGCCTCGGCGAAGAAATGAAGCCGCTGGGCGACACGTTCATCAAGCTGATCAAGATGCTGATTGCCCCGATCATCTTCTGCACCGTGGTCAGTGGCATTGCCAGTATGCAGAGCCTCAAACGCATCGGCCGGGTCGGCTTCAAGTCGCTGCTGTACTTCGAAGTGCTGACCACCCTGGCGCTGGTGATCGGGCTGGTCGGGGTCAACCTGATGCAACCGGGAACGGGGATGCACATCAACCCGGCGACCCTCGACGGCCATGCCATCGACAGTTACAGCAAGCTGGCCCATGAACAAAGTGTGGTGGGTTTCCTCACCCATATCGTGCCCAGTACCGTGTTTGGCGCGTTTGCCGAAGGCGATATTCTCCAGGTGCTGTTCATCTCCATCCTGTTTGCCTTCGCCTTGCAGATGCTCGGTGCTGCCGGCAAGCCACTGCTAAACCTGATCGATCTGGTGGCCCAGGCGTTCTTCCGCATGGTCAAGATCGTGATGTATGTCTCGCCGCTCGGGGCCTTCGGCGGCATGGCCTTTACCATCGGCAAGTACGGCGTCGGTTCCCTGGGGGCGTATGGCAACTTGCTGATTTGCTACTACGTCACGGCGCTGTTTTTTGTGTTCGTGATTCTCAATCTGGTCGCGCGCCTGGCGGGTTTCAGCCTGTGGCAGTTTCTCAAGTACATCCGCGATGAGCTGTTTCTGGTGCTGGGTACCTCGTCTTCGGAGTCGGCATTGCCTCGGTTGATGGGCAAGCTTGAGCGCCTGGGGTGCGAGAAATCGGTGGTGGGGCTGGTGGTGCCTTCGGGTTACTGCTTCAACCTTGATGGCAGCTGCATCAACATGACGGTACTGGCGATTTTCATCGCTCAGGCGCTGGATATCCCGCTTGACCTGTGGCACCAGGTCACCTTGTTGTTGATTCTGCTGCTGACCTCCAAAGGCGCGGCCAGTGTCACCGGCGGTGCATTCATCACCCTCGCGGCCACTCTCGGCAGCCTGGATGTGATTCCGGCGGCGGGGCTGGTGTTGGTACTTGGGGTCTACCGGTTTATTTCCGAGGGCGGGGCGTTGATCAATGTCATCGGCAACGGTGTCGCCACGCTGTTCATTGCCAAGTGGGAAGGGGCACTGGATGAGGAGAAGCTCGCGGCCGAATTGCACAAGGGCTGTGCCCGTGAGTTAGAAACGCAGCCCTGAACGAGTTGTCGCAAGACAGCCCCAAGACCACTCAGTCCACGAAAGCTGAGTGGTTTTGGGTTTCTAATACTTTGCCGGTTGCCGCGGCCTGGCGATCAGGTACGGGCGATATCGATCCACACTTGGCCGTTGGGGTACTGGTAAAGCTCCAGGGTTTCAGCAGTCATTTCGATGCTATAGCCCGGGCGCAGGGGCGGGATGTAGCGGCCGCGGCGGATCACAACGGGGTCAAGGAAATGCTCGTGCAGGTGGTCGACGTATTCGAGTACGCGGTTGTGCAGCGAGGCCGAGACGGCGATGTAGTCGAACAGGGCGATGTTCTGCACGTACTCGCACAAACCGACACCACCGCCATGGGGGCAGACCGGCACGTTGAACTTGGCGGCCATCAGCAGCACGATCAATACCTCGTTGAGACCACCCAAGCGCGCTGCGTCCAACTGGCAGAAGTCCAGTGCGCCGGCCTGGAACATTTGCTTGAACATCACCCGGTTGTGGCAATGCTCGCCGGTGGCGACGCCGATCGGTGCGATGCGCTGGCGGATGCTGGCATGACCGAGGATGTCGTCGGGGCTGGTCGGCTCTTCGATCCACAACGGTTCGAAAACCGCCAAGCGGCGCATATTGGCGACCGATTCATCGACGCCCCAGACCTGGTTGGCATCCATCATCAGGCTGCGTCCCCAGCCGATTTCTTCGCGCAAAATCGTGGCGCGGCGGATGTCCTCTTCCAAATCGGCGCCGATTTTCTGCTTGATGTGGGTCCAGCCATCCTCGACCGCTTCGCGGGCCAGTTTGCGCATTTTTTCTTCACTGTAGCCGAGCCAGCCCGGCGCGGTGGTGTAGCCGGGGTAGCCTTCGCTCAGCATTTGCGCCTCACGCTGGGCCTTGCCCGATGCCTGGCGGCGCAGCAGGGCGATGGCTTCTTCGGGTGTGAGCACGTCGGTGACATAGCTGAAGTCCAGGCAGCGGACCAATTGTTCCGGCGTCATGTCGGCCAACAGCTTCCACACGGGCTTGCCTTCGTGTTTGGCCCATAGGTCCCAGACGGCGTTAACGATGGCCGCGGTGGCCAGGTGGATCACGCCTTTTTCCGGGCCCAGCCAGCGCAATTGGCTGTCGCCCACGGTGATGTTGTGCCAGAAGGCGCCCATGTCGGCAACGATCTCTTCCAGGGTCAGGCCGACCACCATCGGTGCCAGGGATTGCACGGCCGCCACACAGATCTCGTTGCCACGGCCGATGGTGAACGTCAGGCCGTGCCCTTCAAGGCCGGCAGGGGCGTCGGTGTGCAGTACGACGTAGGCCGCGGAGTAATCCGGCGCGCTATTCATCGCATCAGATCCGTCCAGGGACAGGGAAGTGGGGAACCGGATGTCGCGAACGCTCAGATGGGTGATTTGAATGCTCATGGTGGGCTCTTGTGCTCGATGACCAGTTGGAGACTCGACTGTAGGTCGTCAAGCGATATGTGCATAATCACGGTTTCCTAACTAGTGATACCGGATTTGATATGTCGGCAGGTCCAGACACCACCACGACCACACCGCGTAGCCTCGGCGCCCTGAAAATTTCCAGCCGGCAGATCACCTTGCTCAATGCACTGGGTGAGTTCGGCAACCTGCGGCGGGCAGCCACCGCGATGCACACCACGCAACCGGCTGCCAGCTTGCTGTTGCAGCAACTGGAAGAGCGCCTTGGCGTGCGCCTGTTCGAACGAATGCCCCGCGGTATGCAACCGACCCTTTATGGCGAGGTGATGATCCGGTACGCCCAAGGCGCGCTGCATGAGTTCGAGCAGGCCCAGGCGCAGATCGCGGAACTGGAGCGCGGGGCCATGGGACGGGTGCGCGTCGGCAGCGTGATGGGGCCGGTGCCCCGGCTGCTGACCAAAGCGGTGCTGGCGTACAAGCGCGATCACCCGAAGGTGCGGATTTCCATTGAGGTGGGCACCAGCGACACCTTGCTGCCGGCCTTACTGCGCGGCGATTTCGATGTGGTGCTTGGGCGCCTGCCGGACCAGAGCGACAGTCAGGACCTGGACATCGAGCTGTTCGACAACGGCGAGCAGATGCGCGTGATCGCCCGGATAGGTCACCCATTGGCGGGTTCCTCGCCATTGCAGTTGGCCGACTTGATCACATTGACCTGGGTCCTTCACCCCATCGGCAGCCCCATGCGCCGCCGGGTGGAAACGGCCCTGCAGGCCGGCGGTATGGTGCAGTCACTGGACATTGTTGAGACCGCTTCGATCCTGGCAACCACGGCGATGCTCGAGGCTTCGGACATGATCGCGGTGGTGCCCAATGACGTGGCCGAGCATTATGCGCGCTATGGCATGGTCGCTATCTTGCCGGTCGAGCTACCGATCTCCATGGTCAATATCGGCCTGCTGACCTTGCGTTCCCGGCCAAGGTCGGTGGCGTTGAATACGCTGCTGCAGTATTTGCGCGAGCAATAGCTTTGGCTTAACAGGCACCCCGCAAGACCTGACAGACGCTGCACACCACCTTCAAGAGGCACTGACCCCGATGCCGTCGGACATTACCCATTCCAGCTTCTGCAACTGGGTGCGCTTCAAGCATCTGGTGCTGATCGACACTCTGGCGCGCACGCGCAACATGCACGCCACCGCCATACGGATGAACCTCAGCCAGCCAGCCCTGAGCAAAATGCTGCGTGACCTGGAGGAGCAGTTCGGCTTTGCCCTGTTCCAGCGCCTGCCACGCAGCATGCCGCCGACCGAGCTTGGCGAGCACGTGGTGCGCTACGCCCAAGGTGCACTGGCCGATTCACACAAGTTCGTCGACCAGGTCAACCGCCTGCGCAAAGGCGGCCATGGCTTTCTCAAGGTGGGCGGGATTTTTGCGGCAACCTCGATGGTGCTGCCCCAGGCCATCGCCGCTATCAAGGCGCGCAGCCCTTTGCTGTCGATCGAAGTGGTGGAGCAGTCCAGCGATCACCTGCTTACCATGCTTGAGCAAAACAAGCTCGACCTGATGATCGGCCGCTTCACCGAAGAGCGTTACAGCCAGGTCTTTGACTTCCACCCACTGGAGCCTGAGCCTTTCAGCCTGGTGGTCAACAGCCGTCATCCGCTTAACGAACTGGACTGTACACCGCTTGAAGCGCTGGGCCAGTGGCCGTGGGTGCTGTACCCGGTCGGTACGCCCATTCGCGATCGCCTGGAGTTGGCGTTCAAGGCCGCTGGCCTCGCATCGCCGGCAGACAGCGTCGATACCATCTCCATGCAGATGTTCCTGCAACTGCTGCAATCGGGGCCCATGATCGCCATGCTGCCCAGATCCATGGTGGCAGCGCAGCTGGAAAGCGGCCAACTCAAAGAGCTGCAGACCCCACTGCGCCTGGCGCCGCTGGAGTACGGCATCATCACTCGCAAGGACGAGCCGCTGACGGGGTCGGCCCGTGAGTTCGCCGGCATCCTTCTCGAATTCGCGCGCCAACGACGGGAGGAGGAGGGGGCGACTGATTGATTAACGACGGTCAATAAGACAATTCGATAACGCCAGGTTATCGATTGATCGGATCATCTCATTGGGAATGTTCAGGCAAGGTCCATACAGTTATCGCAGATTCGCCCTTCACAGAAAGGGCGACGCCATAACAAGAAGACTGCCGTACTGCCCTGAGAGGTCCCATGCAACTGATTGCCAGAACCCGGACCAGCGACGCTGCCGTGATCCGCCTCAACCCTCTGGATAACGTTCTGATTGCACGCCAGGCCCTGCCTGAAGGCTTGATCCTGGAAGCCGAAGCAATCACCGTGCGCCAGCCGATTCCCTCCGGGCACAAAGTCGCTAGCCAACGCGTGGAGCAGGGCCAGCCGCTGCGCCGTTATGGGCAAATCATCGGTTTTGCTTCGCAGCCCATCGAAGCCGGCGACCACGTGCATGTGCATAACGTGGAGATGGGCGACTTTGCCCGTGACTACGCCTTCGGCGTCGATGCCCACGCCTCGCCAGGCACCGAAGCCGTTTTCCAGGGCATCGTACGTGCCGATGGCCGCGTCGCGACTCGCAACTACGTCGGCATTCTCACTTCGGTGAACTGCTCGGCGACTGTGGCCCGGGCCGTGGCCGATTACTTTCGCCGGGATATCCACCCCGAGGCGCTGGCTGATTTCCCGAACATCGACGGCGTGGTGGCGCTGACCCACGGCGCCGGGTGCGCAGTGGACCCCAGCGGTGAGGCTTTAGGTTTGTTGCGCCGCACGCTCGGTGGCTACGCCGTTCACCCTAACTTTGCGGCAGTGCTGATCATCGGCCTGGGCTGTGAAACCAACCAGATCGAGAGCCTGCTCGAGACTCAGGGGCTGAAGGCCAGCGACCAGTTGCGCGCTTTCACCATCCAAGGCATCGGCGGCACTTCGAAAACCATCGCCAGTGGCATCGAGCAGATAAAGGCATTGCTGCCCAAGGCTAACCAGGTGCAGCGCGAACCGGTCAGCGCTCGCCACTTGATCGTCGGCCTGCAATGCGGTGGCTCGGACGGGTACTCGGGCATCACCGCAAACCCTGCACTGGGCAATGCCGTTGACCGCCTGGTGGCGGCGGGTGGCACCGCGATTCTCTCGGAAACCCCGGAAATTTATGGCGCCGAGCATTTGCTGACGCGCCGCGCCGTGAGCCGCGAGGTGGGGGAAAAACTCATCGCGCGCATCCACTGGTGGGAAGACTACTGCCAGCGGATGAACGCCGAGCTGAACAACAATCCCTCGGCCGGCAACAAGGCCGGTGGTCTGACCACCATCCTGGAGAAATCCCTTGGTGCGGTGGCCAAGGCCGGCTCCAGCAACCTGGTGGATGTGTACCTGTACGGCGAAGCGGTCCGGGCCAAGGGCCTGGTGTTCATGGACACCCCAGGCTACGACCCGGTCTCGGCCACAGGGCAAGTCGCCGGCGGCGCCAACCTGATTGCCTTCACCACGGGCCGGGGTTCGGCCTACGGCTGCGCGCCCACACCTTCGATCAAGCTGGCGACCAACAACCGGGTGTTCGAGCACCAGGAAGAAGACATGGACGTGAACTGCGGCGGCATTGCCGACGGTTCCACCAGCATTGAAGAACGTGGCGCCTTCATCTTCGAACAGATGCTGCGCATCGCTTCCGGCGAGCGCAGCAAGAGCGAACAACACGGTTATGGGCAGAACGAGTTCGTGCCCTGGCAGATCGGTGCCGTGACCTGATTGACGGCCCTGCAACCTTCACGAGGCGAAAAGTACATGCAAGTTTCCGGATACAACTTTATTGCCGGCCAGCGCAGCGCGTTGGGCGACAACCTGGTCTACAGCGTCGACGCCCATACCGGCGAACGACTGCCAGGCGCTTTCCATCAGGCAACCCTGGCGGAGGTCGATACGGCGGTGGCAGCTGCGAGCGCGGCATTCCCGCTGTTTCGCAATCTGCCCGCGGTACGCCGAGCGGAATTTCTTGAAACCATCGCCGACGAGCTCGACGGCTTGGGCGAGGATTTCATCGCATTGACCTGCCAGGAAACGGCGCTGCCGAGCGCCCGTATTCAGGGTGAGCGCGGTCGTACCAGTGGCCAGATGCGCCTGTTTGCCCAGGTGCTGCGCCGTGGCGATTTCTATGGTGCACGCATCGATCAGGCTCTGCCGGCACGCACGCCCTTGCCACGCACTGACTTGCGACAGTACCGCATCGGTGTAGGCCCGGTGGCGGTGTTCGGTGCCAGCAACTTCCCTCTGGCGTTCTCCACGGCAGGTGGTGATACCGCCGCAGCCCTGGCGGCCGGTTGTCCGGTGGTGTTCAAGGCTCATAGCGGCCACATGGCTACGGCCGAGCGGGTCGCCGAAGCGCTGATCCGCGCCGCGGAGCGTACCGGCATGCCGGACGGCGTGTTCAACATGATCTTCGGTGCTGGCGTCGGTGAAGCGCTGGTCAAGCATCCGGGCATCCAGGCGGTCGGCTTTACCGGCTCGCTGAAGGGCGGCCGTGCCCTGTGCGATATGGCGGCCGCTCGGCCGCAACCGATCCCGGTGTTTGCCGAGATGTCGAGCATCAACCCGGTGCTGGTCTTGCCACAGGCCCTGGTCAACCGCGGCGCGCAGATGGCAAAGGAACTGACGGCCTCGGTGGTGCAGGGCTGTGGCCAGTTCTGCACCAATCCGGGTCTGGTGCTGGGGATTCGCTCACCGGCGTTCAGTACTTTCATTGAGCGCTTGACCGGGCACATGGCCGAGCAGGCGCCACAGACCATGCTCAATACCGGCACATTGAATAGCTACGGCAAAGGCTTGCAGGCGTTGCTTGCTCACCCGGGCATCAAACACTTGAGCGGCCTCGCGCAAACGGGCAACCAGGCGCAGCCGCAGCTGTTCGAGGCCGATATCAGCCTGTTGCTGGAACAGGATGAGCTGCTGCAGGAAGAGGTCTTCGGCCCTTGCACAGTGGTCGTCCAGTTGGCGGACGAGGCTGAATTGTTACGCGCCGTCGGCGCCTTGCGTGGTCAGCTCACAGCCACGCTGCTGGCCGACAACGATGACCTGGCCGCCTTTGGTCAACTGTTCGGTGCCTTGGAAGTGAAGGTCGGTCGAGTGCTGCTTAACGGCTACCCGACCGGTGTCGAGGTGTGCGATGCGATGGTCCACGGCGGCCCGTACCCGGCCACTTCCGATGCCCGCGGCACCTCGGTCGGTACGCTGGCCATCGATCGCTTCCTGCGTCCGGTGTGCTACCAGAACGTGCCCGATGCGTTGCTGCCCGATGCCTTGAAGAACGCCAATCCACTGGGCATACAGCGCCTGGTCGATGGCAAGAACAGCACAGCCGCCTTGAATTGATGACGGAACAGCAAGCATGACTGAAGCCAAACACTACGACGCACAAACGCTTACGACGTTTGTCGAGCAACTGTTCGAAAAAGCCGGGGCTGATACCGAAGTCGCCCAGGTGGTGACCCGGATACTGCTCGAAGGTGAGCTGCTGGGCCATCGCACCCACGGCCTCAACCTGGTGAGCCGCTATATCAACGGCATGCTGTCAGGGCAGGTCAAGGCCAGTGCGCAGTTGCTTGAGCAGGTCTCGGATAGCGGCATTTCGGCTCTGTTCGATGGCCACTATGTACTCGGCCCTTATTGTGTCAGCCGCGCCCTGGACTGCGCGGCCAAAGGCGCCACGGAGCAGGGCATAGGTATCGCCGTGGTGCGTCGTGCCTCGCACATCGGTTGCCTGGCCGCTTACCTGAAGCCGTTCACTGACCGTGGCCTGGTGGCGATGGTGTATTCCTCGGATCCGTCGGTGGGACTGGTGTGTGCCCATGGCGGGATCGATCCGATCTACACGCCCAACCCGATTGCCGCAGGCATTCCGACCCGGGGTGAGCCGATCCTGCTGGATGTCAGCATGTCCACCGTAACCCTGGGCCTGATCGGCCAGTGCCGCGATGCCGGCAGCACACTGCCTCACCCGGTGTTGATGAGCAATGAGGGCCGCCTGAGCGACAACCCGGCCGACTTCTTCACCACCCCGCCAGGCAGCATCCTGCCTCTGGGCGGCCAGGCCTTCGGCCACAAAGGTTTTGCTCTGGCGATTCTGGTCGAAGCCCTGACCTCGGGGTTGGCCGGCCACGGGCGCAAGGACGCTCCGGACCAGTGGGGGGCTTCGGCCACAGCCGTGGTGATTGACCCGCGTTTCTTCGGCGGGCTGGAAGCCTTTACCGACGAAAGTTCGTTCCTGAGCAAATTGATCCTGGCCAGCCGTCCGGTAGACCCCGAGCGCCCGGTGCGCCTGCCTGGCCAGGCAGGCCTGAAGCTGCGTGAGCAAGCCCTGCGCGAAGGCGTGAGCCTGTCGCAGAAGGTGGTCGATGACCTCAACCAGATCGCCGGGCAGTTGCAGCTGCCAGCACTTTTTCAATGACTGACAACGACAACAAGAGTGCAGACATGACAAACGAATCAAGAGCACAAGCACCGCTGCAGTTGAGCAACAACGCCGCCGTATTTAATACCGGCAGTTGGGTCGGACGCGTCTGGTTGCCCGGCCAGGGGCCGGCAGTGGTGCTGGTCAAGTCCGGCGCCGTGCACGATATCAGTGCCCATGTGGCGACCGTCTCGGCCTTGCTTGAAGTGGCTGACCCTGTGGCGTATTTGCGTGCATTACCCTTGACCCAGGCTCTAATCGAGTTGCCCGCGTTGCTGGACAATAGTGACCCGAGCCTGCGCGACGAAAACTTGCCGTGGCTGCTGGCGCCGATCGACCTGCAAGCGGTCAAGGCCGCTGGCGTGACCTTCGCCGCCAGCCTGCTGGAGCGCGTGGTCGAAGAGCAGGCCAAGGGCGACCCGGCCAAGGCCGACGCGATCCGCGACACCCTGGCCAGCCGCATTGGCGCCGACCTTTCGCAAATCGTCCCAGGCTCGGCCCAGGCCGAAGCCTTGCGCAAGGTACTGGTGGAGCAGGGCCTGTGGTCCCAGTACCTGGAAGTGGGCATCGGCCCGGACGCCGAAGTCTTCACCAAGGCCCAGCCGATGTCGGCGGTCGGCCACGGCGCCGACATCGGCATTCACCCCAAATCAAGCTGGAACAACCCGGAGCCGGAAGTGGTGCTGGCGGTGTCGAGCAACGGTACCGTACAGGGCGCCATGCTTGGCAATGACGTCAACCTGCGCGACTTCGAAGGGCGCAGCGCCTTGCTACTGGGCAAGGCCAAGGACAATAACGCATCCACCTCTCTGGGACCCTTGCTGCGCCTGTTCGACGAGACTTTCAACATGGATGACGTGCGTAACGCGCAAGTGGATTTGCGCGTCGAAGGCCAGGACGGTTTCATCCTTGAAGGCCACAGTTCGATGCGCCAGATCAGCCGCGACCCGCTCGACCTGGTCCAGCAGACCCTTAACGAAAACCACCAATATCCCGATGGCCTTGTGCTGTTTCTCGGTACCCTGTTCGCCCCCAAGCAGGACCGCGACCAGCCGGGCAACGGTTTCACCCACAAGCTGGGCGATATGGTGGCCATCAGCAACGCGCAACTGGGCACCCTGAGCAACCGCGTGACCACCAGCGACCAGGCGCCGCAGTGGAATTTCGGCCTGCGTTCGCTAATCGAAAGCTTGAGTCGGCGTGGCCTGCTCGAGGGGGCGGTGACGGCGCGTCAGCCCTGATTTTTTTTCGTCATACCCCAAGGATGAGTGTGTCTCCGGTTGAAGGACCACCGGGCATTGAAACCGCTGCAATAACAATAATAAAGGCCATCAGATGAACACACTGAAGAAGTATCAAAGCATCACCGTTGTCTTCCTGTTGTTGATCGGCATCGTCAACTACCTGGACCGTAGTGCGCTGTCGATCGCCAATACCTCAATCCAGAAGGACATGATGATCAGCCCCTCGCAGATGGGCATTCTGTTGTCGGCCTTCTCCATCGCCTACGCTTTTGCGCAGTTGCCGATGGGCATGATCATCGACCGCCTGGGCAGCAAGATCGCTCTGGGCGCCTCGTTGCTGGCTTGGTCAGTGGCTCAGTCAATGTGCGGCATGGTCAACAGCTTTTCTGGCTTCATGGGCCTGCGTGTGCTGCTGGGGATTGGTGAGGCACCGATGTTTCCTTCGGCGGCCAAAGCCCTGTCCGAATGGTTCGATGCCAACGAGCGCGGTACGCCGACCGGTATCGTCTGGTCGTCGACCTGCCTGGGCCCATGCCTGGCGCCGCCCTTGCTGACGCTGTTCATGGTCAACTTCGGCTGGCGCGGAATGTTCGTCATTACCGGCGCGATCGGTATCGTTCTGGCCTTGTGCTGGTTGACCTTCTACAAGAGCAAGGCGCGGTACCTGGCCGACCTCACGGCTGAAGGCAAGCCGTTGCCAACCGAGAAAAAGCCCCAAGTGCAAGCGGCCACCTCGCAGGCACCGAAGGTCTCTTACTTCGCCGGCTGGCTCGACCTGTTCAAACACCGCAGCACCTGGGGTGCGGTCCTGGGCTTCATGGGCGTGATCTACATGCTGTGGCTGCACCTGACCTGGCTGCCCGGTTACTTCGAGCGCGAGCATGGCTTGAACCTGTACAAGACCGCGTGGCTGGTGTCGCTGGCCTATGGCTTTGGCGCGGTGGGCACCATCGTCGCCGGACGCTTCTGCGACAGGCTGGTTCGCCGCGGCATGAGCATTCTGGCCAGCCGCAAATTCGGCGTGATCACCGGACTGGTGCTGGCTGCACTGTTCACAGTGCCGCTGTCGTTTGTCACCAGCCTTACCGGTTGCATCATCCTGCTATGCCTGGCGCTGTTCAGCATCAACATGGCCAGTGCAACGGCCTGGATGATCGTCAACACCATCGTCGACAGCCGCCGGGTAGCCTCGTTCGGTTCGATCCAGAACTTCGGCGGCTACATCGCCGGTTCCGTCGCGCCGATCGTCACCGGCTTCAGCATCCAGTACTCGGGGTCGTTCAATACCGCGTTCATGATCAGCGCGGTGGTGGCCCTGTGTTCAGCCCTGGCGTACTACCTGCTGCTCAACGCACCGATCAGCGATGCTGAGCCTGCACCTGAGCACATCGTTGGTGTGACCGAGTAAGGGCTTTAAGTCATCGGCGGCAGGCGGCACTTGCCCAAGGGGAAACTGACGGTCGCATTGGTTCAACGTTATCCGTGAGGCAGTCGAGCAGCGTGATCTAACTGCTCATGGAATAGACTAGAGGAGGGCGATGAAGCAATCGTCGCCCGTCCCTTTGTCGCACAGTGTCGACGTGCTCAGAAAAGCCTTCGTGCGGCGCATGGGGGTGAGTTCAAAGGAGTACGCGTAACGCTTCGCGCCAGTTAAGGCGCCCGCTTAGACATTGGCCAGTAGAATGTAATCGCTGCTCAGCACTAAAGTGACTTGTCATGGTCAATAAAACCCGCACGACCGTCAGCGGTCGTACTGCTCGGAGCCGACCGGATCCGCATTGGTATTTTGATCAAGGACAGTGAAAGCATGCTCGCCGCAAGATAATCAGCAACCGCCTCCACCTGGTTCCGTGAATCGGGACTCGCCGTACGT